>Ga0180215_1002544_pt1 | contig 18209 bp, 19 predicted proteins | sample eDN3rd37CBELigBY_FD_128871 | JGI IMG/M metagenome (GOLD analysis project Ga0180215, IMG submission 128871) | Enriched backyard soil microbial communities from Emeryville, California, USA - eDNA 3rd pass 37_C BE-Lig BY (version 2) (version 2) | ecosystem: Environmental > Terrestrial > Soil >... | reverse complement strand
CTGATGGAGGAACGGGACAGCGAGCCCGGCATTCTCCTCGCCGACCGCGGCTACGACAGTGATGCCATACGCCAGGATGTGCGCGACCGCGGCGGGCAGCCAGAGATCCCGACCAAGCGCAACCGGCGCATCCAGCACAGCGTCCAGCGGCCTCTCTACGCGCTCCGCAACCGCATCGAGCGCTGCATCAACCGCTTAAAGAACAGCCGCCGCGTTGCCACCCGCTACGACCACACCGCCAGCAGCTTCCTCGGCTTCGTCCAACTCGCCGCCATCCGCTTGTGGATCAGCTTTGTCCACGTGACCTAGACACTGACCGTCCGCTCATCGATGCGGGTCCGGTACGGCTCCGATGTCAGCCCCTTGAAGAGAGCGGCCAACCGTCGGCGCTCCGCATGCACGGTCCGCCCGATGGCCTCGGTGGACGCGCCGTCGCGCCGCAGTTCGGTGACGCGTTCCTGCAGGTCGCGTACGGCTGGCTCGTAGCAAAAATGCAAGGTCATCGACAGGGTCCACCCCTCGTCTCGCGGCACGGCCGTGCCCACCTGTAACGCATGGCCCGCAGAAACATCGCCAACCCCTTTGCCGCCTATGCCTGGTTCGCGGAGGCAGGCTGGGTCTTTGCGATGCATAGCGCCCAGCTCTGGGCCGACCCCGCCATAGCAAGCGCGCGCCTGGCCGCGCTGGGGGCCGAAAAGCAGAAGGCCTTTTCCGAAGGCGCGATAAAGGCCAGCGCAGCCGCCATGCGTGGGGCATCGCCGGATGCCATCGCAAAGGCCGCCATGGCACCTGCTCGCCGGCGCGTGCGGGCGAATGCAAGGAAAATTCAGAAGGGGTAGTGGAGAGACGGAGGAGGAGATTCTCCAGCTCAGAGACCGTGAAACGGCAAGCGGCCGGCTGTTGTGATCGGTACGGCTGGGTTGTGTGACAGATGAGTGTCAGTCCGATGTCAACGAATTTGCGATCCCGCTTCCTTGGGCGGATGCGACAACGTGCCTGCCCGAAAGGCGTTCGGCGGGACCATGATCACCAAGACAGAGCCTCAACCTACGGAGCTGGAGATCAAGTTCCGCCTGCCGGAAGGTGTTGAGGCAGCAGTCGCCACTCACCCCGCTCTCCAGACTTGTGAGAACCAGCCACCACGCCAGGAGGTGACGACCTATTTCGACACGCCTAATCGCAGGCTGGCCCAGGCGGGAGCCAGCCTGCGTGTGCGCCGCGCCGATGGCCGGTGCGTGCAGACGCTGAAGCTGCGGGGTGGGGACAATCCCTTCGCGCGCAGCGAATGGGAATGGCCCGTGCCGCAGGAGTGCCCTGACCTCCGGCATCGGCGCGGCAGGCGTCCTACCTCGCCCGGCTGATCGCCGGCGCCGACGCCTGGCTGCCGGCGGTGCGGCGGCTGGTGGCGGAGGGCCTGGCCGAGCCGGACCTCCTCGCCCCGGCCCGGTCGGCCCCGAGGCCCGACCGGCTGCTCGCCGTGGTGGCCGGCATTGTGCGCTTCGACCCGGGGGCGACGCTGCGCGCGATCGGCGCGCGGCTGGAGGCGATCCGCGAGCGGACGCCCCGGAGCGGCACCACCTGGCGGCCGGGACCGGCCGCGCATGTCGTCACCCACGCCCGGAAGGTCGGCCTGCTGCCGGCCCCGTAGACAGATACGCCGCCGTGGCCGGCGGGCGGGTCACCTCTGAGCAGCCGCGCCCGGCACAGCAGGGCCGCCGAGCGCCCCCTTCAGGGCGCGACCGGGCCACACCGGCCGAGGACAGGGGTGTCGCCCCCCCCCCACGGGCACGGCGCACAGGCTCCGAACGGGTAGGCATGTCAGTCACATCGATGCGGAACCGCGACAGCCATGGTGCGGCCGAAATAGGCAAGCGAGTGCTGGTGCTGCCCTCGACACGCCAACCCTGTTCACCTCGCTTGCGCACGCCCGGGTGGTGCCGGCCAGGTGGCAGACCGACTACAACCACGTCCGGCCGCACTCGGCTCACCAAGGCGCCACACCCGCCGAGATCGGCAGGCGAGCCAACACGCCCCGGATGATGGAAGCCCTCGCCAACGCCGCTCCCGCGGCGGCAAACAATCACGCAGGACTCTAGCTCAGCCCGGAGGAACTTCAGGGCTCAGGTCAGCAGGAGCCAGGCACGATGCAGCCGGCCGGGTGAGCACCGCAGCTCATTCAGGAAGTCCCTTTCAGGCCTGCCGGCATTATCGGTTCCAGCACTGCCAAGCCTGCGTCCGTCAGGTCGCTGGTGATGCGCAGACCGGCTCAGCTATGCTGTGCTCGGCTGCTTAGGGTCCACATCAGGCACTTCAACTTGATCTCGAAAATCCGCAGGAATCACGCCTGCCCCGGCCAGCCAACCCTCATTCCGCTCCCGTTTCCGGCCAGCCTCTTAGATGCTCTAAATTAACCCGCCGCACCGAGGCTGCCAACGCCCTGCCCTGAGAGCACCAGCATGAGCACCACCGCCACGCCGCCACATGTGTCAGCCCCCGCCGGGTTCGCCCTCTTCCGCCAGGGCTTCCGGCCCTTTTTCCTGCTCTGCGCCGTCTGGGCTATCGTTACTGTCGCGCTATGGATTGCGGTGCTGCATGGGGCCGAGCTGCCCGAAGGGCCTCTGCCGGGTGCCCGCTGGCACGGGCACGAGATGCTAGCGGGCTTCGTCGGCGCCGCCCTGTCCGGATTCCTGCTCACCGCCATCCCGAACTGGACCGGCCGCCCCCTCTACTCGGGCGTGCCTCTGGTCCTTCTGGCAACCCTGTTCGTTGCGGCGCGCTTGGCCTTGCTGCCTGGCTCTCCTATGCCCCCACCAATCGCCGCGGTCATCGCCCTGCTACCGCTTCCGGCGCTGCTGGCCACCGTCCTGCCTGCGGTGGTGAGGGCCGCCAGCCCGCGCCTGTTCGGGCCGCCTGCGCTGGTCCTGGCCTTCTGGGCAGGGGACGTCCTGATGTTGGGCGAGACTGCCGGATGGTGGAACAGTACTTTCGAGCGCGGCGAACTGCTCTCGCTTGATGTCGCCCTGGTGCTGGTAGGTCTGATTGGCGGGCGCATCATCCCCGCCTTCACCCGCAATGCACTCAGGAAAGCGGGCCAGGAGGCGGAGCTGCAGCCAGTGCCGGGCGTGGACGCCGCTGCCATTGCAGCGCTGCTCGCGGTCGCCGTGGTGGATCTGGCAATACCCGGTGGGTTGTTGGCCGGGACGGTGTCGGTTCTGGCGGCTGTGCTGGTTCTACTGCGCCTCTCCCGCTGGTGGGGGCTGCGCACGCTAGGCCAGCCGATCCTATGGGTGCTGCACCTAGCCTATCTGATGGTGCCGGTGGCCCTGGCGGTGAAGGCGGTCTATCTGCTGGCAGACGCCGGATGGGCGGCAAACTGGCTGCACCTGCAGGGCATCGGCGCGGTCGGGCTGATGATCCTGGCGGTGATGCCGCGCGCTACGCTCGGCCACACCGGTCATCCGCTGCGGTCATCTTACGCCATGGTCGTGGCCTGGCTGCTGCTGCCCATGGCCGCGCTGATGCGGGCCTTCGGGTTGGACTTGCTGCCAGGCATGCTGCCCTATACCACCGCCGGTGCGCTCTGGATCCTGGCTTTCGGCTTGTTTCTCGCCGCGCACGGGCCGATGCTCCTAAGGCCTCGGGCAGACGGGAAGCCGGGCTGAGCGGCGGATCTGCTCAAGAGGACCACCGGTTGCGCCTTGCCCCTCATCGCCTTCTGTTCGGGCTCGCACTCGCTCAGGCCGCGATCAGCCTGCTGGCCTGGACCATTGCCCCCACTGCGTATGGAGACCCCGCTCGGCACGTCCATGAGATGGTCTTTGGCCATGCCTTGGGTGTGGCAGGGGGGTTCCTGCTCACCCGGCTGTCCTCCCGAGCCCTACTGGCGGTGGCAGGCGCCTGGATGCTGGCCCGTGCCGCTTATCTCTGGCCTGAGGTACCGATCCTGCTTCTCGCCGCGCTCGCCCTGACCTCGACGGCCGCCTTCGCGGTGCCCGCCGCGCGGACCTTTCTGCGTGGAGCGAAACGGGCCGGGAGCCTCGTATTTCCGGCCCTGATGATCGGATTTCTCGCCGCCGAGGCGTTGTTCCAGCTTGGGGATCTCGGCTTGATTTCCTCGGCTTGGCCCGGGGCGTGGCTTGGCCTCGGGCTCGTCATACTCCTCATCGCCGCCATGGGCGGACGACTGGTCGGCGCCGCCGCCTCGGGGGCCGTGCAGCGCAGCGGCGGTCCCCGCATTGCTCCTAACCTTGGGCTGGAGCGTGGCATGCTCGCCCTGCTTGCCCTCGGCTTCGTCGCTAAGGCACTCGGTCAGCAGGGAATGCTTCCAGCAACGTCGCTCGCGGTGGGCGCTCTGCTCCTCGGTGCCCGGCTGATATCCTGGAGGCCGGGTCTCCACAGAAGCCAGGGTGACGTGCTGGCCCTCGCCGCGGGCCAGGGGTGGCTCTGCATCGGCCTGCTCACCCACGCGGTAGCAGAGGTGGGGTTGTCGCCCCTCATTCCGACCTCCGCCGCGCTGCACTTGGTCACAGTCGGCGGCATCGGCGGGACGACGCTGGTCATGACGATTCGCGCCTCTGCCCAGCGCGAGGCACGACCGATACCGGTTCGCGCCGCTCCACTGGTCGCCGGGCTCATGGGCTTCGCCGCATTGCTGCGCTGCTTCGGGATGCCCGCTGTCTATCCTGCAGCGGCACTCGTTTGGACCCTGGCGACATTGGTGGCTGCATGGGCGGTGTTCGTTCCGCCCACACGGCAGGATCAGCGCGGCAAGTGAAATCCCCTCAGGCGGCACCTCCACGCAGCACGGCACGGCTGCCATCGTGGCGCAACAGGTATGCCTCGACACCCGGCAACTGTCGCACCGTCGCAGCGACGTCCTTCTCGGGCATCAAGGAAAAGGCCGTCGACAGGGCGTCGGCCAGCGCCGCGTCCGGCGCCACAACCGACACGGCTCGGTAGCGCCGCGGGCTGCGGCCGGCTCGCGGGTCGAGCAGATGGGTGAACCGCCCGCCAGCGTCGAAGACGAAGCCGGCGTCGCCTGACGTCGCCAACGCCCGGTCGGTCAAGTCGACCTCGCCCCAGAAGCTGCCGGGCGCCTCCGGACTCTCCAGCGCCGCCCGCCAGGGCCGGCCAGCGGGATGCATACCAAGCGCCCGCACCTCGCCAAGATCAACGAGGGTATGGGTCACCCCGGCACGGCGCAAAAGATTGACCACACAGTCGGTGACGTAACCCTGGGCGATGCCGTTCAGCGTGACGGCCATGCCCTTCCGCGCCAGCACGACACGGTCCGGCGAGACGAGTAGATGTCGCTGGTCCACTAGCGCCAGGATCGCCTCGACGGCCGCCGGGGGTGGGCCCTCCGGGGCAGCATTCTCCGCAGTGAAATGGTCGCGATAGAGCGCCCAGAGCGGCTGCACGGTCACGTCGAACAGGCTACCGGTCAAAGCGGCGACGCGCTGTGCCAGATTCAGCAGACGCACCATGTCAGGCGGCGGTGCCGCCAGCACACCGTGCCGGTTCAGCTTCGCGAGCTGGCTGTCGACCTGCCAAAGGCTGAACAGCATTTCAAGCCGTTGGATCTCGGCGACGCATTGCTTGACGAGTTCGCGGGCTACCACCGGATCCGGATGGTGCAGCTGAATTGAGCCGACGCCGCCCAACACCGGACCCGTCCAGGTTACGAGAGGCGCTGCCCCGGCCGCGCGGGCTGACGGGATGGAAGAGCGGGGCAGGCCGAGGCCAGCGGCAGCGGCGAGAACGCAGAGGGTACGGCGGCGCATGCGGTGGCCCTCCTCAATGGCCGTGCTGCTGGATGACATGGCCCTGTTTCGGGGCGGGCGGCGCTGGATTGGCCCCCTCGGCGGCCCCACCGACATCGCCCAGCACCCAGTCACGCGGCAGTTCTGACATCCGCACGACCTGACCGCCGTGTTCGACGGCGAAGCGGTCGGCGGCCGCGTGGTCGGAGAAAGGTACCGCCTCCTCCGCTCCCATGCCGCCGCGCCGGTCGCTACCGAAAACGAACCACGCCCGGCGCGCCTCGACCCAGTTGGTGGCTCCAGGATCATCCCACGCCGGTGCCTTGCCCATATCGGAGACATAAATGGCGCGGATAGCCTTTGCCTCCTCGTCCAGCAATGTGAACGCGACGGTGTCACGGGCCGAGGTGAACCACACCGGCCGGCTGTCCCCCCGCAGTAGGATCTGCCCCTTGGGGCCGGGGTGCTCGACGAGCGCCATGCCGCAGAAATGCCCCATCGCGTCCTGGGTCAGGGCCACTGGCGGCGGTGCCTTGGCCACCGCATCGTCCTTGTCGTCACAACCCACCGCAAGCAGGGAGAGGAGCACGAGGAGGACGATTATGCGGGGCATCACAACTCCCTCCGGGAGAACAGGGCCGCGGCGGCCGCCAGTGGCAACAGCGCCCAGGCAGCCAGAGCGGCGAGCAGTAGGGGTGCTGAAAGGCCGCTCTCCCCGCCCAGTGCAGTCATCCCCGACAGCGTCCGGACGTCCGCAAGTCCTGCCAGGTTGAACAGACGGTAGGCGTCGGCCGGGTTCAGCAAGAACAGCGCGTCCACCGCACCCGCAGAGAGGTGCTCACCCTGATCGGCGACCAGCAGCCCGAGCAGGCCCATGTCCCAGAGCAGCACCAGCAACAACCAAAGGCCAACGGCGATGCCTGCCGCAGTGCCGCGGTTCCGCACCAGCGTGCTTGCGAGCATGCCCAACGCGACGAAGGCGGCGCCGAGCAGGACCGAGGAGCCGAGCATATAGGCGAAGGCCCACCAGCCCCCGGGGGTGATCTGCGCCCCCGCAAGGAGAAGCGCCAGGGCGGCCGCTCCGTAGCCGAGCAGCGTCGCCAAGCCGAGAATGGCGACATAGCCGAGGAACTTGCCCATCAGCACATGCCAACGCGCCAGTGGGTAGGTCAGCAGCAGCAGCAAGGTGCCTCGCTCAGCCTCGCCGACAACAGCATCGTGCGAGAGAAGAAGGGCGATGAGCGGCAGCAGGAAGACCGAAAGGCTGGACAAGCTGACCACCACCACCTCGAGCGCCCCGGCACCGACGCGTCCGGCAGGCGCCGCGCCCAAAAAGGCGAGCGTCAGCGCCAGCGCGGCAAGAAGGAGCGTGGCGGCGACAACCCAGCGGTTGCGGATACCCTCGCGGATCTCTTTCCCAGCAATTAGCAGGACCACCCTCACGATGTGATCTCCATGCGGCTGTGAAGAAAATGGCCGTAGAGTTCGTCGAGAGTCGGCTGCAGTACTTCAAGGTCAGTGATGAGCGGATCTCCGGCCGCTCGGCGCAGAACCGCCATCTTCTCGTTTTGAGAACACAAAACCTCGAAATGGCGCGGGCCGATACGTTGCGCCTCGCCGCCTACCCAATCCGGAGCCGCATCACCCACCAAGATCAGCCGCAGACGCACCGGCAGCATGGCGAGCCGGCGCAGTTCCGTCATGCTGCCGTCTGCGACTACCCGGCCATGGTCGAGGATGACCACGCGCTCTACCCGCCCCTCCAACTCCTCTAGCGCATGGGAGGAAAGCAGAACGGTTGTGCCGCCGCCCGCGAGCTCTGCGAGCATCTCATAAAGTTCCTGGCGCACCGCCGGATCTAGCCCTGTGGTTGGCTCGTCGAGCAGCAGCGCCCGAGGCTTGCCGAGCATTGCCTGGGCCAGCCCAAGGCGCTGGCGCATGCCTTTGGAATAGCCGTCGATGCGCCGCCGTGCGGCTTCGGAAAGGCCGACACGGTCCAAAAGGACGTCGGCCGCCGAAGCTGGTTCTCCCTTGAGCCGGGCGAAGAACCGCAGGATTTCGCGCCCGGTGAGCGCAGGATTGAAGCTGACGTTCTCGGGCAGCCAACCAAGCCGTTGGCGCGCCCCAGCCACGCCCGCCGAAGGGTCCTCACCCAGTACGCGCAAGCTTCCGGCGCTGGGGCGGATCAGGCCAAGCATGAGCTTCATCAGCGTCGTTTTGCCTGCCCCGTTGTGGCCGACGAGCGCTACCCTGGAACCCTGCGGAAGGGCGAAAGAGACGTCTCGCAACGCCTGCACCACACCGTAGTGCTTCGCCACGCCGTCCAGTTCGATGATCGGCAGATCGGCCTTCATGGCTGCCACTCCGAGCCGGCCGCGGGCGGCGGCGGCGGTGCGACCAGCGGGTGGCTGTCCACCACGCCGCCGGGCAGGATGGCTGGGAACTGCGACTGCGCCCAGCGCAACACTTGCACGGCGGGGCTGTTGAGCAGCAGCTTGGCGCGCGGTGCAGTCCACAGCACCCGGTCCACGAGGTCATTTGGGCGGTAGGCGGCGTCGGCGATGCCATCGCGGTCCAGGTCGAAGGCCGGGTCGTCGGACCAGTAATTACCGCGCCCGTCGCGCGACCAATCCAGGAACCGAGTGCCGACGTACTTCACCTGGCGGCGGTTACCAATGAAGGCATTGCCCGTGATGGTGTTGCCCTCCGACCCGGCGGTAAAGTGCACGCCGACGCCACAGCCTTCAAATCGGTTGCCGGTGAATCGGTTGCGGTTGGCGTTGTAGATGAAGACGCACTTGCCCGGGGCCGGACCGCCGGCCTCGCCTGCGGCAAGGGCGGCATGCTCACGATCCTCGGCACCGTCCTCGTCACGGCGTGACCAACCGGGGCGACCGACCACCCAATTACCGGTGATCTCCGAACCGTTGGCATAATTGAACAGCAGCCCGTGGTCGCGATCACCTTCCGAGAGATTGCCGCGCACGACCAGGCGCTGCGAGTACATGATGGCGTAACCCGCATGGTTGTTGAAGGAGGCGTTGCCACTCACCTCGCTGTCGTTGGTGTACATGTAGTGCACACCGAAACGTAAGTCGCGGAGGCGGTTGGCCGAGAAGACATTCCTCCGGCTCACCCGGACGAAGATTCCGTCTCGCCCGTAGCGGATATCGTTGTGCTCCACCCGCGCACCCGGTGCGTTCCAAACGCTAACGCCATCGCCGTGCTCCGACATCCGCCCGCCCTGGCGACCGATGATAACGTTGCCGCGCACCAGCGCCGCTGGCGCGCCATGGACATAGACGCCGAAGAGGCTGCCCTCCATGCGGTTGTTCTCGACTACGGCATTCTCTGCCGACTGCTCGATGTAAACCGCGCTGTCCATGGTGTCGAGGCGCGAGCCGGAGCCGCGCAGCGTCAGGCCCCGCACCTCGGCTCCCGCAGCCAGAACGGTGACGACGCTGCCCTGCCCCCTCCCCTCCAGAACTGCGCCCTGGCGCCCCTCCAGGATAATCGGATGGTCGATGCGGACCGGCCCCCGGTGGACGCCCGGCAGCAGTTCCAGCGCCTCGCCAGGTGCGGCAGCCTCCACCGCCGCCTGCACGTTCTCCCCTGGCGCGACGGAGCGCGCCTCGGCGGGGCAAGCCCCCGCGGCCAGCAGGAGGACTACGCAGGCGGCGGTCAGCCTCATGTGTTCTGTGCCTCAACCAGCATGCGGCCTTTCATCTCCATGTGCATCGCATGGCAGAACCAAGTGCAGTAATACCAGTACACCCCCGGCGTCGTAGCGACGAAAGTCACCGAGGCAGTCGCCTGCGACTGGACTTCCATGCTGATGCCATAGTTGCTGATGGCGAACCCGTGCGTTAGGTCCTCCACCTCATCAACATTGGTAACATACACCGTCACCTCGTCACCTTGGCGGACGCGGAACTCCTCCAGCCCATACTGCGGCGCCGAGGAGGTCATGTAGACCCGTACCTTATTGCCATCACGGACGACCTTGCTGTCGGCCATCAGGTCCACACCATCGGCCTTCGCCTGCTTGACTGCGTCCTCGAAGAAGGTGTCGTCGCGTTTCCAGACGTCCACCGGGTTGATCTTGGAACGGTGAACGATCGTCGCGTCGTGCGGCTCGGCGTAGCTCGGACCGTCATGCAACAGCACCATGCGGTCGCCGGAAATATCGATGAGTTGGTCGTTCTCCGGCTTCAGCGGACCGACGTTGAGGAAGCGGTCCTTAGAAAATTTATTAAGCGAGATCAGCCATTTGCCGTCTGCCTCCTTGGTCTGACCCATGGAGGTGTGGTTATGGCCGGGTTGGTAATGAACGTCGATTTTCTGGATAATCGGGTCCACCTTCTCACCCTTGAAGGCGCGCTTGGAGGCCTCGATGTTCCATTTCACCACCTGGCTGTCGATGAACAGCGTGGTGTAGGCGTTGCCCTTGCCGTCATAGGCGGTATGGAGCGGACCAAGGCCGAGTTCAGGCTCCGCCACCACCGTGTCGCGTGGCTGGATTTTGTCGTCGAACAGGTCGTCAAACTTACGTACGTCAAAGACGGTGACCGTTGGCGACAGCTTTCCGTTGGCCACGACATGGATACCGTCCGGGGCGGTGTTGATGCCGTGCGGGCTGTTCGGCACCGGGACGTAGCGGGTTAGCGACGAGCCGTGCGTGCCGTCCAGCACCGGCACCCCACCAATCTCCCGGTATTCCTTGCGCTGCACCGCCTCCTCAATGCGCTTGATGTTGAAAATGACCACCCAGTCCTGCTCATTCGCCATCATCCCAGCGAGGTTCGTCGCGCCCTCCGAGTTATAGCAAGTGGAGAAGGCATACTTGCCCTGGTAGTCCGCATCCGTATTGTCGAGATTGCCGTCCACGATGATCTGCCAGGCAACCTTCATTGTATCGCCGTCCACCGCGGTGAAGATGGAGCGGTAGTTCTCCGGTTTGTCGAGGTCACGACCGTCGTTCGGGATGGGAACCCGATCCTCGCCGTTGCAGAAGACATAACCGGTACGAGGATATTTCTGGACCCTTAAACCGTGCACGGTGGCCTGGTTCGGCAGCTGGAGGATTTTGTCGCACCGCATTACGTCGAGGCGGATGCGGCAGACGCGGGTATTCAGCTTGTCGTTGGCAAAGAGGTAGCGGCCGTCATAGGTGCCGTCGGTGAACGACAAGTGCGGATGGTGCAGGTCGCCGCTATCGTAGGTCTGCCTACCGATGCGCGCGAGGTGTGCCTTCCCCTCCGGCGTCAGTCCCTCGGTCAGCACCTTCAGGCTTTCGTTGGTCTGGCCCCAGCCGGTCGCGCTGTCACGGTTAAACACCGGCACGCGGATCAGCTCGCGCATTGAGGGCAGGCCGTAGATGCGGATCTCACCGGACTGGCCAGAGGAGAAGAAGACGTAGTATTCGTCCAGTTCGCCGGGCCGGACCTCGCTGGTCTGTCCGCCGGGCCGTGCAGCCTGTGGGCGGGTCTGCGCCTCGGCCGTGGTTCCCAAGGGCGACAGGACCGCGCCGCCAGTCAGCCCAACGGCACCTGCAGCTGCAGTGCTTCCCAAAAGCTTGCGGCGGTTCAAGCTTTTGTCTTCTTGGTTAGCCGACATGCATTTCTCCTGGCTTACTGGCCGGGGACGGTAGGGGCATCGCTCTTGACCCCGGACCGGGTGACGGTAGTCTTCGGGCCCTTGCCTCCAGGCAGTGGCACCGCCGACATGGCGATCTGCTTCTCGCGCTTGAGGCGCCGCTGGATGTTGTGCGGGCAGCGGTCCTCGGCGCGGTACAGTTCCTGGCAGTGCATGCAGTAGATGCACTCGTTGGGGTTTATGTTACCCTCGGGATGGATGGACTGGACCGGGCATTCCCTAGCGCAGCGCTGGCAAGGGCTGCCGCACTCCGGCCAGCGCTTCAGCCATTCAAAGGTCCGCATCCGGCCAGGAATCGCGAGCGCAGCTCCGAGCGGGCAGAGATAACGGCAAAAGAAGCGCTCGACGAAGAGTCCGACCAGCAATAGCGCAGCAGCATAAAGGACGAATGGCCAATCGCGGACAAATTTCAGGATGACGGCCGTCTTGAATGGCTCTACTTCAGCGAACTGCTCCGCCATGCTGAGGGAGTAGAAGGAGAGGCCGAACAGCCCGAGGAAGATGATGTACTTGATCGGCCAGAGCCGCTCGTGCAGGCCCCAGGGCAGAGTGAGCTGCGGCACTTTCAGCGCCTGCGAGACGTTCGCCAGCAGCTCCTGCAGCGCGCCGAAGGGACATAGCCAGCCGCAGAAGACGCCGCGTCCCCAGAAGATCAGCGCTGCCGCCACGCCACACCAGAGGACAAAGATCAGCGGTGCCGTCAGGAAGTAGTCCCAGTTGAAGCCGGTCAGCAGCGCGTTGGAGAAGGTCAGAACGTTGACGACCGAGAGCTGCGCGTTCGCATACCAGCCGAGCCAGACCAGGGTCCACAGCAGGAAGCCGCGGCGAACCCACCGATACAGCACGGGGCGGCGTACCAGCTGGTCCTGAAAGAAGAAAATGCCTGTCAGGATCATGAGCGCCACGGCGGTAACGCCGACGTCCCAGGTCTTGCTCCGCCAGATCCTCTGCCACAGGGGCTCATCAAGCGCTCCCTGAATCGCCGCCTCTGGAGCGGTGCCGGCGGGCGGCGAGGGCTGTGCCAGGACTGAGGCCGGAGTAGGGGCGGGCGGCGGCTGCACAAGATACTGGTTGGGTAGACGATAGCCCAGTTCAAAGGTCAGGAACGCCTTGTCGCGCGCCCCGATGGCCCGTTGCACAAGCAACTGGAGTTGCCAAGGTTCGACCGGGTCCAGGCCGAAGTCTGGCGGCACCACAAAGAGACCGATCTCAGGCAGGCGTGGCGCACCAGCGGCGGCGATGTCACCAAGCCTGGTGTGAGTACGATCGCGGAAGCGCAGTGTCCGGCCGTCCTGAACCAGTTCAAAGCGGTCGAAGATGCCCCCACGCACATAACCGGAGCCCTTGAAAGAGTAGACGCCCTCCCCGGCAACCAGAATGGCCTGCTGACCCGGTTGCAGGCGTGACGCCAGCCGCTCGTAGCCCGCGTCCCCAAGCAGGCTGCGGCCAATGGTCGGCACGCTGACAAGGGCAGCGTAAAGATCGATGAAGGTATCTCCCGGATCACCGGGCTCGGGGCGGTCAGCAGCGGCCTGATTGCCGCTGCGGGCGAACGCATCGTTGACCTCGCCCACAGAGAGATGCAGCCGCCGGACGGAGCCGTCGCCTAATAGGCTCTCCCAGTCTCGCACCTCGCCAGGGCCGGGAGCGAGCGTCGCCGCCGGCTGTGGCGGGGCTTGCGCCGCGCCGCCAGCTACGGAGCCCAGCCGTCCAGCCCTCAAAAGCTTCACGGTGGAGCGCACGATACTATCGGAAATGACCAGAACCGTCACGGTGGCGCCGCTGACGATGTCGGCCTGCGGCGGTCGCTGTTCGCCCCGGGCCACGGGCCCCATGGCAAAGCCCACCAAGTGATTCAGCGCCTCGATAATCCGGCGCTGGGGGATGCCAATGAGGACGATTGGCTCGTGATGCTCCATCAGGCTGATGCCGCGAATAACGCCGTCGGAGTCGGCAGCGACCAGAACCGCAATGGGCTTCCCGGAGTAACCTCTCGCATCCGTCACGTCGGTGTTCAGCCAGACATGGCCGACGAGCCGGTCCCCGGCAAAGACAGGCGCAACTGGCGGGTCTCCCTCGGGTGGCCCGATGCGGTCGGCGCCTGGGAAGATCTCGCTTGGCTGGACCCTGGACAGAAATTCGGGCAGCCGCGCGGCGGAGGCTGGAAAAATTGCGAAGCCCAGCAAAATGACCGCGAGGACGAGGATCCAACGGCATCGGGCGCCAGGGTCGGATAGCGACATGCCCAATAGAACTCTCTTCGAGGCGGCGAGGTAGATCTGTTTAACCTCTGCGGAGGCAGTTATCTTTGATCTACCGCAACTGCTAGCTGGACAGTTCGTCACAGACTGTAACCCCCTTGTCCGGTCAACGCAGACCCCGCATGCGCGTTTCACGGGAAAACCATCGTAACCAAAGAGACCAGAAGGAAAAGCACCCGTGTCATTGCTGAAGGCTGAGCCGCCAGCTCCGGTGGCGTCCCTCTCGGAATTATTCGCCATCGCGCACGCGCTGGAGGAGGAGGCAGCCAGCCGCTATGCCACACTGGCAGAGCAGATGGATTCACTGGAGTTGCCACGAGTCGCCGCGGTGTTTCGGCATCTCGCCGAGGAGGAACTTGAGCACGCCCACCGCGTTGAGGATTGGGCGTACGGGGCCACGGGTGCTCGCCCCGACCATCACCTGATGCGCTGGCAGCCGCCCGAGACCTTCGATGAGGAGGAAGCGCATCAGATTGCCTCGTCCCGGCTGGCCAGCGCCTACCGTGCCCTCTCCATGGCGGTGCGCAATGAGGAGCGGGCTTTCGCTTTCTGGACCTACGTCGCCGCTCAAGCCACGATGCCGGACGTGCGCAAGGCCGCGGAGCGGATAGCAAGCGAGGAGCTACGCCATGCCGCGCTATTCCGGCGCGAGCGACGGCGAGCCTTCCGCGATGAACGCGGTGTCGCCACAGCTTCCGAAGCCTCCTCACCGCTTGCGCGGGCCATTTCGGCGGAAGAGCGGCTTGCCTCATTGCTGCCGATGCTCGCGGAAGCCGAAGGAGATGCGGACCGAGCCGTCGAATGGCGCCGCTTGGGCGGTGAGGCGTCCGCCATGGCGGCCGAGGCGGCAGCACTGGCCGGGGAGGCGACTGCTCCGAGTGCCATAACGGAAGTCGCTGCTGCGCCGGTGGATCCTCTGCGCGCAGCTTGGCGCTGGGCCGAGCAGGCGTCCGAATCCTACCTGGACGCCGCTGATGCCGGGCGCGACGAGGCGCTTGTGCAGCACCTGCAGCGTCTCGCAGAGCGGGCTATTGCCAGGGTCGCGGCGCTGCGGCAGGCGGCGAGTCCAGGCGAGGCAAGCTGAGAACGGCATAGACGATAGCTCGCTGTCTCTGGATAAAAATACCCGATCTCGTCCCCTTTGCGACCTGCATGGCGAGTGACTCGCCCGTGGCATATTCCGGAGCATGGCGGATGAGAGCACCATTCCAGGAAGTAACACTACTGGCCAGTGTTCTGGCGGCCCAAGCCGATCAGGTGTGGACATCGTCAGGTCAAGGCGGAGCGGTCTGATACTGCCAAGGCCAAATCCTGACCTGTCCCGCTCGATTCTATCACGAGGGAAAGGCGGCCTGAGGGGAGGAGAGCATCCTCGGCAGGTCAGAAGATTGGCTGCCGGTATGGAGGGGTTCGCCCTCGATAGTGACCGGCCATCAGGAGTGGAGCACCGCGAGGAGCGGCGCCGCTAGGTGCTGACGTTCCGAGGCGCTGAAGAACTGAAGCCAGGAACGGAAGAGCGCGGCATGACGGCCGCACCGTGTTCCCTCAGCTCTGCGACTTGAGATAGGCAATCAGGTCATTGAGCTGCTGATCGTTGCGCACTCCAGGGAAGGACATTTTTGTCCCTGGCACCACCTCACGCGGCTTGCGCAGATAGGACTGCAGGTTCTCTTCGGTCCAGATCCAGCCCTGCTCGCCTTTCTCTTTCATCGCAGCAGAGTATTGGAATTTTTCGACCGAGGCGGCCTTACGCCCAACGATATCATGCAGGTTTGGGCCGACAGCGTTCCGCCCGTCTTCATCAATGGTGTGGCAGGCGCGGCATTGGTTGAATACGCGCTGGCCGGCCGCCGCGTCCTGCGACCAAGCGGATCCTGGCAAAGCGAGGACACTGGCAAGTGCTGCGGCAGCGAAGGAAAGATAGTGATAGGACATGTGGACTCGTTTCTCCGTTCGGTGATGTGGGATTGCGGAGCCGGTGGTTAGAATACTCCGATCTGCGAGAAGTTGCTAGAAGAGGTATTCAACTGGGCGTCGTGGTACCTTGATGAAATGGATTGCGATGAAGGCGCGAAGGCTGTGCCAGGATCAGGCAGGGCGAGGCGTGATACGGCCGCCAAGCCTCACATGCAGCCTTCGGCGCTGCGGTGGTTGCAGCCTTCCCATGTAACCTTGCGAGGGCCCCAGGTCGGGATGCTCACGGGAGCATCCTCGTACCTGAGGCTGTTCCCGCGGCCACTTCGAAGCGTGAATTGCGGTTGGCCGCACGGTGGAAGGGCGGACATCTCTCAGGGCTTCGCGCCTGAGCGGTTTCGTGCGCTTCCCGCCACATGGCCAGATGTATCCGCGCCTCAGCGGATAGTAGATCTTCCAGCAGCAGCTGCCAGTGCAGCTCACACCATGCATGGAATGGACGATCTTTCCACTCTGCCGGCGGGAGCGGTCGCTGCTTTCCCACGCGCTGTTCTCGGCCGTGACCACGCCATGGCTGCCAGCGAAGGTGCTCTTGTATTTCCGAAAGAACGGAAGCAGGTCGACGAACTGGCTCACTGGCGTGCCCTCTAGACCTCGCCCCAGACAGGTCGGGAGGAACTGTGCCACGGAAGGCATGCGCTCTCTTTGCGTTAAAGCAAACACCCAGAAGAACACCCGCTGGCCGCGGGAGCAGGATGCTTTCGGTCAGCTGCCCTCTCTGGCAATACGCTCCAGCGGTTGGCGATTGCACAGCACAACGCGCAGCCGCCCTGTCACAACAAGGCCCCGCAATGCCCAGTTTCGAAGCACACGACTGACGACATAGAGATCAGTGCCCACGATCTCGGCAATGTCTTGGCGGGAGAGCGGAGAGCCGATCTCAATTCCCTCGGGCGCTACCCGGCCGGTCTGGTCGGCGAGGCGCAGAAGGGCTCTGGCGATCCGCTGCTCGACCTGCTCGGTCGCCATCTCACTGAGGCGATGAACCAGCTCCTCCGTGCGTCGGCCGACGTAATCGAGGGCCTTGGCCCTGATCACGGGGTATCGCTCCATCAGTTCATCGGCCCGCGTGGCGGCCCAGGACAGCAGGATGCAGTCCGTTACCGCCGTCGCGGTGGCCGGAAACGGGATCTGCCGAAACACCGCGACAGCGCCGATGGCATCGCCTGGTCCCAGCATGTGGATGGTGACGGGATCGCCGCCAGCGCGCATCTGCCACACCTTGACGATCCCTTTGCCGAGGACGATGAGCTCCGTCGCTGCATCACCCTGGTGGAAGAGGACCGTCTTTGCGGGTACCATCCGCAGGTTCAGGGCCTGAAGTACGTCATCGAACGATGGCTGCGGCAGGCCAGCAAAGAGCGGGCTCTGGACTAGCAATTCGCGAACACCGGACTCGCTCATGGTCTTGCTCCCTCGTGCGGCGACAGGCCAAGGCGGCCCGCGAGAGCGGCGCCGCGCGGCCGCACCAGGTCCGCCAGCGTGTAGCGGTCGAGCACGAGGAGAAAGGCCTGCAGCACCTCTGCCAATGCTCGCTGCAGCTCACATCGTCCGGCGATGAGGCAGCACCCGCCGCCAAAGCACTCGGCGATGGCGAGGTCTTCCTCCGTCTGGCGCACCACTTGGCCTAACACGATGTCCTCCGGTCGGTCATCAATGCCTCGGCCATCACCCACTACGACGTCAGCTTCCCGGACCTGGAGATGGAGGTCGTCCATGTGCACGGAAACGACGTCGTGCCCGTTACCGTGGACCAGTTACTCGCAACAGAACTGGGATGTCCACCTCAGCGAGGTGCGACTCCCCGTCGTTGTCAGCATAGATGCGCAGACACTTCATCGCTCTCTCCTGCCTCACCCTTAGAGCTCTGCAAGGAGGCGCCCAAAGCCCTGCACCCGGTCCACCAGACCGCATTGGCGCAGCGCGTGCCAGTAGGTCGCCGTGTTCAGAGCGATCACCGGCTTGCCGAGCCAGAACTCGGCCATGGCTGCCACCCGTGACATCGGCAGATTGGTGCCCACCACCACGACTGCGTCTGTGCCCTGGCCGCCCACCTCGGCGATAGCGTCACGGAGCGCTGCCTCGGGGGTGTGGGCGATCAGCACGAGGCTCTCGCACCGGAGACCCTTCACGCGCGCCACCGCAAAGCCACTCTCCTCGAAGAAGTGGCGCGCCTGTTCATCGCCAACAGGCATGTAATGGGTCACCAGCCCGATCCGCCCGATGCCGCCGTAGCGGCGCAGCACGGCCAGGATGGCATCGGCCCCGAGCGTTACGCCGACGCGTCCTCCGCTCTTGGCCAGCAGCCTCTCCCGCAGCACCTTCGCGCCAGCGACGCCCCCCGCTGATTCAGCCGCGGTCGCGAGGATCACGTGGCCGGGCTCCAGGTTCAGCACCGCATCCATGACATCCACCATGGTGGCGCGCATGTTCTCTAGGGTCAGGACCCATTGATATGAGCGTCGCGATCTGATTCAGGCTCCGCGAGGAGACCGGGATGAGCGACCTGTTTTGGCTAACGGATGAGCAGATGGAGCGGCTGCGGCCGTTCTTTCCG
>Ga0180215_1002543_pt1 | contig 18209 bp, 16 predicted proteins | sample eDN3rd37CBELigBY_FD_128871 | JGI IMG/M metagenome (GOLD analysis project Ga0180215, IMG submission 128871) | Enriched backyard soil microbial communities from Emeryville, California, USA - eDNA 3rd pass 37_C BE-Lig BY (version 2) (version 2) | ecosystem: Environmental > Terrestrial > Soil >... | reverse complement strand
ACTTCTTTCGGATTTCCAATAATAACGCGGTTTCTATTGTTAAATGGCTCCACATCCAGGCTGCGGAAATAGTGTTTTGCTTCTTCAATCGAAGGAATCCCCTCATTGCGTACCCTGCTTTCTGCTCTTATCTTCCAAAGCATACTGCTGAGTGCCAGCTCCTTAGCTTCCTGTGTTGAGTCAGCGCATATAGCAGAGACTGTTAAAATGACTTTTGGTTTCTGTATAATTCCCCTTTCAATGAAGTTTTCCCTATATTGTTTTATGATGTTGTCCCCATCTTTTTCACTCATGAATTGGCCAAATGCATAAGCAGTTCCAGACTCAGCAGCCATTAAAGCACTTTTCCTGCTTGTTCCCAATAACCATGGTTCCGGGCTAATTGCAGGTAGAGGTGAAGCGGATATTTTAGCAAACATGTGATCCTCAGGAAAATGATTATATAAAAATTGAAGAAGTTCCATCACCTTATCCGGCATTTTGCGGACACCTTCCAAGAAATTATCGGAAAGTGCCATAGACGCTTCTGCTGATCCTCCTGGTGCCCTTCCGATTCCCAGATCCACTCTGCCAGGAAATAATGTAGCAAGCATATTGAACGACTCCGCAATTTTGTATGGTTTATAATGCGGCAGCAATATGGCACCTGCACCAATCCGTATATTTTTTGTTTTAGCACCGATATAGCTCAACATGATTTCAGGAGCTGAACAGGCAAAGCCTGATAAATCATGATGTTCTGCAATCCAATATCTTGTGTAGCCCAGCCTCTCTGCTGACTGTGCCAGCTGTACAGAGGCTTCCAATGCTTCTTTGGGTGAATATCCCGATGAAATGGGAGCCTGATCCAAAATGCTTATTTTCAAGGTTTATCCCCTCTTTCAAATGTGCTTGTTTCCTAAGACTTCGGCCATTTTAAAATGTAAAACGAATAATAAAATGCTGATGAGTGAAACTTATATTATGGCCTCTTTGTTTAAGATGAATCTTTAAAAAGTATAACAAACCAAATTTTCTTTATCGTTTTATTGATATTTTATACTGCTAAAAAATCTTAATTAATGGAGTGTTGAATATGAAGGCGGTCACCTATCAGGGCCCTAATCGTGTAGCTGTTACCAATGTGGATGACCCTAAGCTAGAAAAGAAAGATGATATTATCGTTAAAATTACATCCACAGCGATCTGCGGTTCTGACCTGCATTTATATCAGGGCAACATGCCTCTTCCAGAGGGTTATATTATTGGCCATGAACCAATGGGCATTGTGGAGGAAACAGGACCGGATGTAACAAAAGTAAAAAAAGGGGACAGAGTCGTAATCCCTTTCAATGTATCCTGCGGCCAGTGCATTTATTGTCAGCAGAATCAAACCAGCCAATGTGATAATTCCAACCCCCATTATGATTCAGGGGGATACTTTGGATACACAGAGAAATTCGGAAATCATCCAGGCGGGCAGGCGGAATATTTAAAAGTCCCTTTTGGCAATTATACGCCGTTTCTGGTTCCTGAATCCTGTGAATTGGAAGATGAATCTCTATTATTTTTGTCAGATGTACTTCCGACTGCCTATTGGAGTGTTGTTAACGCCGGTGTTAAAAAGGGTGATACAGTAATTGTCCTTGGCTGTGGCCCTGTTGGGTTAATGGCGCAGAAGTTTGCATGGATGGAAGGCGCGGAGCGTGTTATTGCAGTTGATTACCTTGATTATCGGATCAATCACGCAAAGGCAGCAAACAAAGTGGAAGTCTTCGAGTTCACCAAATATCCTGATATGGGGGAGCATTTAAAGGAAATTACCCATGGAGGCGCTGATGTAATAATCGATTGTGTAGGCATGGACGGGAAAAAGTCGCCCCTTGAGTTTATAGAGCAAAAATTAAAGCTTCAAGGCGGCACTCTTGGTCCCATTCAAATTGCGACAAAGGCTGTAAGAAAAACAGGAACAGTCCAAATAACCGGTGTCTATGGAGCAAACTATAATATGTTCCCTCTCGGTGCCTTCTTCACCAGAAACATTACACTTAAGATGGGACAGGCACCTGTCATACCATTTATGCCAATGCTCTATGAGAAAATTGTTAATAAAGAATTTGATCCGAAAGACATTATTACTCATAAGATTAACCTGGAAGAGGCGAGCCATGGCTACAAAATTTTCAATGGACATGAGGACGACTGCATCAAGGTAGTATTAAAGCCTTAATTGACACGACTAAAAAGCCTGCTGTATAATAGCAGGCTTTTTTAGTCATGGCTGTTTTCCCCATCTTTTAATTAGAAGTTCAACTTCTTCATGATGTTCAATTCCTTCACCAGAAGGTGTTTCCAGAATTAATGGCAATCTTTGAAATGGTTCGGTATTGACAACCTGATCAAATTGTTTCGCAGTAATATGACCTTTGTTAAATATATTGGCATGTCTGTCTTTACCTGAGCCTGCAGGATATTTGGAGTTATTTAAGTGAATGGCTTTAAGATGATTGAAATAGCCCAACTCTTCCCCTTTTTTAAGAAAATCATTTAGATTTTCTCCATTCCAGAGATTGCTGGCAAAGGCATGGCAAGTATCCAGACAAAAACCAATCTGATCCCGGTGTTCACACAGGCTCCGAACCTGAACAAGCTCCTCCATCGTTGTACCCATTGACCCGGGGTGGCCAGCAGTGTTTTCAAGCAGGATCAAGCAAGGGTCTTCCCAGTGAGAGAGGATTTGATTAAGCATCTCGATCATTAAATGATATCCTGCAAGCGGATCCTTTTTGTTGATTGGGTTTCCGAAATGTACAACCACTCCTGCCGAGCCACAGGCACTGGCAATTTCCAGATCATTCAGCAAAGACTTAATCGTCAGCTCTTGCTTCTCCGGCTGCGGTGTGAGGCTGGTTGGATATGGAGTATGTGCAATCGAAAAGATTTCATGCTCTTTGCAAAACGCCCTGCAAAGAGCTGCATCCTCCCGATTAAAATCCTTTACACTCAAGCTTCTTGGATTCTTCGGAAAGTACTGAAAGGCAGAAGCATTCATGGCCTTTGCAGCTTTTGCAGCTCCTAAATATCCTTCCCTTATGCTTACGTGACAGCCAAATAACATCCTGATCCCATCCATTCATTACCTTCTATAATAATTATATCTTCTCCTTGAACGTGAAGAATGACATTCATCACAGATTTGATATTCGTGTTCCCAGGGCAGTTTTTTGCCGCACTTTCTGCATTTTCTTGAGAGCTCTTTTATATCGGTTTTTAGTCTTTCGTGAACATGATCGCTGATTTCTTCCCTTAATCTTTCCCAATATAACGCTTCTGTTCTCTGCTCAAGACGATACAGGAACAGCAAATGCAGGCCTATTGCTTTATAAGTCAATTCCAGCTCTTCCAGATTACGGTTCTTAATTCTGGGCTCTGGAAGCTCCTCGCCATCAATAATGGCATACATGGTCTCTTCCCATTGACGGACAAGATCATGTTCTTTTTTTGAGAATGGCAGATGGAGAAAACCATACAGGTCCATTAGTCCAAGCTTTGCTTCAATTTCTGTTCCGCGTATCCTTTCATATAGGTCTCTCTCCTCTGTTAATGCCGCTTTTTTGGTTCCTCTGGGGCTCTCAAACTTATCCCAAAGCTCAAAGAATGATCCGAGATCGCGGTAATACCTTTGGAATCTTTCAAATACTGTATTTGTTGGGGCTATGGCAAAGCTGTGGACCGGGGCATCCTCCATTTCAAGCAAGGCCTTCATTCTTTTGATATCTTTTGTAAAAGCAACTTTTCCAATGTTATAAAGCCCTTTTCGCCCTGCCCTTCCAGCAATTTGCTTAACCTCCTGTGAAGTAAGGGTTCTCCTTTTCGTTCCGTCAAACTTATCATTTTCCAAAAAAACAATTCTCCGGATAGGCAGGTTGAGTCCCATCCCAATGGCATCAGTGGATACGATGACGGAAGTTTCTCCCTTTGTAAAACGCTGGACTTGTTTTTTTCTGGTTTCAGGAGGCATCGCTCCATAAATCATGCTTACTGAGTGCCCTTCCTGCTGAAGCCTTGAGGCAGTTTCAAGCACTCTCTTTCTTGAAAAACAGATGAGTGCATCGCCTTTTCGTACATGACTGAATTTGAATTCCTTTGCTTCGACTTCAAGAGGTATATCCCGGCTGTATTCATTCAATTCAATATCTGCTTCGCCAAGAAGCTGGAGCATCATGCTTTTAGCGCTGCGGCTGCCAATGATATGGACTTCATTTGTATTTGCCTTGGTAATGGCTTTATACCAAGAGAAGCCTCTGTCCTTATCCGTGATCATTTGGGCTTCATCAATGACAATGACGTCGTAATAGTCCTTTTCGTAGAACATTTCAACCGTGCTGGAAAGATGCTCAGAACCGGCAACTGCCTTTTCCTCTTCACCGGTTTTCAAAGAACAGGGTATACCTTCGCGGTTCAGTTTATCATATACTTCCAGTGCCAACAGCCTTAAAGGTGCCAGATACATGCCGCTTTGGGCTGATTTCATTCCTTCAAGGGCATGATGTGTTTTCCCTGTATTGGTTTCACCAATATGAAGTACATACCTTTTGGCCCGTTCCACAGAGGGGCTGTATTCCTGCCCGAATATATATTCGAGCATGCGTTCCTCTTCTTCTTTCTTCCGCTGCTGCTCAGCCAATTCTTCTGCTATTTTTCTTTCTCTGTCAGCAATATCCTTCTCGAGCAGATCTTTATGGACTTCAGGGTCAAACGGTATATCCGCAAGCCTCAGCAGATCTTCAATATATTCCTCCTGAATGCTTTCAAAAAAGCTTTCATCAAGATCCTGAAGGGTATGGGCCATTAACTTCTTCACCGACTTACCGGTCAGCGGTTTCTGATAAGCGTCTTCATATTCCTCGAATAAATGATGCGGAAGGTTCTGCAGGACGAGCGATTGCAGAGAATCGGACAGATATCCTGATATATGGTTCTTATAGACATAGTAATAGGCTTCATATTCAAAGTAACCTTTACCTCCATACAATGCTTTATGGATATTTCCTGTCAGCTCATCAAGGAATTCCCCCATTACAGTATAATCACCTGCATCAAAGCTGCCTGTCTCTTCAAGCTTTTCCTCCAGAGCAAAGGTATCCGCTTTTTGATATCTTATCTTGTTTCTAAAATCGGAAACCAGCTGCTTTGAAGCCATATGTCTGACATGAAGATAAAGAAGGCTATAATCTCTTTCAATAATTTCATCAATATTCTTTTCAATATCTTCGCGGATTCGATACTTCTTTCGCTGAAGCCACTCCTCTTCTGCTTTATGCAGATAATGAGCCCGTGCATTCTCATAGCGCCCAGCCCATGCTTCATTATTGTTTTCAAAGAGGTCATTAAGCCAGTCCAAACTGTTAAAAGGCTGATAATCCCTCATTTCAGTCCGGAATAAGTGATTGATTATTTTCCTGTCAACATTTTCGGTGTCGTACCCTTTTTCACTTAGATATTTCTTTTTTTCATGCTTGGATATTTTGGCAGTGATTTTATTCAGCCATACATTTACCCAGATTTGATCGATATAATGAAATCTTTCAGAAAGATATTCCTTATAGGAGGGCATCGACTCTTTACTGCCCAGATAGCGGTCGGCATCCTCCAGGATTTTTATTTTTGTATGCTCTGCAGCATTATTGTAAATCTGTTCAAGCTGATTCATGGTTCGTTCCCCTTTAAACATCACTAAACCGTAATGTAATGATTATGACTTAGGTTATGTATGATATTGATAATTTAAGTAGTCTTCATTTTACCATCTTTTGAAAAAATATCATTGACATAAAACTTAAACCGGCATATAATTTATCTAGAATTAAAATATCTTGAATTCAAAACAAATGAATTCGAACTATTGGAGGAGAAAAATATGGCTAAAACAAAATGGGCAGTTGATCCTGCGCACAGCAGTGTGGATTTTTCTATCAAGCATATGATGATCGCAAACGTGAAAGGCAGCTTTAATAGCTTTGATGCAGAAATAACTGCAGATCCTGCAGATTTAACAACTGCTGATATTACATTCAATGTTTCACTTTCAAGTGTTGATACACGCAATGAAGATCGTGACAACCACCTGCGTTCTGCGGACTTCTTTGATGTTGAGAACCACCCGAAAATGACCTTTAAATCAACAAGCATTGTAAGCAAGGGTGATGATGAATATGATGTTACCGGCGATCTTACAATTCATGGTGCAACAAAAACAGAAACCTTCACTGTGACATATGAAGGATCAGGCAAAGATCCATGGGGTAATGAAAAAGTCGGCTTTACTGCTGCTGGAGCAATCAAACGAAGCGACTATGGCTTAACCTGGAATTCAGCCCTTGAAACAGGCGGAGTACTTGTTGGAGATAAAGTGAAAATTGACCTGCAGATACAGGCAGCAAAAGCAGAATAAGACAGAAAAAGGGCAGGTATACCGGCGAAATGGTAACCTGCCTTTTTTCTTAATAGTTAAGAATGTGCAAATTCTGAAGTTAGATAATTGTCTCGGCTCCCGGGTCTAAGCGTGTCTAGTTTCGGGCTCTTAAAAGCTTGAGGTCATAAGCCGATAGGCGGACGGCTTCAGCTTTTCTATACTGTTTATTGATCGGCTAATAACGTGGCAATTTTGTCTTCTATAACCTTACCTTGACCGCCATCAGTTAAGTTATTCAGAATAACAGAAAAGATAAGTTCTTCCCCGCTGGCCGTCTTAACATATCCTGATAATGAACTGACTGTTGAGATGGAACCTGTTTTTGCTTTGACATTTCCGTCGGCATTGGTGTTTTTCATGCGATTTCTAAGAGTTCCCCCCACCATCCGGTCTGTATTGCCGGCAATCGGCAATGAGTTCAAATAGGAGCTGAACCATTCTTCGTCCTGGACTTCGAAAAGAAGTTTTGAGATTTCATTTGCCGGAATTAAGTTTACATGTGAGATTCCGGAACCGTCCCGGAGCACGAGGGTTTCCTTATTCATTCCAAGGGCTTCAGCTTGTTCTTCTAATACCTCGAGCCCTTTTTCCCAGCTGCCTTCTCCTTTTACAGCTTTGCCCATTTCCTTGATTAATGTTTCCGCATGGCCGTTATTGCTTAATTTCATAAATGGTATGAGCAAATCTTTGATAGGCATGGATTTATGCTCAGCAAATAGTTTTGCGCCTTCTGGAGCAGTGCCAGCTTCTGTTTTCCCTTTGATTTTAATGCCTTGTTCAGCGAGAGAGCGCTTCAATAGATCCAATGCGTAGCCAGTAGGCTCCCATACAGCGATCCATTCCCTTGAACGGCTGCCTTCAACTGGAATTTCTCCTTCAATTGTAACTGTGTTCGTACCGTGATCTCTTTCAATATGGATATCCTTCTTTTCGTCTTTAGAGACGGTTTTAGCCTTATTGACGATCTTTATGTAATCTGTTTCCGGCTCCATTTTTACAATCGGTTCCTGCCCGGCTTTTTCTCCGGGATAAACCTCTACAATTACTGTGCCTGCGTCATAGTCCTCGTTGGGGGAGGCTGTAAGTGCCGAAACTTGTCCGCCATAATACCATGATTCATCGCTCCATGATAGATCGGTGGAATAGCGTATATCATCATACCACGTGTCATCACCGATCAGGCTGCCATGAATAACTTTAATGCCTGCTTCTTTTACTTTAACGGCAAATGAATCAAAATCCTTCTTTAAAAGGGTTGGGTCTCCTTTTCCTTTTAAGATCAAGTCACCTTGAAGTGTCTTTCCCTTTATTGAACCTGTATGAAGAAGTTCTGTTGTGAACTGATAATTTTCTCCCAATGTTTCTAGAGCCGCTGCTGCTGTCAGAAGCTTCATATTAGAAGCCGGTCTTAAACGTATATCCCCGATATGGTCGTATACCAGCTCGCCTGTTTCTGCATTGCGTATACTGACTCCTGCAAGCCCCCCCTGAAGAATTGGATCATTATTAAGCATTTGGTTTAACTGCTGTACAAGTTCGCTGCCTTCTTCCGTTGCTTGGACTTGAGGCGATTCAGGCTGAGCAAAAGGAACAAGTGCCAGCATAAATACCAGCAATAAACTGATATTTATTTTTACACTCTTTTTCATATGTATTAAACCACCTTCCATTTTTGTTTCTTAACCTTTTCTCCTTAGAAAGGTGTGTTTCCTTTATTTCCATAATGAGGAAAAAGAATCAATTTTTAATTTACTTAACTATTTTATTCTCCACTGCAGAAGTTATGAGGACTGGCTATTATTTCTAATTTTTTCTAAAATAAATATTATGCTACTAAGAAGATTTATTCTTAAAATGGTATTAGAAAATGGTATGATAAAAGCAGGTGAATTTTTTAAGGGGTGGAAAGTATGAGTGTACATAAAGCAATTTCAGAACATGTAGGAAAGCAGAATAAGATTATAACGAAATTTGCTGCTCTGGAACAGCAGCGCGAATACTATATTGAGCAAGCATTGGATCTATGCAGGCGAGGACTTCCTTTTTCTGCGGATAAGATAAATGAAGTAACTGCTGAAATCAATGAACTTTCTAAACAGGGAATTATACCTGCTAGAAAGTATGTAACAATTGAGATGATTGAGGAATATGCATCAAAGACAAAATAGGTACTTATGATCATAAAGAAGCGTGACTTCTAATTGAATGCACGCTTCTTTATTTTTGCTGTGAGGATTCGTGGGCAAATTCCTGCAAATCAAGTCTTTTATTTATATTAAAATGTATCCCCTCATTTTCTAATAGTTCTCTCTGAATGTCATGCAAATCTCCGTCTTTAAACCCAATTTCCCCTTTCCCATTCACAACCCGATGCCACGGAAGCTGATGCTTTTCACTTTGGGTATGAAGGATCCGGACCACCTGTCTAGCTCCTCGGGGGCTCCCGGCCAGCCTTGCGATTTGCCCGTATGTCATGACTTTTCCTCTTGGGATGTTTTTAATGATTTTTATAACTTTTTCTGTGAATGGCTGCACATGATTGCTCCTTTTTTATCTTATATTATAAAACAAACCCGCCTGAGTTTCAGGCGGGCTCTCTTATTATCCTAACATTTTCTTAGCATGTTCCGGAAAATCAATAAATGGGTTGCGGTTTCCCTGGAGTTCTTGAATGGCAGCGTTTCTATGCTTTTCATATACAGTCACTGGATATTCTGCATGCCATCTCAGCAAAATCTGCATATCCATCTTTTCTTCGATTTTAATTACTTTTTTATATCTGACAGCAAAATAGAATACTGCTCTTGCGGCAATACCCTTTCCATATTCAGGCTCAAACTTTTCCTGTTCTGCCATTCCGCATCCGTTCCTGATACTCTCAGCCTCGAAATCCGGAGCATAGGTTTCAAAATCAAAGTAGGGGAAGTTGCTTCTCATACTGTTGCATGCCGGTTCACAGGCAAACAGGTGATGGAGATCCCCTCTCATTGGCTGCCTTTCCTCAAACCAGGATTGTGGAATGACATGTTCGGTATTAAAAATTACTCTTTCAATGCTGCTATAGCCGCTTTCCTGAATCGACTGCAGAAGCTTGAGATCCTGGTCAATGGCTTTAAGCGGGTCCATCCCTTTCCCGGAATATAAACTTTTTAGCTTGAGATTTTCCTGCAGATCCACCCATGGATATACATACTGGTGGGGTGAGTAATCCAATTGCCGGTTATGGGTACGAACCACCAGAGTATGGATTTGTTCTGGGATGTCTTCTTTTTCTAAATCAAGGGTGATGTAGTAATCCTCCAGATTGATTTTATCCTTCTGAGCGTCGTAATAGGGTTCATTCTGAGCATTTTCAATATACTTTGACTGAGCCTCTGCCCATGCGGCTGAAATATTGTTCACTTTAATCATATAGCATTATGGACCATGGATTTGAATTTTTGGTCAAAGATCCCGGCTAAATGCTCAGGTACGGTTAAATAAACAAGACCGTTTCCTTCCAGTTTAGGCGAATTGCCTAATGGAACTGTCCTTCTGATTAATTGTGCATATAGTTCTGGTTCTGAAAGCTTTCTTTCAAATTGCTTGTTTGCTAAATCTTTGATTAGGGCCAGCGCACCTGAAACGTGTGGTGCTGCCATTGAAGTGCCGCTAAGCGTTGCGTATTTCCCGTTTAAGAAGGTAGATAATATCTCTTCACCAGGTGCCACCAAATCAATTTCATTATGTGAGTTTGTAAATTCGGAAGAATCCCTCTCAAGGTTTACAGCACCCACACTAATCACCTCATTGTAGCAGCCAGGATAAGCAAACTCGTCTGTAGAATCGTCCCCATCCCCTTCATTTCCTGCTGCGCAGACGACAAGGATATTCTTTTTAACAGCCGCTTTTATCGCATCATGCAGTTCAGGAACATCGGCTGGTCCGCCAAGTGACATGGAAATGATATCAGCATTTTGTTCGATGGCATAATGAATGCCATTGATGATCCATTCATATTGGCCGGAACCATCCTTATTTAAGACCTTCACAATAAGGAGATCTGCTTCAGGAGCTACCCCAATGACACCAGCATCGTTTTCATGCGCAGCGATAGTTCCAGCAACATGTGTGCCGTGGCCATTATAGTCTTTGAAAATATTTGGATCGCTGTTATCGTCATCTGTAAAATTCCGTCCTCCTGTTATTCGATCCTTCAGATCAGCATGGCTTAGGTCGCATCCGGTGTCCAAAACAGCAATTTTAATTCCTTTTCCTTTTGTTTCGTTCCACATTTTTGGCGCCTGTATTAAATCCACGCCTTTTGGAACTTCCATAACTTCCTCTTCCTGACGAATCACCTTAAAAGGAATAACACGAACATATTGCTCCATTTCTTTCCCTCCTTAAGAGATTAAATTGAAGCTGGTTCTTGCTGTTGAATCTATTTTAACAATTCTGAATATTAATTAACAGTACCGTTGGTAGGGGAAATTACTAGAATAATGTTTGTGAAAAAGGAAGAATGTGTGCTATTTGCCCTATGAAATGGCATTAGGCTGACCAGGCGGCAAACCATTCAAGTAACTGGTTTTATCTGAGAGTTTTTAATAGCTTCGGAATCTCCGCATAGATTTGAATGATTTCATCCATTTTCATTCGGACCAGCCCAGAAGAAGAAGGAGCAGCAAAATCAATCGTTCCGGGAACCACAGATTCCTCCTGTACTCCCCATGGCAGCTTCTTTTTGTGGCTGTATTCCTGATATACTCCTTTTCCAACAAAGCAAATGACCTTTGGCTTAAGTTCAATTACTTTTTTAATCAGTTCTTCTCTGCCTTCTTTATATTCTTCCTTTGTTATTTCGTCCGCTGCTTTAGTTGGCCTGGAAACAATATTTGTCATCCCATATCCCAGATCCAATAATTTATAGTCCTCCGCTGCGCTGTATCTTCTGGGAGTTAACCCCGATTCATGGAGAATTTTCCAAAACCGGTTATTAGGATTTGCAAAATGATGACCTGTTTCTCCTGAACGGATACTCGGATTGAAGCCGACAAAAAGCAAATCAAGATTTTCTTTTAAATGATCTTTTATAGGCTCCATATAATCATCCTTTCATTATTGGCAAGGTACTTTTATATTATATAAAATCACCTGGGTATAAAACAAAAAAGAGCCATTTCGGCTCTTTTTGCTAAACTATTTATCCTTCAAGAATTTCAACTTTCTCCATAACATCGCCATTTCTCATCGCTTTGACTGCTTCAATGCCTGAAGTTACTTTTCCAAAAACAGTGTGAACACCGTTTAGATGAGGCTGTGGCTCATGAACGATAAAGAACTGGCTTCCGCCTGTATCGCGGCCCGCGTGTGCCATAGATAGTGAACCTTCTTCATGCTTATGAGGGTTGCCTTCTGTTTCACATTTGATTGTATATCCAGGTCCGCCAGTTCCTGTTCCATTAGGGCAGCCTCCTTGGCTTACAAACCCAGGAATTACACGATGGAAAGACAAGCCATTATAAAAGCCTTCGTTCGCAAGCTTTTTGAAATTTTCAACTGTCCCTGGTGCCGCTTCAGGATATAGTTCAAATTCAACCTTTTCACCGTTTTTCATTAATATGTATCCTTTTTCTGCCATACTAATCATCTCCTTATGTAAAAATCAAATTAATAATACCATTAATCTCTCCAGGAATAAAATTAAAAGACGTTTTTTCACTGATTGAAAATAAATAACAAAGGGTAAAGTTAAAATAGCATAGCAGCATAAAAAGCAGAAATGTCTTATTGGAGGTTTATAGAATGAAAAAGTGGGCTTTTGTCTCAGATTTTGACGGAACAATATCAAAAAGAGACTTCTATTTGATTATGATGGATAAATATTTTCCGGAGGGGCGCAAGCTGATGCCCAAATGGAAGGCTGGGGAGATAAAGGATATCGACTTTTTGAATAAAGTCTTCACTTCCATCAATCAGGATGAAGAACAAATTGTAAACGATATTTATTCAATAGAAATTGATGAATATGTACCTGACTTTATCAAAAAGGTTCAGCAGAACGGCGGAGATTTTTATATTTTGAGTGCTGGCACAGACTATTATATTTATCACCTATTAAAAAAATATGGAGTGGAACATGTAAAGGTTTTTTCGAATGAAGGGCATTATCATGAGAAGAATGTGCACATGAATATAGATGAGAATCATCAGCATTACTCTGAAAGATATGGCATTGATAAATCGAAGGTCATTCAGGACTTAAAGAAGGAATATGAAACTGTGTTTTTTATTGGGGACAGTGAACCGGATTCCCACCCCGCGGAGTATGCTGACATTACTTTTGCCAAAAATGGGCTTCAGGATCTTCTTCGGAAAAAAGACATAGCATTTGTGCCGGTAGAAGAATTTAGAGAAGTGGAAAATTATTTAAAGGAAAAAGGCATATTGCCAAATGCATAATCTTCTCGCCAGGGCAAATCCGCTTTTATTGCCCTGGCATGTTTGTATGTACTTAACCAAATAGCTCCAAGAATAATATTAGGATAAATATGATAAATGCATAAAATGAGAGATGCAGAAATACAGTTGTTAATTTAAATTTGATTTCTTCCACATTAAATGACTGTTGTCTTCGAGTCCTTGCTCTCACTGCCGCAACACCATCCCTGGACATAATAATATTGATAATCGGATTATTTCTATCATAAATTATATTTCTTCATGAAATAGGCGCTTCCCTTCAAAAAATAACAGTTTATAAGTAACGGATTTCCTGGGGAAGCGCATAACATGACAGAAATTTAGGTTATTCTTCTTTTTTCTTAAGGTAATCATCAATCTTATTATCGAGTATTTCGAGGCTTTTCATAGCCCGCCCAAAATCGAGTTCACGATAATGATGCGCTCCTCCGGGTTCTTCATCTTTTTCATCTGCCAATTTGACTATGGATTGCAGCGGAGTTCTTACAACCTCACCGCCAGGCAGAAATGAATCCGTGTGAAAAAGGATGGCTAAGGCTATTTCTTTAGCTTTAATCGGGTTTTCTCCAAGCCTGATTAGGAGTTTGTGTGCCCGCTCAGCACCTTTAATGGCATGAATGTCATTCAGCCGGTAAAGGTCGTAATCCCACTTTCCATTTTTGTACCAGGTATAATGGCCAATGTCATGCATGAAACCTGCTTTAGCCGCGGAATCAACGTCTTCTCCGGATTCTTGTGCGAGCTGGAAAGCATGATAGGCAACTGCAATAGCATGAGCGATGCCGGAGCGTGTAATATATTTCTGTGCGATCCGATGCTGATATATGTCGGTTAGTTTTACATCTCTCATGTAATCCCCCTCCAATCAGGATTAAAATTTCTTATTGAGTTTTTTTTGCTTATTCATTACTTCATATGATTTTTCAATAATATCTGTTAAAACGTCGCCTTTATAAATCCTGCCGAGTTTCGTGTTTTCCTGATAATAATCAACAATTTCATCGAGCATATTTGAAGTCTCTCTTGTTATGCGGACGTTAAGCTGAATACGGGTTTCTCCACTCATTTGAATCCTCCTAGCCATTAATATCTGAAAGCTAGCAACGCGCTAGCATATGCTGTCGTTTTGTTAGTGTGTGCTATAAATATTTAGATTACACTGTTTTCCTGAATTATTCCAGTATAAAGTTTACTTGAAACACAAAAAGAGAGAATGGCTATTTTGGCCATTCTCTCTTTTCTTTTAATTGCTGAATTGATCCCATTTGTCTTTCAGGTATCTGCCGAATTCCTCAAGTTCCTGCTTGCCTTCGCTCAATTTTTCCTTCCAAATGGGAAGATCCTCCCTCAATTTGCCTTCAAATTTTTCCGCCTGTTCTTTAATGGTTTGTCCAATTTCCTCTGTTAATTCCTTTTTTTCCAGCTTTTCATTTACCGATTTAGTAGTAAATTCCTCTTCCTGCATATATGGCAGGCTTGATTCCATAATCGCTCTAAATACAGGTACTGCTGTTTCAGAGCTGCTTTTTGACAGATAATGTTCCCTGTCAGTCTGGTCATACCCCAGCCAAACGGCGCCAACCAAATTCGGCGTATAGCCAACAAACCACTGATCTTTCGTTCCGTTAATGTCTTTATATGGGAGCTGGGTTGATCCCGTTTTTCCGGCAATTTGAACTCCTTCTATCTTTGTTGCGCTTCCTGTACCCGTTTCAACCACATTTAACAGCATGGAAGTCATTTGATTCGATACTGTTTTCGTCGTAACCTTAACTGTTTCTTTGTCGCGTTCGGCAATGATGCTGCCTGTTGGGCCTACTATTTTCGTAATTAAATGGGCATCCTGCCGCTTTCCGCCATTTGGAAATGCAGCATATGCTTCTGCCATCTTTAAGGGTGAGACGCCTTTTCTCATCCCGCCTAAGGCAATCCCTAAATATTCATCTTCTTTTTCAAGCGGTATGCCGAACCTGTCAAGTGCATCCAGACCTTTATCAAGTCCAATTTCATTAAGGAGCCAAACCGCTGGGACATTGATAGAGTCTTCCACAGCTTTATACATGGACACTTCGCCCGCGTATTGTCCGGATGCATTAGCTGGTGTGTAATCTCCATATGTCACTTTTTCATCTTTAAGCATGGATGTTGGTGAGTAGCCTTCTTCAAGTGCTGGTGTGTAGACAGCTAGTGGCTTAAGTGTTGATCCAGGCTGGGCCTTGATGTGTGTGGCCCTGTTGAATCCTCTGAATACATGTTCACCTCTGCCTCCGACAAGCCCTCTGACACCCCCTGAAGCAGGATCAAGAAGGACAGCTCCACTCTGGACGATCTCTCCGTTCATTCCTGGAGGGAAGATTGAGTCCTTTTCATAAACATTTTCCAGGCTTGATTGCAGATTTTGATCCATTTCCGTATATATTTTGTATCCTCTAGTAAAGATTTCTTCCTGGGTTAATCCGTACTTATTTATAGCTTCATCCAGTACGGCATCAACATAGTAGGGGTATTTTCTTTCTTGCTTGCTTCGTGTCCCTTCCTTTAATTGGATCTTTTCATTTACAGCGTCCTTATACTCTTCGGCTGAAATCATCTTGTGCTCTTTCATCTTTCCAAGTACAACATTTCTTCTTTTCATTGCCCGTTCGTAATGATTGTAAGGATCGAGCGCAGAAGGCGATTGGAGCAGCCCTGCAAGCAGTGCGCTTTCGCTTATGCTCAGTTCCTTTGGGGTTTTGCTGAAATATTTATTGGATGCTTGTTCGATTCCCCATGAACCGCTTCCGAAGTATACCTGATTTAAATACATTTGCAGGATTTCATCTTTTTTATAATTTTTTTCGATTTCTACGGCCAGAAACAGCTCTTCAGCTTTTCGCTTATACGTCTGTTCAGGGGAAAGCAAAGCATTTTTGGCCAGCTGCTGAGTAATCGTACTTCCCCCGCCCGTTATGCCACCAGCAAATAAATTGCCAAAAAAGGCTCTGGCAATTCCTTTAATATCAAATCCGTTATGCTTATAAAAGCGTTCATCTTCAATCGCAATTACGGCATTGCCTACATGATCCGGCAATTCTTCAATATTTGCACCCTCTGCCCTATTCTCGGCAAGTCCTGCAGCAGCATCGCCATCTTTATCGTAAATAACAGTTGACTGCCTTAAACCTTCTTTTAAGGTCTCCACGTTTGCTGTAGCTGCCAGAAATGCAAAAAATAGAATGGTTAAAAGTATTATTGTTAGTGTTAAAAGAAGCAGGATTTGTGTCAGGTGTTTTTTTCGCCAAAACCCAGCAAAAGCTTCTTTGAAACGCTGAAATTTTTCCATGATGACTCCTTCTCTATTCTTTAAGTTCCATTATTATATCCCCTTATTATATATTAAACGAACAAACTCCATAAAAAGTTTCAACTTCAAAAGGAAGGGACGAACACTTTTGTTCATCCCTAAACACTATTCTATTCACTTTTCGTGTCCAGTGGTGTAATCTTTGCCTCGATTTCCTCCCGGCTGTCTTCAATATATGGGGGTAGTGCCAGCTTTTCTCCCAATTGCTCGAAAGGTTCATCTGCTTCGAATCCAGGTCCGTCTGTTGCCAGTTCAAAAAGAATACCGTTTGGTTCCCGGAAATATAAAGATTTGAAATAATACCTCTCCACAAAACCGGAGCTTGCAATCCGTAATTCTTTCAGTTTTCGTACCCAGTTTCTTAATTCATCTTCATTTTCCACCCGAAAAGCAACATGGTGGACACTTCCGCGGCCTGGACGCTGCTTGGGCAAGTCATGGCTTTCTTTAATATGAATTTCTGCCCCGTTTCCTCCTTCACCGGTTTCAAATACAACTACAGTATCTTCATCCAAAGAATATTCTCCTATTCTCCGATATTCCATTACTTCTGTAAGCAGATTTGCGGTGGGTCCGAGTTCAGAGACGGTGAGCATTACGGGTCCAAGCCCGATTATACCGTGGTTTGGAGGAACGGCAGCTCGATCCCATGGCTTCCCGCCTTTTACTCCTTTATTATTTTGATCGGAAATCAGGGCCAAACGCTGCCCTTCGAAATCTTCAAAGAACAGCATCTTCTTTCCGTTTGCTTCTCTTATTTCTCCATGTAAAACTTCTTGTTCTGATAGTCTCTTTTTCCAATAAAGAAGCGATTCATCAGATGGCACACGCAGAAATGTACAAGTTATACTGTCCGTCCCCCTGTAAGTGCGGCCAGCATTTTTGATTTCAAAAAACGTTAAGTCAGTGCCAGGGTTACCCCTTTCATCCGCATAAAATAAATGATACATCGTGGTATCATCCTGGTTTACTGTCTTCTTAACAAGCCGCATTCCAAGGATTCTGGTGAAAAATTCATAGTTCTTCTGAGCATTGGCTGTTATGGCAGAGACATGATGCTGGCCTTTTAATGGTTTCATATTCATATGATCACAACCCTAATCAATGTATTTTAGGTATATTTTGATTGAACAATGAAAGGAATGCAACGGAAGAGCACAAAAAACTCTTGTTTCTTTTATAGAATAATGCTATATTAGTAAAGCGATGAGCTAATTGCATAAGACGACTGACAAGCCTAACTGGCAATGCACTATGTGGAGTGCAGTCGGGTCGCCGCAATACGTATAAAAAGACGCCTCTCTGGGGCGTCTTTTTTATTTTAATTGAGATGTAAGATACGAGCATACAGCTGTTGATTGAAGCCTTGCAGCTACATATGGGGGCCGTGCGCTTTTATGGCTCTCTGCCGGCATGCCCAGCCACAAAATATGTCCGTCAATTATGACGCAGGGAAATGGAAAGCCGTTTGGCAATATTTCATCAGGAGCAGCGGAAGGGATAGAATGCTCGGCAAGCATGGTAAGCTTCGTTTGCGGAGGCCTCCCTGAAAGTGCCTGACCCCACTCATTCCCCAGTTCCTTGCCATCAGGCAGGGAAATAATAATCTCCTTTTTAGCTTTAGAAATATCCTCAAACACTTTTTCCAGCTTTCTTGCATGCAGCCATTGGAGGCGTGGATGCTGATTTTTGATCCATCTGCCAATCTGATCAGGATGAATGGCCTGTCCATTGTGCAGCTGGTGGTCCGCCAGCTTCCGCCACGTTTTGTTTTTAAATACGTTGTTGTGTATAAATTCCAAATCGCAAATATGAATAAATTTCCCCTTGGTTCTAGTTATGGCAACATTCAATAATCTTTCGCTTTCTTTCCCGATTAATAGCATTCCAGCTCTCTCATGGGTCGGAGCATCTACAGAGTCAAAAATCATGACATCCCGTTCACTT
>Ga0180215_1002542_pt1 | contig 18209 bp, 21 predicted proteins | sample eDN3rd37CBELigBY_FD_128871 | JGI IMG/M metagenome (GOLD analysis project Ga0180215, IMG submission 128871) | Enriched backyard soil microbial communities from Emeryville, California, USA - eDNA 3rd pass 37_C BE-Lig BY (version 2) (version 2) | ecosystem: Environmental > Terrestrial > Soil >... | reverse complement strand
GCCTTCTACCGCCACTTCGCCAGCAAGGACGAGCTGGTGGCGGCCATCCTCGACGACGGCAACCGCCGCATGGCCTCCTACCTGCGCCACCTGGTGGAGAAGGAGACCGCACCTGATCGCCAGGTCCGCCGCTACGTGGAGGGCATCCTCCAGCAGGCCATCGACCCCGACGTGGCCGAGGCCACCAGGGCGGTGCACTGGAACGGGCGCCAGCTGCCCCAGGAGATCGCCCAGCGGGTCGAGCCGGGCGCCGAGGCGCTGCAGGGCATCCTGCACGAGCCGCTGGCGCGACTGGGCAGCGACGACCCCGAGCGCGACGCGCGTGCCATCGCCCACGCCGCCCTGGGCACGTTGCAGGAGCACCTCAGCCGGCACACCACGCCGAGCCGCCGCGACGTGCAGCACCTCGTCCAGTTCTGCCTCGCCGCCGTGCGGGGCCGTGTCCAGGAGGAAGCATGAGAGCTGCGATGGTGCGGGCGTACGGCCCGCCGGAGTCGATCACGGTCGAGGACCTGCCCGACCTCGAACCGGGCCCGGGCGAGGTCGTGGTCGACGTGCAGGCGGCGTCGATCAACTACCCGGACGTGCTGATCGCGGCCAACCAGTACCAGGTCTCGGTGCCGCCGCCCTTCACGCCCGGCAGCGAGTTCGCCGGCACGGTGCGATCCGTCGGTGACGGCGTCACCTCGGTGGCGCCCGGCGACCGCGTGGTGGGCAGCACGTTCGTGGGGGCGTTCGCCGAGCAGGTGAAGGTGCCGGCCGCGTCGCTGCACCCCATCGGCCCCGACCTCGACGTGGTGTCGGCCTCGGCCTACCGCGTCACCTACGGCACCGCCTACCACTCGCTGCGCAGCGTGGCCGAGGTGCAGCCGGGCGAGTGGGTGACGGTGCTCGGCGCGGCGGGCGGCGTGGGCAGCGCGTCCATCGACATCGCCCACGTGCTGGGCGCCAAGGTCCTGGCCGCGGCGTCGTCGCCGGAGAAGCTGGCGGCCTGCCAGGCGCGCGGCGCCGAGGCCCTCGTCGACTACGAGCACGACGACCTGAAGGCGCGCATCAAGGAGCTCACCGGCGGCGGGACCGACGTGGTGATCGACCCCGTGGGCGGCCGCTACGCCGAGGAGGCGCTGCGCTCCACCCGCTGGGGCGGGCGCTTCGTGACCGTCGGCTTCGCCTCCGGCGAGATCCCGCGCATCCCGCTCAACCTGGTGCTGCTGAAGGGCGTGATCATCAAGGGGTTCGAGATGCGCACCTTCGGCCAGCACGCGCCCGAGCTGCAGCGGCGCGACGAGGCCGAGCTGCTGGCGCTCGTCGAGCAGGGCCGGATCCGCCCGCTGGTGTCGTCGGTGCACCCGCTCAGCCGCGTCAGCGACGCGCTGCTCGAGGTGGCCGAACGCCGCGCCGTCGGCAAGGTCGTGATCGACACGACGTCCTGACCTGGATACGGTCCCGGCGATGGGCATCTCGCTCGACGAGGACGACCTCTGGCAGTACGTGGAGGAGGCCCACACCGGCATCGTCACCACCCTCACGAAGGACGGCTGGCCGGTCACGCTCCCGACCTGGTTCGTGGTGCGCGACCGGCGCATCTGGTTCCGCACGCCGGCGAAGGCCAAGAAGGTGCACCGGATCGTGCACGACCGGCGCGGCTCGTTCCTCGTCGAGTCCGGCGACGCCTGGACCGAGCTGAAAGCGGTGCACCTGCGGGTGGAGCTCGAGGTGGTGCACGACCCCGACGCGCTCGAGGCGGTGGCCGCCGCGCTCGACGCCAAGTACGCGCGCTTCCGCGCACCCGCGTCGCGCCTCCCCGACGCCACCAAGGCCCACTACCGCAACGAGGTGGTCGTGCGGGCCACGCCGGTCGGCTCGCCCATCAGCTGGGACAACAGCCGCATCCGGCTGCGCACCGCCCCCTGACGCCACCGGGCCTGAACGCCCGGGCGCCAGGGTATGGCGCGGACATGAAGAGCTCCCACCTCAAGCGCTGGGGGGCGGCGTACCTGCTCCTCGGCCTGTTCCTGGCGTCGTGGTTCGCGCAGTTCGTCTTCATGCTCATCGACGTCGGCAACGACGCCCGCGAGCACGGCCAGCAGTTCTCGCTCAGCGACTTCTGGCCGCGGTTCTTCAGCGCCACGTTCGAGAACTGGCAGAGCGAGTGGTTGCAGCTGCTCGTGCAGGCGGCCGTGCTGCTCGGCATGAAGCACGTCATGTTCAAGGCCGACGCCGCCGACATGGAGCAGGTGCAGCTCGACCTGGCGGAGATCAAGGAGCACCTCGGCATCCCGCCGCGCGACGAGGCCACCGCCCACGAGCTCGAGGACCTGCATCGGGTGCGCGGCGGCGAGTCGACCTGAGCCGATCAGGACCCGACCCGGGTTCTGCGCCTCGCGCCGAGCGGGTATGGGAACGCCCATGACCGCCACGTCGTCCGGCCGTCCCGCTCTCCACGCCCCTCCCGCGCTGCGCGCCGCCGTCGAACGGATCGAGGGCGACGCGCGGTTGGACGCGGCCGCCGACCGCGTCGGCGCCCTGGCCGCGGAGCGCCTCGCCGACGGCCCGGTGGGCGGCGCGCTGCGCGGCGACTGGCTGGGCCACGCCCTCCACCCGCTCCGCACCGACTTCCCGCTGGGCTGCTGGATCTCGGCGGGGCTGCTCGACCTGGTGGGCGGGCGGCGCGCCCGGCCGGCGGCGCAGCGCCTGGTCGGCCTGGGCGTGGTGCTCGCGGTGCCCACGGCCCTGGCCGGCGCGGCCGACTTCGCGACGGTGCGCGACCGGCGGGCGCGCCGGGTGGGCGTGGTCCACGCCGCGGGCAACGCGGCCGTCGGCGCGCTCTACGCCTTGTCGTGGCGGGCCCGCCGGCGCGGCGCCCACGCCACGGGCGTGCTGCTCGGGATGGCCGGCGGGACCCTGGCCTGGGGCACCGGCTACCTGGGCGGCCACCTCAGCTTCGTGCGTGGCGTGGGCCACGGCGCCCGCTGGGGGGACGAGGACACGACCGCCAGTGCACAGGAGGTGCAGCAGGACATGCGCGACGAGACCGCCGAGGCGGCCGCCCACGACCCCCGCCGCTCCCCCACCCGACCGCCGACCGACGTCGAGGAGGAGCGCGAGCGCCTCATCATCGACGCGGCCCGCCGGGGCGTCGACCCGGCCGACGCGCTCGAGGTGGCCGACGACGTGGCCCGCACCGAGCCCCTCCCCGACGCCCTGCGCGCCGTGGACCGCCGCCTCGCTGCCGGTGCCTCGCTCGACGAGGCCAAGGAGCTCCTGCTCGACCAACCCTCCGGCGCCGAGCGCGAAGGGGAGGGCTGAGGCTCAGAGCCCCATCGAGCGGCCGATGATCTCCTTCATGATCTCGGTGGTGCCGCCGTAGATGGTGGTGACCCGGGCGTCGGCGTAGGCCCGGGCGATGGGGTACTCGAGCATGTAGCCGTACCCGCCGAAGAGCTGCAGGCACCGGTCGACGGCGCGCTTCTGCAGCTCGGTGCACCACCACTTGGCCATGGCGGCGTCGTCGGCGCCGAGCGTCCCCTCGACCAGCGCGGCGATGCACCGGTCGACGAAGGCCTGCGCCACCTCCACCTCGGTGCGCACCTCGGCCAGCTCGAAGCGGGTGTGCTGGAACGACCCGATCGGCTGACCGAAGGCGGTGCGCTCCTTCACGTAGGCCAGCGTCCACTCGAGGGCCTGGCGGGCGGCGGCCACGCCGGTGACCGCGATCGACAGCCGCTCCTGGGGCAGGTTCGCCACCAGGTAGCGGAACCCCTCGCCTTCCTCACCCAGCCGGTTGGCGACGGGCACGGCGACGTCGTGGAAGAACAGCTCGGCCGTGTCCTGGCTGTGCAGCCCGAGCTTCTCGAGGTTGCGGCCCCGCTCGAAGCCGGGCATGTCGCGCTCCACCACGAGCAGGCTGATGCCGCGGTGGCGCTCGGTGGGGTCGGTCTTCACCGCGGTGATCACGAGGTCCGCGTTGATGCCGTTGGTGATGAACGTCTTGGAGCCGTTCACCACGTAGTGGTCGCCGTCGCGGCGCGCTGTGGTGGTCATCGACGCCAGGTCGGAGCCGATGCCGGGCTCGGTCATGGCGATGGCGGTGATCGCCCGGCCCGACGCGATGCCGGGCAGCCAGCGACGGGCCTGCTCCTCGGTGCAGTAGCGCAGGAAGTACGGCGTCGTGATGTCGTTGTGCAGCGTCAGGCCGAGGCCGGTGCCGCCCAGCCCGGCGCGAGCCAGCTCCTCGGCGATCACCACGTTGAAGCGGAAGTCGTCGGTGCCGCCGCCGCCGTGCTCGGCCGGCACCGCCATGCCGAGGAACCCGTGCGCCCCGGCGGCTTCGAACACCTCGCGCGGGGTGATGCCCGCCGCCTCCCAGGAGAGGTAGTGCGGCACGAGCTCGCGCTCCACGAAGGCCCGGAAGCTGGCGCGGAACTCGTCGTGGACGTCGTCGAAGAGGGTGCGGGCCAGGCTCACCGGGCGGTCCACCCTCCGTCGACCGTGAGGACGTGGCCGGTGAGGTAGCTGCCGGCGTCGCTGGCCAGCAGCAGCAGCGCACCGTCGAGCTCACCGGGTCGGCCCATGCGGGCCATGGGGGTGTTGGTGGTGACGAAGCGCTGCGACGCCTCGTCGTTCATGCCCTCGGTCATCTCGCTCGGGAACCACCCCGGCGCCAGGGCGTTCACCCGCACGCCGCGGCGGGCGAGCTGCACGGCCAGCTCCCGTGTGAGGTTGACGACCCCGCCCTTCGACGCGGCGTAGCCCGCGTTCTTGATCGGCGCCGAGGAGACCAGGCCGAGGATCGAGGCGATGTTCACGATGCTGCCGCGCCCCTGCGCCACCATCGGCCCGGTCACCAGCTTGCAGAGGTGCCACACCGCGACCAGGTTGACGTCGATCACCGCGGTGAAGTCCTCCAGGGGCTCGTCCTGGATGGCCGCGGGCCGGCCGGTGCCGGCGCAGTTCACCAGCACGTCGACGGTGCCGTGGCGGTCGAGCGCGGCCTGCACCAGCGCCTCGCGCTGGGCGGCGTCGGCCACGTCGGTGGGCACGGCCAGGCTGCCGGGCAGCTCGTCGGCCATGGCCTGGAGCCGGTCCGCCCGCCGGGCCGCGAGCACGACCGTGGCGCCGGCCGCGTGCAGGACGCGGGCGAAGCGCGCCCCGAGCCCGCTGGAGGCACCGGTGAGGATCGCCACCCGACCGTCGAGGCGGAAGGGGGCGAGCGGGTCGAGCACGTCGTCGGCCACGGCCGTCACCCGACCGGCGCGAGGCGGTCGACCTCGGCCATCTCCTCGTCGCTCAGGACCCACCCCGCGGCGGCCACGTTGGCCTGCACCTGCTCCGGGCGGGTGGCGCCCGCGATGACCGAGGCCACCTGCGGGCGGGCGAGGAGCCAGGAGAAAGCCAGCTCCAGCAGCGTCCGGCCCCTGGCCTCGGCGAAGGCACGCAGGTCCTCCACGATCCGCACGTTGCGCTCGGTGGCCCACCGCTCCGCCATGCCCTTGCCGGCCAGGCGGGTGCCCTCCGGCGGCGCCTCGCCGGCGCGGTACTTGCCGGTGAGGAGGCCGCTGGCCAACGGGAAGAAGGGCAGGAAGGCCAGCCCCTGCTCGGCGCACTCCTCCAGCACGCCCTTGTCGGGGTCGCGCTGCAGCAGGCTGTACTCGTTCTGCACGCTCACGAAGCGGGCGGCGCCGTCGCGCACCGCCGCGGCCGCCTCTCGGAGCTGCTCGGGCGAGAAGTTCGAGCACCCGATCTCGCGCACCTTGCCCGCCTGGACCAGCTCGTCCATGGCCGCCAGCGTGTCGGCGATCGGCGTGGCGGGATCAGGCTGGTGCAGCTGGTACAGGTCGATGACGTCGGTGCGGAGGCGGCGCAGGCTGTCCTCGGCGGCGCGGCGCACGTAGTCGGGGGAGGCGCCGCCGGGCATGGCGTCGTCGACCCGCATGCCGAACTTGCTGGCCAGCACCACCCGGTCGCGCCGGCCCTGGAGGGCCCGCCCGATGATCTCCTCGCTGCGGGTCCCCGCGTAGATGTCGGCCGTGTCGAGGAAGTTGATCCCGGCGTCGATCGCCGCGTCGATCACCTCCAAGCTGCGGGCCTCGTCGGTCCGACCGCCGAAGTTGTTGCAGCCGAGGCCGACCACCGACACCTCGAGCGATCCGATCCTGCGCGTCCTCATGCTCATGGCGTCTCCTTGCTCCGGCGTCGTGGTCCGGCGTCTCGTCCCGGCGTCGTGGCTCCCGGCGCTCCGTGGCCCGGCCGACGTTCTAGCTCCCCGCCGCGGCCGGTCGTGCCGTGGCACCATCCCGGGGTGCTGCTGGCGCACCTGTCCGACCTGCACATCACGGCGCCCGGGCGCACCCTGCAGCACGGGATCGACACCGCGCCCCTGGTGGCCGCGGCCGTCGCCCACCTCGGCCGGCTCGATCCGGCGCCCGATGCCGTGCTGCTCTCCGGCGATCTGGTCGACGAGGGGACGGTGGCCGAGTACGAGCGCTTGCGCGACCTGCTCGCCCCGGTGGAGTGGCCCCTGGTGCTGATGCCCGGCAACCACGACGACGTGGCCGTGCTGACCTCGGTGTTCGGCGAGCAGCCGACGTCGATGGACCTGGGTCACGGGCGGCTGCTCACGCTCGACTCGACCCGCCCAGGGGAGCCGGGCGGCACCCTCGACGACGAGCAGCTGGTCTGGCTCGACCGCGAGCTGGCGGCCTGCGTGGGCCGCACCACGGTGGTGGCCTTGCACCACCCGCCGTTCCCGACCGGCATCGGCCACATGGACGCCATGGGCCTCGAGCCGGGCGCCGCCCAGCGCCTCGGGGCGGTGGTGCGCCGCCACAGCCACGTGGTGCGGGTGCTGTGCGGCCACGTCCACCGGCTGACCCTGCGGCGCTGGCACGGCACCGTCGCGATGACCGTACCGAGCGTCGCCCACCAGGTGGCGCTCGACCTGCGCCCCGGCGGGCCGCCCGCCATCACCCGCGAACCGCCGGCTTACGCGCTGCACGTGGACGTCCCCGGCGAGGGCCTCGTCACCCACCTGGCCTTCCCCGGCAGCGACGACGAGCCCCGCGTCCTGGGGTGAGGCCGTGACCGCCGCCGACCCGGTGCTGCAGGAGGCGGACGCGCGAGCCCCCGGCCTGTACGAGCTCTTCGAGGGCATCGTGGCCCGCGGCGAGGGCTTCCCCCAGCTGCCGCCGCTGCAGCCCGAGGAGTACGACGCGATGTGGGGCCACGCCACGGTCGTGGTGGTGGCCACCGTGGACGACCGCCTGGCCGGCGCCTACTACCTGAAGCCCAACGGCCCGGGGCTGGCCGCCCACATCGCCAACGCGGGCTACATGGTGGCGCCCGAGCACCGCGGACGAGGGATAGGCCGGCGGCTGGTCGAGGACTCCATCGAGCGGGCCCGCCAGGCCGGCTTCGATGCCATCCAGTTCAACTTCGTGTTCGAGCGCAACCCGGCCCGCCGGCTGTACGAAGCCCTGGGGTGGACCGTGGTGGGGCGCATCCCGGGGGCCCTGCCCGACCAGGACGCCCTGGTCTACTGGCGGGCGGTCTGAGGGGCACCCGATGGGGGCACGGTGGACCGAGGTGGTGGTCGAGGCCCGGGACCCCGAAGCACTGGGGGCGTTCTGGGCCGCGGTGCTCGGCTGGCAGCCGACGGGCCGGTACCCGGGCGCCGTGGAGCTGGCGCCCCCGGACGGGGCCGAGCCCACGCTCACCTTCGTCCCCGTCGACCACGCCAAGGCCGCCAAGAACCGGCTCCACCTCGACCTGCGCCCCGACGGCGTCGACCACGCCACCGAGCTGGCCCGGCTGCTGTCCCTCGGGGCCCGCCCCGTCGACGTGGGCCAGGGGCCCGACGTGCCCTGGGTGGTGCTGGCCGACCCCGAAGGCAACGAGTTCTGCTTGCTCGCTTGACTCGCTCCGGGCGTCCTCCATCATGGCCGGCCCACGCAGACCGGCTGGGCCGAGCCTCGTCAGGCGGGTTCGGCGGCGAGCTGGAGCTCCTTGGTGACCCGGGCGGCCCGGCGGGACCAGGCCAGGAAGGTGGAGAAGCCCACGGCCGCGCCCAGGCCGAGGGCCCAGCGGGGGTTGAAGGCCTCGCTCACCGCGCCCATGAGCGGCGCCCCGGCGGCCTGGGCGCCGGCGGTGAGCGAGAAGTAGAGGGCGATCACCCGGCCCCGCATCTCGGGCGGGGTGCGCAGCTGCACGGCGGCGTTGGTGGACACGCCCTGGGCCAGCTGGAACAGCCCCGCGAACGGCAGCGCCACCAGGGCCAGGGCCAGGGTGGGCGCCAGCGCGGTGGCCGCCAACGACACGCCCAGCAGCAGGGCGGCCAGCATGATGCGCCGGTCGGTGGGCGCCGAGAGGGAGGCCAGGCCGAAGGCGGCCACGCAGCCCCCGAGCGCCGTGGCCGCGGCCATCACGCCGTAGGTGGTGGCCGACCCGCCGAACTCGTAGCGGGCCAGCAGGGGCAGCACGACGAACGTGCTCTGGCCGAACAGGCCCAGGGCGCCACCCGAGAGGAACAGCGCCCGCACTGCCGGCGTCCGGCCGACCATCCCGAGGGCCTCGCGCAGCTGGCCTCGCGCCCGGGCCACCCGGGGGCGGTGGTGCAGCTCGTCGGCCCGCATGGCGAGGACGGCGAGGATGATGGCCCCGTACGACAGGGCGTTGATGGTGAAGCACACGCCCGTGCCGGCCGTGCTGATCACCACACCGGCCACGGCGGGGCCGACCACCCGCGACAGGGTGAACAGCGCGGCGTTCAGGGAGATGGCGTTGGGCAGGTCCTCGTCGCCGACCAGCTCGCTGAGCAGGGCCTGGCGGGCCGGTTGCTCCATGGCGTTGCCGAGGCCCTGGATCAGCGCCAGCACGTAGACCATCCAGAGCGCGGCCACGTCGGTGAGCACGATGACGGCGAGGATCGTGGCCTGCGTGGCCATCACGGCCTCGGCGCCGAGCAGGGCCCGGCGGCGGTCGAGCCGGTCGACCAGCACCCCGGCGACGCCGCCGAGCAGCAGCTGGGGGCCGAACTGGAAGGCGGTGACCATGCCCACCTGGGCGCCGCCGCCGCTCAGGTCGAGGACCAGCCAGGCGATGGCCACCGACTGCATCCAGGTGCCGCACAGCGAGGCCAGCTGCCCGATCCCGTACAGCCGGTAGTTGCGCACCGCCAGGGAGCGCAGCGCCCCCGATCGTTCCGTCCGTGCCGTCATCTGCTCCTGCTTCGCCGGCCGGGCAGGCTAGCCGGGGCCCATGATCGGGCCATGTCCGAGCGCAAGCAGCTGGTGGAGCGGTACATCGAGGGGTTCCGGCGCAGCGACCACGCCATGGTCCTCGCCTGCCTCACCGAGGACGTGGTCTGGGACCTGCCCGGCTTCCGGTACCTGGTCGGCAAGGAGGCCTTCGACGGGGAGATCGAGAACCCCGAGTTCGAGGGGAGCCCGACGCTGCACCTCGACCGCCTCGTGGAGGAGGGCGACACGGTGGTGGCCGTCGGCACCGGCGAGGGCCGCAGGCGGACCGGAGAGCGCCACCGGTTCGCCTACTGCGACGTGTTCACCTTCCGAGGCGACCTGGTGGCCGAGGTGGCGTCCTACCTGGTGCCGCTCCCCCTCGACGGGGCCGGGCCGACGTAGCGGGCGCTGGGCCGCAGGATCCGCCCGTCGGCGGCCTGCTCCAGGGCGTGGGCGCACCAGCCGACCACCCGGCTGCAGGCGAAGGTGGCGGTGAACAGGTCCCGCGGCACGCCGCAGGCCTCCATCACGACCCCCGCGTACCACTCGACGTTGGCGCGGAGCCGGCGGCCGGGACGGGCCTCGTCGAGCACGCGGACCACCACCTCCTCGGTGGCCTCCGCCAGGGTCACCAGCGGGCCGCCCAGCTGCCGGGCCACGCCCCGCAGCATCACCGAGCGGGGGTCGTCGGTGCGGTACACGGCGTGGCCGAAGCCCATGATCCGCTCCCCCGCGGCCAGCTTGGCCCGCACCACGTCGGCGGCCCGCTCGGGCTCGCCGATCTCGTCGAGCAGGTCCAGGGCCCGGCTGGGGGCGCCGCCGTGCAGCGGCCCCGACAGGGCACCGAGCGCGCCGACCACGCAGGCGCCGAGGTCGGCGCCGGTGGAGGCGATGACGCGGGCGGTGAAGGTCGAGGCGTTGAACCCGTGGTCGATGGTGGAGATCAGGTAGCGCTCGAGCGCCCGGGCGTGCACCGGGTCGGGCCGCCGGCCGTGCAGCATCCAGAGGAGGTTGGCGGCGTGGCCCAGGGCGGGATCGGGCGGGATCGGCTCCTGGCCCCGTCCCAGCCGGTGCAGGGCGGCCATCACGGTGGGGGTGGCCGCGGCCAGGGCCAGCCCGTCGCGGCGCCGCTCGGCCGGGTCGAGGTCGAGGAGCGGCTGCAGCTGGAGGTGGGCGGCCAGGAGGGACAAGCCGGTCCGGAGCCCGTCGAGGGGCGCGACGCCCGGGGCGGCCACGGCGGCCAGCGCCTCGAGGACCGCCGCGGGCAGGGCCCTGCGGGCGGCCGTGGCCCGGGCGAACGCGGCGGCGGCGTCGCTGTCGGGCAGGGCGCCGTCGACCACCAGCGCCCACACCTCTTCGAAGCTGCGGTGCATCGCCAGCTCGACGGCGTCGTACTGGCGGTAGTGGTAGAAGCCCTCCTCGCCTCGCACGTCGCCGATCGACGTGTCGGCCACCACGAGGCCCTTCAGGCCGGGCGGGGCGACGAGTGGTCCGGGCGCGGGGGCGGCGGTGGGAGCGATGACGGCCATGGCGCCACGATGCCAGCGGCGGTGCGCTTGATCAACGTTGATTAGAGTCAACGTTGATGGCTGTCAAGGTGACACGCATGACCGCGGACCAGGTGGCCGAGCGCCTGGGCGTGCGGCGGGAGACCGTCTACGCCTATGTGAGCCGAGGTTTGCTCTCCCGCGTGGTGGACGAGGACGGCCGGACCAGCCTCTTCGACCCCGCGGAGGTCGAGACCCTGGCCCGGCGGGGCCGCCCGGGGCGGGCCGGTCGGCGGGCGGGCGCCGTGGACGTGGTGCTGGCCAGCGGGATCACGCGCCTGCGCGACGACGGCCTGCTCTACCGGGGCCACGAGGTCACCGCGCTGGCGGGCCACCACCCGTTCGAGGACGTCGCCGAGCTGCTGTGGACCGGGGCGCTCCGCGCCGTCGACGAGTGGACGGCCCCGCCGGCCGCGCGGGAGGCCGCTCGCCGGGCGACGGCGACCCTGCCTCCCGAGTGCCCCGTGGACGCCCGCCTGGCGGTGGTCACGGCGGCCGTGTCGGCGGTCCAGCCCCTGCGGGCCGACCTCCGCCCGGCCACGGTGGCGCACCACGCCCGAGCCCTGGTGGCCACCTTCGCGGAGGCGCTGCCGGCGGTCGACGGCGCCCGACGCGACGCCGGAGCCCGCAGCGTGGCCGCTCGCCTCTGGCCGGCCCTCTCGCCGTTGCGCCCCACGCCCGCTCGCGTCCGTCTCCTCGACGCCGCCCTGGTCCTCCTGGCCGACCACGAGCTGGCCACCTCCACGCTGGCCGCCCGGGTGGCGGCGTCGACGCGCGCCGACCCGCACGCGGTGGTGCTGGCCGGCCTGGGCGCGGTGGCCGGCCCGCTCCACGGCCGGGCCGGGATGGCCGCCCACCGGCTGCTGCTCGACGCCGAGGAGCGCGGCGCCGACGCCGCGCTCAGCACCGCGCTGGAGGCCCACACCACGCTGCCCGGCTTCGGGCACGTCCTCTACCGCGGCCCCGACCCCCGGGCGGCGCGGCTCCTCGAGCTGCTCCCCGAGCTGGCCGGGCGCCGGCTGCCGCGCGCGGTGGAGGAGGTGGCGGACCGGGCCGCGGCGGCCACCGGCCTGGCGCCCAACGTGGACTTCGCGCTCGCCGCGCTGGCGGCCACCACCCGCATGGCGCCGGGCGCCACGGAGGCGGTCTTCGTCGTGGCCCGCACCGCGGGCTGGATCGCCCACGCGCTGGAGGAGTACGGCGAGGCCCCGCTGCGCTTCCGGGCCACGGCCGTCTACGCCGGCCCCGTCAGCGCCGGGTCGTCGTGACCACGCCCCGCACGCGGTCGTCGCCCTCCCAGGGCTCGTCGAGCGTGTCCGGATCGGCCGGCCGCTTCGGCTCGTCCGATCGCTCCAGCCGGAAGGCGGTCCGGGCCACGACGGCGTCGACCAGCCGCGGCGACAGCCGCTGCAGGGCCAGCTGCATGCGGGCCGCGCCGCCCACGACGATCTCGCGGCGCGGGTGCTCGGCGGCCTGCAGGATGGCGGCGGCCACCCGCTCGGCCCGGACGACCGGCGGCGGGCCCGAGGGCCGCACGCCGAGGCGGGTGCGGGCGTGCTCGAAGAACGGCGTGGCCACCGCGCCGGGCAGCACCTGCGTGAGCGACACGGGCACGCCGTCGTGCTGCAGTTCGGCCCGCAGCGCCTCGACGAAGCCGTCGACGCCGTGCTTGGCGGCGCAGTACGCCGACAGCAGCGGGAAGGCGCGCCGGGCGGTCTCCGACGACACGATCACCAGCGCGCCCCGGCCCTCCCGGCGCAGATGCGGGAGCGCCGCGCGGGCGCCGTACATCGGGCCGAGCAGGTCGACCTCCACCACCTTGCGGAGCTCGTCGGGGGTGTGGTCCTCGAACCGTGCGAACTCGCCCACGCCGGCCACGTGCGCCCACGTGTCGATCCGCCCGAAGCGCTCCACCGCGGCGCGGGCGACGGCCTCCATGTCGTCGGCGTGCCCGGCGTCGGCCCGCACCGTCGCCACGGCGGCCGAGTCGAGCTCGCCGGCCAGCGTGGCGAGGGCCACCTCGCCGCGGGCGGCGGCGACCACCCGCGCCCCGGCGCGACCGGCGGCCAGCGCGGTGGCCCGCCCGATCCCGCTGGTGGCGCCGACCACCACCACGACCTGCTCCGCCAGGGGCTTCAGCTCGATGCGCACCGGAGGCGGGTACCCCGGGCGACCGGGTCGCAGACCCGCCCCGGGACGGACCGGCTCGGCCCCCAGGGGGCTCCCGGCCGATGGAGGGCGCAGCCGCAGGTCCTAGCATCGCGGGGTCGATCCACCCGCAGGAGCCCCCTCGATGCCCTTCCACGACGCCATGCCCGCCGACTGGATCGCCCCCGGCGAGTCCGCCACTGTGCAGGTCGACGGGTTCCCGGTGGCGGTCGCGAACGTCGACGGCCGGTTCTACGCCTTCCAGAACCTCTGCCCCCACCAGGGCACCACGCTCGGCGGACGGCCGATCCGCGACGGCTGCATCATCGAGTGCCCGCAGCACTCCAGCGCCTACGACGTGACCACCGGCAAGTGCGTGCAGCCCGCCACCACCGACGGGTTCGACCAGGACCTCATGACGTTCCCCACGCGGGTGGTCGACGACGTGGTGCAGGTCGACGTGTGAGCACCTCCGATCCGGCGGCGGCCGGTCAGCCGGGCGCGCCGCCGGTCCCGCTGCGCCGGTCGGCCCTCCTGCAAGCCCGCTCGCGGCGCACCCGCCAGGCCCTCGTGCGGGCCGCGCTCGACCTGTGGAGCAAGCGGGGCTTCGAGACCGGCGTGGAGGAGACCACGGTCGAGGAGATCGCCAAGGCCGCCGGCGTCACCAAGGGGACCTTCTACTTCCACTTCGCGCGCAAGGAGCACATCCTGCTCGAGATGGGCTGGGCCACGGCCCAGGTGGTCTACGACGAGGCCACCCGCGCCCTGGCCGCCGGCCTCCCGCCCGCGGCCACGCTCGACGCACTGATGGCGTCGCTGGCCCGCCGGGTGGAGGCGGCCCCCAAGCCGGCGGTGGCGCGCGCCGTGGCCGAGTTCCAGCGGGTGCCCGGTCCCAAGCCGCTCGACGAGGAGCACTTCGGCTTCGTCCGGGCCTTCACCGCGGTGTTCGCCGACGCGCAGGCCCGCGGGCTGCTCGACGACCGGGAGCCGGCCGACGAGCTCGGCGCCATGCTGCAGGCTCTCACCACCGACGCCATCATGCGCTGGGCCACGAGCGACCAGGAGGGCCTGCGGGAGCGGCTCCAGCGGCGGGCCGCGCTCCTCCTCACCGCGATCGGCGGCCCTGCGGGCCGGAGCCCGCAGGGCGACGCGGCGTCGAGCTGACCGCCTAGCGGCCGATGCCGTAGAGCGCCATGGCGCTCTCGCTGGTGATCGTCTGCTGCTGCTCGAAGCTGAGACCCTCGAGGGCCTCGGCCAGCTCCTCGGTGACACCCGGGAACTTGGCGTCCGGGTGCGGGTAGTCCGACGCCCAGATGATCCGGTCGGCGCCCACCAGCGGCGACTCGGCCGTCATCTTCAGCATGGCCTCGTCGGGATCGAAGCTGATCCAGCACTGCCGGCGGAAGTACTCCGACGGCAGCAGCTTCAGGTCGGGCACCTCCCAGCGGAACTTCTTCACGTGGTGGTCGAGGCGCTCCAGCCACGGCACCAGCCAGCCGCCGTTGGCCTCGAGGAAGATGAACTTCGCGTCCGGGAAGCGCTCGCACACGCCGCCGGCCGTGAGGTAGCAGATCGACATCATCACGTCGACGGGGTTGGCGATGGCCTGCGTGAACAGCACGCTGCGGCGGCGGGTCTCGTCGCGGTCCTGGATGCGCGACATGTCGAACGGGTCGAAGTCGTCGACGTAGCTGCCGTCCTCGTTGCGGGGCCGGCCGAGGCGCAGGCCCTGGCAGGCACCGGGCAGGTCGGGCGCCAGGAACGGGTGCAGCGCCAGCGGCAGCCCGGTGTCGGACAGCGCCTGCCAGATCGGGTCGTAGACCGGGTCGTTGAAGAACCGCCACTCCACCGACGGGTTGGGCCGGCCGAACACCGACACCATGCCCGGCTTCTCGGCGACGCGGCGGATCTCGTCGGCGACGCCCTGCACGTGCTCCTTGTGGTGCATGGGCGGGATGGCGCCGGCCGCGAAGAGCCGGCCCTCACCCTCCTGGGTGTGGTCCGACGCCCAGTCGTTGTAGGCGCGCGCCTGGACCGTGGCGAACTCCACGTCGGTCTCGCTCTGCAGGCCGAGGAGCATCGTGGGGTAGAGCACGGCGAGGTCGATGCCGTCCTGGTCCATGTCCTGCAGCCGGGCCTTGGCGTTCCACGCCGCCGGGCGGACCTCGGTGTAGCGCAGCTCGCCGCGGAACGACTTCGCCCGGTCCTCGTCGCTCATGCCCGCCGTCCCGGCGGCGGCCATGAAGTTCGCCGGCTGGCGCTGGCCGTTGTAGACGAGCCACTCCTCGCCCTGCTCGTCGGTCTCGATGTGCCAGATCCGGTCGCGGTACTCGGCCGGCGCGTAGTCCGGCATCGCGGTCGGGTGCTCCAGGATGTGGCCGTCGGAATCGATGTAGCGAAGGCCGGCCTGCTTGGTCGCCATCTGTCCCCCTCCCCTGCTCGGGTGCTCGAGGTTCCCCGCGGCGGACCCTAGCCGTTCAGGGGGCCGCCAGTTCGGTCGTGCTGCGCAGCTCCCAGCGGTTGCCGGCGGGGTCGCGGCAGATGACCACGCGGCCCTGCACGCCCTCGGCCGCCTCGAACTCGATCGACCGCTCGGCCAGGCGGGCCTCGATGGCCGCGAGCTCGGGGCCGAACTCCACGGCCACGTGGGCCCGGGCCGCCGGGCGGTGGTCGGGGTCGACGCTCAGGTGGATCTGGCGGCCGTCGTCGCCCTCGAACCAGTTGGCGCGGTCGCGCAGCTCGGGCGGCGGTTCGAGGCGGCGGTAGCCGAGGACGTCGGTCAGGAAGGCGGCCTCGTCGGCGATGCCGTCGACGGGGACGCCGAGGTTGGCGTGGTGGAAGCGGGGCATGGCCGGATCGTACGGCTCACCCCCGGCCCATGCGCAGGGCGTCCCGCAGGCGGAGCTGGCCGCGCAGGTGCAGCGCCCCGCCCTGGTACACCCGGGCGGCCAGCCGCACGACCGCGACGACGGCCACGAGCACGAGGGCCACGCCGCCGAGCAGCTCGACCAGGGGGAGCTCACCGGCCGCGCTGCGGATGGGGAGCACCATGGGCGCGGCGGGCGGGAGGAACGTGGCCACCCTGGCCACCACGCCCGAGGGATCGCCCACCGCGGCGACCGCGGCGAAGAAGGACCCGAGGCCCACGAACGTCAGCGGACCGGTGGTGCTCTGCAGCTCCTCCGCCCGGCTGGCCAGCGCGCCGCCCGCGGCGAACAGCGCGGCGTAGAACGCGAAGCCGAGCACGAACCAGGCCAGCACCTCGGCGGCCACCCGCACCGTCTCCGGCGGCAGCTCCACGCTGCCCGCCGCGGCCGCGGCTCCGAGGCCCAGCGCCACGAACCCGACGAGCTGCACGAAGCCGAGCAGCCCGATCCCGAGGATCTTCCCGGCGAGGACCTGGCGGGGGTCCACCTTGGCCAGCAGCACCTCGACCACCCGCGACGACTTCTCCTCCACCACCCCGCTGGCCACCCAGTAGCCGAAGCCCACCAGCTGGCCGTAGAGCAGCACGGTGCCGACGAAGACGAGGGCTTCCCGGTCGGTGTCGTCCTCGTCGACCGGTTCGAGCACGCGCCGCTCGAGGGGCGCAGGGGCCAGCGCGCGGGCCGCGACGTCGCCGCTGACACCGGCCTCCGCCAGCGCGGCCGCGCCGGCCACCTGGCGGTGCGCCTCCTGCAACAGCAGCGCGAGGGCGTCGTCGACGTCGTCGCGCACCACCAGCTCGCCCCCGACCACCGCGACGTCGACCTCGCCGTCGCGCACCAGGCGCTCGGCCTCAGCGGCGTCATCGACGAGGCCCGCCTCCACGCCATCGCCGCCCGGCGTGGCACCGATCCCGTCGAGCACCGCGACCAGCGCGGCAGCGCCGTCGCCGGCGACGACCACGTCGTGGACCTGGGGATCGTCGTCGCCGAGCACGCCCGGGAGCACGGCCAGGACGAGCACCACCACGAGGCTCACCGCGCTCGACAGCACGAACGCCTTGGAGCGCAGGCGTTCCACGACCTCCCGCACAGCGACGAGGCGGACGGCCTTCCAGCGCGTCACGACGCTCTCCTGACGTCGCCCCCGGCCAACGGGGCCGCGCTGCCGCCCGCGGGCACCACCTCGCGGAACAGCTCCGCCAACGACGGCAGCTCGCGGCGGAACGAGCGCACCCGCCCGGCGCGGCGGGCGGCGTCGAGGACCTCCTGGTCGTCGCCGCCGGGCAGCAGCTCGAACACCACCTCGCCGGCCTCCACGCCCACGACCCTCACATGCGCCACGGCGTGAGCCCAGGTGGTCCACCCGCCTTCGAGCCCGACGCGGAGGCGGTCGCCGCCGCGACCGGCGCGCAGCTCGTCGATGGGACCGGCGGCCACCACCCGACCGGCGTCGATGATGGTGATCTCGTCGCAGAGGCGCTCCACCAGCTCGAGCTGGTGGCTGGAGAACACCACGCCCGCGCCGCGCTCCACCTCGGCGCGCAGCACGTCGGCCAGCAGGTCGACGCCCACGGGGTCGAGACCGCTGAAGGGCTCGTCGAGCACCAGCAGGTCGGGCCCGGGCACCATCGCCACCGCCAGCTGGACGCGCTGCTGGTTGCCGAGCGACAGCCGCTCGACGGGCTCGCCGGCCCGCGCCGCCAGGCCGAGCCGGTCGAGGACGCGCGCCGCGGCCTGCGAGGCCTCGCGGGCGCCGAGCCCCGAGAGCTGCGCGAAGAACGCCACCTGGGCCTGCGCGGCCATCTTCGGGTAGAGGCCGCGCTCTTCGGGGATGTAGCCGACGCGACGGCGGTCGTCGTCGGTGATGGGCGCTCCCCGCCAGCGGACCTCGCCCTCGTCGGGCGTCGCCAAGCCCACGGCGATGCGCATGGCGGTGGTCTTCCCGGCGCCGTTGCGCCCCACGAAGCCGTGGATGCGCCCGGCGCCCACCCGCAGATCGAGGCCGTCGAGGGCGACGACGTCGCCGAAGCGCTTCCGGACGCGCAGGAGCTCCAGCATGCGCCCATGGAACGCCACCCGGGCCCCGGCCCGGGACCGCCGAAGGGCGGACCGTCGCTCCGCCCGGCGGGGGAACGACCGCTGTCAGCCCGCCGGGTGGCGGCCCGAGGGGCGCACCAGGCCCGACTCGTAGGCGAACACCACCGCCTGCACGCGGTCGCGCAGGTGGAGCTTGGCCAGCACGTTCGAGACGTGGGTCTTCACCGTCGCCTCGCCCAGGATGAGCGCGGCGGCGATCTCTGCGTTGGACAACCCCTCGGCCACGAGTCGCAGGACCTCCACCTCGCGCTCCG
>Ga0180215_1002539_pt1 | contig 18220 bp, 13 predicted proteins | sample eDN3rd37CBELigBY_FD_128871 | JGI IMG/M metagenome (GOLD analysis project Ga0180215, IMG submission 128871) | Enriched backyard soil microbial communities from Emeryville, California, USA - eDNA 3rd pass 37_C BE-Lig BY (version 2) (version 2) | ecosystem: Environmental > Terrestrial > Soil >... | reverse complement strand
CTTTGTGTTTTATATAGTGAGGCGGCAGAAATTAAACGAAATCATGTATCATTTTTATGATGGCGGGAACCAGATGATGCAGGCGATTAGTTTGCTCATCCTGATTTGGGCACTTACTTTATCTGCAGAGGACCTGGGGTTTTCTGAATTCATTAGCTCAACACTTGGATCATTTTTACCTGGATTTATGACACCTGCTATTATCTTTTTGATAGGTTCGATTACTGGTTATTTTATTGGCTCCTCATGGGGAACTTGGGGATTATTTATGCCATTAGGGATTGCCTTGGCGCTCTCAACAGATGCCTCTATTCCATTGACAGTTGGAGCAGTATTTGCAAGCGGTGCATTCGGTGCCATTACATCCCCATTAGGTGACACAACGATTACCACGGCATCTATTCTAGATATGGACCTGGTTGAATATGCTCAATATAAATTAAAAATTTCTACTTTAGGGGCAATTATTGCAGCTGCACTGTATATTGTGGTCGCATTAATGATATAAAAAAAATCTATAAAAGCAGAGGTTCTATTGCATCCTACCAAGAGAACCTCTGTTTTTATAATCGGTTGTGAAGCAGTTTTTGTGCAAATAGTATTACTTCTATTTATATAATTCATGCTCAAGTGCATATTCTAACGCAGGCTGCGGCACTAAGTATCTCACGCTCAGACCGTCTTTAATCCTCGAACGAATAAGCGTTGAACTGGTTTCAATATTGACACCTTTGCTCAGACAATCAAAACGATGTTCATTTTTTATCAAAAATGAGTCTTTTGCGATTATATCTGCCATATCATAGCCCTCTCGGCCCATTACAATGAAGCGATTGGTTTCAATTAGCTCATACCCTTTATGCCAGTTCACAATGCTTTGCAGATTATCAGCTCCCATGACAAATAATAATTCATCATTCGGATATTCCTGTTTCAGCTTTTTCATTGTTTCATACGTATAGGTTTCCCAGCCTTCTGCTTCCATCTCAATTGGGTTGACCTGGATTCTTGGGTTATCAGCAGTGGCAAGCCTAGCCATGTTCAAGCGATGTTCATTAGAGGTTAAATTTCTTCCCTTGTCTCGCCGTTTAATAGAAGACGGTACAAGGATCATACCGTCCAGCTTTCGTCTATCAATGACCATTTCCATCGTGACGAGATGGCCTATGGTAATAGGATCACATGCAGAACCAAACACACCGTAACGCCCCATAATTTTCTTCCTTTCCTGTTGGAACTATAGACTTTCTACCTTTTTTCTTACTTTCTTAATATTCTCCATTTTATTTTCCCAGCATTTTGGACTTAAATCGACTGGATATTCTTCAGGGTTCAATGGTCGTTTATATTCATCCCAGAGTATGGCAAGGTTTTCTTTAACAAATTGTTGGATATCTTTTAATTCAGGAAGCTTATAAACTAAGTTTCCATCTTGATAAATATCCTGATGCAGATCTCTTGCTTCAAAATTGGTAACCATTTTACTGATATACGTATGAACGGGATGAAACATGTGCAGGCTATCCTCTTCATTAGGATTTTCATCCTCTAACGTAATATAGTCACCTTCTGATTTATTATCTTTTTTATCAATAATTCGATATACTCTTTTCTTACCTGGTGTTGAAACCTTCTCAGGACTTGAAGAAATCTTAATCGTATCTTCGAGCTCCCCGTTTTCGTTTTCAATTGCTACGAGTTTATAGACTGCTCCCAATGCAGGCTGATCAAATGCTGTGATCAGCTTTGTTCCAACACCCCAGCTATCAATTCTTGCGCCTTCTTGTTTTAAATTCATGATTGTTAGCTCATCAAGGTCATTGGATGCAACAATTCTTGTGCTTGTGAAGCCTGCTTCATCTAGCATTTTTCGTGCTTCCTTTGATAGATAAGCTAAATCGCCGCTGTCGATTCGAATACCGTTGAAATCAATGGTATCTCCCAATTCCTGTGCAACTTTAATGGCTGTTGGTACACCAGATTTTAGCGTGTCATAGGTATCAACTAGAAACGTACAATTCTTATGAGTTTTTGCGTATTTATGAAAAGCTGTATACTCATCCTGATATGCCTGTACAAAGGAATGGGCATGTGTACCAGCGATCGGAATTCCAAACAATTTTCCTGCCCTTACATTACTAGTTGCGTCGAATCCGCCAATATAGGCCGCCCTTGCACCCCAAATGGCTGCATCCATTTCTTGAGCCCGCCTTGAGCCGAATTCCATGAGAATATCATTTCCGGTAACCTGCTTCATACGAGCTGCTTTTGTCGCTATTAATGTTTGATAATTGACGATATTTAGAAGTGCTGTTTCAATCAGCTGTGCTTCTGCCAGCGTGGATTCGACGCGAATGATCGGTTCATTTCCAAATACGAGCTCACCTTCCTGCATGGAACGAAGGTTACCTGTAAAACGAAGATCTTTTAAGTATGTTAGAAAATCCTCCTTATAACCTTGCTCCCGTAAATAATCTAAATCTGTCGTTGAAAATCTGAAATCATTTAAATACGCAATCACTTTTTCCAAACCTGCAAAAACGGCAAATCCGTTTCCAAAAGGCATTTTGCGAAAATAAAGATCGAATATGGCCTTGCGGTTGTGAATCTTATCCTCCCAATAGGTTTGAGCCATATTAATTTGGTATAAATCGGTATGAAGAGTTAAACTGTCATCTATATGATTTGCTTTCATTATGAGTCCTCCTGCTTAGTTTTGTCCGTACGTTCTTAAAATGTTATTTTTTACAAAAAGGGTAAATTTATGACCCATTAAACAACTTTTGCACCCAAAGAGGAAACAAAATGCTGTAAGGCCCATTCATGACCAAGTGGATTAAAGCTTGCAGTCGCCTGCTTGTGAACGACAATGTTAAAGCCTTTGTTATATGCATCAACAGCAGTGTGTAGAATACAAATATCTGTGCAAACACCTGTTAAATGAACTTCTGTAATTCCGCGTTCACGCAGCTTTAACTCTAAATCTGTTCCAGCAAAGGCGGAGTAACGTGTCTTATCTATCCAATAAACATGTTCTTTTTGCTTATTATCTTCGTATAGGCTGTTTAATGAACCAAATAAATTTCGACCTTTTGTCCCCATGATGTTGTGAGGCGGAAACAGTTTGGATTCAGGGTGAAGATGATCTCCTTTTCGGTGTGCATCAATGGCAAATACTACATATTCATTTTCCTCAATAAATTCCTTTGTAATGCTTGTAATAGCCTCTTCAATCTGCTGACCAGGCTTTCCGCAGGTTAATGCACCTTCATCTGCAACAAAATCAACGGTATAATCAATTGAAATTAATGCTTTTTTCATCATTTATTCTCCCCTTTTAAATAATTAACGATTAATGAAATGTTAATTAATTTCTTTAAAAAAAATTCTCGTTAATATTTTGCACTGTAAATGGAAACAAATGGCTCATAATCATTAAATGCATAAAGCTGAGCATTTCCTTTTGACCATTTATTTGTTTTTTTGGGCTCACCGTTAACCATGACCTTTTCGATAAAGGGCAAGGACGGTGCTTTTCTGAAAAACTGTGCATCTAATTTAATCCAGGGTTCGTCTAATACGGTCAATAATACCCCCTGAAGCTCGGAAAGGACAAATTCCTTTGGAAGGAAATTTCTCGCCAATGTCGTTAGCGACATATCCTTTTTAATGAACCATAGGGCATCGTCAATGACCTTTGCATGGTCAAATGCAAGATCGAGCTCAGTTAGTTCATTCATATCAAATAATTCAACCTCAGTGGCATCATCTGCTGCTTTTCTTTTTTCTAAAAATGTTTCTGGCACAATGGCATAATGGGCATTTGAAATAATCCAGCCACGCCTGTCTCTGCCTAATTTATCATATACACCGAAATGCTTGATTTTTACCCCATTTACACCTGTTTCTTCCTCAAGTTCACGTACGGCTGCTTCATAGGCTGTTTCATCCGGTTGTATAAAGCCCCCAGGAAGCGCCCATTTTCCGCCTTCTATATTCGGATGTCCTTCACTATTTAATGCTGCCCTTTTTATCAGCATCAGCTTCAAAGTTTTCTTAGGCGGCTTATAGGCCCCAACCTCTTCTGAAATAATCGTAAACACCGCAATATCAGATGTATATCCATCAGGAGTTCGATACTTATTCGAATCATAATGCTTTAAGGCTTCATCATTGGAATGAAAACTAGACATTCAATCACCAGCTTTCTCGTTGGTTTATTAATTAACAAGTTGTTAATCGTTATTTGTTAATTCCACTATATGCTAATATTTATTGGAATGCAATAGTTTTTTTGCCAAAATTTAAAATAAAAAAAGAAGTCAATTCATTTTATGATTTGAATCAACTTCTCTTTTTATTAGTTTATGGTAAAAATGGACAATCTATGATGAGTGGTTTCACATAGGATTTATAATGTAAATTTGTCTATTTCAACAATAACATCCTTACTGATATCACTCAATTGAGTTGCTGAAGCAGAAACTTCTTCAGCTGATGCATTCATTTGCTGGGAGGATGAGGAAATTTCTTCAGCTGATGCAGCCACTTCCTGAGCAACAGCTGAAGCGCCCTGTACCTTGTCAACAATGACACCCTGATTTTTCTGAAGCTTTGACATCGAACCATTAATGCCTTGCATTTTAGGAATGATTTCGTTAATTGCACCTATAATGTTTTTAAAGGAGATCACCGAAGTATTGGCAACCTCAATTTGATCATTTACATCTTTAATCATATCATCAGATGTATTAACCATATCCTTCGTATCTGAGGAGATTTCAACAACCAGCTTATTTATGTTTTCGGAAGAAAGCTTGCTTTGCTCTGCCAATTTTCTAATTTCCTCTGCAACGACAGAAAATCCCTTGCCTGCTTCACCGGCTCTAGCTGCTTCAATCGAGGCATTGAGTGCTAATAAATTAGTTTGGTCTGCAATCCCGTTGATAATATTTGTAATATTACTGATTTTATTGATGCTAGATTCAAGGTTTGAAATCTTATCTTTTAATGCCTTAGCAGCAGAGTTTACTTCAATAATCGAATCAGACAATACAGTCATTTTGGTACTGCTGTCTTTAGCCATGCCATCCACATGATCTGCACTGTCTGTTACTTCGTTAATAGATATGACAATCTTATCCATTTCCATTCGGAATTCCTCTAAAATGTTCGTAATATCAGCTAAATTCTCAGATTGCGAGCCTGTTCCTTGTGCTACTTCATTAATCGATTGCGAAACATTTTGAGTTGCAGCTGACATTTCCTCGAAAACAATGCCTAAGTTATCGGCCTGATTCTCAATATGTTTTGATTTTTCTTTGACTGTTAGAATCATGTTCTTGATATCTTCAACTGTATCTGATAGTGCTTTCTTCATAAGGCCAAATTCATTTTTATAACTTCGATCAATTTTAAGAGTGAAATCTCCGTTCGCCACTGTATTTAAAAGTGAAATCATTTCTTTTGCTGAGCGTTTAATAGAAATAACCGTGATCACAACGATCAACACAAAAATGATGGCAACAGATATAAATATGTATAAAATAGTTTTAAAGCTGCTTTCATAGGTTTGTAAACTATTGGTATTTGCTGCTTTAGCTTCTTTTTCGTTCATTTCTTTTAAGGCAGTTAAGCTGGAATACAGGTCGGTTCCAATGAAGTCAAGTTCATCAAAATGGCTGTCAGAAAGTTTACCGGTTGTATCTATTTCAACTTTGGCTTCTTCCCAGGTTGACAAATATAACGATAATTGATCCGTAACATTTTTTACATGCATCGCTTCTTCACTTTGAGTACCTTTAATATAATTAGAGCGAGAGCTGCTATAGGAATCAATAAGATCTGTTATCTTTATATAATCTGCTTGGATAGATTCAGGAAGCTTTGCATCCCTCCTTGTCGAATAATCTCTCACACTAATTCTTATATTAGAAAATGTTCCTCTCATACTGCTAATTTGTGTTAGAGGGATTAAATTTTCATTGTAGAGCAGCCGGTTATCATCATTCATACTGGCCATTCTATTCGTACTAAAGAAACCAATGATGCCCATAAATACAATGGCAATAACGGCCAACATTGTTACAACATTAACAATTTTTAAGTTTTTCATTTTTTCAAACATTTGGCTCAACTCCTTTACGATAAATGGTAAAATTATGTATTCTATCAAATTATAATATATTACCATAATAATACATATGACTGCAGATAGGAGATTTGTGAACGATTCATGAAATAGCAAACAGGAGGCCATCGCATAAGAAAGTTTTTATGCGATGGCCTCCTGTGCATTCAATTGTAATAAGATAAAAGTTTGTAATGATGAGAACCTTCATGTTGGCTTTCCTGAAAGAATTTTTTTAGGAATTCTACCATATACTGATGCCGTTCTATAGCAAGCTTTTTCGCAGCTTGCGTGTTCATTCGATCCTTCAGCAGTAAGAGCTTTTCAAAGAAATGATTAATCGTGGTTGATTGCTGTGATTTATATTCCTCTGCTGTTTTGTGCATTTTCGGTTCTATTATTGGATTGAATAACTCTCTTCCCTTAAATCCACCGTACGCAAAGGTCCGGGCGATGCCAATTGCCCCAAGTGCGTCTAATCTGTCAGCATCCTGGACAATTTGTCCTTCTATACTCTTCATAGAATTATGTGTTCCAGCTCCTTTAAATGAAATGTCTTTCACGATTTGACAGACATGACGGATTACCTTCTCATGTACCTGCTGCGACTCAAGCCATTCTCTTGCTACTCTTGGGCCGATCGATTCATCTCCATCATGGAACTTCCAATCAGCGATATCATGCAGGAGAGCTGCCAGTTCCACTACTTCCCTATGAAGAGGATCTGCCGTTTCCTTCATGATAAGTATACTGTTTTCATAGACGCGCTTAATATGCCACCAGTCATGCCCTGTGACTTCAGCTGATAATTTTTGTTTTACATATTCCTTTGTCGCTTGGATGATATCCCGCATTCAAAAAGCCTCCATTTATTGACTTGTTTTACTTTTAAACTCTCTCTTCATTTTCCCCTTTTGGTTAACTGCTTTACACGTGAATCTAAAAAATGGTTTTCATTATATAATTGGGCGAGGAAATTTAATTGTTTAATGTGTAATTAACACATGATGTAATTAGATAGAATTTTCTGATTTTTTAAATAAGGAGAATTTGGTTTATTGTTAATGCTGTTTTTCGAACGAATTCAGCTTATTTTCATAAAATATAATAAAAAGAAATAATGAGGATGTGAAAAATTGATCACTTTTTACCGAAATCATCCTACTATGATTGGTCTGGCGTGGACCAGCAGACATGTTATGATAATTCAATGTCAATATGATACAAACTCGGTATTACATGTTCATACAAGCTATCATGCACCGATTGAATCGATTCGAAAAAATTGTGCTGAAACATTGTCCCAGCACTTAAGTATTGGTTATAAAGTGATGAATGTGACGTTTTTTCCGCCAAATATCGTTCAATATCTGTTAGTGCTGGAATAATGTAACCCTCTATCTGCCTGCGACCTGTTCAATTTGCTCCGAAGGATAAATAGCTATTCCCTTTTTATCCATTTGAGCAATCTTGTACATAGCTGCGGCAACTGTCCTTCCTTGAATGGCTTTGTACTTTTTCAGCGGACCAATAAAAAGGAATGGGAAAATAATAAAAAAGAGCTCGCCTGCCTTCTCTCCAAAACGAAATTCTTTCCGTTCACCTAATAGTAAGGATGGACGCATAATGGAGATGCTTTCGAATGGAATCATGCTTATTTTCTCTTCCAGTTCTCCCTTCATCTTTGCATACCAAATCGAGGATTCAGGATTGGCATTCATGGAACTAACAATAAGAAAACGTTTGGCACCATTATTACTTGCAAGCTTTGCTATCTGAACTGGATAATTGACGTCTATTTTGTACATAGAGTCTTTCGTTTTTGCCTTTTTAATTGTAGTTCCTAAGCAGCAAAACACATCATCAACAGCAAAGATGTGATTATATTTATCCATGTTATCAAAGGATATGATTTTTTCCTCTAATTTTGGATGCTGCATGTTTAATGGAGACCTGACAATAGCAGTCACTCGTTCGTATTCCGTTCCATCTAGTAGATTATGAAGCAATTCATTACCAATTAAACCGCTTGCACCGGCAATCAATGCTGATTTTTTCTCCTTCAAACGTATCCCTCTTTCTAATTTATCCTAGTAAGTTTACTTTACTTAATTCATTTGGTCGAACCAACAATTGTTCTAGCTATCAATATGTAAGAAAATCTTCCTTTTTATACTTTGATGTATAAGCTGCAAAAGGATTCTACTTTTCTTTCTTTTTTTTTGCCACGTATTTCTCTCCTTTGACAGTTTACTAGTATACAAGAATACAGATGTCAGTTCAACTTTTTCCCAGAACCCAAAATAGGCTACATATTCCCCGGTGCTAAACTTGCTAAAAAGAAGAGATTCACATCTCTTTCATTGATATAATGAACTTGAAGAGAGAATATTTTGAACTAATATGTTATTGTATGAAAAGCTATCTATCAAAGCGTTAAATAAGGAGGCGAATTATATGCAAAAAGGGGTTCCCTATTCTCGAAGGCAGGCTTTTAGAGAGGAATTACGTCATTTAAAAGAAAATGGTTATGTGGATGAACAGGATTATCAAAAAATAAACCATGCTTACAATCTATATGTACAGGATATGGATGAACAGCAGCAAATAATTGAGGCCGCTGCCTTAAAAAAGCAACAGAAGGAAAAACAAAAACCAATTAAAACGAAAACTGCTCTGACACCAGAACAAATAAGAGAAAGAAATATTTCTTGGGGTTTGATTCTCGGTGTCATTCTCTTATTTATCGGAGGGCTAGTTTTTGGCACCAGCAACTGGAGCTCGTTAAATAATTTGTTCAAAGTATTACTAGTTTCTATGGTATCGGGTGTATTCTTTGCCAGCAGCTATGTTGCAGATAAACACCTCCACATACACAAAACAGCATTTGCTTTTATGACATTAGGAAGTCTATTTCTTCCTATTTCCATTATTTCAATTGGATTTTTTGAACTGTTGGGAAACTGGCTGTCCTTTTACGGCAGCGGAAAATATTTATTAGGCTTTATTGGCAGCATGCTCTGCTTACCTCTTTATACCTATATCGCTGCCAAATATAAGCACCGTTTATTTGTCTGGTTTTCCTATCTAACTGCCACAATCAGTGTCGGCTTTTTATTGGGGATGACCTATTTACCGCGTGATTTTTTCTATTTCGGGATCATGCTCTATAATGCGTTGTTATTATTTGGCTATTACAAATGGCAGTATAATCAGAAATTTGAACTATTTATTAGAGAATTACCGATTTTTGCTCAATTAAATTTAATTGTCAGCACTTTACTTATGCTATTTTTCTATGAAAATGCTACCTTTTACAGTTTTAATATTTTAATTACTGCTGCACTCTACATCTCGATGGTTTATGTCAATCGTACAAAGCATTATCATTATATTTTCACGCTACTCTTTGTATATGGAATGTACCAATTAATAGAGAATTCCTTCCTTCACCATCTTAATTATATAGGCTTCGCTTTGATTGGGATTCTGTATATGATGGTGGAAAAGTATTTAAATAAAGAAGATAGTCTAAAAAGGACTTTTCAGATCACAAGCGCGATTATTTCATTTTGTGCCTTTCTATTTATTAGCTATCAAGGGCTGTTATTACGTTCTGATGAAGATTCGACCGTTTTATTTGCAGCCTATATCACCATTGCAGCTACTTATATCTACTTGTCCAATATCTCGAACCAGCGGATATTCCGCTTTTTAGCTCCTTTTTTCCTTATGATAGCAGGCCTGCAAAGCTATTTTGTTTTGTTTAAAGGTGTCGAGGAAAACTATGTGGATATATATTTGTTTACTTATGCAATGATTATATTTTTTATTTTTTATATAAAAAACAGTTTTACCTACCTAATCCCAATTAAGATCAGTAGTTTTATCGTTTCTCTTGCAGCAATGGTCCTGATGATTCTTGTTGCTGTCGGAAATGGTGAATTAACACATGCTTCCATTCTATTGTTCACTTTTGGTCTTATTGCACTCTTGACCTATAAATTCCCTTTGTACGAAAAGATAAAAAAAGTAGCTTCTTGGGTTTACGCTGTTAGCTGGGCATGTTCATGGATTTGCCTATTCGATTATTTCGATCGAAACTTTGCATTTTACCGTTATCAGATCGAAATTATGGGTCATTTAGCAATTGGCGGATTACTTTTATTAGCTATAAGCTATGTTTGGAAATCAAGAAGCCAACTAGCGCTAGACTTTAGTACGTTTTTAACAGCGGTATCTGTTTACACGCTGGGGATGTTATCTACTCTGTTAGAAGGCTTTGAGCATCCTTTTATGACAGCTTTCATCTATGCGGTTGGAATTGCCCAATACGTACTGCTTGTCTATAAAGTAAAGCGCCCTATTCTGTGGACGTTAGTCAGTATAACGTCTCTCGCCTTCCTTGCAGCCTTAGCACATGTATTCGGGTTTGAAAATCATAATACATTTGCAGTAATGCATTTCTTACTGATTCCAGTTATCCTATTAGCTGTATATGAGGTTATCGGCAGAAACGTAAACGAGTTAAAGCCTTATTTCTTTTGGACAGCACATGCCTTTTTAGTACCTGTGCTGCTTGTTTCTATCTTTTATATTTTCTTTGCAAAATTACAGCCTGCCATTCTATTAATTGGGTTAGTTCCTTATTTATACAGTACACTAAACCGAAAAAAGGAATGGGAAGTAAAGTTATTTTTATATGCTGGCTTCAGTACCCTTCCATTTATCATTTATGTGACAATCAGCTTTTATCAATGGGACCAATTATTCAGGGGCGAGCATTTATTTTTAATCGTCTCAGGAATCATTTTGGGTATATGGCTGATTGGGAATGAAACGTGGAAAAAACGAATTGATTGGTATTTGGTACCGCAAGCCTGTTTAGGGCTATTAATTTTCATTACGTTTGTTGATGGGCTAAACGTTTCCGGTCTACTACTATTTATTTTGTATACAGTAGTAACCTTATATTTGTTACACCGCAGAAGCTGGCAGATGTTTACCATCCTTCCATTGTTGCTAGCAACAGTTTACTTTTCGGTTACACTTTCCTTTTTCGAAAAATGGATGCAGATTGTTTTGGTGTTAGTTGTATATTTGGCACTCCATCTATTCGGCCGTTATGCTTTTAAAAGTCTCGTTTCATTAGAGCCGCTGAGAATTGATTGGTACACGATTATGTCGAGTATTTATGTAATCATGTTGTTTGTCGTTATTCCAAGCAGTGATCCATTATGGCTTAAACTAGTTCCTTCACTATTGGTGGTTTATTTCTTATATAGTCTAATTAATCGTTTTAATTGGATGGTAGAAAAGATGATTGTCAAAACGATCACAGCTGCTTCTGTATTATTACCATATTATGTCACTCTGGCTGAATTAGAGATCAACCAATACATTGAAACAGAGCTGTACACCCTGCCGTTTATCGTCTTAACGATATTCTTGAGCAGACATACGTGGAAGGAATATAAAAAGATTATGAGGATTATTCAATTAGTAGTGCTGCTGATTGTTACCATTATCCTCGTTTCTGATGCCTTGTACAGCAATACGATTTATGATGCGATTATGATCGGGGTGCTGTCACTCGCCTCTATCTTAAGTGGCATGCATTATCGTATAAAAGCTTATTTCTTTGTTGGCATCTGTGTATTACTCTTGAATGTATTACTGCAAACAAAACCATACTGGGGCAACTTCCCGTGGTGGGGCTATCTCATTATTGCTGGTTTAACCTTAATTGGCTTTGCCAGCTCCTACGAACTTCAAAAACAGAAAAAGGACAGCAGCAAAAAGTCCTTTTTACAAAGGAAAAAGGAACAAATCATTAGGAAGTTTAAGGATTGGGAGTAAAAAAAAGATCAACCAGAAAGGGAGTCTCTGGTTGATCTCATCAATTACTTCTATAAGGAATATCTCAATGGCTTACCAACCATCTGACTCTTATTATATAGAAGAAATATTACTATAAGATATTAACTACCTTAATAAACATAACAATTTCTTTTCACGTAAAAAGTATTCTGTAAACTAATAGAGTATTTTGTAAAAATAGAGACAAGATTTTACAAATATAGAAGTTTTATTGTATTGAAATAGTTATAATAAAAAATCATGGGGACGGTTCTCCCGCTTCCATTCAATGGAAGCAAGAGAACCGTCCCCATGATTTAGCGGAAAACATTGGATGGAACATCAAATGTTTTCCATAGAAATAGGATGAAGACTATGGAAAAAATCCATGCAATGAAAGGTTTGCGAAAATGAATATATAGGCAGGTAAACATAACAATATTAAACACGATAGACCACTTTAAGTTCCAGCCATTGTAATATTTGATGAGATTAAAGTATAAATCGATTAGTTCATTAACGGTATAAAGGAATACCCAAAAGGCTATGTATAAACTTTGTTTTATAAAATTATGCTCTGGAAACTTGGATAAAAAAATTAATGCTGTTGCCGGATATTTGATTAAAATGATTGATAGTGAAATATGGCTATTAGTCAAGCCGTGGGCACGATCACCTTCAGAAGGATTGTATCTCCACATTGGATAATGGTCCGATAATAAGTAAAGATAAATAAAATCCCCGAGAATAAAGAATAAAATAGTTGGATAATATTTCTGCCAATTCTTCCAGTCCCCCCATTTCCATAAGATAAAAAACCAAATTGACGCATAAATTGCGTTTGCCATAGCTGTACTCCTAATCTATTAATTTAGTCAAAAATTTTAAATATTAAGATATTTATAGTAATATTATATTGCGATGATTAATTGTGTACTACCGTACTTTTGTCACGTTATTCTTTACGTTTTTATTTCAAGGTGAAGTTATTTATAAATAACATTTTGGATGTAATAGAATTTTTGTATACTAAATAAGAAAAAACGTTCCTTAATCAAGGAACGTCTTAAATCATGCATCAATATCAAAATGTAAGGATTAGGAAAATGGACCTTATTTTATGACATTAATAGGGACTTTCCAGTGACCCGAATACACTTTCCACTTCCTTTTCAAGTTCTTGAATAAGCATTACTTCACTTCTTTTTGAATTCATTTCTTTTACAATATTCGCATAGTACCAGTGCTGATCACGTTTTCCACGTTTGAAACGATTCCATACGTCCTCTCCAAACGTTTGAAGGTCTTCATTTATGGTTCTCAAATTATGTAATTTATCTGCAGCTGTAATTTGGAGTTCTTCAACTGTGGCGTCTTTTAATCTTTCAATTGTATGTTTTTTTCGATCTTCCCAGGGCAGACTTTTATCATGTTCAGATACAGCCTGCACTAAATTCGCTACGCTGGCACCAAACTGCTCTAACAAATCCTTGTATGTCGTAGAGGTATCCTCCAAAGTATCATGCAAAATTCCCGCTACAATCACCTCTTCTGAGCAATTTTCCTTTTGTAATAGCATTCCTACAGAAAAAGGATGTGTAATATAAGGAATATTAGAGGATTTTCGAGTCTGTCCCCTATGAGCATTTGCAGCAAACACAATCGCTTGGTCAATTATATTCATTATTAAAGCGGCCTCCTTTGCTATTGAGCAGTTTTTATTGTATACAAGTGAACACGACCAATTTTAATATAAAGTGCAATTCAATAAATTGTTTGTATCACCTTTGATAATAAGATTTAGTTTGTACTCTATCCTAACTAAAATGCAAGCGGAACAATCCCAAACCCGAAAAAACAAGTTAATAAAGAAAAGAACCGTCGAAGTGCACCCAACCATTCAAAAAACTCTCTATGGAGAGGAATCCATAGAGAGTTTTAGCCTATTAATAAGCATATTGATCTAATGACGTGGAAGCAAGAGAACCGTCCCCCTGCATATACCTTTTTTCAAACTCATCTATTGAACAAGGCTTTCCAAAATAGTAGCCTTGGACATGGTGGCATTCGTGGTCGAGTAAGAAAGCTAGCTCTGTTTCGGTTTCTACTCCTTCTGCAATTACTTCCATTTTTAGATGCTGAGCCATTTTGATCATGGCTGTCGTAATGCCAGCATTCTCGGAATCCTCAGAAATGTTGCAAATAAATGAGCGGTCAATTTTTACCCCGTCTAATTTAAATGACTTTAAATAATTAAAGGAAGAGTAACCGGTACCAAAATCATCAATATAGATTTTAATGCCCATTTCCTTTAATTCATGTAAGGTTTGTAGAATGTATTCTTCATTTTTCATTAATGAGTTTTCAGTAATCTCAATTTCCAGCCACTTTCCCTCAATGTCGTACTCTGTAAGTAAACGACGTACTTCCTGAGAAAACTCTCTTTGTAAAAATCGTTTCGAGCTTATATTTACACTTATCGGTATAAGCGGAATTCCCGCCTTTTTCCATGCAGCTAGTTGCTCACATACTCGTTTCTTGACCAGTTTCCCTAGTGAAAGAATTAAGCCTGATTCCTCCGCTAACGGGATAAACTCCCCAGGTGGGATTAAGCCAATCTGTGGGTGCATCCAGCGAACAAGAGCCTCAGCAGAAATGGTCTTCCCTGTCTTGGCATCGACACGCGGCTGTAAATGGACGATAAATTCATCGTTAAGTATCGCTTTACGTAGATCTCTTTCTAAAACAAAAGAGTTATAATCTCTTTCATCCATTGATTGATCATAAATTTGATACATATTGCGCCCTTCTTTGGCTTTATAGAGTGCAATATCTGCTTTTTTCATTAAATCCATGACAGTGGTACCAGCCGATGGATAAAAACTAATCCCAATACTTGCGGTTACGAATAGTTCAAAATCAGCAATATGAATAGGAGTCGTAAGATTTTGCAAAATGGTTCTCGCGATATCTACTGCTTCTTCCTGTTTATTCATGTTCGTGCAAAGAACCATAAATTCGTCACCGCTAATTCGAGCAGCATGCTGTTTTCCGGTATCAATGCTCTCTAGCAATCTATCTGAAATTTGTTCTAAGAGTCGGTCACCAACTATGTGTCCTAGTGAATCATTAATATATTTAAACCGGTCTAGGTCAATGAACAAAACAGCCAATTTCTGGTCTTCTTGTTCAGACATTGAAATGGATTCCCGTAGCTTTTGCTCAATCCATCTTCTATTAGGAAGCTTCGTTAACTCGTCATGATGAGCTAAATAAGCATTGGTCTCCTGGATTTTTTTCTGTTCCGTAATATCTTTACCAATCGAGTAAACACCTTTAATTTGATTGTCCAAGATAATTGGAAGCAGGATTACGTTAATAAACTTATTTGTTCCCTGTTTATTATTGATTTCAATTTCAGAATTCTGTGGATTACCTAGAACTGCTTTAAGAAATAAGTTTTCCCACATATCTTTATAGTTGTTGGAAATTAAGTTCCCCATTGTAAGCTTTGAGATTTTTTCTCTTTGAAAGCCGTAAAATTCCAAAGCAGTTGGATTCATATCAATGACATGGCCTTTCGAATCAAATGTAACAACAAAATCCTGACTGTACTCAAATAGGGATTGGTATTGCAGCTGATTTACAAGAAGCTCTTTTTGTGTTAATCGCAATTCTGTCATATCGTGAACAGATCCGACTATTTCAACGACTGTTCCTTCGTGCGTGACAGGTGTAACATCAACATATAAAAGCCTTCCATTTAATTCTATTTCATAATAGACTCGTTGACCTTCAAACGCTTCTTTATAATGTGCCCGCTTCAATTCTGCTATTTCATTTGGGTATACATCATGTGGTGTATTATTTACTAGTATCTTTGAATTATATCCAATTTCATCAAGCAGTTTCCCTTCTGCCATTGTATAGATAAAACAGCCATTTTCATCTTTTTTCATTTTGAATATGCCATTTTGAAGGTTTTTCATTGTTGCATTAAAATCCATTTTCATGGCTTCTTGAAGTTCAATCTCCATTTGTACTCTCTTTGTGATATCTGTACGAATACTGACATATTGGTAGGGTTTACCATCATCACTGAGAAACGGAACGATGGTTGTATCAACCCAATACAGGCTGCCATCCTTAGCTTTGTTTTGGATTTCACCCTTCCAGATTTCCCCTCTACTGATTGTCTTCCACATTTCGCGGAAGAATACTTTTGAATGATATCCAGAGTTCAAAATCCGATGATTTTGTCCTATCAGTTCTTCCTCTCTATATTTAGACAATTCACAGAATTTATCATTTATCCAAGTTATGATACCCTTTTCATTCGTAATAGCAACAATGGTAGATGAATCAAGGGCTAATTTAATATCAGCCAATTCTTTAGATAATGTCTTCATGTGATCATCTTTAGATAGTATTTCCTGAAGGTCAGTCAAAAGCATAACATTATATAGTTCTTCCTCAATAGATAAAGAATTCGATTGTATTTGTAATGAAAAATGCTGTTTATTTTCTCTTATACCGATAAACACCGATCTACTTTGATGATCATCCATTTTATAATCAGAAATGAATATATGGACAGAGCGGCCCGCCCATTCATTACAACCGACACGAAACAAGCTTTCTGCGCCAGGATTCAAGTATACAACCATTCCTGCCCTGTTCACGACCATAATACTATCAGATAGTTTGCCGAAAAAGTGAAAGAATTGATCGTGTAAACTTAGAAACAATGTAGGTTGAATTAGCATAATATCCTCCTTTTGCAGTGGAAAGAATCCATTAATCATTCTGACATCCATCTATAAATGATAACTATTCTATAAAAAATAATGAAATCTAGAACTACTCTTATTCTCTATGATAAATAGCTTTCTGTATAGTACTAAAAAAATAGGAATGTCTTCCTATTTTGTGAATCCCACTGCATAGAGAGCAGGATACTGCCTTAGTCCTTTTCTTTCGGGCAGGCTTTGTTTTCAACAGCATATCTCATTATCCTATTGGTTTTGATAATAGATTTTCGCTTCTTTTCTCACAAAAACTAGATAACAAGCGATATACAAAGGAAATTGACGAAGGAAAAAGTTACAGAAAGTAAAGGACTTAGAAGGTAAATGTTGAATTATTAAGCCATGGGAAAAAGAAACCCCCTTATATCTTTTCGGAAAGGTAGTGATGAAAGAATGATATTTCTTATTCTACGTCGTCGAAAGGTTCCTGTTCTAGCCGCCATCAACAAAGGAGAAGGAACAAATATACCGGTCCGGAAAGCGGTGATTCCAATGAAGATTCTAACCATGCTGAAAGCAATGGACAAGGAAGTCAGAGCATTTAATATGCAGGCTTTACAAAGCATCTTTATGTCACAGGAAGGCGGAAAACTGACAGGTTGGATCCGAATACAAATGGAGGAAACGAAAAGAAAAGTTGTGCAATGCTCTCCTGCCGCATTACGCTTTATAGGTCCAGGTGATCAATAAAAAAATAATACAGGAAAGGGGTGAGGATCAAGATCAAATCACTAAAATACCAATAAAAAACTTAATAGAAAAAATGGAAAGTATTAGCAGCAGCCGATTGCTGCGTTAAAAAGAAAAAGCGCTTCTTGGTACCAGAAGCGCTTTTTTGGCGTTTTTGCAAATCAGATTATAATTTTGCTTCCTCATGAAGAATCTCGTCTTCTACTCCGATTATTTCTGCATCGATAATGTCAGGCATTTGCTGTTTGATTTCTTGCAAATCTTTCTCATAGTCCTGCGGTGTGTAGTCAAGGGACTCATATAAGGTAGTACTCAAACGTGCCCCCATTTTTTTCATTGTTGCATAGGTAATGCCTCCGGATACAGCTCCTCCTAAAATCGGAACGACTTTTGATATTCCCTTTGCAAATGTGTCCTTTGAAAGCTTTATACCAATTTGAGCAGCAACCTTACGAATAATAGCAGAAGAAATGGTCTTAGATAATGAGCGCTGTGTCAGTTTCCTAAATAATTGCTCAGATAATTTGGTTGTAAGTAATTTCAGTGCAGCAGCTGAACCGCCGACACCGAACATAACACCCAGGAATAATATTAATTCGCCTCTAACTCGTTCCATGTCCAATTCATTATTTTCCCATATGTCTTTGTATCCGTATAAATATGCAAGCTCTTGTGCCAAACGTAAAACGACTCCAAAGAATTGGAGTGTATCGGCCGGGATTGTTGCCGCCAT
>Ga0180215_1002538_pt1 | contig 18224 bp, 13 predicted proteins | sample eDN3rd37CBELigBY_FD_128871 | JGI IMG/M metagenome (GOLD analysis project Ga0180215, IMG submission 128871) | Enriched backyard soil microbial communities from Emeryville, California, USA - eDNA 3rd pass 37_C BE-Lig BY (version 2) (version 2) | ecosystem: Environmental > Terrestrial > Soil >... | reverse complement strand
GAGCCCGACGAATACGTGTTCGACGATCTTCTCGACGCCTGCCGGCGCGAACTGGACGACTTCCCCGGCAGCGTGGACGGGATCATCGCCCACTGGGACTTCCCCACCAGCGTGCTCGCCCCGATCCTCGCCGCCGAACGCAACATCCCCTCGCCGTCGCTGCGCAGCATCGTGGCCACCGAGCACAAGTACTGGAGCCGACTCGCCCAGAAGGAATCGGTTCCCGAGTGCGTCCCGCAGTTCAACTCGTTCGATCCCTTCGACGACAACGCCCTCGACAGCATCGACCTCGAATTCCCGTTCTGGGTCAAGCCCGTGAAGTCGCATTCGTCGCAACTCGGATTCGAGATCCGCAACGAGCAGGAGTTCGCCGACGCTCTCGTCGAGATCCGGGAGAAGATCGGACTCGTCGGTAACGCCTTCGACGAGGTCCTGCGCCGCGTCGACCTTCCGGACGAGATCGGGAGGAGCTCGGGCACCACCTGTCTCGCCGAGCAGGTCGTCAGCGGCATCCAGGCGGCCCCCGAGGGCACGATGTTCCAGGGCCAGTTCAACGTCCACGGCGTGTTCGACATGCGCAAGGACGCCGCCGGGCACAGCTTCGAACGCCTCGACTACCCGGCAAGCACCGTGCCCGACGAGGTGCAGGCGCGCATGATCGACATCACCGAGCGCTATCTGCGTCACGTCGGCTTCGACAACGGTTGCTTCAACTCCGAGTTCATGTGGGACGAGGAGAACGACAAGCTCTGGCTGATCGAGGTGAACACGCGGATCTCCCAGTCGCACAGCGAATTGTTCGCCAAGGTCGACGGCAGCTCCAACCACGAGGTGGCCATCGACATCGCCCTCGGCCGGCAGCCCCGGATGCCGCATCGGCAGGGTGAATCGGCCGTCGCGGCGAAGTGCATCATCCCGCACTACGAGGACGGCATCGTCACATCGGTACCCACGGAGGCCGACATCGCCCGCCTCCGCGAACGGATCCCCGGCGCCCTGGTCTCCATCGACGTCGCTCCCGGCGACCGGCTCGCCGACCTCCCCAACCAGGATGCATACCGCTTCGAACTGGGCACGATGTACATCGGTGCCGACAACGTCGACCAGCTGGGTCAGCGGTACCGAGAAGGGCTCGAGTCACTTCCGTTCACGTTCGATCCTGCACCCGAGAATCCGTAGGAGTTCTGCATGCACACGATCACCGATCTCCCCCACGAGGTCCGTGTCATCGAGAACGTCTTCATCACGATGCGCGACGGCGTCCGGCTCGCGGCGCGGGTCTGGCTGCCCGTCGACGCCGAAGCACGCCCGGTACCCGCTGTGCTGGAATACATCCCGTACCGCAAGCGGGATTCCACGCGCGGACGTGACGCGCTGAACCACCCCTACATGGCCGGCCACGGCTACGCCAGTGTGCGGGTGGACATGCGCGGCAGCGGCGACTCCGACGGGGTGCTGCGCGACGAGTACCTCGCCGACGAGCACGACGACGCCTGCGAGGTCATCGAATGGCTTGCCGCCCAGCCGTGGTGCGACGGTTCGGTGGGCATGATGGGCATCTCCTGGGGTGGCTTCAACAGCCTGCAGGTCGCGGCTCGCCGGCCACCGGCCCTCAAGGCGATCGTCAGCGCCTCCGCGACCGAGGACCTCTACGTCGACAACATGCACTACATGGGTGGATGCCTGTTGTCCGACAACCTGTCCGAGGCGACGGTGATGTTCGCCTTCAACAGCCTGCCTCCCGATCCCGCGATCGTCGGTGACCGCTGGCGCGAGATGTGGCACGAACGCCTCGAGGGCAGCGGCCTGTGGATCGAGAAGTGGCTCGAACACCAGCACCGCGACGACTACTGGAAGCGCGCCTCCGTCAACGAGGACTACTCCTCCGTGCAGTGCCCGGTCCTCGCCGTCGGCGGTTGGGCCGACGGCTACACGAACGCCATCTTCCGGTTGATGGAACATCTCGACGTGCCCCGCAAGGGACTGATCGGACCGTGGGGCCACAAGTACCCGCATCTCGGGGTCCCCGGCCCGGAGATCGGCTTCCTGCAGGAGGTCGTGCGGTGGTGGGACCACTGGCTCAAGGGCGTCGACACCGGAGTGATGGACGAGCCGATGGTGCGCGCGTGGATGCAGGACTCCATCGAGCCGAACCCGTCCTACGCCGAACGCCCGGGCCGCTGGGTGGCCGAACCGTCGTGGCCGTCACCGAACATCGAGAACCGTCGCTACACCTTCGACCGGTACGCGCTGCATCCCGACGACGACGGCACCCTCACCGTCGACGAACGGCCCCTGGCACTGCAATCCCCCTTGAGTGTCGGCATGTTCGCCGGCAAGTGGGCGTCCTACGCCGCAACTCCCGACCTGCCGTCGGATCAGCGCGAGGAGGACGGCGGCGCGCTCGTCTTCGAGACCGAGGCGCTCGACACGACGACGGAGGTCCTCGGCCGACCCGAGCTGGAGCTCGAGGTCTCGTCCGACAGCCCGGTGGCGATGCTCGCCGCACGGTTGTCCGACGTCGCGCCCAACGGTGAGGCGACACGCGTGACCTACGGGCTGCTCAACCTCACGCACCGCGACAGCAGCGAGAAGCCGGAGGCCCTCGAGCCGGGACGGCGCTACCGCATCCGGATCGAGCTCAACGGCATGGCCCACGTGTTTCCGGCAGGGCACCGTCTGCGGTTGTCGCTGTCCACCTCCTACTTCCCGCTGGCATGGCCGTCGCCGACGCCCGCCGAGGTGACGGTGTACACCGGCGGTGGTCTGCACCTGCCGGTGCGCCCGCCCCGTCCGGGGGACGCGCATCTGCGCCAGTTCGGGGAACCGGAGGCCACCCCGGAACTCGCGATCACCCTGCTGGAGCCGGGCGAGCACCACTGGCGGACCACCCGCGACCTCGCGACCGGCGTGTCGACCCTCGACATCCTCGACGACCAGGGGTCGTTCCGGATCGACGAGACCGGAACGGTCATCCGGCGTCGCACCCAGGAGTGGTTCAGTTTCGGAGGCAACGATCCCAACTCGGTGCGCGGCGAGACGCAGACCCTGCGCCGCTACGAGCGGGACGACTGGCGCACCGAGGTCCGTACCCGCACGATCCTCACGTCCACCCCGGAGGAGTTCGTGATCAACGCGGAGCTCGACGCCTTCGAGCTCGACGACGATCACGGCGATCGTCGTGTCCACTCGGAGAGCTGGCAGCGCCGGATACCGCGCGATCTGGTGTGACGCACACGCGCGATCTGGTGTGACGCACACGCGAGATCCGATGTGACGAGCAGACGGAAGCCCACCCCGCGACATGCCGGGGTGGGCTTCCTGCGTTCTGCGCGAACGGTGTTCAGGCGCTCCTGCGCGAATCACCGCCGACGTCGAAGTGCTCCTCGTACCACCTCTCGGCCTCGTCGAGCACATTCCTGCCGAGCCGGGCATGGGGCCGGACGTCGACGAGCAACGGTTCGTGGCCGGGACCGCGCCCGACCATCCTGCCCGTGAGGATCCAGACGAACCGACCGTCCTCCTCACCGGACCCGGTGCACGTGCAGACACGGCGGGCGACCCAGTCCTTGACGGGCCGGCGCCACCACGGCTCCGGAGCGAGGGTGGTGGCGACGAGCCCGGGCAGGGTCACGTTCGCCTCGCGATCGCGACTCGGCCCGTCCTCGGCGTCCGCCGCCGGACCCTTCGAATACCGCAGGTAGAGCAACGGATCCGTCGCGACGTCGGCGAGCTGGTCGAGGGAGGTGATCAGCGGGATGTCGTCGGGGTCGGGTTGGAAACCCCGCACGGATGTGTTCACCTTCGACTCCTCCTGCAGATCCCAGGGCGAAGTCGAAGGGTTCCCTGCCCACCGGCTACGAAACCCCGCACTGCGGTGGGGTCAGTAGGCGCCGTCGCTCGCGAGCACCGCCCGCACCGTCTTCACGACGATGAGCAGATCCTGCACCATCGACCAGTTCGCCACATAGAACAGATCGAGGCGGATGCGGTCGGCCTCGGACAGATCGGATCGGCCGGAGACCTGCCACAATCCCGTCATGCCGGGTCGCACGAGGATGCGGCGCGGAACGAAGCCCGGAATCTTCTCGCCCTCACCCACCGCGAGGGGACGCGGCCCCACGAGACTCATGTCGCGGGCGAGGACGTTGAACAGCTGCGGCAGTTCGTCGATGCTCGTGCGGCGGATGAACCGTCCCACCGGCGTGATCCGCGGGTCGCGGGCGGACTTGTAGAAGGTCGCGTCCTCCTGACCGGTCTGCGCGCGGACCGTATCGACCATCCGGTCGGCATCGACGACCATGGACCGGAACTTCCACATCCGGAAGACGGTGCCGCCCAGGCCGACGCGTTCCTGCCGGTAGAAGACGGGGCCGCCGTCCTGAAGCTTGATCAGCGCGGCGACCACGAACATGGCCGGCGCCGCGATCGTGAGGGCGAGGACCGCGCACACGAGGTCGAAGGTCGTCTTGGCGATCCGATGCGACCCGCGGTACTGCGGCTCCTCGACGTGCACGAACGGCAGCCCGCCCACGGGGTGCATCGACAGTCGCGGCAGGGCGATGTCGGTGACGCCGGGAGCCACCACGAGATCGACGCGATACGGCTCGAGTTCCCACGCGAGCTCGCCGATATCTCCGTTGCCCCAATGGGTTCCGGCAGCGATCGCGACGGTGTCGGCGCCGGAGAGCTTGACGGCGTTGATCACGTCGGTCTCCGCACCGAGTACCGGGATCTCCTGTCCGGCGACGGTGATGCTGCGCCCGCTCTCCCCCGTGTACCCGGTGGTGCACACACCGACGACGCGGTATCCGGCCGAGGTGTCGCGGACGAACGATCCGACCATCGCATCCACCGCGCGTTCGGAGCCGACGACGAGCACCGAGGTCCGGAACTCGCCCCGCACACGCCGGCGTTCGATCGAACGACGGCACCATCGGCGTCCGAGCGGCAGAACGACCAGGCCGACCGGCATGGCCAGCAACAGGTAGACCCGGATCGTGTCGAGGTCGGTGGCGAACGAGTCGACGAGGAACGAGGCGATCGCGAGCAGACCGAAGGTCTGCAGGGTCGCCCTCGTGACGAGCCGGTACTCCTCCTCGCCGCTGCCCACGATCGGCTTCTTACGAGTTCCGTTGAGCGCCAGAATCGCAAGCCACAGGCCGGCCACCACGATCGCCGAGGCGAGCCCCCGGGTCACCGAGGACCCCGGGTCGACCGGTCCACCGATCATCGTCCCGGCCCCCTGCGCCAGGACGACGGTCGTGACGACGATCGTCGTGTCGGTGATCGCCAGCGACCGGAGATAGGTGCGCTGCCATTGTCTGCGCGGGACACTTCCGTGACCATCGCTCGTGTCGTGGGTCGGCGCGTTGCGGCGCGCCAACTCGGGTCCGATCCCCATGCTTCTCCTGCTTGCCTACTCCACGCGAAGTGGCCCCGACAGCCAGATGAACGATTCGGTGATTATGTCCGTTTTTTCGAAGGAACGCGAATCCTGTTCCAGTGCAACGGATCACAGCGACGCGGGTGATGCCACCCCTGAAGCGAAGGAGCTACGCGTAACTCGAATTACTTGTGCGCGTAGTTACTTCAGCAAAGAACACATTCGTGAAGCGGCGACGAACGCAGCTCGGTCGGCGGCAGTGAGCCATGACGATCCCCCATCGAACCCCATCAAACCCATCAGCAGGCTCCCGACCCGGGAGAAAGGTACAACAGGGACGAACCGGCGACAAGAGTTCGTCTACTCGTCGGTAGTATGACGTGAGTCACGACGTTCCGATCTCCTCCCCGATCCAGTCGCGGATGTGCTGCCGGAAGTTCTCCGAGGACAGCGCAGCGACGGCCTCGTTACGGCCCTTCGGCACACCGTCGATCGCGGTGATGCACTCGGCGACCGCCTCCACCCTGTCCTCGCGGAAACACAACCCGTCGACCCCCTCGGCAACCGTCTCACCAGCACCTCCGAGCGCGTTGACGACGACACGCGCCCCTGCCGCACGTGCCTCGACGGGCATGATCCCGAAGTCCTCCACCGCAGGAAAGACATAGACGTGGGCCTGCTGGTAGAGCGCGTAGAGCAGGGCGTCCGACGGCCGAGCGAGCACGTGGACCGGCACAGTCGCCTCGTCGGCGAGCTGCCGCAGTCGGCCCTCCTCCGGCCCGGATCCCGCGATCACCGCCGGCACCCCGGCGAGGTCGGCTGCCCGGATCACCCAATCCAGTCGCTTGTACGGTACGAACCTCGACGCCCCCAGCACGAAGGTCTCCGGAAGTCCCTCCAGCAGGGCGGATTCGGCTGCGGACAGTTCGTCACGCCAGTCGGGCACCGACGAGATGCGGGCCGTCTCGACGGGAGGGAAGATCACACGCGCCTCGACATCCCAGGCCCGCTCGATGCGACGACGCACGAAATCGCTGTTCGCGGCGAAGTGTGCACCCTCCCGCGCGCGACGCCGATCGAGGGCCCGCAACGGAGGTGCCGCGCACCGCACCGCGAGCGAGGCACCCCGATCGTCGAGCTCCGGATTCCACAGGTAGCGCGCCGGAGTGTGTACGTAGACGAACTTCTCGAACCCGCTCGGTGCGCCCCGGAAGGTCACGTGGTGGGCGAAACAATGCGAGCTGACCAGGGCGAAGTCGTACGAACCGGGTCGGCGACGCCAGACGTACGGCATGGCCGACAATGCCAGCGCCTTGCTCCTGCGCAGAGGTGTGCGCGCCAGACCGCTCTCGTGCACCGTCCGCCCCGGATACCGGTCGGCGTCGTCCCACAGGCACAGCACGTCGGCCTCGGGAAAGGTGCGGACGAACTCGTCGAGAACCTTCTCCGAACCTCCGTCGCGCGCGATCCATTCGTGCACCAAGATTCCAGGCACAGCCATCCCTCCGAAGACCCCGAGCCGATCGGGAGGGTACTTTATGACCCTGCCGACGCCGAGAGGTAACGGGTCGGCACAATCCCTCGATACGAATGCGTCCGAACGGCAAGAAGATTCAGGGTCCGAGACGGGGTCGGGAAATCACCCCCTCTTTCACCCCCTCGACAGTGGAGGTCACGGAGTGGATGTGCGACACGCGTCGTGGTTCGGCGACCCTGCGTCCCCGATCCTCGGGCACGTCCACCTTCCCGCCGACCGCCGCGCGCGCGGCGCGGTGGTGCTGTGCCCACCCCTCGGCAAGGAACACCTCGACACCTATCGAGGCGTCAAGGCTCTCGCCGAGCAACTCGCCGAGCGCGGACTGGCGGCAGTGCGCTTCGACTACACGGGCACCGGAGACTCGGCCGGCGATCAGGATTCGCCCGACGCGGTCGCGGCATGGCAGCGCAGCGTCGTCACCGCAGTGGAGACGGCCCGCGCGAGCGGCGCCGAGCACATCACCGTCGTCGGACTGCGCGCCGGCGCACTGATCGCGGCGACGGCACTGCCGGAGTGCGGACCGGTCGACGCCGTCGTGCTGTGGGATCCCATCGTCTCGGGCCGGGCGATGTTGCGCGAACAACGCGCCCTCTACCGTCTCGCCCTCGGCGCCGACGATCCCGAAGACCCCCGGGTCTCGATCGTCGGCGGCGTTCTCGCCCCCGAAGCCGCCGACGCACTCCGCGCCCTGAAGATCGATCCGAGGTCGCTGAACGGCACACGAACCCTGCTCGCGACCCGGCCCACAGCCCGCGAGACCGCCGCGGTGTCGGCGCTCGCCACCGCACTCGGCGGTGACGAGCTCTCCCTCGACGCCCACGAATCCTTCGTCACTCCCAGCACACTCCACTCCGCGATCCCGACCGAGCAGCTCACCCGGATCTCCGATTGGGTAGCCGCGGGCGCGCCGGCCGCCACCCGCGAGGTCCACTTCCCCGAGCGCGACCGCGCGGTCGTCGCGACCACCGACTCCGGGCTACCGATCCACGAGAGCGTCGAATATCTCGGCCCGAACGAGATGTTCGCGCTGCGCACGCACGGTGTCGACCCCGAACGGTTCGACACCGAGGGGTTCGGCGCCCCGCGCCGGTCCACCCCGACGGTGTTGTTCTTCGGCACCGCCTACGAGCACCGGCTCGGCCCGAGTCGTCTCTGGGTCGAGCTCGCGCGCGAGTTCGCCTCGCACGGCATCTCCACGATCCGGTTCGACCGGACCGGGGTGGGTGATACCGGCACGGCGCACGGGGCGACCCCCACCCCGCTGTACTCCGACGACTCCGACCGCGACGCCCTCGATGCTGTCGCCGCCCTCGGCATCGATCCGCAGGACCTCGTGGTGATCGGCCTGTGTTCGGGTGCGTGGTACTCGTCGTGGGTCGCCCTCCGGGGTGCAGCACATTCCGCCGTGCTCGTGAACGTGATCCTGTGGTGCACCCACCGCCGGAAGTCGTTGCGCGCCGATCTCGGTCCGAACGCACCCGACGTTCCGGCGATCGCAGCCCCGGCGGAACCGCAGACGATCTCTTTGCGTGCCCGCATCAAGCCGTGGGCGCAGAAGTACCTGCCCTATCCGTTGTGGCTGTTGCTCGGCCGACTCGGCGTGACCCAGGTTCCCGAGGTCGGGTTGGAGGCACTGCGTCGCGCGGGTGTGTCGGCCACGGTCGTTCTGTCCGCCGAGGACCACCGGTGGTTCCTGACCCAGCGCGGAGAAGAAGGACTTCGCCGGGTACGCCGACGTGGCTTCACCGGGGACATCCTCACCAGCGAGGTCGGTGAGCACAGCGGTCGGCAGCGGGACGGGCGCGAGTTCCTCCGCACGGCGGTCACCTCGACCGTGCTCTCCCGTTTCGGGTCCCACACCGCGGATCCCGCTGCAGGCGAGTACGTCTCATGACTCCCCTGTTGATGCTCGCCGTTCCGGTCGTGCTCGTGCTGGGAGTGCTGCTCTGGCGGCGACCCCAACGCGGGTTGCTGGCGATCGCCGCGCTCACTCCGTTCCACGGCCTGCTCGCGATCGTCCCCGGCGGTGAAGCACTGTCGCCGTGGAAGGAGGGGCTGCTGCTCCTCACCCTCGGCGCGACCTTCGTCAGCCCCTACCGACGGCGGCTGCCGGCACCGTCCTATCCGTGGTGGCCGGCCGTGGTCGCGTGGGTGGCGATCGGAGTCCTGTCGGCGTTGCTCGTCTCGGGGCTCGCCGGCATCATCGCCATCAAGATCACCTACTTCTACCTCGTCATCCCGGTGATCCTGTGGCGTGCACCGTTCGACGCCCGCGACCGCGACCACCTGGTGTCGATCCTCATGGGCACGACGGCCGTCACCGCCGTCGTCGGACTCGCGCAACAGGTGATCGGCGGTGAGCGACTCGCCGAACTCGGTTACCGCTGGGACGAGCATCTGCGCATCAGCGGCGGAATCCTGCGCAGTTTCAGCACGTTCACGACACCCTTCGCCTTCGGCCTGTTCGTGATGATCGGACTGATCGTGGGGTGCTCGGTCTCCTTCGCCGATCCGCACCGGCTCCGCAACAAACTGTTCCTGTGCGCGACACCGATCATGGTGCTCGGCATGGGTGTGACGATCGTGCGCGCCAGCTACATCGGTCTCGCCGTCGCACTGTTGTGGCTGGCGGTCCACCGCTACCGCGCCCTGTTCCTCGGCTTCGGCGCCGCCGCGGCGCTCGCACCGCTCGTCCTCTTCGCCGTGCCGAGTTCGATACTCGCTCCGTTGTTCTCCTCGTCGAGCCTCGGTGAGCGCGGGGATGGCTGGTCGCAGACCCTGTCGTCGCTGTGGGTGCACCCGTTCGGTCAGGGTCTCGGTGCAACCGGCTCGGCTGCCGCCGACACGGTGGCCCAGAGCAACCCGATGCTGTCCGAACTGTCGTACACGGCGTCCGTGCAGTTCGGGTTCATGCCCTATCAGCCCGACAACTACTACATGAAGCTCGCCGTGGAACTCGGCCCGATCGGCGTGTGGCTGTTCGTCCTCGTACTCGTCTGCGCCGCGGTTTCGACGCTGCGTGCGTCGCGGGTGCTGAGTGGACAGGACGCCGCACTCGCACTCGGGGTGAGCGGCACGATCGTCGCGGCGGCGGTCGCCTCCACGGTGGCGACCTATCTCGAGATCTTCCCTCTCGACGTCTATTTCTGGTTACTGTTAGGAACTGTCGGATGCGCACTGACGCAACACTGGTCACCTCGCCGAAGCTCGCTCACCGCATCGGGTTCGGCGCCCTCGCACTCCGACCGTCCGGCAGTGGAGTCCAGACCTACGTCCGCGAGCTGCTGACCGCGCTCGACCCCCTGCTCCCCTCGGCGGCGTTGCGGGCAACCGTGCAGTGCGACGCCACGGGAGAACTGCCCCCTCGCGTGACCCCGTCGGTACGACCGGTCGCCGACGGGGTGCGGCGGATGCTGTACGCGAAGGTGCCCGTCCGCGGGGTCGACCTGTTCCACAGCCTCGACGTCGACCTGCCCGTCCTGTGTTCCGGTGTCACCGTCTCGACGTTCCACGATCTCGCCGTCTTCGACACCCCGTGGGCGTTCAGCAGGCACCGGGCCGCCGGTGAGCGTGCACTGCTGCGCGATGCCATGCGACGGGCCGACGTACTCGTCGCGGTCTCCAACTTCACCGCCGAACGTCTCCTGGCGCTGTGCGGCCGAGAGGCCGTGGTCACTCCGCTCGCGCCCGCGGTGTGGGCGAAACCTCCGGCCCCCGAGGAGATGCGGGACATCCGCAGGGCGTACCGGCTGCCCGAACGGTTCGTCCTGCAGGTCGGCACCGTCGAACCCCGCAAGGACGTCGCGCTCGTCGCCGACGCGTGCCGTCTCCTCGACATCCCGCTGGTGCTGGCCGGAGCCGGATCCACCGGACCCCACGCACCGGCCGGTTCGATCGGTCTCGGTTACGTTCCCACCGCCCACCTCCCCTCGTTGTACGCCGCGGCGACCGCCGTCGCGTACGCCTCGCGCTACGAGGGCTTCGGGTTGCCGCCGCTCGAGGCGATGGCGTGCGGCGGGGCGGTGGTGACGAGCGCCGTCGGTGCACTGCCCGATGTCGTCGACGACGGAGCCCTGCTCGTCACCGAACACACCGTGACGTCGTGGACAGCGGCCCTGCGCGTCGTCGTCCACGACCGCGACACCGCGGAGGCGCTGCGCACCCGAGGACGCGAGGTCGCCGCGACCTCGACATGGACGCGCACCGCCGAACTCACGCGCGAGGCTTACCGCACCGCGGGCCTGAGAATCTGACGAGGTCGTCGCGTGGGTAGACATTCGCTGGCCGACCGGATGGCCGAGACCGTCGTGATGGAGCGGATCGTCGCGGCGCACGACCCCGGCGGTACTCTCCACGAACCGCAGACCCCGGAGCTCGACGGGCGGGCCGCGCGACGCAACACCGTCGTGATGCTCGGCAGCCGGTTGGCCGTCGCCTCGATGGGCTGGGCCGGTTCGATGATCGTCGCCCGCGCGTTGGCACCGGACGACTTCGGCAAGTTCTCCTTCGTCTTCGGCCTGCTCGGGTTGCTGTCCGTCGTCACCGATCTCGGCGTGGGCCGAGTGGTGCTCGCGAAGCTCGTCGAGTGCAATCCGTGGGAGGTCTCCTACGTCACCACCGCGTTCATCGCGTTGCGCGCTGTGCTCGGTCTGCTCGGGTACGCGCTGGCCGTCGGGTACGTGCTGCTGCTCGGATACTCGTCCGATGTCGTCTGGGCGACAGTGATCGCCGGTCTCGTCGTGGTGATCGCGACGCCCAACAACGCCCTGTCGGTGATGTACCAGAGTCGATTGCGCATGGCATCGGTCGCGGTCGCCGAGACCTTCGGCCAGCTCGCGCAGCTGATCGCCACCATCGCCGCGGTGCTGTGGAATCCGGTGCTGCTCGTGCTCGTCGTGCCGGCGGTGATCAACGAGATCGTCGGCGCGGGCATCCTCGTGCGCGGCGTGCGAGCGGGCAGGGCCGGGCCCCTGCCCGCCGCGCGCGCCCAATTGTGGCGGTGGCGGGAGATGCTCGTCGAGGCCATCCCCCTCAGCATCGGCTTCGCCCTGCTCACCCTGCTGTCGAAGATCGACGTGCTGATGCTCGGGCGGATGGACACCTTCGACTCGGTGGGTCTCTACACCGTCGGTTACAAGTTCGCCGACCTGCTGTCGATGGTGTCGTCGACCGTCGTCGGACCGGTGACCACGCTGCTGGTCGCGACCTGGCCGGCGCAGAGCGAGATGTTCCGGCAACGCACACGGGAAGCGGCGATGCTCCTCGCGGTGCTGGGCGCGACCGCCACCGCGGCCTTCTGGTCGTCGGCGGACGGTGTGCTGTCCCTCCTTTACGGCGAGCGGTTCGCCGAGGCGGCCGGTGCTTCGCGCATGCTGGTGCTCGGCAGCGCGCTGTCGATGCTCACCGAACTCGGTCTCATGGTGCTCATCGCGACCGGGCGCCACCGCGTCTATCCGTGGGTGGCGCTGGCCGCACTCGCCGGGAACATCGGTGCGAACCTCGTCCTCATCCCCCGTCTGTCGTTCGACGGGGCGGCGCTGGCGACGGTGCTCACCGAGGCTGCGATGCTCGTCGCGATCTGGATCGTGGTGGCCCGGAGCGTCCGGATCGGGGGCCTGTTCCCCTTCACCCAGACCGCCGCGATCGCGATGCTGGGTGTTGCGGTGGCCGTGTGGATGTCGCTCTTCGCGGAGCGCTACGATCTTCCCTGGCCCGTCACCGCTGTCCTCTCGGCTGTCTGTGTTCTGGCCGGAACCCATGTCCTTCCCATCACCGGCGGGCTCGGCCTCGTCGGTCTCGTCAAGTCTCGTTGAGGTTGCAGTGTCCCTTTCGCGGTCGATGCCGCGTCGCGTGTCGCGGTCCATGCCGCTCCGCGCCGTTCTCACCCTTGTCGGTGTGTTCGCTCTGTCGTGCACCCAGAGCACCGAGCCACGCGACTGCCGAACAGATCTGACCGCCGACAGTCTCGGGGTCGCGACGGGAGCCGGCCTCGACTCCCTCGACTCCGCTGACCTCGACGCATACATGTCGACGGTCGCCGACAGCGGCGCCGGCTGGATCCGGTTCGACGTGGACTGGTCGACCATCGAACCCGCGCGTGGCCGCTTCGACTGGAGGGGCACCGATCGGGTCGTCGCCGCAGCCGACGCGCACGACCTGCAGGTGCTGGGCCTGCTCACCCACACTCCGCACTGGGCGCGGACGTCGGAGGCCGACCCCGGCGACCCGCACGGGATGCCCGCCGACCCGGACGAATTCGGTCGCTTCGCAGGCGACGTCGCCGATCGCTATTCCGACAGCGTCACGCACTGGGAGATCTGGAACGAGCCGAACCTGACGGCCTTCTTCACCCCGCAACCCGACGTCGGCGCGTACGCCGACCTGCTCGTGGCGGCGTCGGACGCGATCCGCAACGTCGACCCCGGGGCAGTGGTCGTCACCGGTGGCCTGTCCCCCGGCACCGACAACGGATCGGACATCGCCCCGACGACCTTCCTCACCGAGTTGTACGACGAGGGCGTGTCGTGGGCCTTCGACGTCGTGGGCATGCATCCCTACAGCTACCCGGCCCTGCCGTCCGATGCGTCGACGTCCGAGTGGAATTCCTTCTACCGCATGCGCGAGATGCGCACCGTCATGGTCGAGCGGGGGGATTCCGACAAGCCCATCTGGGCAACGGAGTTCGGGGCACCGACGGGCACGGACACCGACGCGGTGGGGCCCACGGAGCAGGCCGACATCCTGCGCGACGGGATCACCGAGCAGCGCGCGTTGGGATTCGTCGACAAGCTGTTCGTCTACAGCCTCCTCGACCGCGGCACCGATGTGTCCGATCGCGAGCAGAACTTCGGGGTCCTCGCGCACGACGGGACAGCCAAGCCTGCCTGGGACGTGCTGCGCACGGCGGCGGTCACTTCCGGTTGTCTCTGATCAGCAGCGGCTCGAGGTGAGGGCGTCGCGCGCCGCCAGGCGCAGGGGACGGACGAGGTCGGCTCCGAGATCTGCGGCGCGGAGGGTCCACCGGTGGTGCGGTCGCGAGGCGGGGACGGCGATGATCCGCCCCACCCGGTAGTCACCGTTCGCCCACTGCTCCTTGAATTTCGTTGTGCCGAGGAGGTAGTCGAAGCGGCCGATGCCCAGCTCGTCGTGCCGGTCGGCGAGGTGGCGCTGCAACAACTGGCCGGGCTGGTAGCGGCGCGCCTCGGGATGGAAGCGGCTCAACCACATCTCGGCCGTGGTCCCGGTGCGGAACATGATCTCGTGGGCCGTCCACCGGTCGCCGACGAGCAGACCCACGACGAGCAACCGACCGGCACGGGCCTCGGCGGCGAGCAGCGGCCGGGTGAACGCGGTGAACGGCGGCGCACAGAAGTTGTCGCGCCCGCTGTGTGCGTCGGCGGCCGCAGCGACCGCGGCGATATCGCGCCACCTCTGCGCGAGATGGTCCGGATCGCGCACCACTTCGACGGAGACCGGGGTGCCTTCGCGTTCCAGCGAGCGTTCGAGCCGGGACAGTGTTCTCAGTGTGCGTCGACCACGCAGCGATTCGGCGCCGGCACCGGTGGCGACATCGACGGTCAGGCACCGCTCGGTTCCGGCGATGTCGATGCTCCAGCGAGGCGAGGCATGCAGCATCTCGACGAGAGGGTCGGTGAGATCGACGTGGTCGAGCTGCAGTGCCATGTTCCGATCGGCGATGCCGTCGAGCAGGTCGGCGAGCGCGGCCTCGTCGGTCGCGAGGAAGGTTCCTATCGTGGCGAGGCCGTGAGCCGGGAGTCGTAGAGCGGTGACCCCGAGACGGGTGCGGGCGTGCAGGGGCGCGAGTCCGACGAGGCGCCCGTCGCGCCGGACGGTGCACACGGCCGATCGGCCGCGCCCCATCCGATTCCAGGCCAGTGCGTAGGAGGGGCGGGTCGCGACGCGCCGACCCACCTCCTGGGCGAGGTCGTCCCATTCCGCGGAGAGCCGGACTGCGGATGTCTCGTCGTGGATCTCGAAATTCACGGTGCGCATGCACCGGAACCTTCGGTCCACGAATCCCACATCTTCCGGCCCCCTGCTCGTTACAGTGAATTCGCGGCGTCGGTCTGCCGCTCGCTCCACCGCAAGAATCGCAGGTCGGCGGCGCAGCGTTACGACCGATGTCTGAATTGTCCGAATGATACATCAGGAGAGTCGATGGGTCGTCTCGCACGCGTCGCACTGGCCACAGCCCTCTCGTGCTCCCTCGCCGCACTCGCAGCGTGCGCCCCACCGCCCCAACCCCCTCCGCCGACCACCTGCGCGACCGACGACATCGGAATCGCGGCCGGCGCACCGCTGATGTACCTGTCGGACTCCGAACTCGACCGCGAACTCGACGCGATCCGGGCCGTCGGCGCCCGGTGGCTGCGCGTGGACATCGACTGGTCGGTGATCGAACCGAACCGCGGGCAACAGAACTGGTCGGTGCCCGACCGTGTGGTGGATCGCGCTCGGGTCCGCGGACTCGAGGTGGTCGGCATCGTCGCGTACACCCCGGCCTGGGCGCGCGTCGCGGGCGGCGGCGACACTCACGGATACCCCGCCGACCCGGCGGCCTTCGCCGGTTTCGCCCGGCAGGCGGCACAGCGCTATTCGACCCGCGTGACGCACTGGGAGATCTGGAACGAACCGAACCTGACCAACTTCTTCCGGCCCCGTCCCGACGTCGGCAAGTACGTCGAGCTGCTCGCCGCGGCCGCTCCGGCCGTCAAGTCCGTGCAACCGAATGCCCGGATCCTCAACGGCGGACTCGCACCCGCGGTGGACAACGGTTCCGACATCTCCCCCGTCACCTACGTGCAGCAGCTCTACGCGCGCGGGGCGCACCAGTACTTCGACATCCTCTCCGTCCACCCCTACAGTTATCCGGCACTGCCGTCCGATGCGAGCACGCAGAGCTGGAACACCTTCTACCGCATGCGTCTGATGCGCGACACCATGGTGCAGTACGGCGACGCCGCGACACCGGTGTGGGCCACCGAGTTCGGCGCCCCCACCGGAACCGCCTCGAACGCGGTGAGCACGCAACGGCAGGCCGACATCATCGCCGACGGCATCGCGGAGGCCCGCCGGCTCGGCTGGGTACAGAAGGTCTTCGTCTACTCGATGCGCGACCGCGGGACGAACCAGGCCGACGTCGAGCAGAACTTCGGGCTGCTCTACCAGAACTTCTCGGCCAAATCCTCACGCGCCGTGGTCGCTTCGGCGACCTCGGGATGCGCGGCCGCGAACGACACGCTCGAGTCCACGAACACCCCGGTCGACGCGGTGTGGTGACAGTGGGTGTGCCGACGATCAGGCGCCGAGCGCGTCGGTGATCCCGTCGAGGATCCGATCGAGGATCGGCCCCGACGTCGCGAAGTTGATGCGCAGGAAGTTGCGTGCGCCCGACCCGAACCGCACCCCACCGTCGGCGAGGACACGTCCCCGCTCGCGGACGGTCGACACCGGATCGTCGATGCCGAGCGGCCCGGTGTTCAACCACGTCAGGTAGGTGCCCTGCGGCAGGTGGTGCCGTAGGTCCGGGATCCGTTCGCGCAGAACCTCGTCCACCCGTCGACGGTTCCGGTCGAGGACCTGCAGCAGGTCGCGCTGCCACGCATCGCCCTCCCGCCACGCGGCGAGCGTCGCGACCACTCCCGGCACCGACACCGTCCCGTACAGGTCGAACGGCTCCGCGTCCCGGCGCTTCAACAGGGTCTCGGAGCCGTAGTGCACCACCGCGCACCGCATCCCCGCAAGGTTGAACGCCTTGCTGGCGGAGGTGAGCGTCACCGTGCGGGCAGCGGTCTCCGGCCCGAGCGAGGCGAACGGGATGTGCCGGTGCGGTTCGTAGATCAGCTCGGCATGGATCTCGTCGCTGACGACGAGCATGTCGAACCGTTCGGCGAGATCGGCGATCCGTTCGAGTTCCTCACGCGTGAGCACCCGTCCGGTGGGGTTGTGCGGGTTGACGAGCACCAGCACCCGCGGGCGACGCCGTGCCACCAGCGGCTCGAACGTGTCGAAGTCGAGCACCCACCCGTCGCCTCGGTCGACGAACGGAAAGTCGATCTGCTGCAGACCCATCCGTCGCAGTGACGCCAGGAACGGCGGGTAGTTCGGTGTCTGGATCGCCACCGCATCCCCGCGCGTGGTGCTCAGGTGCAGCACGAGTTGCAGGGCCTGGATGAGATCCGTCTGCTCGCGGACGGCTCCGGGATCGGGTTCCCATCCGTAGCGCGTGTGCATGCGTTGCGCGAACTCCTCGCGCAGCGGCGTGCCGTCGAACCAGTCGGGATAGCCGAGATCGCTACGGTCGACCAGTTCGTGCAGCGCACGTGCGATCGGCGGTGCGACCGGGAAATCCATGTCGGCGACCCACGCGGGGGCCAGCCCGTCGGCGGCCGCCCGTGCCCACTTGGCACCGGACCGCGCCGACAGGGCGTCGAAGTCGAGGTCGTCGAACCCGGGCACCCCAGGACCGCCGACCGAGAGGCGCTCGTCGCTGGTCATGAGGATGAGAATCGCACGGTTCGCGGCGCTCCGCGCGCCGAAGTCAGGCGGCCGGTCGCTGGCCCGTGACGAAGAAGATCAACCGATCGGCGACGTCGACGGCCTGGTCGCCGAAACGCCCGTAGAAACGCGCGAGGAGTGCGGTGTCGACCGCGGTCCGGATGTCGCCGTCCCATTCGGGGCTCTCGAGCAGGGTGAGCAGTCGCGAGTGCACCGCATCGAGTTCGGTCTCGATGGCGTGCGTGCCCTTGATCGTCTCGAGGTCGAAGTCGGTGAACGCGTCGCGCAGGATCGCGACGATCTGCGCGGCGAGTTCGGCCATCCGGCGAAGATCGTCGCGCAGGAGATCGGACACCAGCGACTCGGGATGGCGACGCCGTACGACCCGCGCGATGTGCAGGCTCAGTTCGCCCATCCTGGTGAGATCGCCCGTGATACGAACCGCGGAGAAGACCAACCGCAGGTCGGCGGCCACCGGACCCTGCAGGGCGAGGATCCGTACCGCTCGCTCGGAACAGTCGGTGTCGAGTTCGGCGATCCGTGCATCGAGATCGAGAGCGGCCTGGGCTGCGTCGAGATCGGTGTCGAACAGGGCGCGAGTGGCCAGGTCGAGCCCTTCGGCTGCGACCGCCGCGAGCTCACCGAGACGTTCGACCAGGTCGTCGAGCTGTCCTCGGAACAACTCCCTCATGTCTCGCTCCCTCCGTCGCCCGGTTCACGGCACGTGTACCCGGCTGATCCTCGTTGCAGTCCTCGGGAGGAGCCTAACGACGCGCGTCGACG
>Ga0180215_1002537_pt1 | contig 18230 bp, 16 predicted proteins | sample eDN3rd37CBELigBY_FD_128871 | JGI IMG/M metagenome (GOLD analysis project Ga0180215, IMG submission 128871) | Enriched backyard soil microbial communities from Emeryville, California, USA - eDNA 3rd pass 37_C BE-Lig BY (version 2) (version 2) | ecosystem: Environmental > Terrestrial > Soil >... | reverse complement strand
TCGACGCCCTCGACGCCCAACGACCGCCACATCCTCAAGGGCCAGCTATTCCGGCATCGCAGCTCGCGCGTTCATCTCAGTGACCGTCCGCCGCAACCGAAGCCCGAGCCCGTCCGGCGCCCCGCCAAGGTCGCCCGCATGCTCGCCCTCGCGCATCACGTGCAGAACGCGATCGACCGCGGCCTCGTGGCCGACCGCGCCGCCGTGGCGCGCAAGCTCGGGCTCACGCGTGCGCGCGTCACCCAACTGCTCGATCTGCTCCTGCTCGCGCCCGACCTCCAAGAAGCCGTCCTGGCGCTGGAGGCGATCGACGGCGTGGAGCCGATGGCCCAGCGGACGCTGCGGGTGGTTGCGCATGCGGGGACGTGGGCGGAGCAGCGGGTGGCGTTCCAGATCCTCGCCGAGTCCTCCAGATCGAGGCTTGTTCTGGCCGGGACGCACTGACATAATGGTCGTCGCATGTTCAGGTCGCGCACTATGTCTGAGCCCTGGGTTTCCGTCGACGAGGTGTCTGTTCACCTTGGAGTCGCGAAGGACACGATCCATCGCTGGATCGAAACTCGCGGCGTCCCGTCTCATCGCGTTGGCAGACTCTGGAAGTTCAAGCTCTCTGAGGTCGATCGTTGGGTCGAACGCGGAGGGGCCAGCGACGAGCCACGCCGCGGAGGCCGGCCAACGAGAGGAGGACACAGGTGAGTTCGTCGTCACGCGACCGCACCGTCCTGTCGCTCTTCACGGGTGCCGGCGGATTGGACCTGGGCCTCGAGGCTGCGGGTTTCGACCCCGTCCTCTGCGTGGAGGTCGATGAAGATTCAAGGGCGACTCTGAAGAGGAATCGCCCTGGCTGGCGCCTGGCCGAACCGGGCGACATTCATGCCTTGGAGCCTGACGAGATCTTGCGGCAAGCGGAGATCAAGCCGCGAGAACTCCGGCTCCTCGCTGGTGGACCACCGTGCCAGCCGTTCTCGAAGTCCGCCTACTGGTCGAACGGCAACGGAAGCGGCCTGCAGGACCCGCGCGCGCGGACCCTGCGCGCGTATCTCCGTGTTGTCGAGGCTGCGCTTCCCGAGGTCCTGCTTCTCGAAAACGTCAAGGGTCTCGCTTACAGGAACAAGGACGAGGGCATCAGACTGCTGCGGCGCGAGCTAGCAGCGATCAACCGGCGCAAGGGAACAAGCTACGCGCTGCAGGAGATCCACCTGAACACAGCGGCGTACGGGGTTCCGCAGATGCGCGAGCGCCTCTTCCTCGTTGCTACTGTGAACGGACGTACGCTCGAGCTTCCTCCCGTAACGCACGGTGAGGCTGATGGGCTCGAGCGCTATCGGACGGCCTGGGACGCCATCGGTCACTTGGATCACGAGACTTGGCCGTCTGAGCTCAACCCAACCGGCCGCTGGGCGGCTCTGTTGCCCAGCATTCCCGAGGGCCAGAACTATCTCTGGCACACACCACGCAACGAGCAGAACGGTGGCGAACCCCTCTTTGGGTGGAGGACGCGCTACTGGTCGTTCTTGTTGAAGCTTGCGAAGAATCAGCCGTCGTGGACGATCCAAGCTGAGCCCGGTCCTGCGACCGGCCCGTTCCATTGGCGCAGCCGCCTACTTTCCATTGAGGAGCTATGCAGGCTCCAGACGTTCCCTGAGGGTTACGAGATCGTCGGAACACGGTTGTCGGCGCACCGCCAGGTTGGCAACGCAGTGCCTAGCGCAATCGCGGAGCTGCTTGGGCTCGAGATCCGTCGGCAGCTGTTTGGCGAAAGAGTGCGGCGCACGCTTCGGCTCATCCCTCCCGCGCGGACCGACTGTCCGCCGCCAGAGCGCCCTTCTCGCGTTCCGAAAGAGTACCTCCACCTACGAGCTCGCCACCGGGAGCACCCGGGGACGGGCCTAGGGCCGGGGGCCCGGCGGCGCGAGCAAGAGCTCGAAGAGGCGAGGTAGCCTGAGATGGTTTCTCCGCGCTTCCTCAGGTGCCGTGCCGCGCTCGTTGGTCGCACAACGACTCTCTCTTGCGCGCGATGGAGGTCAGCGCTGTGAGCTCCAGCGGTACGAGCGTTCCGGACTGGGACCTCGAGCAGCTCGAGGTGATCCTCGAGGCTCCTACGGGCTGGCAACTGGTGATCGCGGGCCCCGGAGCTGGCAAGTCCGCGGTGGCCTGCCAGCGCGTCGCCTACCTGGTGGATGAGGCGGTTCCGCCGTCGCGGATCCTTCTCGTGAGCTTCACTCGCACGGCTGTAGCCGAGCTTCGCAATCGTATCGTCTCGTATGCGATCGCTGGCGTGGCTGCGCGGAGCGTTCGCATCTCCACGATCGATTCTCACGCCTGGAGCCTCCGTGCCGGCTTCGATGACGAGCCGCTTCCAAAAACGCTTGGCGATGGCTCGTACGATCTCAGCATCGAGCGCACGGTGGAGCTGTTCAACAACCAGAACCCGGACTTGATCGACTTCATGGCCCGTCTCGAGCACCTCATCATCGATGAGGCGCAGGACGTCATGGGTCTGCGTGCGGATCTCGTAATCGCGATGTTGAAGAGCCTCTCTCCGAGCTGCGGGGTCACGATTCTCGCCGACCCGGCGCAGGCAATCTACGGCTTCACGACGGACGGCTCGGACGACAAGAGGCACGAGCAGTCGCTCCTCGAACGGCTGCCTGCCGAGTGCCCGCGGCCGCTGTTGCAGCGGACGCTCAAGAATATTCACCGAGTCAAGGACGGCGAACTCGTCGATCTCTTCCTTCGCACCCGCAAGGAGATCGAGATCGCTGAGAGCGCCTGCGGCCACGTCGCCCGGGTGCAGCAGACGATTCGAGAGACGTGCGGGAACGATGTCGGCGTGACGTCGTTTGAGAATCTCGCCGACTTCCTGAACCGCGCCCAAGACCGATCGATGCTCGTCCTGTTTCGACGGCGAGCAGACGTCCTCTTCGCATCCTCGTACTGTTCGCAGGCCGGCGTCGAGCATCGCCTCCGCATGTCCGACTTACCTGTCGTCGTCCGACCCTGGCTCGGCTGGTTGCTCGGCGAGACGGTGCAGGCGATCCTCGATCGGGAGGACTTCGACAAGCTGTGGGAGTCTCGCGGCTCTCTGTGCCCTGCTCCATTTATGGGCGAGCAGCGCGATGACTGCTGGGCGCTGCTTCATCGTCTCGCCGCCGGCTCCCGACCGCGCACGATCGATCTCGTGCATCTGCGGAAGATCGTCGCTCGCGTCCGCCCACCCATCGAGCTCTGCTACCCCGAGCTCGGAGCCACCGGGCCGATCCTCGGTACCATCCACGCGTCCAAAGGACGCGAGGCGGACACGGTTGTCCTCGTGATGCCACCCCACCAGGAGAGGGGAGACGAGACACGGGACGGCATCGACAGCGCGGCGATCTTTGAAGAAGGCCGTGTCTACTACGTGGGCGCCACGCGAGCGCGCAAGATGCTGGCGACGGCCGGCAACTCGGCAACGCGCGTTGGCTACCTCGACTCGGGCCGAATCTTCCGGATTTGCGGCGATAAGAAGGCTCAGCTGGAGGTCGGTCGGGACGGCGACGTCGATAGGTTCGCTCACCTTGCGTGGTCGAACTCGTTGAGGGCGCAGCACACTCTTGCAGCGCATGCGGGCCGCACTGTTCCGGTCAAGGCGTGGGCGGTGGCTGAGGAGGACTACGCGCTTCGCGTGGTGTTGGAGCAGAAGAACGACGACGGCGTGACCCGCGGGCTCGACATTGGCCAGCTCAGCAGCTCGTTCCGCGTGGACCTTGGAAGGCTCTGGAGCAAGATCGATCAGAGTAGCTGCTTGAAGCCGGCCGAGAACATTCCGCATCTCTATCTCGCGGCCGTAGGAACGGTCGGGCTCGCGGACCACGAACGAGGCGCGGTCAAGCCGCCCTTCAGCCAGAGCGCGCTCGCGCTGGCGCCCGTAGTCAAGGGCTTCCCGATGATTCACTTCCTCTTCCGCCGGAGAGGCAGGTTTGCACGATGAGCACCCCCCTTTTTCGAGATCAGATCGTGGCGCGCTTGGTCGAGGACCTCGTGGGACCTCTCGATCCCAACGAGGTTCTCTCAGATCGCCCGACACAGCGGTATAGTACCGGGATCCTCTATCCACGCGACGCTCGAATCGAGCCTCAGGAGGACGAGGACGGCGGCCTGCCGGTGAACGTCACCGAGGACGCTGCTTCCGAGCCAGAGGAAGCGGGCGTTTCGCTTCACGCCGCGCTCAAGCCTGCCACCGCCGGGCTCTCCTTCGCGCTCGAGGCGTCGGGAAGCGACGTCCATCCAGTGATCCGCATCGAGGTCGCATGCGCCGTCTACAAGAGGTTCGCCATCGATGACGCCGGCAATGAGGCGGAAGGCGCGCCACCGGACCGCGCGCATGAACGTTGGCGGCGTATTCCTCTCAACGCGCTCGTCGACATGCAGCTGCGCCCCGGCGAGACCAGGATCGATCTTGCTGAGCATGGCATCGAGGGCTTGGAGCTTTACGCCCTCGTAACACCCCATGCTGGCCTTGCGACCGTCACGCTGGCCCTTGCGAGTCAGCGCTCACGCGGCGACTCGTCAGCATTCGACGAGGAGCAGCACTTCTTTCAGGTCGACCTCCAGGTCGCTGCGGTCGCGAACGGTCGATTCGCGCCGCGCCCCTCCCGTCGCGCACAGACCGACGAAGATGGTCGAACGGCTGCGCTCATCTATCGCGATGTCAAGGAGTACGTCGTGGGGCACACGTGCTCCGCACGCGCGATTCTGGATTCCGAGCAAGCTACGAAGCTCAAGATCGAATGGGTGCCAGCCGTCATCGTCCCGCGGGTATCTGACCGTGGCGATCAGGTCTTCGACGCTCTCCATCAGCCAACCGACGATCGGCGTCCCCTGGAGGCCCAGTGGCTGGCTGGCGCATCCGCTCCGGACCTCGTCGCGGGGCTCGAGCGTCTCGTAGCCGCATACCAGCAGTGGATTACGCGGGAAGCGGCCCGCATTCCGAGCTTGCCCGCCGAGCTCCAGGCGCAAGCGCAGAAACACATCGATCGCTGCCGGCTCGGTGGGCAGCGGATGTCCGACGGGATCGCGGCGATTCGCACGGACAAGAGCGTGCGCACGGCGTTTCAGTTGGCCCAGTCCGCGATGGCGACGCAGTTCGGCTGGTCTCGGAACGGCGCGTCACTCAAGTGGCGCCCGTTCCAGCTCGCATTCCAGTTGCTTGTGATCCCGTCTCTCGCTCAGCGGACTCACAGTGACCGAGACGTGATGGACCTTCTGTGGTTCCCGACGGGCGGTGGCAAGACCGAGGCGTACCTGGCGCTCACGGCGTTCATCATCATGCTGCGAAGGCTTCGCGCCACCAAGAAGGACGACGGCGCTGGTGTCGCCGTGCTGATGCGGTACACGCTTCGCCTCCTTACGGTGCAGCAGTTCCAGCGCGCCGCCGCCATGATCTTCGCCTGCGAGCTACTTCGCAGGCGTGGATCCGGCGGGGGCGGGGCCCTTCCCGACCTTGGCAGAGCACCGATCGGCATCGGCCTTTGGGTAGGTGTCGCCGCCACTCCACTCACCTTGAAGGAGGCGCTTGATCGATCACCAGGTGATCCCAGCACGCCCGAGCAGCTCACAGCGTGCCCGTGCTGCGGTACAAGGCTCAACTGGAAGCTCTCGCCTCGAGAGTCCACTGTCGAGTGCCCCTCCGAAGCAACCACGTGCGAGCTGGCGCAAAGCGGACCACGGCTGCCGGTGTGGACGATCGACGAAGAGGTGTATCGCCACACGCCGTCGCTGCTTATCGGCACGGTGGACAAGTTCGCGCAGATCGTCCGGAAGCCCGACACGGCTGTGATCTTTGGGCGCGGCACTTCGCACGCTCCTCCTGACCTCATCATTCAGGACGAGCTGCATCTCATCTCCGGCCCCCTCGGATCGATGGCCGGTCTCTACGAGGTCGCCATCGATGAGCTGTGTCGAGTCGATGCGATTCGACCGAAGGTCATCGGATCAACAGCCACGATCCGTCGAGCCGAGGAACAGATTCGAGCGCTGTTCGATCGCGGCACTTATCAGTTTCCGGCGCCTGGCCTCGACGCCGGCAACTCCGGGTTCGCTGTTACCGATCTCAACACCCCCGGACGCCTCTACGTGGGGCTCACCACAGCCGGCCGGTCCGCGACGTACATGTTGCAGGCGCTTGTCGCGTCGCTCCTCCAGGCCGCCACAGCGCCAGGCGCTTCGCCGCAAGAGCGCGACTACTACTGGACGCTCGTGGCCTACTTCAACTCTCTGCGCGAATTGGGGCGCGCGCTGGTCCTGATGCAGGACGACGTTCCCGTCTCCATCGGGCAGTTCGCCGCGCGACGCGGTGAGCAACGGCGTCGCATCGAGGCTCCTGCCGAGCTCACGAGTCGCGTCCGCTCTTACGAGATACGCGACATGCTGGAGCGGCTGAACAAGCCGGCCAGCGATTCAGAGGCTGTCGACCTCCTCGTCGCCTCAAACATGATCTCCGTCGGCATGGACATTCCCCGGCTTGGGCTCATGGTCGTGAACGCTCAGCCCAAGACCCTCTCGGAGTACATCCAGGCGACTAGCCGCGTGGGCCGAGGCGACGCTCCCGGAATCGTCATCACGATGTACAACAGCATGCGCGCTCGGGACCGCTCCCACTTCGAGACCTTCGAGACGTGGCACCGCTCTCTGTACCGCGACGTCGAGGCAACGAGCGTCACGCCCTTTGCGTCGCGAGCGCAGGACAAGGCTCTTCACGCTGTGCTCGTGGCGTTGGTGCGCCACCTCATCCCGGGCATGGATCGCCGTCCGGTTCTCGACGACATTCGTCGAACAGACGCCGAGCGCATCGCGTCGACCATCGAGGCGCGGGTGGCAAGGGTCGATCCAGCGGAGCGCACCATCGTCTCTCAGAAGCTGCAGCGCCTCATCGACCAGTGGGCGAGCCGGCCTGACCTCCAAACGTACTGGGACGACTACAACCGGCGCACCAGCCTTCTCATGTCGGCTGAGCAGTTCGCCGCCAAGGTGGATGTGGACGCCGATCTCGACGCTGAGGGCGCGCGACGGGCCCTATGGCCGACCCCCAACTCGATGCGCGAGGTCGAGCCCGGGGCACCTTTCGTCCTGCGCCACGTCCTCAAGACGGAGGGAAACTGAGATGCGCAACGAGCTGGGAGACGTCCGTCGTAGCCAGATCATCACGACCCACGGGCCGGGCTCTATCGTCGACTTCCGCGCTGGAGGCTACGGCGGGGCTGGAATCTCCGTCGTCGCCGCCGGGCTCGAGGAGTGGGATCGCTGGGCGCCTCCTCCGGGGTTGGGCCATCCCCAGACGGTCTACGAGCCGCGGCTCCAGAAGCAGCTCGGTGTCGATGGCTTCCGACTTCCTCCGGTCGCGCCCCAGGTGGCGCCCGGCGTGTATCGCAACAACGCCGGCAAGCTCGTCGGCGTTCGCTTCCCCCGCTGGCTCCAATGCCCACGCTGCCATCTCATTCGCCAATCGCGGTACTGGACCGAGGATGCCGGCGATCCGGCGCTCTACTGCGCGGAGTGCTCCGAGAAGGCGGGCGGCCGCAACCGAGTCCATGTCGTGCCCGTGCGGTTCATCGTCATCTGCGATCACGGGCACCTCGACGAGTTTCCGTGGGACTGGTGGGTCAAGCACAACGAGAAGTGTCCGCTCCCCGGCCGCAGGAAGGAGCTCAAGCTCGAGGGCAGCGCCACTGCTGGTTTGGCGGGCTTGATCCTCTCGTGTCTTGGCTGCGGCTCCTCACGTTCGATGGAGGGCTGCTTCGGGCCCGACGCCATTTCGGGGCAGTGTCAGGGCCGGCGGCCGTGGCTCGGTACGGATGCCGACGAGCCGTGCGACGCCGATCCGCGCGTAGTTCAGCGTGGAGCCTCCAACCTCTACTTCTCCGTCATCGAGTCCGCGCTGGACATCCCGCCGTGGTCCGATGAGCTTCAGAAGAAGATCGGCATGCGGTGGGCCATGCTCGACCAGGCACCCGACCAGAGCTCTCGAAGGCTCCTCATTCAGGCAATGCGGCTCGCCGACATCACCGGCAAGCCCGAAGACGAACTCGTGGCCGCGATCGAGGATCGCATCGCGCGCCTGCGCTCGCCGGATCGTAACCTCCGCTGGGAGGAGTACCAGCAGTTCGTGCAGCACAAGCAACCGTTCGGCGAGAACACCGAGTTCGAGATCCGACCTGCTGCGGCTCCGCCCGAGCTCGCGACCTGGCTCGAGTCTGTGACTCGCGCAACCCGCTTGCGGGAGGTCAGGGCTCTGCGTGGCTTCAGCCGTGTGTTCCCGCCGGCCGCTGGCGACGATGAGCGGATCGCCAAGATCTCTCTGAACCGGCCGCCTTGGCTGCCCGCTGTAGAGAACCGCGGTGAGGGGATTTTCATCCAGCTTCGGCTCGACCGCGTTCGGACATGGGAGAACAGCCAGGCCGTGGTTGATCGTGCGGCGGCGATCCGTAAGGCGTACGAACAGGCGTGGCGGGACCGAGGACGCCCTGGCGCGCCGCCGAAGCTGGTCACGCCGAGGCTGCTCCTGATTCACAGCCTCGCCCACGCCCTCATCCGTCAGCTCTCGCTCAGCTGCGGCTACAGCAGCGCATCGCTGCGCGAGCGCCTCTACGTGGACGTCGGCTCGTCGTGGGACATGGCTGGGTTGTTGATCTTCACGTCCTCGCCGGATGCCGACGGTACCCTGGGGGGGCTCGCGCGCCAGGGCGAGAGCACGAACATCGTACGGGTGTTCGAGGACGCGCTCTCGTCGATGACCTGGTGCTCCTCGGACCCCCTATGTATCGAAGGTGTGCATGCGCGCACCGAGCCGGCGAACGGAGCGGCCTGTCACGCGTGCCTGCTCGCCGCCGAAACCTCCTGCGAGGAGTTCAACGCCTTCCTCGATCGGAGTCTACTCGTTGGAACGCCTGGGCAACCGGAGCTCGGTTTCTTCCAAGACTTCCTTCGTGAGCTTCGGAGCTGAGCGACATGGGTCTCGCTCGTGACCTGGTCGAGCTCGAGGCGAGGCTACGGGATCGTGATGACGTCGACCTGTTCGCCCCCGTCGAGCGCAGCGGTCTGCTCGACACGTCCGAGTCCGCGAGCATGCTCGGGCGAATCCGGTCAACAGACCCCGCCTCGGTGATGCGGCTTTGCCTTCAGGCGCTCCGAATCCAGCACGAGGAGCTGCGGCCGAAGCTGCTGGACGCCGAGTTGGTAGCGACGTTGCCTCCCGAGACTCCTGGGATCGCGCGGCCGACGGAGCGGGTAGTCCAGGAGATGATCGATGGCGCGACGACAGAGATCATCCTCCTTGGATACGAGCTAACCGATCGAAACCTGATCGGGCTGCTGGCAGCTGCCGGTAGTCGTGGAACCGGCGTGATCATGATCTGTGATCGCGCTCGCGGCACCGCCCAGCGGGTCCTCGAGTCGTGGCCTTCGCGTACACCACCGCCGCGGGTCTTCCACGACCGCGAGCGCGCGGAGGGCGCACCATACGCATCGATGCATGCGAAGTGCCTGCTCATCGACGGCAAGGATCTCCTAGTAACGTCGGCGAACTTCACGTTTCACGGTCTGCACGGCAACATCGAGATCGGCGTTCGGCTCGGTGGCGCTCCCGCGGCGGAGGCCAGAAAAATCTTCTCGCATCTCGTCGAGAGCCGGGTCCTCGAGGAGGTCTCATGCTGACCTAACGGGGTGCAAAGTACACCCGCCCCGGACGTCAAGGAACGAGCAGGGCTAGGTCGTGACGCAAAAGGTGGGAACTGGGACACCGGCGTCGTGGAGCACGACAACGAGTTCATCATCTTCACGAATGTCGGCACGGAAGGACGGACTGGGCACAACTATGGGAACCGGTGGGAAGGAATCTGCCTTCGCTGGTACCACAAGAGGGGCTCTCATCTCGGGCGGTCGAGTGTACAGAAGCTGCTCGAGCCCGCTTCCGTCGTCCATATCTTCTGGCGCACCGAAAACGAGTCGCCGTTTGAGTACGCGGGTAAGGCGACTGCTATCGAAGTGGCCGATACGTCCCCAGTCGAGACCTTTGGTCCTTCGACGTGGCGGATGCTGGCTCCCGCGAGCCACTGGTCCAGAGCCCAGAACAGGTTCCACGCGGCGAGTACCGCGAGGGCGCTGTTCGACAGGTGCTCGTAAACGCATATGAGCGGGATCGAGCTGCCCGCCAGGTTTGCATCGAGCACTTCGGCCTGGCGTGTGCCGTGTGTCGGCTACGGTTCGAGGAGAGATACGGCGCGCTGGGAGCGGGGTTCATCCATGTGCACCACATCATTCCGATCTCGGAGCTGGGACCAGATTACAAGCTGAACCCGATCGAGGATCTGCGCCCGGTGTGCCCGAACTGTCATGCGATGCTTCATCGTCAGCGTCCACCGTCGTCGATTGAAGCGCTGCGCGCGGCTCTCCGGTGAGAGCGGGTTCGCGTGGCGGCTAGGAGCACCTCGATGCGATCAGCGACCTTGGTCGTCTCGCGCAAGACTTCGGTCTCCCAGAAGCGCAAGACGTTCCACCCCATTGCGGTGAGCGCGCGAGTGTTCTGCTGATCCCGTTCTACGTTCCGCTGAATCTTCGCGGTCCAGTAGGCGGCGTTGTGGCCACGCGTGAGCTTCTTGAGGCGGTGATCGAGGTCGCGTCCGTGCCAGAAGTCTCCGTCGCAGAAGATCACGAGGCGATGCCCGGGGAACACGATGTCCGGGCGACCAGGCAGTCCGGGAACGTGGAGCCGGTAGCGAAGCCCTCGGCGCCACAGCTCACGCCGGAGGGCAAGCTCGCAACGCGTGTTCTTCTTCCACCGGAGCGGAGGCGGCTGTACCTGTTGAACATAGCCGCCCGTTCGGCGCGCGCCGCATGCGATCGCCCCGCTGCTCAACAGCGCCACGCAGGCTGGCCAGTTAAACATCAGCGCCTCCGTCCCGCCCGAAGGCCCTCCGCTGTTAAACGCTCTCGGCTTCTCTCTCCCCGCAGGCCACACAAGAGAGCGCGAACGCCGTCCCACGTGCCCCGATCGCGCACCCGCGGCGCTCTCTGCGCGAACTCCGTCCCAGCGCACCCGACGCTCGCCGACGCGCAAACCCTCGGGAAACCAGGGCAGAAAAGGCAACGGCCCCGAAGATCGCTCCTCGGGGCCGCTGTTGAATGGTTCCTCCCGCGAAGTTCGCGAGGAGGAGGAAATGGCTCTCATTCTTGGGCTCGGTTAACTGACCCGGCTGTTACTTACGGGCGCCAGGAACCACAACGATTTCCACTGGGTACATGCCAAGGTCACGGTCATCCTTAGCGTCATGATGTGGCGGTATGACGACGTACTGGCGGATAGACGCCCCACTTCAGAACCGCTCCGCCACCCGGTAGTACGCATCCTTGCGCGCGCCGTGCTTCACGAGCAGGCCGTCGTGGACGAGGCGCTGGAGGCGGCGCTGGAGGGTGCGGAGCGGCGGGCGGGGCTCGGGGAGCGCGGCCAGGATCTTGGGGCTGGTGAGGCTGCCGCTTCGCTCGATCGCCTCGAAGATGTGGCGGTCGAGCTCGTCGGGAGGGCGCACCATGAGCCACGGCAAGCGCTCCTCGCGGTCGTGATAGCGGTCGAGCCTCCCGCGAAGGTCACCGATGGCCAGGGCGACCTGGTGGACGAAGTGATTGAAGAGATCCGTGAGCTCGCCGGTGTCGTCGGCGGCGCGGACGACGTCGCGCCGCAGGGAGAGCGCTTCCTGCCCGCGCGGGTTCTCGGCGAGGACGAGCAGGCCGTACGGATCGAACCGGCCCGCGCGAAGCTCGTGGTTGATGGCGGTGTCGATCGCCGGGCGCTCGTAGCTGTGGGGAAAGAGGATCGAGAGGCCCCAGTGGAGGACGGCCGCACGCAAGAGTCCATTGTCGGAGACGAGATCGTCGGCGTCCATCCAGGCGTACAGGCGGCGCACCGGCTCGGGGACCTGCACCGAGCCGCGGTGGAGCTCGAGAAGGCGCTCGCGCGGGCGGCCGGCGAACTGCGACCACAACGTGGCCGCGCGCTCGTGGCCGTGCCGAGCGAAGTCGAGGTAGGTCGCGAAGGTCTCTGGAGTCGTCGGGTCGCCGCGCTCGGCGTAGTAGCGTGCCGCCTCGCAGAGGATCGCTGCCTGCCGGATGCGCATCGCGAGGATGTGCTTGCGCGGAGGGAGCACGGCGCCGGCGAGCACCGCCTCGATCTCCTCCAGCCGGACGGTGTGCCCCGCGCGGGCGACGAGCTGCGCGATGCGGAGCTTCTTCGCCTCGGCTTCGAGGCGCTTTCGGCCGAAGTGGGACAGGCGCATCCCCTCGATCGCACCGGCGCTGCGCGCAGCCCAGGCGACCGAGCGCACGAGCGTCGGCGTCACCGAGTAGCGCAGGTCCCCGAGGGGAATCTCGGTGGGACGTTCGATGATGACGGGCGGGCGGCGCGGCATGGTCAACGGGGCAGCCCGAGCTCGCGGCCGAGAACCTGCGCGACGAAGCTGTGTCCGCTTTCGGCGAGCTTGCGGATCCGCTCCTTCGTCTCCGGCCCGCGGCCGAGCGCTTCGGCGGCCTTCATCGCAGACGAGTAGGCCATCCAGACGTCGGCGCCGGTGATCTCGTAGCCGAAGCCCTGCGCCAGCCAGTCGAGCGCGGCGTAGCCGGCTTCGACGGCGAACGCGGGCTCCTTGGTCACGTGGTCGCGCGCGGCTCGTGCGAGGGTCTTGGGATCGCAGGGCGAGGCGCGGGCGAGCTCGATCGCGGCGTCGTAGAGGCCGAGCTCCTTGGCGGCCGTGAACCACTTGCCCTCCTCGCCCGGAGTCGCGGTGACGAGATCCGCCAGGATCTGCTCGGGGCGCTTGTGAGGGTACTTCTTCGCGACCGCGCGAAACGTGGCGAGGTACGTCCCGCCGCGGTTCGCGCGCAGGCCGTAGCGCGTGTACGCCTCGTCGACGAGCCCGGACGAGAGGAGCATCTCTTCGCAGAGCGCGTCGACGTCGGCGTCGCTCGTCCACGGGCCCCGCGAGGACTCGGCCATCCGGATCGCCTCGGACTTCTTGCCCATCGCACCGAGCGCCTTCACGGACCACCGCTTGTAGGGCCAGAAGGGCTCGTGCGCGAGCACATCGAGGATGTCGGCGTAGCGCTCGGCACGGTAAAGCGCGGCGAGGCATGCGGTCGTGCCGTGGAAGTGGCCGCGCAGGTCCTTGTCGGGGCTCAGCGCCATCCGGGTGATGCCCAGGAGCCGGTCGGCCCACGCCGAGGCGACCTCCTTCGAGCCGCACAGCTCGCCCCAGTGGTCCGCGAGCCGCTCGATGTACGGGATCTGGTCTTCGGCGTGCGCCTCCCAGAGCCGCTCGAGCCACGCCTCGCGCGTTCCCGCGTCTGCCGGCGCCTCGGCGAGGATCGGGACCAGATCCTCGATGGCGCGGTTCACGGCGGTGCCGATGGCGCCCGACGAGCCGTCGACGTGCTCGATCGCCGGAGACACCCGCTCGAGGAAGAGCACGGCGCCCTCGGCGGCGAGCACCGGATCGTGGCGGGCGACCTTCTTGATCTCGCTCACTGCCTGCTTGATGCGCTGGATGGCAGGCTGCGACTTCCAGCCGAAGGCGTGGCGGCGGAAGCGGGTCTTAAGCTCCCATTTGTGGGGGGAGCCCGATGACGTTGCACCGCTTCGTGAGGCGCCGCTGCCGGATCGCGATCTTTTGCGCGTGGCGGTCATGGACGGCAGCACCTCTTGTGCTTCTTGCCGCTGCCGCACGGGCAGGGCTCGTTCGGCCCGACCTTCGGCTGTGCCCGGCGAAACGGCTCCTCCTTCGGAAACGCAGGACGTAACGACGGATCGTCGTGCTCTTCGCTGCGGACCTTGGCGTGGTCGGGGTGCGCTGGATCGTCGACGACCCGCTTCCACATCTCGTAGTGGCGGACGAGCCGGTCGTGATACGCGCGGTCGGTGGCGATCATCTTCTCGAACATGTCGAAGAGGACGTCCGACACGTCGCTCTGTGGGTTGATGGGATCCAGGAACATCTGCGGCTCGTCATCGAAGGGAGCCCTTGGCGGCTCGAACGCGTAGTTGATCGTGGCCGCGACACGCCGGCCCTCCGCCCAGTACACCTGCAGGAGCACGCGGCGACAGTCGCACCTCGGCTCATGACAGTAGAACTCGCGGAACAGGTACGCGCCCTTCGGAAGCTGGTGGTGATCGAGCGCATGGATGACCCGCACCTCGTTCTTCGCGAGGTCGGGAAAGACCGTGTCGAACGGCATCATGGCGAGGACACCCTCCGCTTGTACGCATCGAAAAACCCGCGACGCCTCGCGTGCGCCTTCCTGAGCGCCGCGAGCCGCTCGTCAAACCGGGGCAGTGAGCCGTCTCGGCGCGCCAGATCCCTGAGGTCCACAGCGAGCGCCACGGCCTTGTCGTAGGAGCGGGCGTCGATGAGCTTCTCCAGATCGGACCACGCGGCCTGCTCCCTCTTGGCGAGGCGATCGAGGGCCTTCGCCCGAGCGCGGGCCGCGGAAGCGCGAGCCCGCTCCTTCGCCGCGGCCTCTCGTTTCAGGCGCGCTTCGCGAAGCACCTCGGCCCGCGCGAGGAGGTCGCCCGCCGTGCGCCGCGCGATCGATGCTCCGTTCCTGCGGCCCTTCCGGAAGGCCGCGCGCAGCTCGAGTCCCAGCGCGAGGTCCGGGCTCTCGATGGCGCGCAAGAGCCACCGTTCCTTCTCCGCAGCCCCGAGAGCCTTGACCCACGCGCGGAGCGCCCGCGTGTCATTGGATCGTGCGGCGCTCGCCTCCGAGGCGGCCGCGATCAGATCCGGGTCGACCCGCAGGAGCTCCGCGAGGCTGGCAACCGGAGCGGCGAGGTCCCCAAGACCGGGCGGCACGGGCGGCTCCTTGCGCCGTTCGTCCACCTCGCCGCTCTGGACGCTGCCGAGCCACGCCACGTAAGCGGCGCTGAGATCGCCTTGGAGGATCTGCGATCGGAGGGGCGTGAGCGCTGCGAGCCGCCCACCCTCGAACCATTCCTCGTCGTCCCCGCGCTCCTCGTCGTCGCTCCAGAAATCGAGGACGACGAAGGCGCCGGTCTTCGAGAGCTTGGCTCGCGGGGTCGTGAAGTAGGGCTTCAGGGCGGCGGTGTCGACGCTCCGTGCGGGCAAGCGCAGCATGAAACGTCGCGTGCCCCAGTTCGCGAAGTAGAGGTGCGCGTCGAAGTATCGCGCCAGGAGCGTCGCCGGATCCGCCTTGAGATCACCGAAGTGGTACTCGTTCCAGAACCGGGTCGGCGAGATCTCCGCGCGCGTGGAGATCGCGCGCAGCTCCGCCATCTCCTTGGAGGTGAGCCGGCGATCCAGGGCGACGAACTCGTAGCACTGGTACTCGCTCATGACTCCTCGTTGCTCCCCGAGAGCCGCAGCACCCGCTCGGCCTCCTCGCGCTCGCGCGTGAGCTCGGCCTTGAGCTCTTCCTCCGTCGGCAGGTACATCTGGTAGCGCGCAGCGAGGATCTGCTCGTTGTCTTCGGGTAGGGTGATCTTGACCATCGCGTCGTTCTTGGCCGAGCAGAGCACAATGCCGATCGTCCGCTCCTCGTGCTCGGCGCGCTGGTAGCGGTCGAAGTAGTTCACGTACATCTGCATCTGGCCGAGGTCCTGGTGGGTGAGCTTGCCGAGCTTGAGGTCCACCAGGACGAAGGCGCGGAGCAGCCGGTTGTAGAAGACGAGGTCCACGTAGAAGTGGTCGCCGTCCAGCGTGAGCCGCTTCTGGCGGGCGACGAAGCAGAAGCCCTTGCCGATCTCGAGCAGGAACTCCTCGAGCCTGTCGATGATCGCCCGCTCGAGGTCGCGCTCGAGCGCGGTCGGCCTCTCCTTCAGGTCGAGGAATTCGAGGACGAAGGGGTCCTTGATGACGTCGGCGGGGACGGCGACCTCCTGGCCGCGCCGGGCGAGCGCCAGGATCTCGTCCTGGTTCTTGTTCATCGAGAGCCGCTCGAAGAGGAGCGAGGCGATCTGGCGCTCGAGCTGTCGGACGGACCAGCCCTCGCGGGCGGCCTCGATCTCGTAGAAAGCACGCGCCTCGGCGCTCTCGATGGTCAGCAGGAGTCGGTAGTGGGTCCAGGACAGGATGGGCGGGAAGAGCACGGCGGCCGCGACCGGCGATGGGTGCCGCAGCGCGGCACCTTTCGGCGCAGCGGGCGCCTCGAGAGAAAGGTGCCTCACCGCGGCACCTTTCTCGGGGCCGCCCAGCTCGGTCGGGATGGCCGAGCCGTTCGGGAAGGCCCGGTAGAACTGCCTCATGCGCTTGAGGCTGGTGATGTTGAAGCCCTTGCCGAACTGGCGCGTGAGCCGGGCGGAGAGCTGCTTGACCAGCTCGTCCCCGTACCTCGCGCGGTCCTGCCCGTGCTGCTCGACCTCGACGATCTCGCGGCCGATGTGCCAGTAGGCGTGCACCATCGCGGTGTTCACGGACCGGGCGACGTGCCCGCGCGCCGCCTCGACGATGGCGGCGATGCGTTCGAACAGCTCGTCGGACGACCTCTCGGGGACATCGCTCATCGGGGGCGTTCCTTCCTCACGGCGTGATCTCTGCGGGGCGCCTTCATACGCCAGATCAACGACGTTTACAAGACGGACGAGCAGAGTTGCAGCCCCGTGCGGGACCAAGTTGGGACCAAAGGCAATGACGACGTGCACGGATCCCGGCGGCGCGATTGCGGCCGCGCGATGTCGCCGCTAAATAGAGCGGCCGTTCCGAGGAGGGCGAGGGCGCAGTCGTTAAATACGGCCCCGTGCTCTCTCCCCGTTCTCTGCTCTGGAGAGCACGATCGGGCCCGAGACGGACCACCGATGACGGCGCGCGTGCTCTCTGCCCGCGGCTCGGCGAGAGCCGCACCGCGGATCACGATGCGCAAAGACTGGCGATACCTGGCGAAGAATCGCGCGAGCGCGATCGGCAGACGCTCGAGCGCGAGAGTTAAAGGCGCGGCCCCACCGGTTGGTGGGGCCGCATGAATGGCTCCGCGGCGAGGATTCGAACCTCGGACCCGGTGATTAACAGTCACCTGCTCTGCCAGCTGAGCTACCGCGGAATATTCTGTTGGCGCTGGCGCCCCCGCATGGAGGCCGCCGTTGCGATGGGGCGGCTTTGTACTGGGGCGGCCAATCGCTGTCAAGCCGAGATCTCGCCATGGTTGCGCGTGGGGGCAAGGCGGGGCATTTTAGCCCGCCTTTTTGCCCCGGGGAGCGGTGACCGATGGGATTGCAGAGCCTGCGCGACAAGCTTCTTCAGGCCGGCCTGGTGACGGAAGACCAGGCGAAGAAGGCCGAGGCGGAACTGGAGGCGCGCAAGCGCGCGGCGAAGGAGCGGCGCCAGGGCGGCCGCGGGCCGCAGGGGCGCGGGCCGGGCGGCCAGAACCGCCACCAGCAGCCGAAGCGCGAGCTGACGGAGGAAGAGAAGCGCCGGCGCGAGGAGGAGGCGGCGTTCCGGGAGAAGGAGCGCCTGCTGGCGAAGGAGCGGGAGGAGAACCGCAAGCGCGCCCTGGAGGATCGCCGCCGGCTGGAGGCGCTCCGCGCGCTCTGCGAGAAGTACGAGGTGACGGAGCGCGGGGACGAGCCCTTCTTCTTCAGCTCCCGCAAGAAGAAGGTGATGAAGATCTACCTCACGCCCGAGCAGCTGAAGGCGCTGGAGGCGGGGCAGCTGGCGATCATGGACAAGCCGCTGCCGGGCGAGCTGGCGACGGCGCTGGTGACCCGCGAGGCGGCGGAAGAGGCGGTGAAGATCGACTCCCGCGCGCTCCGCTTCTACAACCGCGGCGGCGGCGAGACGTACGGCTTCAAGGCGGACGCGCCGCTCCCGGGCGAGACCCAGGCGATGGAGTCGGAGGCCCACGAGGAGCCGCAGGCGGAAGCAGCGCCGGCGGCCGCCCCAGAGGCGAAGGCGGAGTAGCCGCCCCCCACAGGAACGACCGCAGCGAAGGCCCGGGCGACCGGGCCTTCGGCGTTCCCGAGGTCGCGCAGCCGCGGGCGGCTCCGACAGCGCTGCATGAACCACAGCGTGGCCCAGGGCTTCTTCGATTCAGAAGCCTGAAGCGGCACCGACAGCGTTGCATCAAGCCCGATGCGACGGGGACCCTATGCTTCAGCAAGGCGCAGGCTGACGCAGCGGACCGTCGTCGGTGCGGAGACCGCGCCGTTGTCAATTGGCAGCGACGGCGGCGCACGAGCCACGACGTGCACGACGCCGCGGCCG
>Ga0180215_1002536_pt1 | contig 18233 bp, 19 predicted proteins | sample eDN3rd37CBELigBY_FD_128871 | JGI IMG/M metagenome (GOLD analysis project Ga0180215, IMG submission 128871) | Enriched backyard soil microbial communities from Emeryville, California, USA - eDNA 3rd pass 37_C BE-Lig BY (version 2) (version 2) | ecosystem: Environmental > Terrestrial > Soil >... | reverse complement strand
CCCTCGACGGCCTCGACCTCGGTGCGGTAGCCGTTGTTCGTCGTCAGGTCGGTGGAGAAGAACAGCAGCCCCAGGCACATCACGGCGAGGATCGCCACGGTGCCGCCGAACGTCCGCTTCGGGTTGCGCGCCACGCGGTCGCCGACGCGCTTCCAGAAGCCGTGCGTCTCGTCGACCTGGTGCTCGTGCCGGGCGCGGCGCAGCTCGTAGGGGGTGAAGACCGGCGCGTCCAGCGCGGACACCAGCGACGGCACGCGGCGGCCCGAGAGCGCGCGGATGAGCGCCGACAGCAGCGCGAGCGGGAGCAGCACGGCGACGAGCACGCACGCCGCCAGCACGCGCGCGAGCGCGCTGGCGCTCGAGGCCGTGAGGACCTTGCGCCCGCGCACGTGCTCGGCCGGGCGCGTCTCGGGCGTGTGCGGCACGAACGGCCAGAACGCGCGGCGGCCGAAGATCAGCAGCAGCGACGGCAGCAGGGTGAGCATCGACAGCGCGGCGCAGAAGACGGCGAGCGCGCCCAGCGGGCCGAGGCCGGAGGTGCCGTTCACGCGCGCGATCGAGAGGCAGAAGAGCGCGGCGATCACGGTCGCCGCGCTCGCGAACACGGCCGGCCCGGCGGAGATCAGCGCGTTGCGCATCGCGACGTACTTGTCCGTCTCGCGGTGCATCTCCTCGCGGTAGCGGGCGACGATCAGCAGCGCGTAGTCCGTGCCCGCGCCGAGCACGAGCACCGACATGATCGCGCTCGACTGGCCGTTGATCGTCACCCCCAGCTCGGCGAGCCCGTACCCCAGCGTCTGCGACAGGATCTCGGCGAACAGCACCGACGCCAGCGGGATGAACAGGAAGATCGGCGACCGGTAGATGAGGATCAGCAGGATCATCACCAGCGTGGTCGCGGCCAGCAGCAGCGTGCCGTTGATGTTCTCGAAGACCTCGATCGCGTCCGCGGCGAAGCCGGCGCCGCCGGTGATCTTGACCTCCAGCCCGCCGCCCGGGTCCGACACGGTGTCGCGCCAGAAGCCGATCGGGTCGAGGATCGTGTCCGACTCGCCGTCGCCGCGCAGGTAGGCGAACACGAGCGCCGCCTTGCCGTCCTCGGAGCAGACCGGGCCGACGAACGGCGCGTAGCCCGCGGGCTGGCCGGGGATCGGCGTCGCCGGCCCGCCGCAGCCCTCGGGCGCGCCGGGCGGCGCGGCGCCGTTCTCGCCGCCCGCCGCGGCCGCGCCGTCGGCGACGACGCCGGGGAAGCGGCGCTGGGTGAGCCGCCCGACGTCGTCGACGATCTTCGCCCGGTCGGCCGCGGTCAGGCCGCTCTCGCGGCGGTAGAGGATCACCGCGGGGGCGAGCTCGCCGCCCTGCAGCTCCTCGGCCGCCGTCAGCGCCTTCGTCGACTCGGCGTCACCGGGCAGGAACGAGGTCGACTCGTTCTCCTGCGCGTCCGTGTACTTCTCGGGGATCCCCGTCCCGAACGAGAACAGCACGACGGCGAGCCAGAGGCCGGCGATGATCCACCTGGCCCGCGGTCCGGCGACGGCGGCGAAGAGTCGGCGCATGGGGAGCCTCGTTTCGGTTCGCGACGGCCCCGGTGGGGGAGTGGGCCGTCGGGGCCGAACAGGTCAGCACATCGTTCAGGGCATGTCAAACGGCCTGCAGCTCGATCGCGATCGTCTCGAGGATGTCGAGGCCCTCCTGGGCGCCGCCCTCCATGCCGCTGTCGATGATCGCGTCGCGCACCTCCTTGGAGTCGACCTGGGTCAGCATCGACAGGCGCGTGCGGCCGCCGACGAGATCCTCGAACGTGCAGGTCACGAGCGCCTCGCCGGCCTCGGGCGGCGCGCCCTCGTAGACCTCGGTGTTGACGAGCTTCTCGTTCGGGACGATCTCCTTGAACTCGCCGTGGAAGGCGACCTCGAAGCCGCCCTCGGCGGTCATCACGTAGCGCCAGGTGCCGCCGACGCGCAGGTCGATCTCGGCGGTGTGGACGTTGCCGCGCTTGCCGCCCCACCAGCGCTTGATCAGCTCGGGCGTGGTGTAGGCGTGGTAGACGAGGTGCCGGGGCGCGTCGAACTCCCGCACCATCAGGATCTCCGTGTCGGACGGCAGGGTGAGGACGGCGGTTCCGCTAGTCGCGGGCATCGGGCTGCTCCTTCTTGAGTTCGTCGAGGACGTCGTCGAGCGCGTCGAACCGCTCGGTCCAGGTGCGCTCGTAGGTCTTGACCCAGTCGTGGATGGGCTTGAGCGCACGGCCGTTGAGCCGGTAGAGCCGTTGCCGGCCTGAGTCACGCACTTCGACCACTCCTACCTCGCGGAGGACCCGCAGGTGCTTGGACACCTGCGGCTGGGGGATGCCGAGCTGCTGCACGAGCTCATTGACGGGCCGCTCGCCGCCGGCCAGCAGATCCAGGATCTGCCGCCGCCGCGGCTCGGCCACCGCGTTGAACGCGTCGGTTGTCGTCGCTGCCCGGGCCATCCGCGACAACATATTCCCATATCGGAATGTATTGTCAACCCCGGATCCGTTCCGAGACCCGTGCGGCGGCCCGGCGGACGTGGGTCGCGAGCTGCTCGGCGTCACCCTGTTCGTAGGTGACGGCGATCGCCGCGGTCGGGTGGCCCGTGTGGTCGAGCACGGGGGCGGCGACCGAGGAGAACCCGGGGGTGATGAAGCCGTCCTCGCGCGCGTAGCCGTCCCGGCGGGCCGCGGCCAGCAGCGCCCTGAGCTGGGTGAGCGAGGCGGGGCCGGCGTCGTGGCGGCGCGTGAGCGCGCGCCGCGAGGGGTACAGCGCGTCGACCTGGCGGCCCGGCAGCGCGGCCAGGATCGCCAGCCCGGACGCCGTCAGGTGCGCGGGCAGGCGGACGCCGACGTCGGTGACCAGCGGCGGCCGCCCGGGCGCGCGCTCCTCGATCACGTACAGGACGTCGCGGCCGTCGAGCACCGCCATGTGCGCGTTCTGCGTGGTCGCGCTGACGAGCCGCGTGAGCACGGTCTGGGCGATCCAGCGCAGCGGCTCCTGGCGCAGGTAGGCCGAGCCGAGCTCGTACGCGCCGACCCCGAGCCCGTAGCGGCGCGCCTCGGGCAGGTGCACCACGAACCCCTCGGCCTTGAGCACGTTCAGCAGGTGGTAGGTGGTCGAGCGCGGCAGCCCGAGGTCGCGCGCGATCGCGCTCGCGGGCAGCGGCGCGGCGTGACGCGCGAGCAGCTTGAGCAGCTGCAGCGCGTGGGCGGCGGCGGGCGCGTTCGGTCTCAGATCCGAGACGCTACCGGGGGTCGCCCGCGCGGGGCGGCACGAGGCGGCGCGGTGCGTCGCCGGGCGGCGAGGGCGGCGACGGCCGCGAGGGCGGCGCGGTGCGGCGCGGGGCGGCGCGGGGCGGCGAGGGGCGACGACGCCGGCGAGGGCGGCGCGGGCCCCGGGCCGTCTGAGATACGAGACACAATCGCGGCCGATCGCGTGCGCGGCCGCCGCGCCGCTGGTTACTTGCGGGCCATGCCCGTGGTCGTCGACGTCGAAGCGCCCTCCTTCGAGGACGTGATCGCGGTCGCCCGCGTGGGGGCGCAGGTCGAGTTGTCCGAGCGCGCGCTGGCCGAGATCGCCCGTACGCGCGCCGTCGTCGACTCGCTGGCCTCGGACACGCGCCCGCACTACGGCGTCTCGACCGGCTTCGGGGCGCTGGCGACCCTGCACATCCCGCCGGCCAAGCGCGTCGAGCTCCAGCGCAGCCTGATCCGCTCGCACGCCGCCGGCTCGGGCGAGGAGGTCGAGCGCGAGGTCGTGCGCGCGCTGATGCTGCTGCGGCTGTCGACGCTCGCGACGGGCCGGACCGGCGTGCGCGTCCAGACCGCGCAGGCCTACGCGGCGTTGCTGAACGCGGGGATCACGCCCGTCGTCCACGAGCACGGCTCGCTCGGCTGCTCGGGCGACCTCGCGCCGCTCGCGCACTGCGCGCTGGCGCTGATGGGGGAGGGCCCGGTGCGCGACGCCCACGGCCACCTCAGCGACGCCGCCGGCGCGCTCGCCGCCGCCGGGCTCACTCCGGTCACGCTGGCCGAGAAGGAAGGGCTGGCGCTGATCAACGGCACGGACGGGATGCTCGGCATGCTCGTGCTGGCGATCGCCGACCTGCGCAACCTCCTCACGGTCGCCGACATCGCCGCCGCGATGAGCGTCGAGGGCCTGCTCGGCACGGACCGCGTCTTCGCCGCCGACCTGCAGCGGCTCCGCCCGCAGCACGGGCAGGCGGCCGCCGCGGCGAACCTGCGCGCGCTGCTCGCCGGCTCGGCGATCGTGGCCTCCCACCGCGGCCCCGAGGACCCGCGCGTGCAGGACGCCTACTCGCTGCGCTGCGCACCCCAGGTCGCCGGCGCCGCCCGCGACACGCTCAAGCACGCGGCCGCCGTCGCACAAAGGGAGCTCGCCGCCGCGATCGACAACCCGGTCATCACGACAGACGGCCGCGTGGAGTCCAACGGCAACTTCCACGGCGCGCCCGTCGCCTACGTGCTCGACTTCTTGGCGATCGCCGCCGCCGACGTCGCGTCCATGTCCGAGCGGCGAACGGACCGCTTCCTCGACGTCGCCCGCAACCACGGCCTGCCGCCGTTCCTGGCCGACGACCCGGGCGTCGACTCCGGCTACATGATCGCCCAGTACACCCAGGCCGCGATCGTGTCCGAGCTCAAGCGGCTCGCCGCCCCGGCCAGCGTCGACTCGATCCCGTCCTCCGCCATGCAGGAGGACCACGTCTCGATGGGCTGGGCCGCCGGCCGCAAGCTGCGCCGCGCCCTCGACGGCCTCACCCGCGTGCTCGCGATCGAGCTGCTCACGGCCGCGCGCGGGATCCAGCTGCGCGCGCCGCTGACGCCCGCCCCCGCGACCGGCGCCGTGATCGCGGCGCTGCAGCCGCCGGGGCCGGGCGCCGACCGTTTCCTCGCCCCCGAGATCGAGGCCGCCGTGGCCTTCGTTCGTGACGGCGGCGCCGTGCGCGCCGCCGAGTCCGTGACCGGCCCATTGGAGGTGCCATGACCGTCGCCACGATCCGCGCCGCGCGCGGGACCGAGCTCTCCTGCCGCGGCTGGCAGCAGGAGGCCGCGCTGCGGATGCTGCAGAACAACCTCGACCCCGAGGTCGCCGAGCACCCGGCCGAGCTCGTCGTCTACGGCGGCACGGGCAAGGCGGCCCGCGACTGGCCGTCCTACGAGGCGATCGTGCGCACGCTGCGCACGCTCGCCGGCGACGAGACGCTGCTCGTGCAGTCCGGCAAGCCCGTCGGCGTGCTCACCACGCACGAGTGGGCGCCGCGCGTGCTGATCGCCAACTCCAACCTGGTCGGCGACTGGGCGACGTGGGACGAGTTCCGCCGCCTGGAGGCGCTCGGGCTGACGATGTACGGCCAGATGACCGCGGGCTCGTGGGTCTACATCGGCTCCCAGGGCATCCTGCAGGGCACCTACGAGACGTTCGCGGCCGTGGGGGAGAAGCGCTTCGGCGGCTCGCTGGCCGGCACGATCACGCTCACCGGCGGGCTGGGCGGCATGGGCGGCGCGCAGCCGCTGGCCGTCACGATGGCCGGCGGCGTGTGCCTCTGCGTCGAGATCGACCCGTCGCGGATCGCCCGCCGGCTCGAGACCCACTACCTCGACGTCGAGGCCGACGACCTCGACCACGCGCTCGAGCTCGCGATCGCCGCCCGCGACGAGCGCCGCCCGCTGAGCATCGGCCTGCTCGGCAACTGCGCCGACGTCGTGCCCGAGCTGCTCCGCCGCAAGGCGCCGATCGACGTCGTGACCGACCAGACCTCCGCGCACGACCCGCTTGCGTACCTGCCCTCGGGCATCGCCTTCGAGGACTGGGAGACGGCGCGCGAGCGGCCGGACTTCGTCGACCGCGCCCGCGAGTCGATGGCCCGCCATGTCGAGGCGATGGTGGGCTTCATGGACCGCGGCGCCGAGGTCTTCGACTACGGCAACTCGCTGCGCGCGGAGGCCAGGCTCGGCGGCTGCGAGCGCGCCTTCGACTACCCGGGCTTCGTGCCCGCCTACATCCGGCCGCTGTTCTGCGAGGGCCGCGGCCCGTTCCGCTGGGCGGCGCTGAGCGGCGACCCGGCCGACATCGCTGCCACCGACAAGGCCGTCCTGGACCTGTTCCCGGAGAACGAGTCGCTCGCGCGCTGGATGCGGATGGCGGCCGAGAAGGTCGCCTTCCAGGGCCTGCCCGCGCGGATCTGCTGGCTGGGCCAGGGCGAGCGCCACCTCGCCGGGTTGGCCTTCAACGACCTCGTGGCCGGCGGCGCGGTCACCGCCCCGATCGTGATCGGCCGCGACCACCTCGACGCGGGCTCGGTCGCCTCCCCGTACCGCGAGACCGAGGCGATGCTCGACGGCTCGGACGCGATCGCGGACTGGCCGCTGCTGAACGCGATGGTCAACGTCGCGTCGGGCGCGTCCTGGGTCTCGATCCACCACGGCGGCGGGGTCGGCATCGGCCGCTCGATCCACGCCGGCCAGGTGAGCGTCGCCGACGGGACCGAGCTGGCGGCGCGCAAGCTCGAGCGCGTCCTGACCAACGACCCGGCGATGGGCGTGATCCGCCACGCCGACGCGGGCTACGAGCGCGCCGCGGAGGTCGCGGCCGAGCGCGGCGTGCGCATCCCGTGAGCCGCTTCCACGCCGACTACGCCTGGCTCGGCGGCGAGCAGGTCAGCGCCGACGTGCTGATCACCGTCGACCACGGCCGGATCGCGTCGGTCGTGCCCGGCGTCAAGCGCTCGCGTGACGCCACGCATCTGCGCGGCGTCACGCTGCCCGGGCTGGCGAACGCGCACAGCCACGCCTTCCAGCGCGCGCTGCGCGGGCGCACCCAGCGCGGCGGCGGCTCGTTCTGGACGTGGCGGGAGGACATGTACGCGCTCGCCGCCGGGCTCACCCCCGACGACACGCACCGGCTCGCGCTCGGGGCCTACCGCGAGATGCTGCGCGCCGGGATCACGTGCGTGGGGGAGTTCGACTACGTGCACCACAGCGACGCGCTGATCGCCGCCGCCGACGAGGCCGGGATCCGGCTCACGCTGCTCGACGCCTGCTATCTCGCCGGCGGCTTCGGCGAGTCGCCGAACGCCGTCCAGCAGCGCTTCAGCGACGGCGACGCCGAGCGCTGGGCGCAGCGCGTGTCGAGCATCCGCGGCGCGCGGGTCGGCGCCGCGATCCACTCCGTCCGGGCGGTACCGGCCGACCAGATCCCGACCGTGGTCGAGTTCGCGCGCGGCAAGCCGCTGCACTTCCACGTCTCCGAGCAGCGCGCGGAGAACGAGGCGTGCCTGGCCGCGCACGGCGTCACGCCCGTCCGGCTGCTCGCCGACCGCGGCGCGCTCGGCCCGGACTCGACCGCCGTGCACGCCACCCACCTCACCGACGAGGACCGCGGGCTGCTGCGCGAGACCACGATCTGCATGTGCCCGACGACCGAGCGCGACCTCGCGGACGGGATCGGCCGCGCCGGCCCCAGGCTGTCGCTGGGCAGCGACAGCCACGCGGTCATCGACCTCTTCGAGGAGGCGCGCGCGGTCGAGCTCAACCTGCGGCTGGCGACCGAGCGCCGCGGCCACTTCACCGCGCCGGCGCTGCTCGCGGCCGCCGTCAACCACGCCAGTGTCGGCTGGCCCGAGGCCGGGCGCCTGGAGCCCGGCAAGCTCGCGGACTTCATCACGGTCGGGCTGGACTCGCCGCGGCTGGAGACCGCCGAGCCCGCCACGCTGCTCGAGTCGCTCGTGTTCGCCGCGACCGCCGCGGACGTGCGCGAGGTCTACGTGGGAGGCAAGCGCGCGTGCTGATCGACAACATCGGGACCCTGGTCACCAACGACCCCGAGCTGGGCACGCTGACCGACGCCGCGATCGTGTTCGAGGGCGGCCGCGTGGCGTGGGTCGGCCACACCCCGCCGGAGGGCGCGGGCAGCGAGCGCATCGACGCGCAGGGCCGCGCGCTCATCCCCGGCTTCGTCGACAGCCACGGTCACCTCGTGTTCGCCGGTGACCGCGCGCAGGAGTTCGCGGCGCGGATGGCGGGGGAGCCGTACGCGGCGGGCGGGATCCGCACCACGGTGCAGGCCACCCGCGCGGCCTCCGACGAGCAACTGGGCGACAACCTCGACCGGCTGATCGCGGAGGCCCTGCGCTCGGGCACGACCACGGTCGAGACCAAGTCGGGCTACGGGCTGACCGTCCCCGACGAGCGCCGCAGCCTCACGATCGCCGAGCCGCGCACGCCCGAGACGACGTTCCTCGGCGCCCACGTCGTCCCGCCCGAGTACGACGACCCCGACGCCTACGTCGAGCTCGTCAAGGGCGAGATGCTCGACGCCTGCGCCCCCCATGCCCGCTGGATCGACGTCTTCTGCGAGCGCGGCGCCTTCGACGGCGACCAGACGCGCGCGATCCTGGAGGCCGGCCTGGCGAAGGGCCTGACCCCGCGCGTGCACGCCAACCAGCTCGGCCATGGGCCCGGCGTGCAGATCGCGGTCGAGCTCGGCGCCGCCAGCGCCGACCACGTCACCCACGTCACCGACGCCGACATCGACGCGCTCGCGAACTCCGACACGGTCGCGACGCTGCTGCCGGGCGCCGAGTTCAGCACCCGCGCGCCGTACCCGGACGCGCGCCGGCTGCTCGACGCCGGCGTCACGGTCGCGCTCGCCGCCGACTGCAACCCGGGCACGAGCTACACCACCAGCATCCCGTTCTGCATCGCGATCGCCGTGCGCGAGATGCGGATGACGCCCGACGAGGCGGTGTGGGCCGCGACCGCGGGCGGCGCGCGCGCCCTGCGGCGCAGCGACATCGGCCACCTGGCGCCGGGCGCCCGCGCCGACGCCGTCCTGCTCGACGCGCCGTCGCACATCCACCTCGCCTACCGGCCCGGCGTCCCGCTCGTCGCGCGGGTGTTCAAGGACGGCGTCTAGCGCGCCACCGGGATCACGCGCCGCTCGTGCGTGCCGACCCCGATCGTGCGCTCGCCCTCCTTGACCTCGACGTCGAAGCGCAGCTTGCGCTCTTCGATGACCTCGCGCAGGCGCGCGGTGACCGTGCACAGCGCGCCGTCGAGGGCGCCGCCGACGTGCTTGACGCAGACCTCGAAGCCGACCGTGGCGTGCTCGGGCGGCAGGTCGTCCGCCACCAGGCGGGTCGCGGCCCACTCCATCATCGAGATCATCCCCGGCGTCGAGAGGACGGGCATCGGAAGCGTGCCGTCGACGTCGGTCAGCAGGTCCCCTTCGACGCGGAACTCCTCGGTCCGCTCGGTACCTTCCTTGAGCGCCATGGCGGGAGGCTACTCCGTGCAGCTCTTGATCGCCGCGGCGTAGAGCGCGGCGCGGTTGCGGTAGCCCGCCGGCGTGCCGTGGATGCCGTCGGCCTTCAGCCACGACGCCTCCTGCTGCGACCGTTCGGCCCAGCGCACGACCTTCAGGCGGTCGGGGGTGCTCGCCGCCAGCTCCTGCAGGCGGGCGTTGGCCTCGTCGGCGCCGGTGATCGTCGCCCACACCGCGCAGCCGTGGCTCGTGCTGCGGCGCACGGCGGCCTCGAGCGCGCCGACGCTGTCCGGCGGGTCGTTGGTGAACAGGCTGAACGCGTACACGATCCTGCCCTCGGGCGGCCGCGCCGCGTCGAAGCGCCGCATGCCCTCGCCCAGCCGGCGGCCGCCGCGGGCGTCGACGAGCACCTGCCAGCCGCCGAGGAACTCGGACAGGTAGGGGCGCATGCCGACCGCGAGCGAGTCGCCGATCACGACCACGGTGCGGGCGTTCGCGGCGGGCGTCGGCGTGGGGGTGGGTTGCTCGGTGAGCTCGACCGCGACGCGGTCACTGTCGATCGAGGCCGAGCGGTCCTCGTAGGCGACGACGATCGTCGCCACCGGTCGCCGCGCGTCAGCGGCCAGCTGCACCTCGGCCTCGAAGGCGCCGTCGGGCGCGGCCAGCGTGGCCGTGGCGCAGGCCTCCTCCTCGCAGCCGGCGGAGACGACGATGCGCGTGCGCGGCTCGGCGACGCCGCGGACCGTCGCGGTGGCGATCAGCCGGCCGGCGCTCGCGGTCGCCGGGAGCGCGCTCGCGGCGGAGACGACGGGCGCGATCATTCCCGGCGTCGGCGTGGGCGTCACCCGCGCGGTACGCTCGGGGCCGTCACCGCAGGCCGCGAACAGGAGTGCGAGGGCGCAGGCGATCCGCCTCATCCGACGCCTCAGGCTATCTCTGTGGTTGACTCCTTGGTGGTCTCGCGCTATCGGCCGGTCGGGGGAATTCGATCACGCTCCAGAGCGCGCTGACAGAAACTTGACGTAATTTGTGGGAAATCTTCATGGTCGTGCCGTAGTCTTCATGCTGACCATGCCCACTACTTCGGCAAACCCATCTAGTAATGGCCACCGCCCTGCGGGGGAGACCTCCGAGGCGCGGATCGCGAAAGCCCTTGCCCACCCGTTGCGCGCTCGCATCCTGCAGCGGCTCGGCGAGCGCGTCGCGAGCCCTGGCGACCTCGCCGTGGAGCTCGGTGCTCCGCTCGGCGTGGTCTCTTACCACGTCCGCATGCTACGCGACTACGACTGTGTCGAGCTCGTGCGGACGGAGCCGCGGCGCGGCGCGCTGCAGCACTTCTACAAGGCGACGGCGCGCCCGAACCTCGACGAGGAGCAGTGGCGCACGCTGCCCTCGGGCCTGCGGCGCGAGCTGACGGACGAGACGATCTCCGAGCTCGTCTCCGACCTCGCGGCGGCCGCTGACGCCGGCCACCTGCAGGACCCCGAGATCGTGCTCAAGCGCACGCCGCTCGAGCTCGACGAGCGCGGGTTCAAGAAGCTCAACCGGCTGCTGGCCCGCACGCTCGACCAGGCGCTGGCGATCGCCGCCGAGAGCGCCGAGCGCCGCAACAACGGCGCCGAGACGTTCCCGACCGAGGTCGGGATCCTGCACTTCAAGCGCGCCGAGCCGGCCGCGAAGTGAACCTCGCGATGGCGGGCGCGGTGCGCGCCCGCCGTCCGGACCCGCCGGTAGCCTCGGCGCGCGTCCAGCGAACGGAGGAAATGCCGACATGGCCGAAGTGATCGCGCGCGTGCGCAAGGAGATGGAAGAGCGGCTGCGGCAGCTCGAGGCGGAGCTCGCGTCCGTCGAGCCCCTGATCGCCGAGCGGGCCCGGCTGGAGCGTGCCCTGGCCACGCCGCCCTTCGCCGCCGAGCCCGGTCAGGACTCGTCCGGCGACTGACCGTCCCGCGGTTGCGGGATCGCGCGCAGGCTGCCGAGCACAGTGGGTATGCAGCGCCTGCGCGCCTTTGACACGGTCACACTCAACGTCCCGTACGACTCGCGCTCGACGGGCGCGCTGGCGGCGATCGACGCGCGCGTGCTGGCGGTCGTGGGGGCGACGGCGACGCTCGAGCCGACGGGCTCGATCGACGCGCTGCGGCTCCCGGAGTTCGCGCCGGACACGCTGCTGTCCTTCCACTCCCGTGGCGCGCTCGTGGCGCTCAAGGGCTTCCTCCAGCACGGCCCGACGGGCGACCTGCTGTTCACGGTCTCCGACGGCGTCCAGCTCGACCGCCGCACCGCCACGCGGATCGAGGTCGAGCTGCCGGTCCGGCTCGAGGGCGCCGGCGGGACGACGGTCAACCTGAGCGCGGACGGCGTGCTGGTCGAGACCGACGTCGCGCTCGAGCTCGGCGCGCGCGTGCAGGTCGCGGTCGAGCTCGACCCGGGGGCCGAGCCGGTCACGGCCACGGCCGAGGTCGCGCGCCGCGACGGCGACCTCGTGGGCCTGCGGTTCCTGAGCGGCGACCACCGCTCCAAGTTCGCCCGGCTCGTCGTCGAGAGCAACCGCGCCGCGCTGCACACCCCTGCCTGACCTCCCACATATGGGGGAGAGGGCGATGTCCGCTGCCGGACAACGTGCGTGTGCTACGAGGGGCAATCGCCGCTCACGTACGCGCGCGTGCTGCCGATGCTCACTGTCGTGAGGTGGCAGAACCCCGAAAGCTTGCTGGCCGACACCCCCGCCGAGGTCCGCGAGGCCGCGATCCTCGAGGCCGCGCTCGACGCGATCATCACGATGGACGGCGAGGGCCGCGTCGTCGAGTTCAACCCGGCGGCCGAGCGCATCTTCGGCTATCCGCGCAGCTACGCGATCGGGCGCGACATGGCCGACCTGATCGTGCCCGCGCACCTGCGTGACGCGCACCGGCGCGGGCTGCGCGCCGCGGTCGCCGGCAGCACCGGCACGCTGATCGGGCGCCGCGTCACGATCTCGGCCTGCCGCGCGGACGGCACCGAGTTCCCGGCCGAGCTGACGATCACGCGGCTCGACGCCGAGACCGCGCTGTTCACGGGCCACGTGCGCGACATCACCGAGCGCGTCCGGACGGAGGAGCGCCTGGCGCACATGGCCTACCACGACCCGCTGACCGGGCTCGCGAACCGCGCGCTGCTCGAGGAGCACCTCACCCGCACGCTGGCCAACGCGCGCCGCAGCGGGGCCGCGGCGGCGCTGCTGCTGCTCGACCTCGACGACTTCAAGCTCGTCAACGACTCCTTCGGGCACGCCGTCGGCGACGAGATCCTGCGCGAGGTCGCGCGCCGGCTCGCGGACGTCCTGCGCGCCGGCGACGTGCTCGCCCGCCACGGCGGGGACGAGTTCCTCGTGCTGCTGGCCGAGCTCGGCGACGAGCCGGACGCCGCCGCCGAGGCGGTCACGGGCAAGCTGCTGGCGGCGCTGCACGAGCCGTTCGCGATCGCCGGGATCGAGTTCCAGATCGACGCCACGATCGGCATCGCCCTGTTCCCGGACGACGCCGCGGACGCCGACGAGCTGCTGCGCCGCGCGGACTCCGCGCTGTACGCGGGCAAGGGCGGCCGCCACGTCTCGCGCTGGGCCGCGCACGACAGCGACCCGCGCGGGCGGTTGTCGATGACGCGCCGGCTGCGCAACGCGCTCGCCCACGACGAGCTCGAGCTGCACTACCAGCCCGTGGTCGAGCTGGGCAGCGGCGACGTCGTCGGCGTCGAGGCGCTGCTGCGCTGGCGCGACGGCGAGCGCGGGCTCGTCCCGCCCGGCGAGTTCCTGCCCGTGGCCGAGCAGACCGGGATCATCGAGGCGCTCGGCGACTGGGTCGTCGACGAGGTCTGCCGCCAGGCCCGCACCTGGTCCGACGCCGGCCTCGAGCACCACATCGGCTTCAACGTGTCGCTGCGCCAGCTGGCCACGTCACGCTTCGCGCGCCGCCTGGCCGCGCGGCTGGACGCGCACGGCCTCGCGCCCGATCGCTTCATCGCCGAGATGACCGAGTCGGCGACCCTGCGCGACCCCGACCGCGTCCACGCCGCGCTGCGCGAGCTGCGCGCCGTCGGCGTGCGCGTCGCGATCGACGACTTCGGCGCGGGCTACTCCTCGCTCGGCCGCCTGCAGGAGATGCCGGTCGACATCCTCAAGATCGACCGCGCCCTGCTACGCGGCCGCGCCGCGAGCGCCATGATCGCCGCCGTCGCCGGGTTGGCGAAGGCGCTCGGCATGGTCTGCATCGCCGAGGGCATCGAGACCGCCGAGCAGCGCGACCTCGCGCGGCTGTGCGGCTGCGATCTCGCCCAGGGCTTCCTGCTCGGTCGCCCGGCGCCGGCCGCCGAGGTCGAGCCGCTGCTGCGCGGCCCGCGCCTGGTCGCCGCCAGCGCCTTCGCGAGCGTCTAGCCGGCCGGAAGACGCGCGAGTGTCGAGAAACCCACCGCTCAGGTAAGGAACTCGACACTCGCGTGTCCCGCTCGCGCCCGGCCTCGCTCAGCGGGCCGCGACGGCCACGATCCGCTGCGTGCCCTTCGCCCGCGCGCTGACGATCACGCCGGCGTTGGCTCCCTTGACGCCGCGCTTGGTCGTCGCCCGGTACGTCTTGCCGCGCCGCTTGAGCGTGAGCTTGACCGCCTTGCCGCCCGCCGCGGGCCGGACGGTGGCCGTGACCCGGGCCTTGGCCCCGGCGCCGGCGAGCCGCGCGACCACGCTCACCCTGCCGCCGGCCTGCTTCTGCGTCGCGGTGGCGGTCAGGCGCAGCTTGCCGCCCGTGACGACACCGGCGACGGCGACCTTGCCGGAGCCCTTGAGCCGGACCTTCCAGCGGCCGGCCTTGGCCGCGCCGCCGCTCAGCGAGCGCAGCACCTCGCGGCTCTCCGGCGTCCCGGCGCGCACCGCGGCGACGACCTTGCCGTTCGGGGCGACGAGCTCGCTGGCGACGCGCTCGCCGGCCATCACCACGACGCTGACGCGGGCGCCGCGCTCGGCGGTGAAGGCGACGGTCGCGGCCCGCTTGAGCGTCAGCCGCTTCGTCGCGAGCACCTGCGGCTCCTTGGGCTTCGCCGCGGCCCGCGCTGTCTTCGCGGCCCGCGCGCGCAGGGCGGAGGTGGCGCCGACGGCGCCGGGGGCGACCTCGAGCCGCGGCTTGACGAAGCGGTCGAAGAGCTCCTTGGACCCGGTCATGCTCGTGTGCAGCAGGTTCATCGTGAGCCGGTCGCCGACCTCCCACACCGCGCTCGGCACGGACACGACCATGTCGCCGATGACCGGGTCGTAACAGGTGGCCTCGACGGCGGTGCCGGCCGCGATCGAGAACGGCACGCCCTTGCGGTTGGTCACCGACGGGTTGAACGTGTTCTGCACGTACGCGGGCGTGAGCTCGAGCGTCGGGCGGCCCGACATCAGCGGGTAGACGACGTTCGCGCACGGCGAGCCCATGTTCGGCGTGCCGAGCATCAGCAGGTGCGAGACCCACGGCTTGCCGTCGCGCGCGGCGCCGACCGAGCGGTGGATGTAGGCGCGCGAGATCAGGCCGCCCATCGAGTGGGCGACGATGTCGACGTGGTCGGCGTCGAGGCTCTCGCGCAGCGCGCGCACCTCGCGGTCGACGACCGCGGCGTTGTCGAAGACCGAGCGGCTGCCGCCGGGGTCGGTGTCCATCCCGGCGACCGCGTGCGAGATCCACTGCTCGCTCTCGCCGCGCAGGAAGTTCGGGTACGCCGTCCACGTGCTCGCGTCCGACGCCCAGCCGTGGACCAGGACCACCGGCTTGGGCCGGACCTTGAGCTGGCGCTGCGCGCCGCCGTATGACGACAGGAACGCGACGTCGTGCTCGAGCGTCGGCTGCCCGGGTCCCTTCTCCCACGCGTAGCCGCTCGAGTCCCACTCGCCGGCGACCTCGACGGTCTGGCCGGGCGCGACGGTGATCGATGCCGGCAGGCCCTCCAGGCGCAGGTCGCGCGCGTGGGTCATGTCGCGCACCGCCAGCGGCGCGGTGATCGACTTCTTGGTCGCGTTGCGCACCTTGGCCGTGATCCGGACGCGGTTGCCGTCGAACGTGCCCTCGTCGGGGACCTTGACCCAGCTGCCGCCCGGCAGCTCAGGATGCTCGAAGCGGATGTCGTCCACGCACAGCGCGCACTCGAGGCTGATCGTGCCCGAGCCCGTGATCCGGTGGTCGCAGTGCGTCGTCTCGGCGTTGGGCACGCCGCAGTCGTTGAGCCGCTTGTCGAGCCGGACGGGGCGGCTGGCCTTCGTCGTGCGCGCCGGCTCGGCGGGCAGGACCTCGAACTGCTCGATCGGGTCGCTCTCGAAGGCGTTGAACACGTCCGACGGCGTCTGATTCTCGTCGCACCGCGTCTCGTGCTCCTCGCGGCCGAGGATCGGGCTGAGCTGGTACGCGCGACCCGAATCGTCGAGCGGCGCCGCGTACGCCTCCTCGTCGAGCCGGATCGCCCACGCGCACGAGTGCGTGAACGTCTGCGTCCCCTTCCCGTCGCCGGCCTGCTGGACCGACGAGAACGTGCCGCTCCCCAGGTCGACCTTGGCGTCGAAGTGCGGGATGAGCTCGAACATCGGCTTGGCCACCGGCACCCCGCCGTAGCGGCCCTCGATCAACCACGACGTCTCGAACGCGATCTTGGCCCGGCGCTGGGTGTCCGCATGGCCGCCGGGCGCGGGCGGCGTCCACCCGGCCGGCGAGCTCCAGCTCCAGTCGCTCCGCGCGTCGGCGGTCCCGCTGTACGTGAGCAGGCCGCCGGTCAGCAACGGCACGAGCGGGGCCTCGGCGGCGGAGGCGACGGAGGGCGCCGCGGCGGCGGCGATCAGCATGGCGAGCGCGCCACGGACGAGCCGCGCGCGCAGCGAACTACAAGACATGCGGCGATGCTGGCGGCGCGAGGTCGCTCTTGAATCAGGGAAATCCCTAGGGCGCTCCGAGAGGCATCCCAGACGCGCAGTACCCGACCGCGCGCGACCACCGGACGGGGGCTGTGGATCGCGGAAGCGCGCCGTGGGGGGCGGAAGGCCCTAGGTCGAGCTCGCGGGCCCGAGCACGCCGGAATCCGAGATGGTCAGCGCGTCGCTGATGGGGTTGCCCTGGTCGTCATAGACGATCAAGGCAACGTGCTCCGCGGCCTCGGGTTCGTCGGCCACGATCCGGCGTAGCGCGGCGTGGGCTTCGTCGTGATCGTCATACGACTCGATCAGATTCCCGCCGCTATCCATGAGGACGTACTGGCTCATCGCTCGTCTATGTGAACGGTACCCACAACGGCGAGCTTGAGTTCCTCGGGACGCCCCCAGACCGTCCAGTGATGCGGCGGCCCGGTGCGTGCGAGGTTGAACCCGTGCCCGGGGCCGAGTCGCACCGTGGCGACCCACTCCCCGATCCGGCGCCAACGCTGGGCCGTGGCGATTGCGAGCCCTGCGGTGCTGTACATCGACAAACCCATGTGGATCACCGCCGATCGCCCTTCGGCGCGGCGCGGCGGCATTCCGAGCTCGTAGTGCGAGCGAAAGGATTGGTCGAAGAGCTCGTCGTCCGGCCCAGGACTCTTGGATCACAAGGGCTCGAGACAAGGACGTCCTCGCCATCGCACCAACCTACGTAGTGAGCCGGAGAGGAGTCACTGGCGGACTCGTGTTGCATCTAGCGTTGCGGCATGGCCTACGTCGTGCTCCACGTCGCCGTCTCGGTCGACGGCGCCACGAAGGGCTTCGAGCCGGACGTGGGGCGCTTCTACGGGCTCGCGGCCACCTGGCGCGAGGACGTCACGCTCGCCGGCGCGGACACGATCCTCGCGCAGGAACAGGCGCTGCGTGAGGCGACGAACCCGCCGGGCCCGAGGCCGGACGGGCCGCTGCTCGCCGTCACGGATCGGCGAGGCCGCGTTCCCGAGTGGATGTTCGAGGCGCTGCGCAACGCCGGCTACTGGCGCGACGCCGTGCCGGTGCGCGACGAGCTGCCGTCGGTCATCGCGGGCTTCGGCGACGCGGTCGTGCGCGTCGACAGCGGCGGCGCGCTCAACGGCGCGCTGCTGCGCGGGGGCCTGGTGAACGAGATCAGCCTGCTCGTGCACCCGTGCGTCGTCGGCGCCGCTCCGCGCTGGTACGGCGACCCGCCACCGCCGCCGCTCGCGCTCGAGCCGCTCGAGCGCGCCGCCGACTGGCTCCGCTATCGCGTCGTGTGATCCTCGATCTCCATCCGGGTCACGCGTCCGTCACGGAACGAGTACACGTGCCGGACCTCGCGGTCGTCGAGCACCGCCCCGTCGAGGTCGCGCACGAGCTGGCGCACCGTGACGGCGACGCGCCCGTCCGCGCGCGTGTCGAACGCCACGGGATCGACGCGCGAGTCGATCGCCTGCCACTGCCGCGTCCAGTAGTCGCGCACCGCGGCCGTGCCGCGCAGCCGCCCGCCTTCCCAGCCGTTGGGCCAATCGACGTCGTCGTCCATGTGGGCGAGCACGGTGTCGATGTCGCGGGCGTTGAACGCGGCGTAGACGCGCGTGAGCAGTTCCATCACCTGATCATACGCAACCGCGCGGTTGCTCAACGGTCAGGTGGCGATGCAGCCGACGGTCCCGACCAGCGGCGGGATCGCGCCCAGGGCGATCAGCCAGACCCGGTTGAGCGCGCCCGCGAGCAGCCGGGCGGTGTCACGCAACCGCCGGTTCCCCGGGATGGCGGTGTGCGCGCCCACCACCGCCATCAGCAGTGCCGCCATCACCGTCGCCGCTCCCCAGGCGCTGTACTGCAGGAACTCGCCCATCCGCGACCGGCATGATCACGCACGCTCCTGTCGTGCGCAAGCCTCTCGGCCCGGAAACGCAGAAAGCCCGCCGGAGCGGGCTTTCGAAAGCGGATGAAGGGACTCGAACCCTCGACCTTCTGCATGGCAAGCAGACGCTCTAGCCAACTGAGCT
>Ga0180215_1002535_pt1 | contig 18239 bp, 18 predicted proteins | sample eDN3rd37CBELigBY_FD_128871 | JGI IMG/M metagenome (GOLD analysis project Ga0180215, IMG submission 128871) | Enriched backyard soil microbial communities from Emeryville, California, USA - eDNA 3rd pass 37_C BE-Lig BY (version 2) (version 2) | ecosystem: Environmental > Terrestrial > Soil >... | reverse complement strand
CCTTAAATCTTAGGTTCTTTTGTACCATTTGCTTCCTTTGATTCAATTAGATTATTTTCAAGTTCCTGGATTTTCTGCTGCAATTCTTTGTTTTGAGAAACCACATTAAATTGTGCCTTCAAGATAATATTTTCGTGTTTTAGTTTTCCAAGTTCATTTTGAAGATAAGGGTCTATAGAAATTTTTTGATTATCTCCTCTCATAATGTAATTTCTCCTCCTATTTGGGCTTTTAGATTTTCTAATTCTGTAAGCTCCACATCTAATTTTGGGGATAATTCCTGAATGGCTTTCCATTCCATAACGTCTATTGCATACCCACAAGCGCCTTTTGTGGTGTTACAATATCAACAGGCGCTTCCTGATAGGTAAGACCAAGCCTTTTTTATCTACTCCCGGAATATCACCTTCTAAGTAATACTGTTTCACAGGAGTTGCAAGGATTTCTTTTAGTGCAGATTTGGTATACAATTCAATTTCACTTTTTAGTTCTTCATCAGAAGTATAAGTGGTTGAACGTACTTTCAAATCATTCCTCAGAATATTAACATTCCCACAAGATCCGGCTACAAGGGTTAGTTCACCGCCTGGCCTTTCATTTCTTACAGTGAGACCTTCGCTGCTGACGCTACCAAATCCGAAATATGCACTTCTTGTAGTACCGGTTTTAAAGAACTCAATATAACAATTCGTTCTCCCATAAAGCTGCAATAAATCACTGTCGGCTCCAATCCAAACTTTATCTTTGAAAACAAATTCCCCTCTGTTTATGTTTTTAAATGTCATTCCATCATAGAAAATGTGAACATTTCAAATAAACTAGCTACTGATATTCTAAACCTTCTTCCTCTTATAGAAGCTGATCTCGCCTGGGACGCTTTCAGAAAAAAACGCCAACAAAAGTTGGCGTTTTTTTCTCGTACTAACAAACCAGAATGCCAGGTGTCAAAGGCATTATAAATCTTCAATAACAATATACGCAGCCTTTACAGGCCCATGTACACCAACAACGAGGTTCATCTCAATATCAGCGGAGTTGCTTGGTCCAGTAATGAAGTTAATGCAGGAAGGTGCCAGATGCCCTGAGTTTACCCTTTCCCTAATGATCCTTGCAGCCTGTGTCATACGCGGGACCAGGGTGCTCTTCGGAATAAGGATGATAGAAGCAGCAGGGAGAAAGCTGACTGTCCGCCCGTGATCTTTGCTGCTGAACAAGACTGCTGTGCCGGATTCAGCCAGAGTTATCTCACTGACCGTAATTCCGATGTTAGCATGTTCTGCGTAGTCAATATTTCTTCTTTCTTCAGAAAAATCCCACTCATATACCTCCACTTTCTCTTTTGGCCAAATTTCCTTAAATAGCGGTGTAAGCCCAAACTGTCTATAGCGGTCATCCTTCCAGGTCACAACTGGCCCCCCGCCATATTGGGCTACAATTTCTTTGAGCGTTTCAGTCAAATTGTCAGCATTGGTTACAACAAGATCAGTGTGGATTTTCGTACACTGTGTCTTTAATGCTTCAAGAAGCTCATCAGCATCTGCTTCTTTCAAGACTGCATCCTGCGGGTTAAAGCTCCATTTTGGTCTTTCTACTCCAGTAACTCTTTTTTCTCTGCCTAATCTGCCTGCAATTTTACTTAAAAAAGCATCTCGATTCTGAATTGTTCCATTCACTGCTGTCCGCCTCCTTTCGGCCGATTTTTGAACCAATCGCGAAATCTTTCTTTATTAGGAGCTGGAAAATCCCTGATTTCTGTCCATGCCTTTAATGGGCCTGGTCCCTTTGTAATTTTGTCGCCTGCGGTAAATGGATTCATGGCTGCCGGTGCCAGCTTTGACCCCAGTTTGTAAAGGGACGGTGAAGCTGCTCCCAGTCCAAAAGCCTTCATGGTCATCTTTTCCGATATGGGAGCTCTTCCTTCTTTTTCGACAATTACCTGCCGGTGTTTATGAAGAAGTTCATGAAGAGGGATTTTGACTGGACAGGCTTCCGTGCAGGCTCCGCAAAGTGTTGATGCATAAGGCAATTCCTTATAATCATCATAGCCGCCTAAAAGGGGTGACAGGACCGCTCCAATCGGGCCTGAATAGATGGATCCGTAGGAATGACCGCCAACATGCCTATATACGGGACAAACATTTACACAAGCAGCACAGCGGATACATTGGAGAATGGAGTGAAACTCTCCTCCTAAAATCGAAGAGCGGCCATTGTCCACTATAACCAGGTGGAATTCTGCAGGACCATCGACATCGAGTTCTTCTTTTGGACCTGTCAGAACAGTAATATAGCTCGTAAGCTTTTGTCCAACAGCGCTCCTTGTCAGCATGCTTACAAGCACTTCCATTTCCTCGTAAGTCGGGACCAGCCTTTCCATGCCCATTACCGTAATTTGCGTCTTAGGCAAGGCAGTGACAAGATCTGCATTGCCTTCATTAGTCACTAATGTGATTGAACCGGTTTCAGCAACAGCGAAATTGCAGCCCGTAATGCCAACATCGGCGGTTAAGTATTCGTGGCGCAGCATTTCTCTCGCATGCCACGCAAGTTCTTCCGGCTTTTCTGTGTTCTGATAGTTCAATTTTTCTGCAAAAACATCCCGAATCTGCTCTTTATTCTTATGAAGGGCAGGCGCCACTATATGTGAAGGGGGATCATGGTCGTCTACCTGAAGGATGTATTCCCCCAAATCAGTTTCAATGACCTGGCATCCGGCCTCTTCCAGTGAGGCATTTAAATGAATCTCTTCGGTTACCATCGATTTTGATTTAACTACTTTTCTTGCATTCTTCTTTTCAATTACTTCCCGTATATAGGCAGAGGCTTCTTCAGCAGTTTCAGCAAAATAAACGTGCCCTCCCCTTTTAGCTACATTTTCGCTGAGCTGGTATAAGTAAAAATCAAGATTTTCCAGTACATGCTGGCGAATTTCTTCTGAAAGCGACCGCCATTCTTCCCAATTTCCAAGTTCTGCTGCAGCGTCTAGCCTTCTTGTCTGAAGCCTTTCCTGTGCACCTGAAACTGCCCCTCTCATAAAGGAATTGCTTATTCCGGAATCTACACGATCCTTAAAGTCGTTTGTTCCTATTTTCATAGCCATTTCTATTCCCCCTTAAGCGCAAGCGCCTTACCCGCCAGTGTCACACGAGGCGCCAGGCTGCTTATGCTAGACAATGATCAACGTTCAAATCTGTCTATCCTGCTTTTTAAGAAAGCATGTCCATTAATTGCTTAGCGGCAATTTAACACTTCAGCAATATGCATAACCCTTATTGGCTTTCCCTGCCTACCGATCCTGCCTCCAATATTCATCAGGCACCCCGCGTCAGCTCCAATGAGAATTTCTGCTTCTGTCTCCTCTATATGTCCAACCTTCTCATCTACCATTTGTTCAGATATTTGAGCCATTTTCACGGAGAAAGTACCGCCAAAACCGCAGCATTGCTCCTTGCCGGGAAGCTCTTCGAATTCCAGACCCTTCACATTTTTTAATAATCTCATAGGTGCTTCTCTCACTCCAAGAAGCCTGGTCATATGGCAGGATGTATGAAAGGTGGCCTTTCCTTTTAATTTTGCACCTACATCGTCAACGTTTAGAACTTCAACAATAAATTGAGTAAGTTCGTATGTTTTTTCGGCAAGCTTTTTTGCTCTGGGTTCCCACACAGAGTCACCTTTAAAAACATGAGGATACTCCTGAAACATATAAGCGCAAGATCCAGAAGGGGAAACAACATATTCTGCATGTTCAAATGCTGTGATCATCCTTTTCATAGCTTCCTTTGATTCCTTCACATAGCCGCTGTTGTAGGCAGGCTGGCCGCAGCAGACCTGTGCATCCGGAAAATCTATTTCACATCCCAGGCGTTCTAGCAGTTCAACAGCTGCCTTGCCTGCATTTCCCTGAAACATATCTACCAGACATGTTGCAAAAAGACTTACCTTCATTCATTCCCTCTCCCAGCTAGATATTATATTTTTCTACTATCTTACTATAGTTATAATACAAATTGTTGAATTTTTATAAATATTATAATAATTAGTATAATTTATTTTCCTTATTATATGTCAATGTTTTACTTCCTTTTTTTCATTAAAAAATATGATACAATTATATGATGTTTAAGTAGCTAAAAAGGGAGTTCAAAAATAAATGAAAGTTATCGCCAGTACGCTTAATGCCAAATACATTCATACAAATATAGCGATCCGCTATCTAAAGGCATATGCTCAGCCTGATTTCGATGTGGAATTAGCCGAATATACAATTAAAGATCCGGTAATGAATATCGTTACAGATCTGGTCCGCAAAAAACCTGATGTGATCGGATTCAGCTGCTATATATGGAATATCGAAGAGACCATTAAGGTCATTAAAATGATTAAAAAGATTGACCCCTCCATTCATATTGCAGTCGGAGGACCTGAAGTAACATATGATGTTGCGGATTGGATGAACAATGTAAAAGAATTTGATTACATTGTTATCGGTGAAGGTGAGGAAACGTTCAAACAGCTGCTTACAGAGCTGAATGGCACAATGAATATGGAAAATGTGCATGGTCTTGCTTTCAGGGAAAATGGCCAGGTTCGTATTAATCCTCAGCGGAATAAGCTGGATTTGCGCGAGCTGCCCTCGCCATTCCGCTTTGAAGAAGATATTCCCCACCTTTCTAAACGGGTCACTTATATAGAAACCAGCCGGGGATGCCCATTCAGCTGCCAGTTTTGCCTTTCCTCTATTGAAGTAGGCGTGCGATACTTTGACAGGGAAAAAATTAAGGACGACATCCGATATTTAATGAGGAATGGCGCAAAAACCCTTAAATTTGTGGACCGCACATTCAACATAAGCCGCAGTTATGCCTTGGAGATGTTCCAATTTTTAATTGATGAACATCTGCCTGGTACTGTCTTTCAATTTGAGATCACTGCCGACATCATGAGACCTGAAGTGATTGAATTTCTAAACAAGGAAGCTCCAGCAGGATTATTCCGATTTGAAATTGGTGTGCAATCTACAAACGACTATACAAATGAATTGGTCATGAGGAAGCAGAACTTTAACAAGCTTTGCCGAACAGTCACAATGGTAAAGGATGGAGGGAAAATTGACCAGCATCTTGACTTAATTGCCGGACTTCCTGAGGAAGATTATGATTCATTCAAAAGAACATTCAACGATGTATTTGCAATGCAGCCGGAAGAGCTCCAGCTCGGCTTCTTAAAAATGCTGAGAGGCACCGGGCTTCGCTTGAGAGCAGAAGAACATCAATATATTTATATGGACCATTCTCCATATGAAATACTTGGAAATAATGTTTTGTCCTTTGATGACATCATTCGCATTAAACAGGTTGAAGATGTATTAGAGAAATATTGGAATGATCATAGAATGGATGCGACTGTTGAATATTTAGTTACAAAAGTATTTCCGACTCCATTCGATTTCTTCCAGGAATTCGGCAGTTATTGGGAACAAAAAGGATGGTCCAGAATTGGCCATCAGCTTGAGGATCTTTTCAAACGGCTTTTTGAATTCCTGCAGTCAAAAAACATTGCTGATTTGGAGATAGCAGAAGGCCTTATGAAGCTTGACTATATTTCAAAACAAAAATACAAGCCAAGAAAACCCTGGTGGCAGCCAAGCTTTGAAAAATCCGAGAGATCAAAGCTTTACCAGTCTCTGCTTGAAAATCCAATCCAGCTGGGAGAAGACTTCTTAAGCCTTCAGCTGAATGAAAAAGAAATATACAAACATACCTTAAGTGAAAGATTATCTTTTGATATTGAAAAATATATTAAGGATGGAATAATTGAAAAGAGAGACTCAGTTTTGCTTGCCTATTTCGACTCAAGCTCAGAAAAAGTTTCCATCTTTACTGGCCCTATACATGATTGATAAAACCGGCAGAAATCTGCCGGTTTTTTTTTAGCATTTATCCCGATCTTTCTTATTATCTTTATCACGGTTCATAAATGGCAGCTCATAAAGTTTTCCGGCATTTATATCACCAAACTCCATACCGAATTCAACATTGGCCGAGCCATTTTGCCGTCCTTTTTTTCGTTGTTTATTATGATCCACTAGACTCTTCCCTCTTCCCCATGCATCGAGTTGCGGTTAGCCATTTTCATGGGATTTTCTCCCTGGCTGAATTCTGCTGAAAACTCTGATTCCTGAAGGTTCTTCTTAGGCGTCTTGCTGTATTTTTCAACTGCATTATACTCAGCTTTTCGTTTGGCCATCCCAATCTCCCCCTGAAAAAATATTTCATAGTGCTAAATCCATTTTAAGGTTTAACACAGCTTTATTTTTAGTAAAAAACATGGTTTCATTCCTATCTGAGTCTTCCTTATTTTACAATCATAAATTTTACTGCGGTGCAAAAAATAGAGTAAAAAGGAATGAGCGATATGACTAATAAAAAGAATAAAGATAACAACAGCATTGGCATTGATGAGACACTTCCACATCAAATAGAAGCACCGAGCTTTAAAGACACAGGCATGAAACTTCAGCCGCCTTTCAAGAATTCTTTTGGCGTAACCATTGGGGACAGTTATTATTCTTCTGACAGTTCACCGCTGGAAAACTGGAGCGATGAAACAGATCCTGCAGTGATGGCAGGTGAGGATTGGATTCATCCGACAAATGATATCGGCTGGAATACATCGGAAAACAAAGAACTCCTTGAAAGCAAAAAGCCGCCTCAAGCCTACCCATTCATGCATCCTACTAAAGATGTCAGCCGCGGTACGGATTAATAAGAAAAGTCTTGCGCATAGGCGATGGGGACAAGAAAAAAAGCAGTCCGGAATAATCTTCCGGTCTGCTTTTTTAGCCAATAATAACGCGCTCTTTAGGATAATGAAAATTCGGCTGTTTTTCTTTTCCGCCTATAATAAATAAGAAGGAAGTTAATCCAATTCTTCCAATAAACATTAAGGCCATTATGATACATTTCCCGATCATTGATAATTCCGGTGTGATTCCTAACGACAGACCCGTGGTACCAAAAGCTGAACAGACCTCGAAAATAATTTCAATAAGCTCCATCTGCTTTTCTGTAATGCTTAGAATAACAACAGAGAAAAAACACATTCCAATAGCAAGCAAAGTGATAGCAAGGGATTTCAGAATATCATCTTCATGAATTTCTCTTTTAAATATTTTTATATCCCGATTTCCTTTGGCAAAGTGATATATAAAGAGGATATTCACAGCAAATGTAGTCGTCCTGATGCCCCCGCCGACAGAACTTGGTGATGCCCCAATGAACATTAAAATACTCATTATAATGAGAGTAGGCATTGTAAACTCATTAACATCCATGGTTGATAACCCGCCGCTCCGGGTGGTAGCGGATTGGAAAAATGCATAAAAGAAGCTTTCATGCCAGTTCATGCCTTTGAAATATTGATTAAACTCCATGATGAGCAAAATAACGGTACCAAACACAAGAAGGGCGGCATATGTAACGGTCGTCAATTTTGCAAATAAGGAAAAGCGAAAAGATGGTTCCTGGTCCCATTTATTCCTAAATAGATATTGCTTTAATTCGATAAGAACAGGAAAACCTATAGCTCCTAAAGTAATCAGAATAATATTGATCAGCTGCACGAAATAATCGCCGGCATATGGTTTAAGAGAGGCTCCTGTTATATCCATGCCCCCGTTGGTTGTAGCACTGACAGATGCGAACAGCGCATGCAGGAATGCTTCATCCCATGCAGGATAATATTTAAGAAAATGAAAACCCAATATGAGCGCACCAAGCGTTTCAATCACCAATATAATTTTAATGATTTCTTTTACTAAATTGACTAGGCCGGACAAGGCATACTGATTATGATCGACCATGATGAGGCGACGCCCTCTTAATCCAATCTTACGGCCCAGCAGGAGCCAAAAGAATGTGCCTAGCGCCATGATCCCTATCCCGCCAAACTGAAGGATGAACATGATGACAAAATAACCAAAAACACTGTATGTTTCCGATATATCAACCACTGACAGACCGGTTACACTCACTGCACTGACAGCCGTGAAAACTGTATCAATAAATGCAACCTCCACTCCTGGTTTATGTACAGCCGGTATTCTTAATAAAAGTACCGATACAGATACTGCCAATAAATAATATCCGGATATTACTTGGGCAGGTGTCAGTTTATCCAGCCAATTTCTTACGTCTTTCCACATATCATACCTGTCCCCTTCAAAATTTTTCTAACCCTTATCATAATGAATATACCCGGTTTTTAAAAGGGATATTAGAAAATTCGCAGGAAGTTTTTTATTTATATATAATAAAGTCAAAAAATCAAAGGGAGATATAACATGTTGTTGCCTGACCTGGCTGAAAAAATTATAGCTGAAGTGCGTCAGTTTCTTCAGGAAGATATCATAGTTGCCAATACCTGCGGGGTAATCATTGCAAGTACAGATGCAGGCAGAATAGGCAGTTTTCATGAAGGCGCACTGATTTGCATAAAAAATAAAGAAAAGCTGATTATTACCAGGGAGGATCAGTCTCGCCTTCAAGGTGTAAAAGCCGGCATTAACCTGCCGATCTTTTTTAAAGGGGAAACAGTTGGCGTAATTGGCATAACCGGAAATCCCGATAAAATTTCCCCATTCGCAGAAATCATCCGCAAGCTTACAGAGTTATTTATCAGTGAAAGTTACTTTGCAGAGCAGCTCGATTGGCAGGCTCGTGCACTGGAAGGTTTTATGTTTGACTGGCTGCAGGCAAAAGAATGGGATCCCGCATTCAAAGAACGGGCTCATCTTCTGAAAATTAATCTGGCTGTGGACAGACAGGTTTCCATCGCAGAATTCAGGCAAAATAGCCAATTGCTTCATAGGGATCTTTGGAATAGGATATTATCCTGGAAGGAAGCTGGCCCTCATGATATTCTGATCCGCTGGGGCAATAACCGGATAGTGCTTTTAGCTGGAGCTTCTTCAGCACAAAAAGAGAACCTGATAAGAGAAAAGGTCACTCGCTTTCATCGTTTTCTTGAGAACCTTCTGGCCGCTGAAGTAAGTATGGGCACCGGTAAACCACTGCCTCCCTTCAGCCTGTCCGAATCGTTTATGCAGGCAGAACGTGCTTTAAAAATCGCAAAAGACCGTGGCACCATAATTTTTGACCAGGACTTGACCATTGAAATGATTTTTGATGACCTCTCACCAGAAACTAAAAAGGACTTTGTAGAAAGAACAATTGGGACATTCATGAATGAACAGGATCTTATGGTAACCCTTCAGGAACTTTTCAGGCAAAATCACTCTTTGAAAAATACTGCTGAAGCATTGCATATACATATTAACACCCTTCATTACAGACTCAAGAAAATATCGGATCTTTCCGGCCTATACACATCAAATCTGAATGATTTAATGAAATTATTCATTGCGGTAAAACTTTTAGATGAAGGCACAAAAAACAATTAAAATATCCATGAATATTTGTATAGTTAACCATAGCAGGGCATTCCCTGCTTTTTTTATACTTAAAGAAATAGATATTGACAGCTTCCATTAAAGGAGAGGATCCATTTGGTTGACGTACAAATAAAAGAAGAATTAATAGCCGTTGTCGGCGCAGAAAATTATGATGACTCAAAAGCAGGGCGCCTCGTCTATTCATATGACGCTACTCCAAATTTCCAATCGATGCCCGACGCAGTGATTAGTCCGCGAAATACACAGGAAGTATCAAGTATCCTCAAGATTTGCAGCAACTCAGGAATTCCAATCGTACCAAGGGGATCGGGCACCAATTTATGTGCAGGCACCTGTCCTACAGAAGGCGGAATTGTACTCCTGTTTAAGCATATGAATAAAGTGATTGAAATCGATAAAGAAAATCTTACGGTTACAGTACAGCCCGGTGTCATCACGCTTGACATGATTAACCAGGTTGAAGCAAGAGGGCTTTTTTATCCTCCAGATCCAAGTTCGATGAAAATAAGCACAATCGGAGGAAACATCAATGAAAATTCCGGCGGACTGCGTGGATTGAAATATGGAGTTACAAGGGACTATGTAATGGGGCTGGAAGCTGTACTTGCGGGCGGAGACATTATTAGAACGGGCGGCAAGCTTGCGAAGGACGTGGCAGGATATGATTTTACCAGACTGCTGGTTGGATCTGAAGGAACTTTGGGGATCGTTACGGAAGCAACATTAAAATTAATCCCGCTTCCTGAGTCAAAAAAGACAATGCTTGCTTTATATCAGGATCTTGAACAAGCTGCAAAATCAGTCTCAAAAATCATCGCTGACAAAATCATACCCGCCACCCTTGAGTTTTTAGATCAGCCTACATTAAAGGCAGTTGAGGATTTTGCCCAAATTGGATTGCCAACCGATGTCCAAGCAGTACTTCTTATTGAACAGGATGGTCCGATTGAGGTGGTGGAAAAAGATATGCAAAATATGGCTGAAATCTGCAAGAAGCAAGGGGCTGTATCTGTACAGCTCGCAAATTCCGAAATGGAAGCAGAAGCCTTGCGGACTGCAAGGCGTGCCGCATTATCGGCCCTTGCACGCCTTAAGCCCACAACCATTCTTGAAGATGCTACAGTGCCAAGATCTGAAATTGCCAACATGGTAAAAGCAATAAATGAAATTTCCAAAAAATACGGACTTTCCATCTGTACATTTGGCCATGCCGGTGATGGAAATCTGCATCCGACCTGCCCTGCAGATGCCCGGGATAAAGATGAAATGAAACGGGTTGAAAACGCTTTTGAAGAGATTTTTATCAAGGCGATTGAACTTGGAGGGACTATAACAGGCGAACATGGAGTGGGGGTCATGAAAGCTCCCTATCTTGAACTGAAACTTGGCCAGGCTGGCATTGATGCAATGAAAGCTGTTAAGACTGCTTTAGACCCCAATAACATTCTTAATCCCGGCAAAATTTTTGCCAAGGATGACAGAAAACGAGTGGTGGTTGCCCAATGACAACATTAAAAGAACAAATAATCATTCAGGAAGAATTTAAGAACCGAATGAATGAAGATGAACTCCTGAATTGCATGCGCTGCGGCTTTTGCCTCCCTTCCTGCCCCACCTATGTCGAGTCAGGCTTTAAAGAAACACACTCTCCAAGGGGAAGGATCGCGTTAATGAAAGCTGTTGCTGACGGATTAATTGAACCGGATGAAGACGTAGAGAGATCTCTTGATCTTTGCCTGGGCTGCCGGGCATGCGAGCCTGTATGTCCTTCAGGAGTAAAATATGGGCACTTGCTGGAAGAAGCAAGAGATATTATAAATCAGAATAAGAAACATTCGCTTCCGGTCAAAGCGGTTCGCAGTTTGGTCTTTAATGGGCTGTTCCCCCACCAGAACAGAATGAGGGCAGCTGCCGGGCTATTGGGCTTTTATCAGCGTTCAGGTCTCCAATCGGCCGCCAGAAAAACAGGAATGCTGAATTGGCTTCCAAAAAACCTCACGGCCATGGAAAAGGTACTGCCTCAAGTGCCAAAATTAAAAGAAATGAAAAATAGGCCATCATATCTCTCAGCAGATAAACCTATAAAAAAAGCCGCTTTTTTTACTGGGTGCTTAATGGATACGATGTTCCTGGAAACCAATAATGCGACAATAAAACTTCTGCAGCTTGCAGGATGTGAAATCCATATTCCTCAAAATCAAGCCTGCTGCGGTGCTCTTCATGGCCATAGCGGTGAAAAACAGGCGGCTAAAAACTTGGCAAAGAGGAACATAGAGGCTTTTGAGAAGCTGGACGCAGACTATATCATTACAAATGCAGGAGGATGTGGAGCATTCCTTATTGACTACGGCCATCTTCTTAAAGATGACCGGGAATGGCATGAAAGAGCTGTAAAGTTTTCGCAAAAGCTCAAAGATATCAGCGAAATTCTATACGAACTAGAATTCCACAAAAAAGTTAATCTTGAGCTGCCAGGGCAGATCCTAACTTATCAGGATTCCTGTCATTTGCGCAATGTCATGAAAACCTCAGCAGCCCCGCGCACTCTTCTGAATTCAATTAAAGGCATCGAATTCAGGGAAATGAAGGATGCAGACAGATGCTGCGGTTCTGCCGGTATTTATAATATTGTTGAATCTGACATGTCAATGCAAATACTTGATCATAAAATGATTCAGGCCAAGTCGGCAGATGCAGCAGTAATTGTGACCTCTAATCCGGGCTGTCTTCTGCAGATGAAGCTGGGGATAGAACGTGAAGGTTTATCCGGAAACGTAAAGGCCGTTCATATCGCAGATATTCTTCTGGAAGCTGCTGTTCATAAAGAAACATAAAGAAACTGCTTATGCCGAAATATTACCACTTATGAAACTCCCTTTTTAATTCATACTAAAAATACAGAGGGAAGATAAACTCTGTAAGACCAATAAAAAGGAGTTGAATACAATGGCAAGAAGCAGCAATAAGCTTTTAGTTCCTGGGATTGAACAATACATGGACCAGGTAAAATATGAAATTGCCCAGGAATTTGGTGTTCAATTAGGCTCTGATACTGTATCCCGGGCTAACGGATCTGTGGGCGGAGAAATTACTAAGCGACTAGTACAGCAAGCACAGGCACAAATGTCCGGCCAAAATAATCAATAACAACTTCATATAAATGGAAAAAGTCCGGAGCCATCTCCGGACTTTATTCTTACCTATTCCCTCTGTCATTATGCTTCCCTTGATTGTTTCCGCTGGCATTATTTCGATTGTTCCTGTCTTTCTGATTCTTATCAGGACCATTACCGCCTCTGTTTTTCCCATTATCTTTTTCTTTGGGATTTCTCTCGGGGTTTTTTCTGTTTTCATTAGCTTTATTATTTTTTTTTTCGCTTGGACGATTTTGATGTTTTTGGGCTTTTACGTTATTTTCTTGATTTATCTTTTCTTTATCATCATGCCTTTTTCCAGGATTATTTCCATTGTTTTTACCGCTGTTATTCTGCTGGTTCCCAGATTTCTTTATTTGCCCTGGAACAGCAGGTTTTTCTTTATGATCTTCTATTTTCTCCTGCTTTTTTAATTGGATTTGCGTATTTTCTGCCGGCTTTTGCGGAGCAGGAATTTCTTTATCTGTCTGTTTAACAGGATTTGCAGGTTCAGGCATTTCTATCTTGTCAGCGTCAGCTTTTATTTTATTTTCTTTATATAATCCAGGTGAGAGCCCTTTTTCAATAGCAGCTTCTCTTTCCTCTTCACTTGCTTCCAGTAAAGTTACTTCAAGCTGCTCTTTTTGTGCAGCTTGTTTTATATCTGCCAGCTCCTCCTGAATACGCTTATCCGCTTCTTTACTCTGTTCTGTATAAACGGCAGCAATGACTACTTCTTTATTTTCTTTAAAATAACCCTGTTTCTTTATCTGAAGAAGAATTTTGTCAGCTACATCATGAATGCTGTTTTTTTCCCATTTCTTGATGTTTTGTATAATTAGTTCTCCTTCCTCATTATAAGGAACGAGCTTTACTACCTGATATTTTTGATTGACCCCTAGTTCAATACTCGGATTAACGTCGATTGACATATATGCATACACTTCGTCATTTTGCAGGAACGGCAGAAATGAAACGATAGCGAGCATTAGTGCAAAAGCTGCTGCCATTAATCCTTTTCCTTTAAATAGATTAAAAATAGTTAAAGGCGACGACTTTTTTCCGTTTTTCAGTTCTATTGGGAAGAATTCAATTTCCTGGCCAAGTGTATATGCCCCATCTTGTTTTCGTGCCCGCAGAAATTCACCTTCCGGGGTTAATAGTGTTAAAAAACGTTCGTTTATTTCCATGATAATTCCTGTTTTCACGTTTCCAACACCCCTTTTATATAATCCTTTAGAAAGATATAATCGCCAGTTAATATCAGTGATATGGCAATTATATATTTCCTATTTCTCTCTATTGTTTTTCTGCTTAAGGATACATAGCTCTCAAGCTGCTTTATAGGCAGCTTTTTTTTATCATAAAGTATGTTTTTGAGTTCATCATTTTCAACCAGAATCTTGGCTACTGTCATCGCATTTTTTCGTGCATCAGCATGTTTTGGAGACTGTTCGATCAGATCGCTGAAGGTAAGATCGAATTCCTGCAGAACCTGTGTAAACTGGAGAATTTCTTCTTTTCTCAGTTCTTCATCCGTTTTTTTCCTGAAGTCTTCAATGGACAATTCGTCTTCAATCGCAGAACCCGTATCATCATCTTCCTGATTAGAGCCTCCATTAAAACTAAGATTCTGAAATTTGGATTGCTTACGGATATAATCAATAACCCGTCTTTTAATCAGCACTTCCGAAAAACTGATCAATGAACTCCCTTTATCAGGACTATACTTTTGAATGGCTTCATTAAAAGCGATGAGACCAATGCTGAATTCATCATCTGATTCGTGTATGTATCTCTTGCAGACTGATGATACTGTTTTAGCAATAAACGGCTTATATGACTCTATTAGCTCATTATTTAATGCTGTATCTCCCTGCTGTATTAACTCTACCGTTTCTTCGAGCGTTCTTTTACGCTTCTTTGCCAAAAACAATAAACTTAGCAATTGCCCCACCTCTTTTCAAAACACATTATATCATACGGTGTCCAGATTATTTTTTTTAGGGTGGTTTTATTGGCAAAGGAAATGAAAGCCTCGAGGCGCTTTCTTTTCCAGCATAAATCAGTTGCCTTTATTCTCTTTTCCTTGACCTTTTACTTCTTCAGCTTTCAATTTTCCTTTGCCGGCATGGCTCTTTGCCTCTGCCTGCTTTTCTTGAACTTTCTTTGCCTGCTGTTCTTTTGCTGCTTTCCAATCTGCCTCACGTTCTGCTTTTTCAGCTTGTTTAGCTGCTTCGCGTGCTTCCTTTTCTGCTTTTTTAGCTTCTTCTCGTGCCGCCTTTGCTTCTGCTCTCTTTTTAGCCTCTAAAGCCTTTGCCTCTTTTTTCTTCTCAGCTTTAGCTGAATCTTTTACCTCTTTAGACACCTTCACGGCATTTTCAGGTAACACAGTTTTCTCTTCAGAAGCTGATTCATCCATCTCTTTCTCCGGATCTTCTGCTGCTTCAGCTTCTTCAGATTTAATCGGAGCATGCGCCATTTCTGAAGATTGCCCAGCCTGGTCAATTCCAGTATATTCTTTTTCTTCTATCAATTGTTCAGACCATTTTTCAGTGAACTTAGCAATGTTCTTTTGCATCGCTAAAACAGAGGGATGGTTTTCATCGAATCTTTCTGAAAACTTAGCAAGATTTGCCTGAAGGGCAATGATATTCTGTGCAAAGATTTCTTTTATTTCATCTTCAGTTTCCTTGTTGGCCGTGTCATTATCAGAAGAAGCTTCACGGTCTGCATCGTCTTCATCTGGAGTTTCCACTTCAGCTGATTCGTCTAGATTACCGTTGTCCTCCTCATCTGATATTGATTTTCCCAGGTCTTCATTCGCTTCTTCATCAACGATAGTTTCAGCGTTTTCCATATGTTCCAGTGCTTTTTCTATTGCTTCTAAAGCTTCTTCTCCCTTTCCTTCAGCAAAAAGTGCTTCTGCTTCCGCCATACGCTCTGAAGCATAATCGGCAAGCAATTTTGCATCTTTAATGTCATCAAAAGTTAGAGCAAGCTTCACTTTTTCCAATGCAATCTTTGCAAAGTAGAAGAAGCTTCCAGGCAATAGAGATGGGGCTTCTTCATCAAGCTCTTCTTTATCATTTTCAATGGATTCTGCTGCATCTTTTTTTGATTCAGCAGTTGCTTCAGCTGAAGGATCATTTTTTATTTCAACTGTTTCAAATTCTTCATCTTCCTTGTTCTCACTTGCAAAGGCTGTTGCGGCTGAAAATGTGAATGTTCCCGCAATTACCAGTGCAAGTGTGCTTTTTGCCATTTTATTCATTTCTTTACTGGATAAAAATTTCAATAATTTCACCTCAAAATTTAATTAAAGCGGCCGCTTGTTCATTACAACTGTACGGATTCATGAAAGAGATTTTTGGGGGTTATTAAAAAATTTATTTTTAAAAAAGATAAAAAGCTTTAACATCACTAAATTGATTAGTGTGCCAAAGCTTTTTTCATTAATTAAATGATGTGCCATCTTAACTTTCCACCGGGTGCTTTCTACATTTCAAAATGATCCACCTGATCAATAGACCGGTGAATACACCCGGAATTACAAAGAGCATAGGAAGAAAGACCGGCCCGAAAAAAATCCCAAATAATTTCAGCTTGGTTGAGTACATAAGTCCTACTGTCACAAAGTAGGCACTGAACACAAAGGGAAGGAAAGATAATTCTTCATTTTCCGGCATAGCAGTACGATATGCATCCCACATTGCAAACATGTAAAGACAAGGGTAAAACATGAGCCACTGATAATTTAGGACATGAACCGCTTTGTCAATTTCTCCCATGAAACTGAGCATGATGGCTGAATTAAAATGGCTGTATACATTAATGATGAATTCAAGCGCGACAAATAAAGTTCCCTTCCACAGCTTCCCCATTAATAATTGGCTAAAACCAGGCAATGCAATACTCCAAAAAACTGCTTCTAGTTTACTGAATTTTTTCATTTCATTACCACCAGCTACAAGTCGATACTTTTATTGTGCTCTGTTTATAGGTCAATTATCAATGAATTTTCCAGATATTTTCCTGAAAATCTAATAGGGAGTTATTCCCATTTTAAAATACCATGACAAAAGGCCCCTTCTTATCGAAGGAGCCTGCACGGATTAAGTATTTTCATCCTTGTTGTGTTCTTTTTTTTCTTTGTTATTTTCTTTTACAATTTTTAACAACTCTTCCAGCATGGCTGCCATATCATCTCTGCTGTAGGAACTGGCTTCAGAGGTTTGAAGCTGATTTTTGTCTTCTGCACTTTTATTGTGATTCCAATCTTTATCCACTCTTTCTTCAAGCAGATAGGCTGGCACTAAATGGCCATCCGGTGTTGCATACATTTTATTTAACCGCCTTGTATCCTTGTCAAAGAAACTATATACAACAGGTATCACAAATAGTGTCAGGAATGTACTGCTGATCAGCCCGCCTATCAGAGCAATTCCCATAGGCTGGTTAATTTCAGTACCTTCCCCTAAACCAAGGGCAAGAGGAACTAACCCAAGTATGGTTGTTAAAGCTGTCATAAGTATCGGTCTTGCACGGTCCTTAACGGAAATAATTAGGGCATCATAGGTCTTAAGGCCATTTTCTTTCTTTTGGTTAATATAATCGACAATGACTATTGCATTATTAACTACAATTCCTGCCAGCACAATAATCCCGATTATTGCTGTTAAGCTAATAGGTGTTTGGGTTGCTGTAAGAGCAATTGCCACCCCGATCACCATGAGAGGCACAGTAAACATGATAACTAAAGGATACTTCAGCGACTCAAATTGGGCTGCCATTACAAGATATATAAAGATGATTGCCAGAACAAAGGCCAGAATCAGGTCATCAATGGATGATTCCAGCAACTCCCTGTCACCGCTAAAAACGATTTCCGTTTCATCCGGCAAATCCAGATCAGCAATTTCTTTATCCACTGCTTTTGACATGGCACCCATGTTTGTTGAAGACTTGTACTTTAATGTAAATTGAACAGCATCCTGCTGGTTGATGCGCTGAATATTGACCGGTCCTTCTCCGAGTTCTATATTAGTTACGTCACTCAGAGCAGCATAATTTCCATCAGGCTTTTTTATAAGCAATTTTTTTAAATTATCAATATCCTGTGTGACTTCCCGATCGTACTCAACAAAAACGCCATATATATTCGATTCTTCATCTATCATTTGTGTTGCCCGATTGCCACGTGTTACATCATTTACTGCCATGGCTACCTGGGCAGGAGCCAGGCCTTGCTCAAGTGCCTTTTCACGGTCCACAGTAATTTGAATTTCTTCAACTGTATCCATAAGGTCAGTGGATAATTCTGTTACATCATCTAAGTCCTTCAATCTATTATAGATTTTATCTGCATTTTCCGTTAAGCGATTTGGATCTGTATCCTTTACACTGAAAGTCAGAGTATTCGGAGCTGTACCGGATGAGGATTGCATGTTAAATGAGAGTTCGGCAGTTTCATTAACCTTTGATGCAGCATTTTCCAGATCCTTTTTGATATCATCGGCAAATTCAAAGGTTGATCTTTCACGCTGATCAAGCCCTTTCATTTTGATGTACAATTCAGCGATATTGGCATTCTTCGAGCCCCGGAAGGATCCTTCCTGTGTAGTTCCGAT
>Ga0180215_1002532_pt1 | contig 18240 bp, 15 predicted proteins | sample eDN3rd37CBELigBY_FD_128871 | JGI IMG/M metagenome (GOLD analysis project Ga0180215, IMG submission 128871) | Enriched backyard soil microbial communities from Emeryville, California, USA - eDNA 3rd pass 37_C BE-Lig BY (version 2) (version 2) | ecosystem: Environmental > Terrestrial > Soil >... | reverse complement strand
TTCGAGCGCTATTCAGACCAATCTAGTTAGTTTCTTGGGAATAGAGCTAATGGCTAGCTCTATTTCTCCGCAATGGCTCGATTGCAGGCAGTTTGCGAGGGGAGATGCTATGCAAAGAGCTAGTTTCTAGCTCTATTCAGACCAATTTAGTTAGTTTTTCGGGAATAGAGCTAATGGCTAGCTCTATTCCGCCGCCACGGCTCAATTGCAGGCAGTTTGCGAGGGGAGTTATATGGCTCGTTACAGGCAGTTTGCGAAGGGGACGCTACGTAATGAGGGGGAGTCAATTGCAGACTCAGCGGATGATGTGCCGGCTCTCACCCGAGAGCCTCCCGATAAACAGAAGAGCCTGCGTGAACGTATCACGACACGCAGGCTTGTTGCTGTATGCTAAGCTAGAACAATTTCCTTGCCTTCTCTAGCGGATTCATAGATAGCGAGAATGACGTCAACCGCCTTTTTCGCTTCCTCGCCGGTCACCATTGGATCGCGGTCGTCGATGATCGCTTGGATCATGTCGTCGATGAGGATGTAATGGCCGTTCGACGAAATATTCGCCGGGTCATTGCTGGCGGAAGCAGTCGCTTCCACCTCCGGCGCGGCTTGCTCGACGCCGTTGACGCTCCAATGCTTGATCCCCTGGTCGTCGAAAATAATCGTGCCGTCATTGCCATGCAGCTCGAACCTCGTCTCCTGGCCGGGATTGACGGATGTTGCGCCTTGAATGACGCCGAAAGCGCCATTCTTGTACTTCACGACAGCAACAGCCGTATCCTCGACCTCGATATCGCGTACGAGCGCTGCCGAATAGGCGAAGACGGACTGGATGTCGCCCATCATCCATTGGATCAAATCGATGCCGTGCACGCCTTGGTTCATAAGCGCGCCGCCGCCGTCCAGCGCCCAAGTGCCGCGCCAGCCTGCGCTCTTATAGTATTCAGGCGAGCGGTAGTATTTCAGGTAAGCATCGCCTAACACCATTTTACCAAGCTTGCCCTCTTGAATCATTTTGCGGGCGGCAATTGCGGCAGGGAAGGTGCGGCGCTGGTAGATGACGCCGAGCTTCACATTGCGGCTGCGAGCTTCAGTAATCATTCGCTCCATATTCGGTTTCGTAATGTCGAGAGGCTTTTCGCACAAAATATGCTTGCCGGCTTGAGCGGCCGCAACCGCAAAATCGGCGTGCATGCCGCTCGGCAGACAAATATTGATCACATCGATATCGTCGCGCTTAAGCATTTGCTCATAATCGTCGTATACGGAGGTAATATTGTACTCCACTGCAATTGCTGCAGCTTTATTCATCATGCTGTCGCAGACGGCGACAATTTCTGCCCGCGGATTGCCGGCAATTGCCTTAGCGTGATGACTCGATATAACGCCAGCTCCAACTAGTCCAAATCGCATCTTTCTGTCCATGATCAATCACCTCGATGATGTTTTAGGAAAGCTCAATTGTCTTGCCGGTCTTGCTGCTTTCATTGGCCGCTTCAATAAATCGGATGATTTCCAGCGATTGCTCAATCGAGACAGGCGCGTCGCCAGTTTGGAAGAAGCGGATGACGTTTTCCATCAGGCTGGCGTAGAAAGGCTTGGCATGAGCGCCGACATCGATGAAGCTCGTTCCACTCTCGCGGTGAAGCGATGCGCCGAACGCATAGTTGCCCTTGCGGTTGCCGCGGACGACGCCGATTCTGCCGTCCTTCCATACGCCGGTAATGAGATCATGCCCTTCATTGGAGGCGACGGTAAGCTGCGCGCAGCCTGGTCCCATTAGCGTAAACAGCATTTCGATGGAATGGATGCCGTACCATAGGAAGCCGGGCTGCGTCTCCTGATAATCGGTCGGTCCGAAGCAGTCCGCGCCAATGATCGCGCCATTGCCCGTATCGGATAACGCCAATTGCACGCCCTCGGCGAATCGTAACGCAGAGGAGGTCATAACCGGAATGCCGTTATCCTTTGCGAGCCGGATAATCTCGGCCGCATCGGCCGACGTTACAGCTAACGGCTTATCGATAAAGACGGGCTTGCCGTAGCGGGCAATGCGGCGGAACTGCTCCAAATGGACGCGTCCGTCTGCGGATTCCAGCAAAATGGCGTCGACAGCTTCGGCGACCGCTTCCGGCGAGTCGACAATAGCGACGCCTTGCTCATCGCGAAGCTCCGCCGTATAGCCTTCAACGCGCGACCAGCTCAGCTCGAAGTCAGGGGAGCCGCCCGGATAGGCCGTCGTCACTTTGCCGCCAGGCACATAATAAGGATGCGTCTCGTCGTTCAGCATTTTGGTGAAGTGGATCACATGCGACGTATCCAGGCCGATTATGCCGATTTTCAATGGTGTCATAGTCGATTTCTCCTCTATATAAATGAAATGAATGCAATCTGCCCTTTGTTGGGCGCAATTAATGAAAATATTTCATAGACAGCAAAGCCTCGATACATTCCTCGGATGCTTCCAAGCCGCCATCGGAAAACCCGCTGCCCGAAGGACGCTTTAGCTGCTCCTCGGTCAGTTGCGACGCAAGCCGGTAATGGGTTTCGACGATAAGATAGCCGTCATAACCGTCGTCAACTAGCCTTTGGAACAGCCCCTCGTAATCGACCTCGCCCCGCCCGATTGCAACGCCTACAGGCCCGTCATCGGTACGAACCGCGTCCTTTAAGTGAATATGGGCGATATGTCCGCGAACATGCTCGTAGCCGTCGGGATACGGAATTTCGCCTTCAGGGTCCCATATATCGTTGCCGGGATCGTATAGAGCTCGAACGTTATCGGCTGCCGCCAGCTTAATCAGCTCCGCTGATGTACGGGCATTGCTCGCGTAGACGCTCGGATCGAACTCCAGCACAAATGTAAGGCCGTCCTGTGCGAGTATATCGGCTGCACGCCGGATATGCCCGGCAATTGCGTGCTTTTGCGACTCGAACGTATCTTTGGCCCAGAAGCTGAAGCCGCGGATCATCGTCGCTCCGAGCAGCTTCGCGACTGCAGTTGTGCGGAGCACAATCTCGTAATGCTGCTGCAGCTCCTCCGAATTGTCCAAATCGCATTTGAAAATAGGGGAGGATAGGGCGCATATGGAAAGTCCGGCCGCCTCTGCTTGCTTGCGGATATGAACGATTTGCTCATCGCTCAGCAGATGGACGGGCTTATCCATGATGGAGCGGATTTCCAGCGCGTCGAGTTTGTACTTCAAGGCGAAAGCGATAACCTCATCCAAGTTCTGCGATACTTCGTCCGTAATAATGCCCAGCTTGAATTTTCTCACCTGTTGCCTCCTATGAATTGGCTAATCGATTAGCTAGCAATCTACTACCAAATTATCATAGTTCAGCCTGTTTTTCTTGCAAATTTATGCCCATATTTAATTGTTATTTAACTGATAGTGCTCTTGTTCGCGAATAGGGAAGCGAGCCGCTAACCCGCCTTTGCCGTGCTGTAAGGAATGCGGATTTCGACTGTCGTTCCGCTGCCGGCCTCGCTCTGCACCTCGATGCCGTACTGCTCGCCGAAGCAATAGCGGATGCGTTCATGGACGTTTTTCAAGCCGATATGCTCCTCGCCAAGCGCGCTCGCCCCGTCCGACAGCCGCTCCTGCAGCCTGACCAGCTCCTCGGGTGGGATGCCGGCGCCGTTATCGCTTACGGTAATGACGGCATGGCTTCCTTCAAGCCGCGCCGCTATCGTAAGCTGTCCAGGCGCTGAACGCCGCTCAAGGCCGTGGACGATCGCATTTTCGATGATTGGCTGCAAGGAGAAATGAAGCACCTCGGTCTGCTCGATGCCGGGCTCTAGATGTTCGGCGTATTGGATTTTATCGCCGAACCGCATTTGCTGCACCTTGACGTACAGCCTCGTATGCTCCAGCTCCTCCAGCAGCGTAACCTTCTCCTTGCCCGTCTGAATATGTATGCGGAACAGCCTGCCGAGCAGGCCGATCATTTCGGCAATATTCCGCTGGCCGCTCATAATGGCCTTCATCTGAATCGATTCCAGCGCATTCGCCAAAAAATGCGGGTTGATTTGGCTTTTCAGCGCCCCGTATTGCGCGACCTTCTGATTGGCCATCATCGTTGCCGAGCGATCGATATGCTCCTTCAAATCCTCGACCATTTTGCGAATTCCTTTGTATAATACGCCGAATTCATCCTGTCTGCTGCTGTTCAACTGCACCTCGAACTTGCCCAGCCCGACGGCTCGAACTTGCCTGCTTAATAGAATAATAGGCTTCGTTACGCGTGCCGACAGGATGAACAAAAACAGGAGGGCGGTAATCAACGAGCAGAACGCGAAGCCCAACATGATCATGCGCAGCATTTCCGCATCCTTGGTCATTTCGCGCTCGTCTATGTATTGGATAACCTTCCAACCGGAATAGGGAGAGGTCACATAATTCATATAAACCTGCTCGCCTTTGAGCGGCGTATAAAAGCCGCCCGTCTCGGAGCTATTCGTTAAAAAGGCCAACTCGTCGGCATTTTCCAGCTCGCCCTCGTTACCCTCCGACGAATATACGACGCCGCCTTTATCGTCGACGATAAGGAAGCTGCGGTTGCTGCTCTCAGACAAGGACAATATTTCACGCAGCGAGTCGAGCCTGATATCGACAAGAATAACGGCTAGCGGCTGCTTGCTTCCGGTTTTATTGATGACGCGAGCGATCGATATGACCGATTCTTTGGAATTAACGCGATGAAACGGGCGATGCGTGCCGAACAGCACAATTTTGCCCTGGGCGAGCAGCGTTTGCCGGTACCATTCCTCGTCGGTGAAATTGCTGGCGTCATAATCGGATAACGTGAAATTAACGGAATAGAAGACGCGATCGCCGGCATAAATTTGGACGCTGTCCACATTTTTGATCGTCATCTCAATCCGGCTCACAAACTGCTCGATGACGCTTCGGTATTGGATGCCAACATCCTCCATGCTGCCGCCGCTAGACCGGTTGGAAGCCCAATTCACTAAAGAGTTCTGCAGCTGGCTGTCGAGCTGCGCCGTAAGCGTGCCCTTCTCGATGCTTTGCAAATACTGGTCGATATTGAAGGACAAATTGTTCAAAATGAGCTGAGCGCTCCCCTCGTATTCGGTTTTTACCGTCTGAAGGGAGAAATAATAGACGATGCCGGACATGACCGCGAGCGGCAGCGTAACCGTACAGATCATGAGCAGAAAAATTTGCTTGTTGACCGATTTGCTTTGTAAAATGCCGGATCGATTTTTAAAGAGCTTCATAGGTTCACATTCCTAACTGCTTCCGGTAATCGGTAGGCGTCATATTCGTTACGCTGCGGAACATTTTGACGAAATGCTTATAGCTTTTGTAGCCGCAAAGCTGGCATACGTCGGTGATCAGGTAGCCGGGATCCTTCAAAAATTGCTGTGCGGAGCGGATTCTAATTTCAGTCACGAAGGCCATATAATTTTTGTTCAGCTTCGATTTGAAAAGCCGGCTTAAGTAGGACGGATTGTAGAAAAACTGGTCCGCTACCATTTGCAGCGTAATATCCTCCTGAATATTCCGTTTAATATAAGCGGCTATTTTCTCAAAAACGAGCGAATCGTTGACAGGGGAAGACTGTCCCTTCGCGGCATAGTCCGCGCTAAGCTGCAGCATCCATCCGGTCAGCCAGCCAAAGAGCTCCTCCGCATTTTCGAATTCATCGACAAAAGAAAGCGTCAGCAGCTTATCGCTGTACACGCCTTCAACCGTTATGCCGCTCCTGTGGGCGAAGCGAAGCGTTACGTTAATCAGCTGCTGCAGAAAGGCAAGCCATTGATCGCTTGGCATATGGGGGAGCTTCGGCTTAGCCTGCTCCGCCAGCCCGTTCATGAATGCTTGCGTACGGGCTGAATCGCCCGATGCCAGACATTCGAGCACAAGATGCTCTTCTATGAGAATAGACAAGCCGGCCTGCTCCTGCAGCCCGCCGCTTGCCGTTCCTTCCCGAATGTGAAATAATCGGCCGCCGCGGCCGGAGTATCGGAGATAAAGCGCTTTCTCCGTTGACCGAAGACGCTCGCCTGCATCGGCGAAATGGTCTATTGCAGCGCCGACAGCCCCGTAGGCGGACCACCGCGGCTTTGCCAAGCTTTTATCCAGAGCGGACGATAAGGCTGCAGTCAATGCCGCCGCATCGCAGCGACCGGCATCGGCAACCGCTATGCCATAGAGCTTAGGCATACGGTTGTAGGTAAAGACATGCCACTCATTTTTCCCATTCGAGGACGCCGCCGTTTGCAAATCGCGGATCAACTCTTCCACTAGCGTACGCCAGTCAGCATGAGCGCCGCGCTTCGGAAAGAGGGCCGCTGCGAACGGAATGACGATGTATTTGTCGGCGGGGTATCCGCAAAGCTGCTGCAGCCTTTCTGTCGTCAGCGCCGCTTTTTCCTCGATGATCAGCTTAAGCGGCCCCTCTTGCTGCAGCTTGGCAGCTTCCTTGACCGTCCGCTCCAGCCTGCTTCGCTGCTCTCGCTCCAGCCGTTTATCGTCCAGGCGGCGTATGCATTCCTGCAAGCTGGCGAGACTTTCCTCGTATTCCAGCGGTTTCAGCAAATATGCGTGAATCTGTCCGAGACGAATGGCCCGCTGGGCAAAGGAAAAGTCGTTATAGCCGGACAGAATGACAAATAGCGTATCGGGCAGTCTGGAGCGAAGCTCCTCTATCATTTGCAGGCCGTCAATTTCGGGCATGCGAATGTCGGTAACGATAAGATCGGGGAGCTCCTTCAGTGCCATCCCGATTCCTTCAAGGCCGTTTTCGGCTTCGACAATCTCGGTTACTTTCAGCTCATCCCAGTTGAAATAATGCTTTAATCCCGCGCGAATCGTAGGCTCATCCTCGACGATCATCAGCTTGTACATCGTGCACCTCACTCTCGCAAATTTACATATATTCATTCGATTCGCCAGCCGTTATTATCAGTATACAGGAACATGCCTCGAAACAGAGGAGCAAAAAATGGGGTAGTAAAAATAGAGCCCTAAAAGTAAAACCTGTGGGATTTTTCAAACGCGAAATCTATTTTATTGTAGATTCAGGAAATGAAAGCGATTCAATCCGCATTTCCATAATAAAACTAGGGGGTAACAGAATGACTGCTAGGATGAGGAAATCGACATTTGCCATTTGCCTGCTGCTTATCGTTTCGTTGGTGTCGGCATGCAGCTCAGGCGGCACGAAGGGCAATACGGACGCAGACAAAGCGACGAATAACGGAGCGGCCGCCACAAGCGGTGCAAGCCCGGCTACTGAAGCGCCAAGCGCCAAAAAAGTCAGCATCACATGGTGGAATTTCCCGACTTACCAAGCGCTTGACGGCGAGGTAGGCAAGTACGAAAAAGAAATTATTGCGGCATTTAACGAGAAGCATCCTGAAATAACAGTCAATCTTGAAATGATCACATTCGAGGGCGGTCCCGAAAAGCTGAATGTGGCGATCGCGTCTAACTCGACTCCCGACCTTATCTACGACGCTCCCGGGCGCATTATCGATTGGGGCAAAAAAGGGCTGCTGGCGCCGCTCGACGATATGATTCCTTCCGAAATCCGAAACGATATCGCCGAAGCGTTCTGGAAGCAGTCGATGGTGGGGGACAAAACGTATATGTACCCGATTAATACGGCTCCGTTCATGATGGCGGTGAATACGACTATATTTGAAAAAATCGGAGCAATGGAATTGCTGCCGCTTGACCGTCCTGACCGGACTTGGTCGTTCGAGGAGTATAAAGCCGCTTTGCAGGCCGTTAAGGATAAAGCGACTGACGTTATTCCATCCGTTTTCTTCGCTAAAAGCCAAGCCGGCGATCAAGGCACCCGCGCTTTTATCGCTAACCTGGGCTTGACCACGTTTCTAAATGACGATAACAGCGCTGTTGCGATCAATACGGAGGAAGCCGGAGCAGCGCTTGACTGGATTGCGCAAGCGTCCAAGGACAAGCTCGTTATTTCCGGAGCGGCTGCTTTGGCGGCGGCGGATGTCAACGATTTGTTCCTTCAGGGCAAGGTGGCGTTTACGATTAACTATTCCGCCGTACTGAAAGCGCAAAACGCAACGCTTAAAAAAGCGGAATTTAACGAAGTGCTGCTTCCATTCCCGACATTGGACGGTTCGCCTCCTAAGCTTGAGCCGTATCTTGGCGGCATGGCGATCTTCGACAACGACGATGCAGACCGGATTGCAGCCTCCAAAACATTTATCGACTTTGTAGCGAACGACCCGGTATACGGCAGCAAAAACTTGATACAAACAGGCGGCTTGTCGGTCCGCAATTCGATTACCGGCCTGTACAACGATCCAGAGTACGAATATTCCGAGCTGGCTCGCCAATTTATCGCGAATCCGCCTACAACGGCTGACGGCTGGGCGGAGGTGCGGACGCACTGGTTCCCTGCGCTGCAGCGCGTTCTTCTTGGCGACGCGACAGGCAAGGCTGCGCTGGACGATTTCGCGGAAGCGGCTAACCAATCGATCGCTAACGGCAAGGCCGCGCAAAAATAAAGCAAAAAAAGGAGTAGCGTACAGACGGTATGCTGCTCCTTTCTACAAAAGGGACAGGAGAGAACTAACATGCTCGTAACACTGTTGAAATCCAGACGTCTCGTTTGGCGGGAGTGGCTCGTCAGCTATTTGTTCTTGCTGCCGGCGCTTTCTTTTTTCCTTCTGTTTGTCGCGTATCCAATGCTCAAGGGCATTTATATCAGCTTTTTTGATTTTACGCTGAATAAATTCGCCTTCGTCGGCTTGGACAATTATGCGGCGCTGTTTCAAGATAAATATTTCAAAAAGTCGATGATGAACACACTGCTGATCGTGCTCATCGCTGTGCCTCTCGTCATCGCGTTTTCGTTGTTTGTCGCCAATACGATTTATCGAAAAAGCGAGCTTGTCCGCTCCTTTTTCCGAGGCGTATTTTATTTGCCGGCTGTATCCTCGGTCGTCAGCATTACCGTCGTTTGGGCGTCTATCTACGATCCGAACTTCGGCATTTTAAACTATTTGACGAGCTTCTTCGGCGCTGAGCCCATCGCTTGGCTCGGCCAGCCCGATACGGCGCTATATGCCATTATCGCCGTTTTGATTACAACATCGGTCGGCCAGCCGATTATTTTATATGTCGCTTCGCTTGGCAATATCCCGGCCTCCTATATCGAAGCTGCGCAAATTGACCGTGCGTCGTCAGGGCAAATTTTTCGCAAAATTATTTGGCCAATGCTGATGCCCACCAATCTGTACATCATCGTCATTACGACGATCAATACATTCCAGACCTTTGCCATTGTACAGCTGCTTACTGCAGGCGGCCCGCTGTACTCAACATCTACGGTTATGTACGGCGTATACGAGAAGGCGTTCATGCTGGGCAGCTTCGGCATCGCTTCGGCTATGGGCATGATTCTCGCTGTCGTCATCGGCGTGATCTCGATCATTCAATTCAAATATTTAGGCAGCGATGTAGAGTATTAGGAGGGAGCAGCATGCAACTGCGTTTGAAGCAATTGACGATAGGCAAAGTATTTTCGAATATGCTCGTTGTGTTACTGGCATTGTTTTTTATATTTCCGTTCTATTGGATCGTATCGGGAGCGTTTAAAGTACAGAATGTAGCCGTCGCTATTCCGCCGGAATGGTTTCCCAAAGAGCCGACGCTGCAAAATTTTATCGATTTGTTCAAAAATCCGATATGGCGATGGACGTTCAACAGCTTTTTCGTTGCGGCAGCGGAAATGGCCGGCGTCTGTCTAGTCGCATCGATGGCCGGCTACGTATTGGCGAAGAAATCTTTTCCCGGCCGCAAACTGATTTTTACGCTGTTCGTTGCGGCGATGGCGCTGCCGAAGCAAGTCATTCTCGTGCCCTTGTTTACGATGATCGCCGACTTCGGCTGGATCAACAGCTATAAGTCGCTTATATTGCCGGCAATTGCTTGGCCTTTCGGTATTTTTCTAATTAAACAGTTTGCGCAGACGCTGCCTGGCGAGCTGCTGGAGGCTGCGAAAATAGACGGCTGCTCTGAGCTTCGGCTGTATTACAGCATCGTGCTGCCGCTGCTCAAGCCCGCGCTGGGCGCGCTTGCTATCTTTACGTTTATTAACGGCTGGAACGATTATTTCAGCCAGCTCATCATGATCAGATCGACGCCAATGATGACGCTGCCGCTGGGCGTTGCCACTTTAAAGGGCGAATATACGACGCCTTACGGCGTTTTAATGGCAGGGGCGGCCTTCGCCTCGATTCCGATGATTTCCATTTTCCTGCTTTTCCAAAAATCGTTTACGCAAGGCATTACAATGGGCGCGGTTAAGGGCTAACCCATTCATAATAAGGGGGAAATACGGCAATGACACGAAATACGGCCAAATTTAAAGGGGTATATGTCGCGATGTATTCCGCCTACAACGAGAAGGGCGAGGTCGACCGCGAGCGGGTGAAAAGGCTGGCCGGATATTACGCCGGCACAGGCGTTAAAGGGCTTTACGTAGGCGGAAGTTCGGGAGAAGGGATGCTACAGACGAGCGATGAGCGCAAGGCGGTGCTTGAGGCGGTAATGGAGGAAGTAAAGGGAGAGCTGACGATAATCGTCCATGCCGGCGCGAACAGCACGCGCGAAAGCGTTGAAATAGCTATGCATGCGGAGCAATGCGGCGCAGACGCCGTCTCCGCCGTGCCGTCTATTTATTACCGGCTGTCCGATGCGGCGGTTGAGCGGCATTGGCAAGCGATGATCGACAGCACCGGGCTTCCTTTCATCATTTACAATATTCCGCAGCTGACCGGCTTTCAATTGTCTGCTGAGCTATGCAGCCGAATGGCGGCCCAGGAGAAGGTGATCGGCGTGAAAATGTCCGGCGACAGCGCCTTTGAACTGCAGCAGCTGAAGGAAGCGGGAGGCGGAGATTTTCTCGTCTTCAACGGTCCGGATGAGCAGTTTCTTGCGGGCAAAATTATGGGTGCTGACGGTGGGATCGGCGGCACGTACGGCGTTATGCCGGAGCTGTTCTGCAGGCTGAACGAGCTGTACGAGGAAGCGCGCATCGAGGAAGCGCAGCGGCTGCAGGTTAAAATTAACGGGTTTATTACGAGGCTGCTTGCTTATCCGTCCTTATACGGAGCGTGCAAATCTATCATGTCGCTGCGAGGAATTGAAACCGGGGAGCCGCGATCGCCACTGCTGCCTGTCAGGGAGGCTGACCGGCCGGCGCTTGCCGCACTGAATGACGAGATTGCCGCGGCTGTGGAATATTATGCGCAAAAGTAAATGAAAAAGGCTGTCAGGCCGTCCTTGCGGACTTGCCTGGCGGCCTTTTTTTGTGAAAAGTCGGAATTTTAATCATCGAGCCTTGCTTTTTGGCTTCCGCGTCCCGTCAAGCGTCTCTATAATGGAATATGGAGAGCGAAAATGATTGGCTACATCAGCTTGCGGTACTGCTCAGGAGTCATGCCTGCGATCCGCTTGAACGTTCTGGAGAAGTGGGATAAATGCTTGTAGCCGGTCTGATAGCAGACGTCGGTGACGGAGCAGGCAGCGTCAAGAAAGAACAGCACCTTGGCCTGCTTAATCCGTCGTTCATTAATATAGTCCATCAGCGTAGAGCCGGTATGCTGCTTGAACAGCTTCATTAAGTAAAAGCGGCTGACATGCAGCTGCTCGGCAAGCTCATCGAGCGTAATGCTTTCCGTGTAATGCTGCTCGATATAGTTCATCGCATTTTGCACAATTTTCTCTTTCTCGGTTGGAACCGCCTTATTGCCGTCAGCGGTCTCTTGAAAGCGCTCGTAGATGAACAGCAGCAGATCGCAAAAGGCGACGCAAAGACGGCTGTAGGCGACGGCATCGCTTCTTTTGCTATAATGATCCAGCTTCGCCAGCAAATGCTCCAATTCATCCTTTAGCCCGGCATTCAGCCGCCAATGATAATGGGTAGACATCCGGAACGGCTTCAGCATATCGACAAAATCGGTGACCAGCCCTAGCATGCCGATGGTTGCGCCGTCAAAAAGGACAGTTGACCGGATATAATCGAAACGTTCATCCATGACGGGGCCATGCTCGCGCATGCCGTTCATAACGATCAGATCGCCCGGCATCAGCTCGATGGAGCTGCCGCCAATCCAGTAGCGGCATTTGCCGCTGTGAAAATAATAGATTTCGTACTTGGCGTGCGTATGAAATTCCGGCTTCAGCTTCGAGCCCAGCTTATAATTGAAGCTTTCGAATAACGGGTAATGTTGGGACATGCCGCGCCTTCCTTCTTCGAATCTTACCCCTATTGTAACACAAGATAATAGTAATTCTGAGCAAAATGGTATAATGCGTTTGTACGAAAAAATGATTAAACTAGTTATGGAGGAGTGATAACAATGGTATATGAAGCAAATCATGGCCGCTATGAATCGATGGCATATCGTAAATGCGGCAACAGCGGCTTGAAGCTGCCGGCAATCTCGCTCGGCTTGTGGCATAATTTTGGCGGAATTGATACATATGAGAACGGAAGGGCAATGGTTAGAAGGGCGTTCGACCTTGGCATTACCCATTTCGATCTGGCTAACAATTACGGGCCGCCGCCCGGCTCTGCGGAGGAAACGTTCGGCAAGCTGTTGAAGGAGGACTTAAAGCCGTACAGGGATGAAATCATCATTTCGACAAAGGCGGGCTATTACATGTGGCCAGGCCCTTACGGGGAATGGGGCTCGAAAAAATATTTAGTTTCCAGCCTGGATCAAAGCTTGAGAAGGCTTGGGCTTGATTATGTAGACATTTTCTATCATCACCGCCCGGATCCGAATACGCCGCTTGAGGAAACAATGGGAGCGCTTGATCTGATCGTGCGCCAAGGCAAAGCGCTGTATGTCGGCCTTTCCAACTACTCGCCGGAAATGACGGCTGAAGCGTCCCGTATTTTGAAGCGTCTCGGAACGCCGTGCCTGATTCATCAGCCGCAATATTCGATGCTCGTCCGCGAGCCGGAGAATGGGCTGCTCGATGTGCTGCAGGAGGAGGGCATCGGCTCGATCGCGTTTTCTCCGCTGTTCAAGGGCATATTGACCGACCGATATTTGAATGGCATCGCGCCGGATTCGAGAGCGGCCGGCCCTAGCGTCTTTTTGCGCCCGGACGATTTATCGGATGCCGTTATTGCGAAAGTCGCGAAGCTGAACGAGCTAGCGAAGGAGCGGGGCCAGAAGCTGTCGCAGATGGCGCTCGCATGGACGCTGCGCGGCGGCAAAGTTACTTCTGCGCTCATCGGCGCGAGCAAAGTATCGCAAATCGAGGATGCGGTTGGAGCTGTAGCGAATTTGACGTTTACGCAAGAGGAGCTTGACCGGATTGAGAGCATTTTGAAATAGCTAAAAAAGTCCGTGTTTTGTTGCTGGCTGGCAACAGGACACGGACTTTTTGCGATTATTGCGATATTTCTGGACATAGCGCGCCGCCGCAGGGCTCGTCCCAAATTTCTCAGCGCTTAACCACGCCGTCACCTGACTCGTTTTCCGTTTCAACCACGCCTCCGGCGGACTCCCATTCCGCTATTTCGGGGGAAAAGGCTAAAATTGAAGTATATCAGGACTACAGTTCCGCTATTGTGTGAAAAGAGGGTAAATTGAGGTTATTTTAGGAATAATAGCGGAATGTGAGTCTGGAAACATCTGAAAACTAGCTAGTTTTAATGAAAAAGCGGAACGTGAGTCCGCATTAGTCGCAGCGCAAGCAAACCGCTCCTCAAGACAGTTCCGGCGCAACAAGCTCGACCTTGATGCGGTCGGGATCCTCGAAAAAAACGGCATAGTAATCCGGGCCGCCGGCAAAGGGGTGCTTATCCGCGTACAGGATGGGCACGCCTCTGTCCTTCAGCATGGACGTGATGTCATCCACCTGCCCGCGGGACAACGCATGAAAAGCCAAATGGTTTAAGCCGACACGGCATCTGTGATAAGGAACGTCGAGAAAACGCTCCTCCGCCTGAACGAATACGAGATACGAATCGCCAAGCTTCCAGCTTTGCCCGTCTTCCCATTGCTGATAACGATAATAGCCCAACTGCTCCAGAAACCAGCCCCAAAATTGTACCGACCTCTTTAAGTCGGACACATAGAGCTCAATATGATGTATTAAACCTTGTGCCAATATGTACTCCCCCCCCTGATGTAAAACAAGCTCCGCTAACTTTTCAAATAACTGAGCAAAACCGTTTTCAGCACCTGCAGCCGCTCTTTTGCTCCCATGTCGGCCTGCAGCACAAGAATATTGCTTTGCAGCGACAGCTTGAGCGCATAGCTGGCGTATACGTTGATAATCGTAGTAAGCGTGTCTGAGATCGGCAGCTCGGAGCGGATAGAGCCGTCTTCTACGCCTTGCTGAATGATTGTGCTGAACGCAGCGGAAATTTCGCGATAGATGGCGTTGTACTGCTCCATCCCTTCCATAGGCTCGGTGAAATGGGAAGCGTAAACGTCAAAGTTCTCAATCACTTTAACGGTGGTAACATTCCGCGGATCCAAATTCGTCTCAAAATGCTCGAATAATCGCTCAATTTTTTCGAAGCAGCTGATCGGCATCGCCGCGATTTCCTGAAAGGTGTCCAGCACCGCCTCCAGCCTGCGGCTCGCAACGCCGATGACGAGCAAATCTTTTTTCGGAAAAAAGCGGAAAATGGTCGCGACGCCTAAATTCGCTTCGTTCGCAATATCCTGCATCGTCGCCTTCTCGAGCCCCTTCACCGTAAAAACGCGCTCTGCAGCGTCTAAAATGTCGGTTACTCGTTCTTGTTTTTTCTCGGATCGTTCCTTTTCATATCTTGCTTTCGGATTCATGGATACTATTCCTTTCAAAATATAACGCTATTAACAGTGTCTATATTATAGCTTCGGCCCAAATAAGCATCAAGTGTTGAACTTTTGTCACAGGTCTGATATGATCAATATCAAGTTGATAGTATCACTATCAAATGTAAGCCCTTTAATAAAGAGCGGATGGAAAAAACCTATATTGAAACGGAGAGATGTATGAATGCCAGCTAACAAGCCAGCACAATGGGATTATGAAGCTGATGTCGTCGTTATGGGTACAGGCGGAGCCGCCCTCGTATCCGCAATTCTCGCTCATGATCAAGGCGCGAAAGTTATCGTGCTTGAAAAAACGCATCAAATCGGCGGAACTACCGCTTTTTCCGGCGGCGTCCCTTGGATTCCTATGAACCGCTATATGAAGGAAGCAGGGATCGAGGACTCCCGCGATAAAGCGCTCACTTATATTAAGCGTTTAACGAACGGCAAGGAGCCAAATCCGGAGCTGATCGAGGTTTATGTGGACAACGGTCATAAAATGATCGATTATTTGCATGAAAATACGCCATTGCGCTTTTCCATACCTAAGAGCTATCCGGAATATTACGGCTATTTCCCAGGCACAAGCAAAGACGGCGGCCGTTCCTTGGATCCGCGCCCGTTCGATATGAACCAAATCGGTGAATGGGGCAATCTCGTTCGCCAAAACCCTACATTCCCGCCGCTTACGCTTGAGGAAGGCGGCGCGATCGGCGCCATCGACTTCACGGTAATCGCCGAAAGAATGGAAAACAATATCGTAACGATGGGCCGTTCACTAGTTGCTTCTTTAATGAAAGCCATTTTGGACCGCGGCATTGAGGTCGTTGTGGAAACGGCGGGCAAGGAGCTCGTTCTTAACGACGCAGGCGATGTTATCGGCCTGATCGCCGAGAAGGCGGACGGAGCGAAGGTAAGCTACGGAGCAAGAAAAGGCGTCATTATCGCATCCGGCGGCTTCGAGTGGAACAAAGAGCTGATCAAGACGTTCCTGAAAGGCGAAATCACGCATCCGTTGACGCCATTCGGCAACGAAGGCGACGGGCTTATTATGGCAATGGAAGCTGGCGCGGCGCTAGGCAATATGAGCGAGGCTTGGTGGTATCCCGCGATGCAGGATCCGACCTTCGAATATGAAGACCGCGTTATGAATCAGCTGGGCGGCGGCGGACGCACCGGCCCGAACAGCATTGTCGTCAACAAGCATGGCAAACGTTTCGTGCATGAAGGAACAACATATAACGATATGCCAAAAGCATTTTACGAGTACGATCCGGTTAACGTCGAGTTTCCGAACGAGCCGCCGGTATGGATGATTTTCGACCAGCAATTGAAGGACAAAACGATGATCATTACGATGATGCCTGGCGAAGATACGCCGGAATGGGTGAACCAAGCAAATTCCATCCGCGAGCTTGCCGAGCAAATCGGCGTCGATCCGGACGGCCTTGAAGATCAAGTCAGCCGCTGGAACGAAGGCGCGGCAAAAGGCGTTGACCCTGATTTTGGCCGCGCGACAACCTTCTTTGAAAATCTAACCGGAGGCGGCGGCAGCGCCACAGCGAACATCGGTCCGATCAACACAGCTCCTTTCTATGCGCTGCCTATTTTCTTCGGCTCGCTTGGCACAAGCGGCGGTCCGAAGATCGACGAGAACGGACAAGTTATCAGCCTTCGCGGCAAGGCTATTAACGGGCTATACGCTGCGGGCAACGCGGCAATGGGCATTATGGGCCAAACGTACGCAAGCGCCGGCGGCACATTGGGCCCTGCGATGACATTCGGCTATTTGGCCGGCATCGCGGCGGGCAAAGCGGAATCGAAGGACATCTAGAATAGAACCTACATTTATATGGAAAGAAGAGGGATTTACATGCCTAACGGATCACATACAATCGAACTTCCTGTATCCATTGAAAACATTTGGAGCTTTGTCAGCGACATGGACAAGTGGGCTCCGCTGGTACCGGGCTATATCGAGCATCAAATTTTGAGCGAACGCCAGTCTACTTGGTCCTTTAAGGGCGACCTTGGCTTTATGAAAAAAACGGTAAAGCTCCAAATCGACATTAAAGAATGGATCGAGCCGACAAAAGTAACGTTCGACCTGAAGGGCTTATCCGACAATTTCGTGGGCAACGGCTATTTCGAGGCGGAAGCGATTGACGACAGCAACACGAAAATGACGGGTTATCTGGATATTACAGCTAAAGGCGCTATGGGCCCAATGATCAATACGATTTTGAAAAACTTCGTTCCGCAAACGGCAAAAGAGCTTTCTGAAGCAATTGCGAATAAAATTGTAGAAATAAACAAGGCATAATGGATTTGAATAATGAGCACAGACATGAGAAGGGGCTTCCAGCCGCTTCTCTTTTTTTCCGCCGGCATGCCGTTATTTTGACGAAAATAAGATTAGTCTTTTCTCATCATTCTAGGCGCGTATTCCCTGCCTCGCACATACAATAGGGTATGTCGCCCAAAATGTAAGCGAAGGGGGAGCCGCCAATTGCACAAGCGAACCTTATGGATTGTGTCGCTTATCATTTATGCTTTGTTGGCCTTGCTGTTTATTATTTTAACGATCTACGCGGATTAGCGGTGCAAAGCAATTGGAAAAGCGAAGAAGCAGGCTCCTGCGAGCTCTGCTTCTTTTTTGTATTGTAAAGGGCTGGAAGCTTGATTACGATTGTACAAGTAATGGAAATTCATGATTATGAAGGAGGACGATGCCGAAACGATGGATAGGGGCGGTTAATTCGCTAATTTTTATATGATTTTTAGTGAAAAAAGAAGGGTACGCCGTTTAGCGCTTTTTCAGTACTATTTAAAATAACCGTTATTGTAGCCACTGAGCAGATAACGGCTTAGGAGAGTGAATCTATGGGACAGATGTTCAACAAACTGCCGGAGTGGAGGCTGTGGTACGAGAAGCCTGCTTCGGAATGGGAGGAGGCGCTTCCGCTCGGCAACGGCCGCTTAGGCGCGATGGTGTTCGGCGGCATTAGGCAGGAACGGGTCCAATTAAATGAAGATACATTATGGTCGGGTTTTCCGCGCGATACGAACAATTATGAGGCGCTCCGCTATTTGAAGCGCTCGCGCGAGCTGATAGCCGGCGGGCGCTATGCGGAGGCCGAGGCGCTCATTGAAGCGAAAATGCTCGGCGTCAATACGCAGTCGTACCAGCCGATGGGGGATTTGCATCTCGCTTTGGATGTTGAAGAGGGGCTAGAACCGGAAGGATATGTACGCAGTCTCGATCTGGACACGGCAATCGTCTCCGTACTCTATCGAGCGGGCGGAACGGAATACCGGCGCGAGACATTTGTCAGCGCAGTTGACGGCGTTCTTTGCATGAGGCTGGAAGCCGCCGGCAGCGGCACGTTGAGCGTCACCGC
>Ga0180215_1002531_pt1 | contig 18242 bp, 10 predicted proteins | sample eDN3rd37CBELigBY_FD_128871 | JGI IMG/M metagenome (GOLD analysis project Ga0180215, IMG submission 128871) | Enriched backyard soil microbial communities from Emeryville, California, USA - eDNA 3rd pass 37_C BE-Lig BY (version 2) (version 2) | ecosystem: Environmental > Terrestrial > Soil >... | reverse complement strand
GGGGCGCCGACGCCGTGTTGGGCGATCCGCTCCAGCTCGGTGAAGACCAGGCGCAGCCCCGCCTCGACGGCCGTGTCGGGGACGGTCGCGGTGAGGACGAGCGCGTCGAGCGGGCGCATGTAGCGGCCCTGGAAGCTGTGCACATCAAGGAGCGGCGCGTCGGGCAGGCGGGTCAGCTCGATGAGCCGATCGGTCAGGACCGAGCCGGCGAGGAACTCGATGAGCCAGCGACGATAGGAAGCGGTCGTGCCGGTCGGCCGGGCCGGGATCTTCTTGGTGATCGAGATCGTCGAGTTGGTCAGCTCGGGGTCGGCGGCGACCGAGAAGATGGTCTCGGCGTGGCCGGGGACCGGGTAGACGCTCCGCTCGCGGGGCGCGGCGGCGGGCGGGATCGTGCCGAAGCGCGCCCTGATCTTCGCCTCCATCTCCCGGGGGTCGACATCGCCCACGACGACGACGGCCATGAGGTCGGGGCGGTACCAGTCGCGGTAGAAGCGTCGGAGCGCGTCGAGGACGAAGCGGTCGAGCGATTCGCGGGTCCCGATCGGGAGGCGCTCGGTGTAGCGCGAGCCGTGGAGGAGGCGCGGGAGGTGGACCTGCCGGACCCGCGCGCCGGCGCCCTGCTGGAGCCGCCACTCTTCGACGACGACGCCGCGCTCCTTCTCGACCTCGCCGGGGTCGAAGGTGATCCCGCGCGCCCAGTCCTCGAGGATCTGGAGCCCGGTATCGACCACCCCCGGTGCGTCGGTGGGGAGGGTGAGCATGTAGACGGTCTCGTCGTAGGAGACGTAGGCGTTCACGTCGGGGCCGAAGCGCATCCCCACGGATTCGAGGTAATGCACCAGCTCGTTGCCGGTGAAGTGGGTAGTCCCGTTGAAGGCCATGTGCTCGACCATGTGGGCGAGCCCCAGCTGGTCGTCGTCCTCGAGGATCGAGCCGACGTCGAGGGCGAGGCGGAGCTCGACGCGGTGGCGGGGCTCGTGGTTGGCGCGGATATAGTAGCGCAGCCCGTTCTCGAGGGTGCCGACGAGGACGGCGGTGTCGCGCGGGAGGGGTTGGGCGGCCTCGGCGGGGGGTGGCGGGGGGGTGTGGGTGGCGCACCCCGCGGCGGCGAGGAGCGCGATGAGAACGAAGCGGTAGACGACGCCGACGCGCGCCACCCTACTCGCGTACCCATGGTCCGCGGCAGAACGTACCCGCCCGTGATGTGTGACAGACTGTCTGCGGTCGGGATATCTGGCAGGGATCACTTCGAACTCTCCCACTCGACGATCGGATGTTGGCTCAGCCCTCGGCCGTGACGCAGGCGGCCCTCCGGATCACCGGAGGGCCGCTCCACGGGGTACAGCTCGTGCCGGCCCGGCGGCCGGGCGTTACTTCGGATCGAGGATACGCGCGATCCGTACCCGCACCGTCTCGAGGTGCAGCCGGGTCAGCTCATCGCCGGCGCGCGGGAGCGCGTCGCGGATCGAGGCGTCGAGCTGGCGGAGCTCACGACGGTAGAGCCCGCGGATGTCGTGCAGCAGCGTCCCGGTGAGCTTGGTCGAGCCGGGGTTCAGGACGGCGTCGATCTGGTCTAGGTAGGCATGCTGCAGGTCGCGGCGCATGGCGTCGATCTTGACCGAACCGAGCGAGAGCTCGCGCCAGAGGCCGCGGCGCAGGTCGCCGAGGAACTCGGCGGCGGTGTAGACCTTCTCGCCCTTGCGCGCGAGCGCCTCGAACTCGAGCATCCGGCCGAGACGGTTGCGGTGCATCAGCTCGCCGAGCAGGCTGGCCTGCGCGCGGCTGACCCGGTCCATCGTCCCCTTGACCTCGATCCGGCGCATGATCTCCGGGTCGAGGAGGTAGGTCGGGGTCTTGAACGCCTCCTCGTTGAGGAACGCGACCGCCTCCTTCTGCCGCGCGGCCGGGACGAGCTGGAAGCGGACGCCCTCCTGGCCGCCGTACTTCTCCTGGCCCTCGACCCCGCCGACCATGCTGAGGACGTGCTTGAGCTCCGTGGTCCACTGGTTGATGACCACGCCGTACACTTCCCTCAGGTCCGAGAAGTCCTCGCCTTCGCGCACCGTGGCCGAGACGATCATCGGCACGATCCGGCGGATGTTCTTGAGCCCGAGCCGGGTCGAGTAGACGACGTCGGCGTCGCCGACCGCCTCGGTCTGCTCACCCACCACCGCGCCGCTACGATCCGAGGTCGAGAACCGCAGCCACGGCTTCTCGTCCTGCTCGCGCGCCCACTGGTCGAGCACCGCGCGCGCCTCGGCCGAGGACTTCACCCCCGGCACCGGCCGGTAGCCCCACTTGATCGCGAACTTGTCGTACGGCCCGATCCGCGGGATCAGCAGATCGACGGGGATGTTGTCCTCGGGCTGCGCGACGTAGTGGAAGCGGGCGTAGTCCATGATCGAGGGGACGTGGCCCATCCGCCGCAGGAAGTCGACGTTGCGCAGGCTGTCGGCCGGGTACATCGAGCTCGCCTTCATGTTGTGCTGCAGCCCGAGCGTGTGGCCGACCTCGTGGGCGACCACGTAGCGCAGGAGCTCACCCATCAGCGAGTCGGGGAGCGGGAGGCGTTGCGCGCGCGGATCGAGGGGCGCGACCTGCGCGAAGTACCAGTTCCTGAGCAGGTTGAGCACGTTGTGGTACATCTGGATGTCCGAGACGAGGATCTCGCCGGTCCGCGGGTCGTGGACGTGCGGCCCCATCGCGTTCTCGGTCGTGCTCGGCATCCACCGCACCATCGAGTAGCGGGCGTCTTCCGGGGACCACTTCGGGTCGGTCGGCGCGTCCTTGGCGAGGATCGCGTTCTTGAACCCCGCCTCCTCGAAGGCCGCCTGCCAGTCCTCGACCCCCTTCTTGATGTAGGGGACCCACTTGGCCGGGGTGGCCGGGTCGATGTGGAAGACGATCGGCTTGACCGGCTCGCAGGGGATGCTCTCACCCGGCTTGCACTCCAGCCGCCAGCGGGTGATGTAGCGATACTGGCTCGCGCGGTGCTCGTCGGTGCCGTAGTCGATCTTCCCGATGGAGAAGTAGCCGACGCGGGTGTCGAAGAGGCGCGGCTCCATCGGGACCTCGGGGAGCTTCACCATGCTCCAGTGCACCACGATGCTCTCGCTGCGCGGGGTCCGCCCGAGGAACGCCATCTCGACGGCCGAGGGGGTGACGGTGTAGGTATGGACCGCCGAGACCTCGACGTTCTCGGGGTAGGCGGCGGCCCGCTCCACGAAGGTCCGGTCCTTCTCCGGGGCCGCGGTACGGACCCCGAACTCCGGCGACTTGGTGGTATAGAGCGAGGTCACTTCGATGACCGCCGCGCTGTCGGGGCCCCAGGTCTTGATGTCGAACCGCCCCACGATCGCGGCGTAGGTAGCCGCCTCGACCGCACGGTAGATCGGCTGCGTGCTGTCGGCGATCACCTCGTAGTATGGGGAACGGAGCAGGATCTTGTCGCCTTGCCGTTCCCAGCGCAGCACGCGGTTGCCGACCGGCCGGCCGCCGAAGTTGCCGTGGGTGTTGCGAGCGATGGTCGTGACGAGGAGCATGTCCTTCCCGAGCGCCTCGCGCGGGATCTCGAAATAGAGCTTGCCATCGACCAGGTGGGTTTTGAAGAGACCGGAATCGGATACCGCGGTGGAGGGGATGACCTTCGAATACGGCTCGAACTTGCTCTTGCCTTTGTCACTCTTCGTGCTGTCGCTGGCCTGCGCGGCCGCGGGGGGTGGGGTCGGTTTGGATGAACGGAACGGGATCACCGAACAGCCGGCCAACGCCAGCGTGATTGTCGCTACCAGAACTGATCTCATGACTTCACCATCATGACCGCCACGGCCAGAGGCCGTGCGGTGGGGGTACACCCACGGCAGCGAGCTCGCCGTCCGAGCTGGCAAACGCCGCAACCGTGGACCTGATCGACTATAGTTTCCTATAATATCATACCTTGCCGACGAAAGCGAGCCGGGAGCGACCAGTGGCCCGATTCCACCTGTTCGCGCCGGTCGGGGAGGAGTCGTCGGGTCGCCGAGGAGGGCGCGCTACGGTCGGGGCCGGGGCGGGAGGCTTCACTCCCCGCGCGGGTAGACCCTAACCGTCTCGTAGCGTTCTATCTCCACCTGGCCGGCCGGCGCGCCGCGGCGTTTGTGGACGTTGCCGGCGCGGCAGAGGTGGACCGGGATCTTGCCACGCGCCTCGCGGGCCTTGGAGTACCACGCCGCGAGCTCGGCGGCGCGCAGGATGACGGAGCGTGGTGCGTCGTCCACACCCTCGGGGAGTTTGACGACGACGTGGCTCCCGGCGAACCCCGCGGCGTGGAGCCAGAGGTCGCGGGGCCGGGCTACGCGGAAGGTGAGCTCGTCGTTCTCGCGGGCGCCCTTCCCGACCAGGATCTCGAACCCCTCGACCTCGAAGGTGCGCCACCCTGTACCTTTGCTCGCCACTCTGAACTCCCTGCCGATGCTCTCTCTCCAGACGACACCTTCAAAGGTAGCCCGGCGCGCGCCGCGAGTCCATCGTCCGCGCCCCGCGCCCCCGGGTCGGGGTATGCCCTACGCACCCGCGGCGGATTAAGTCCTACCCCAGATCGCAGAGAAGGACCTACAGACGACGCCAGACGTGCGACCTACCTTGTGGCTATGCACCGGCTCCGGCCGGCGCACCCCACGGGACCGGGCCCGTTCCGTGCGGTCCGGGATCCCGCCCGGCTCGGGCGGCGTGGGGTCAACGATAGCTCGGAAAAAGGAGGTGTTACGATGGCTGGTCAACTGGAGGGGAAGGTCGCGGTCATCACGGGTGCCGGATCCGGTATCGGTCGTGCGACCGCGCTGGCCTTCGCGCAGGAGGGGGCGCGGGTCGTGGTCTCCGACCTGAACGAGGAGACCGCCAACGTGACCCGCGATGATATCGTGGCCGAGGGCGGCGAGGCGGTCGCGCTGCGGGTGGACGTGGCGAACGAGGCCGACAACGAGGCGCTGGTCCGCGCGGCGGTCGACACCTACGGCCGGCTCGACGTCGCCTTCAACAACGCGGGGATCGAGGGGCTGATCGCGTCCGTCACGGACTATCCATCCAAGGATTGGGACAAGATCATCGCGATCAACCTGAGCAGCGTCTATTACGGGATGCGCTACCAGATCGCGCAGATGAAGGCGCAGGGCGGCGGTGGTTCGATCATCAACACCGCGTCGATCCTGGGGCTGGTGGGGTTCGCCAACACCCCGGGTTACACCGCGGCGAAGCACGGGGTCGTCGGGTTGACCAAGGTCGCGGCGCTGGAGAACGCGCCGCTCGGGATCAGGGTCAACGCGATCAACCCGGGGTTCATCGAGACCCCATTGGTGATGGAGCGGGGGGTGAAGGCGGCTGAAAACCCGGAGATGTACGAGCAGCTCGTCGCCCTTCATCCAATGGGGCGTCTGGGCCGCCCGATCGAGGTCGCGGCCGCGGTGGTCTGGCTCGCCTCCGACGCGGCGTCCTTCGTCACCGGGATCTGTCTCCCGGTGGATGGTGGGTACACGGCGAGGTAATACGCTGACCGCCCCACTCGCCCCCGCGGAAGCAGGGGCGAGTGGGGTGTTTCCCCAGAATCAGTGCGTCCGCTACGGCAGATCGCCCCGGCGGTGCGCCACGGTGGATGCGCCTTCCGTATTCATCGATGCGTCGCTGGTCTTGACGGCCGCCAACTCGGTGAAGGCGCTAGCCGCGCCGTGCTTGTAGACCAGATCGCCGCCGGTATGACCGACTTTCCACCCGATGACCACCAGGACGAAGGTGCCTACCGTACCGAGGATGCGCGCCGTCCGGGCGACCGCGGGGACGGGTACCAGCCCGGCGGCGCTGACGACCAGGACCACGCCGGTGAGGAGAAGGAAGGTCTCGGCAATCTCTTCGTGTTCATGGACGGCATCCCTGGGGACAACCCGCTCGACGACGTCTTCGTCGTTCTCGCCGGTTTCGACGGCGAGCCAGGTGGTGATGAAGAGGGCACCGAGTACCGCCAGTGTCAGTCCCCACGCCCGCACGGGTCTGGCACCCTTCCGGATCGCCCAGAGGGAGCCTAGCGCGACGATGGGAGCGAGAATGAACAACGCGATCGGGAAGTGGACGATCGCTGGGTGGAGTGGATAGGGAAACATGTCGACCTCCAAGGGTTCAAGTATGTACGGGCCACTGTGGTGCGCAGTGGAAAGGTCGCGTTCGGGCTACTCAAGGGACATAGTCACAAGCAGATCGCCAATCTCACCCAGCGCAGCGAACGCACCGTGCGACAGCACGCGGTCGCCGTCTATGGCAAATCCGGGCTCACCGGACGAGCGGAGTTGGCGGCCTTCTTTCTGGAGGGGCTGATGCTGCCTGCAAACACACGGAACGCGGACACAGAACCCCTGGACTCTTCAGTCGCTTCGGGGGTAGCAGCGTTGTAGCCCTCTCATACCTTCTGGTACGGAAGCTCATGGGCCGCGCCAGACTGGGGACCCGGCGAACGTGGGCGACGGCCTCGCCTCGGCCCGTGCGGCTGGATGCAGAGCTCGGTCGGCGACCGCGTGTTCAGCTCGCCACGACTCGCCCGATGATCCGATCCACCAGCCCCGCGTCGAGCACCCCGCTCGCGACCTCTTCCTTCACCTCCGCGAAGACGCGCGCCCGCAGCACCTCCGGCGCCAGCGGCTCACGCGGGTCGAGGTAGCCCTGCTCCTCGAGGAACTCGCGGAGCAGCTCCCTACGGTTCGAGGGGAACCTCGGCAGCATCCCACCCTCGATCGCCGCGACCAGCCGCGCGGCGTCGCCGTGCAACTCGGTAAGTAGCTGAACGACACGGTCCATGAAGGTCTTGGAGACCGCGCCCGAGGCCTCGATCGCCTCCCGGTCGACCGGCCGACCGCGGCCGATCCGCGCGAGCTCGAGGGCGGTCTCGAGGGTGCGGGCGGCGGCCCTGATCCTGGGGTACACCCGCACGTCCTCCCCCAGCAGCGCCTCACCGCCGTGCTCCACCAGCGACCGGAGCTGGCCCCAGGTCTCGATCCGGCGGGTCAGGAGCCGGTAGAGGAGCGCGGTGTCGTCGACCAGGTACCAGAGGTGGACGCTGCCGAGCTCGACGAAGAGGTCGAGCCCCGGGACCAGGAGGATCCGGCCGTACTCGTCGTGGCTGAGCTCGCCTGGTGCCGGGAGCTCGGGACGCGCGGCGGGCGCTGTAGCTGGCAGCGGCGCGACCTCGTACCGGGCGAGGCGCCGGGCGTCGGCGAGGTCGAAGACCGCCCAATCCACCGCCCCCGCCCGCTCTAGCGCGGCCCGCCACTTCGCTACCTCGTCCGGCTGCGCGGTGAAGTAGAAGACCTGCCGCCCCTCGGCCGCGAGCGCGATCGTCGCGTCCATGATCGCGGCGGCGCGGACTTCGTCGCTGTTGCCGAGGGTCTCGTCGAAGATCAGCGGGAGCCGGACCCCGCTCTCCTGGCTCTCGACGAAGGCGAGCCGGACCGCGAGCAGGAGCTGGACCCGGGTCGCGCTCGAGAGCTCGTCGAGCGAGTGGCCGCGGCCGGTGGTCTCGTCCACCGCGCGGAAGGAGGGGTTGGCGCCGTCCTCGAAGTCGAGGCGGTAGCGGCCGCGGGTGATCAGCGCCAGGAGCTCGCGCGCCCGGTGGAAGACGGCCGGGCGCTGCTCGTCGCGCGTGGCGCGCTGGAGGTATGCTACGAGGGTGTTACCGACGACGCCGAGGATGTCCCGGTCCCGCGCCTCCCGGAGCGCCGCCTCGCAGCGCTCGACCTCGGCGAGAGCGGCTTCGACGGCGTGGCCGCGGCGGGCCAGGTCGAGCCGGGTCCGGATCCCGGCGATCTCGTCGCGCAGCTCACCAGCGGCCGCCGCCACGCGCCGGGCCTCCTCGAGCTCGGCGCGAAGCTCGTCGGCGCTGCGGTCCTCGAGCCCGGGCCCGTACCCCGCCGCCGCGGTCAACCGCTCCCACGCCCCACGCCGGACCGCCTCCGCCCCCTGCCGCCGCTCGACCGCGGTGCGGTAGGCGGGGAGGAGGGTGCACCAGTGGCGGACCAGCACTTCGGGATCGCGGGTAGTGGCGTGGACTACGCCGTGCGTATCGGTGACGCGGGCGCCGATGCCAGCCACGTCGGGCTTGCCTCCCCATCCCCCCGCGGCCGCGAAGTCACCGTCCCCCTGCAACCCCACCCGTTCGTAGATCGACCGCCGCTCCGCCACCAGCTTCTCCAACTCCGACCTCGCCCCGGCGATCCGCTCCTCGGCGTGCCGCAGCACCGTGGCGGCGCGGCGATGTTGCTCGAAGCGCCGCGCCACCCCCTCGACCGCACCGGCGAGCGCCGGGAGATCATGGAGGTCGGCGTAGCCGAAGGGCGCGAGCCGGGCCGCCGCGTCGGCCAGGGTGTCGGCGTGCTGGCGGCGGAGGTACTCGAGCTCCGCCTCCCGCTCCGCGACCCTCCCCGCCGCGTCCTGCCACCGGCTGATCCGGTTGGCCAGCGCGTAGAGCGCCGCCGGCTCGAGCGCGGGGGCGACGCCGAAGCTCGCCGCCAACTCGGCGCGCCGGGCGTCGAGCTCTGTCCAGGCCCTCTGTACCCCCTCGAGCTCCCGCGCCACCCGCTCCCGTTCCGCCGCCCGTTCCTCGGCCAGTCGCGCCTCGGCGCGGCGGGCCTCGAGCCGGTCGAGGACTTCGGCCACCCCCTCAGCCGTCCAGGCGCGCGGGCGCTCCAGCCCCAGCCGCTCGTACTCGCGGCGGTGGGCCTCCCGCGGATCGGCGGCGGCGGGCGCCGCGCGCAGGATCAGGAAGAGGAGAACCCCACCGGCAAGGAGTAGGAGGGCCGCGACGGCCGTCGGGAGGAGCCCGGCCATGAGCAGGACGAGCCCAGCCGCGGCCAGCACCCCAGCCGCGGCGGCGCCCAGCCCGCGGAGCCGACGCTCCCGTACGGCGGTTGCGGGGTCGGCGCCATCCCCCGTGCGCAGCCATTGCTGCAAGAGCACGATCCCCTTCCCCACCTGCGCCGCGTCACCCTCCCGCGCGGCGTCGCCCGTCAGGAGCTCGAGCCTTGCCTGGGCGGCCTGGAGCGCCGCGCGGACCCGCCCCGCCTCCTCGGCGAAGCCGGCGAGGGTGTCGAGAGTGACGACGTCGAGCCCGCGGAGCGTCGCCTCGTCGACGACCTCCCCGATCCGGGCCAGCTCCTCGGCCGCCTGCCGCCGCGCCCCCGCGAGCTCGGTCTCCTTGGCGGTGATCGCCTGCTCGAGGGCGCGGAGCGAGTCGAGCCGGGCGCGGAGGGTGTCGAGGACGACGTCGTCCTGGACGACGCTGCCGGCCCCATCCGCACCGGCCGCCCCCAACACCCCGGCCGCCTGCAGCTCCGCCTCGGCCTTGCGCCGCTCGGCCTCCGCCGTCTCGAGGAGCCGTTGCACCTCGACGAGCCGGTCCCGGATCCCGTCGAGGCGGTCCGCCTCATCGCCGCGCAGCGACGCGAGCTCTGGCGGGAAGGCGGCAACCGCCGCGACCGCCGCCGCCTCGGCCGCCACCGCGTCGGCGTACTCGACCGCGCGCTCGAGGAGCCCGACGCGGAGCGCCGCCGCTTCGGCCGCCTCCAGCCGCGCGGCCAGCGCGCCGAGCCGCCGCTCGTCCTGCTGCAGCGCCTCCTCCGCCGCGTACGCCTCGCGCAGCCGGGTGCGCGCTTCATCCAGCGCCTCCGCCTCCTTCCCGCGCCGCGGGGAGGTCGTCCGGATGTGGAGCGACTCGGCGGCCCGCCCGATGTCGTATCCGCCGGCCGACTCGCGCATGATCTCGGCGGCGAAGGAGCTGTTATCCGAGCGTAGCAGCTCGTGCAGCGAGAGGTGGTACCGGTCCCGCGCCTCGGCGGGGGGTAGCACCGGCGGGTCGGCGTCGCGGCCGTCGCACTGGTAGCTCGCGCTCTCCCCCTCGACCTCGACGCCCCACTCCCGCCCGGCGAGGTGGAAGCGGGCCTCGAGACTAGCGTTGCGGTGCGCCGCGGCGCGCGGCCAGAGGAGCGACTCGAGGGCGCGCGCCGTCGTCGACTTACCGGACGCGTTCGGGCCGTGCACGATGTTCACCCCCGCGGCGAGCCCGTCCAACGTGTAGCCGCCGTCGGTGATCCCCGGCATCCGGCGGACGGTCACCCGGCCGAAGGTGAGCGCCTGCGGGTCGCGCGGCCGGCCGGCGGCCGAGCGCTCGGCCGCCTCGGGGGTCGGGGCGCCGGCCGGAAGTGTCGCCATCCGGTTCATGCGACCTCCTTCTGCGCCAGGAGCGCATCGAGTAGCAGCGCGGCCTGGCGGGCGAGGGCGTCGCGGGCGAGCCCGCGCAGGGCGGCGTCGCCCGACAGCGAGTCTCCGTAGACGACGTCGCCGCGCCCACCCCCCCGGCCGACCCCGTTCCGGTCGCGCAGCCCGAGGTACGCACGGGACTGGGCGACCTCTACCGCCGCGCGCTCGGCGTCGCGGAGGAGGCGGAGCTGCTCGGGGTCGAGGCCGGCGGGCGGGTGGCCGGGCACCGCGGCGGGCTCGGCGCCCTGGTGGGATGATGCTCGATCGACGTCGTCCAGCCCGATGAGGAGGCGGGCCAGCAGACCGACGGGGTCGTTGCCGCGGGCGAGCTCGGCGAGGTCGTACCCAGGCCTGGTCGCGACCTCGACCTTCTCGACCGAGGCGGTCGCGCCGCCGGGGCCGGGGAGCTCGAGGTCGGCGGCGAGGGCTTCGAGATGGGGGCCGAGCTGGCGGTGGACCTGGGTCCGCCCGACGACGCGGAGGCGGCAGGAGATGCAGCGGAGGGCGACGTCGTCTACCAACGACTCGAGGTGCGCCCGCACCGCAGCCGCTACCCGCACATCGACCTCGCCCAGATCCACCACGCCGGTCAGATCGACCACCACCTCGTCGTAGCGGACCGAGGAGAGGGGGACGAAGCGGGTGGTGAAGCGGCGGCCCGGGGCGAGCTCGAGGAGCCAGGCGCCGTGCGCGCCGGTCTCGCCGGGGTCGAGCGCCTGGGGCGAGCCGGGGTAGAGGACCGGCGTGGCCCCCGCGGCATCGTGCAACGCGGGGAGGTGGACATGGCCGAGGAGCCAGAAGTCGACCGGCCGGGCGCGCAGCTCGCCGAGCATCACCGGGGCGTAGGGGCTCGCCGGCTGCTCGAGGTCGGCGTGGAGCAGGGCGAGGACCGGGGCATCGTCCGGGACGGGGAGGTCGTAGTAGGCGACGGGGCTCTCCCGCACGTACTGCGCGGGGAACGACCACCCGTCGAGGTGCAGGACCGCGCCATCACGGCGGATCGTGGTCCTCTCCCAAGCGCCGGCCGCGCCGAGGAGCCGGAAGGCGTCGGGGCCAAGCCCGGCGGCCAGGCGCGGGAGGACATCGAAGTCATGATTACCGGCGACCGCGACCGTCGTGATCCCCGCCGCGGCGAGCCGCCGCACACCGGCCTCGAGGGGGCCGGCCGCCTCGTAGAACCGATTCGCGCGGTCCACCAGGTCGCCACTCACGACGACGGCGGCCACCGACTCGGCCAGCGCCAACTCCACCACCCGCTCCCAGCAGGCGGCGGCGGAGTGCGCGCGGTCGTCGAGGTGCCTGGGCAGCCGCGACGAGCGACGCCCGAGATGCAGGTCACCGGTGCAGAGGATCTTCATGAGCTCGGATTCTGGATCGAACAGGTCCGGTCTACGATCTTCGGCCTGCCGCGCCCGGTGCTCGGTCTACCCGGGGTCGGCGGCAGGGTGTATCGAACAGCGGCAACGGCTTCGGACCATTTCACCGTCCGCGCCGGCGCCCATACGATAGCGAGGGGCTACGACAGCCGGCTCGGGCGAGGGTAAGGTAGGGGGGAGGTGGGGGACGTGCCAGATGGGTGGCGGGCACTACCTGGGCGGCGGGGTGAAATCCGTCGTTCCCACCACGAAATGAATCGGGCCGATCCCGACATGGGACCGGCCCGATCGAAAATCATCACGGTGTTCAGCGCGCCTGCCGGAGCTGCTCGAAGACTTCGAGTACCCTGGCCTGCCGCGCGGCGCTCAGCTTCTCGAACCCCGCGACCTTCGCCGCGGAGAGCTCGATCGGCTGCTTCAGCGGCGAGAGATCGACGATCGGGAATTCCGACTCGTCCACGATCTGCACGGAGAAGCTGCCGTTCGAGACCTGGATCACCTTCTCGGCGTCCTCGGGATCGACCGCGGTCCCGTGGAAGGTACCCGCGACCGACTTGGCGGTCAGCTTGCTCAACGAGATCTCGCCCAGCTCGGCCACGAAGACGTGACCGTCGACGTTCACCGTGTCGGCGAAGTCCACGTTGAAGTAGAAGAGCGCGAAGCCACAGTTCTTTTCGCACGTATCCACGTTCAACGAGAAGTTGCCCACCGCCGGTTCATCGATGAAAAACATCACCGCATCGCCCTTCAAGCCATTCGTGAACCTGAAGGCGGTCATGGCAATGACGTCTTCGCTGTCGTCACGGACCGCGAAGGCGTAAGATTCGTTGTTGAAAACTGCCCGCTGCGTCGGGGTCCCTTTCGCCGAGAAGGTACCCGAGATGGCCCCGCTGTAATCGAACTTCAGGGTCCCCTCTGCCGTCCCGTTGGACGGACCGGTCGAGTCGCCGCCGCACCCCACCGCGAAGGCGATGGCCAGTACAGCCAGCATTGCACTACGAACTGACTTCAAAATTACCTCGGTGATACTGGTGCAATAAAGATCGCGGCCGGATAATCGGCCGCGATCGGGCGCCTTGTCGTGACGCTGGAAGCAGAATAGCAGCCGCTCAGTGCCGGAGCAAGGGGGCGGTCGGGGGTAGGGGGACCGATTGTATTCAGAAGTGGTTGCAGAACTGCTCACAAAGAGCGTACACTAATAGGAAAACCAACAGACTTCCCCGGACCATCGAAGGGATACTCATGGTGTCGCAGCGTTTCTTTGTGCTCGCAGCCCTGGCGTTCCTCCTCAGCGTCGTACCAGCGTGCAACAGCTCCGGCCCCAACGAGCCGAACCGAGGGGTCACGATCGAGAAGGTTTCCGGCGACAAGATTTCCGCTGTCTTCGGCACCGGTATCACGCCAACCGTGCGCGTGAAGCGTGACGGGGAGCCCGAAGCCGGCGTGAACGTGAAGTTCAGCGTGGTTTCGGGGGGCGGGACGGTGGCGAATTGGGAGGTCCGGACCGACGAGAACGGCGTCGCCAGCACGCTCTGGCTCCTGGGCGCCACCACCGGCAATCAGGTACTCCGGGCGAGCCTGGCCGGGGAATCCGCCTATTTCACGGCGACGGCCGCGGCGCCGCAGGTGGGGACGTCGTACTTCGGCCGTAACAACTACGTCGAGTACATCCCGGGGGAGCTGCCGATCATCCTCTCTTCTCCGCACGACGGCCCGCTCACGCCAAGCGAGATCCCGGACCGGACCTGGGGTACCATAGGGCGCGACCTCAACACCATGGACCTGACGCGCCGTATCGCCAGCGCGCTCCAGCGGCTGACCGGCAAACGCCCTTACGTGGCGATCAACCACCTGCGCCGGATCAAGCTCGACCCGAACCGCGAGATCGTGGAAGCGGCGCAGGGGAGCCGCTACTCGGAGTTCGCCTGGCACCAGTACCACACCTGGATCGACATGGCCAGGGACGAGATCACCAAGAAGTACGGTACCGGCCTGCTCCTCGACATCCACGGCCACAGTCACGAGATCAAGCGTGTCGAGGTTGGCTACATGCTCAACTCGTCGGACCTCAACCGGTCGGACTCGCAACTGGACGCGACGCAGTACATCACCAAGAGCAGCATCCGCCACCTCGGCACCACGTCGCCGTTGCGCTTCTCCCAGCTGGTTCGCGGCGACGACAGCCTCGGCCAGATCATGGTGCGCAATGGGCTCCGCGCGATCCCCTCCAAGGCGGAGCCGCGCCCCGAAAACGATCCCTTCCTCAGCAGCGGCTACACCCTGCAACGGCATGGACGGGATAGCGGGACCTTCAACGCGATCATGCTCGAGCACGACAGCGAAGTGAGGAGTTCGGCCACGTCGCGCGAGGCGTACGCCAACGCGCTGGCGAAATCGGTCGTCGAGTTCGTGGCCAAGCACATGAACATCGACATGACCCAGCTGGAGCCGGCGGGGGTACCGTGATGGAACCGGTCGGCAGGGGTACCGTGACGACGGCGATGTGACGCGGCTACGCTCCGATACGAAGGCGCCCGGGATCGATGGTTCCCGGGCGCTCTTCGCATCCCCGTCTCGCGCTCGCGTAACCCGTTCTCACCCCCCCACCAAACACCCCGGCCCGCCCCCATGCCGCACATCGATCTCGAAAGAGTACGGCACGATCGAGCCGAAGACCCCTGCGCCATCACCGCGGATGCTCGAGATCCGCACCGGGCCCGAGGGGTGGAAGTTGTCGGCCCGGAGCGCGTTCACGTAGTTCCGGTCCAGGGCGCCGACGATGATCTGGACCCGGACACCCTCGGGGAAGCCGTCGTCCAGCGCGAGCATCAGCTCGTTGTCGTAGTTCTGGCGCTCGAAGAGCCCGACCTGCGCGGGGATGATGATCGACGTATCACGCTCGGAGGCCGAGACGCCGAGTAGGTTGACGACCTCGGGGATGTTCGGGATCCCTCTACCATCCAACGCCTCGGGGAGCCCCTCGACCCTCATGTGCGTCATGTACGCACGCGCCCCCGCCGAGACCGTCCACTCCAGCGGGAGCGGCGTCTCCGGCGGTAGCACGCACCGCCCGACCTCGCCCGGCGGACGCCTGGCCTCGGCAGGGAGCCCGCGCAGCTGGTACCACCCTGGCACCGTCGTCCGGCCCTGGAGCCGCTTCCCGTCCGCCGTCTCGATCAGGAGCTCGTACTCCTCCCCGGGGATGACCCAGTACCCGGCCGTCGCGGGGGAGAGGTAGCAGCTCGCGCCCATGTCGACAGCGGCCTCACCGCCGGTGTAGGTGGGGTCGATAGTCATGCAGGCGTGGGGGGAGACCTCGGAGAAGACGACCTCCACGCCGTCACCCCGCCGGACCCGGACCTGCGCGCCCGGCTCGCCGCCGACCACCCTGCCGTTCAGCGTGTGGTGGAGGATGACGTACTGCATCGGCCGCCCGGCGTCGAGGATCGCCTCGACGATCAGCAGATCCTCGCCGGCGGGGATCGTGACCTCGTCGAGCTCGCACCCCGCGAACCCTAGGACGACGAGGATCCCGGCCGCGAGCCCCTTCCAGCAGCGCCACATCAGAACGTCACCTCCAACCCGATCGTCGGCAGGATCGGGAACATGCTGAGCCCGGAGACCGTGGCCGGGCTACGATCGTAGTGATAGAAGTAGAAGAGCGGGTTCTTCCGGTTGTAGGCGTTCAGGACCTGCAGATACGGCGTATAGCTCCCCCACCGGCGCTCTACGGTCTTGCGGACCGAGATGTCGAGACGATGGTAGGCAGGGTAGCGCTCCCCGTTACGGGGGCCGAGGATGACGTACATCGGCGGCCCATCCGGCTCCTCACCTCCGGTCGGCACCGGTATCGTGTGCCGGCCGATCACCGGGTCGTATTCCCACATGATGCTCTGCGCGATCGGCCGGGTGTACGGCAACCCCGTACCGAAGTTCCAGCGCAAGCCGAGCTCGAGATCCTTCGGCCCCGCGAACTGCAGGACGAGGTCGATGTCGACGCGGCGGTCGTAGCCCGGTGGGTAGGTGATCGTGGGCGGCTCGCCCTCCCACCCGAGCGCCAGCGGGTCGGCGAAGGTCCGCTCGGCCTTCAGGAACGATACCGTCGTCCAACCGGTCCAACGCCCGGACCGCTTGCGGACCATGAGATCGAGACCGTACGACCGACCGGTGCCGGTCAGGTAGTCGTCGTTGGGATCGTTGGTGTCGTCCGCGGAGTTGAAGGCGACGAGGCCCCGGAACTCCCGGTGGTACGCCTCCAGCGACGCCGACCACCGCTCGCCCCAGTACCTCTCGACCCCTAGCTGGACCTGGTCCGAGGCGACGGCGGGGAGGACGGCGCCCGCCAGGACCCACATGTCGTTGGAGAGGGGGAGCGTCTCGTCCTTGAGCGAATGCAGGAACTGCGTGTAGCGGCCGACCGCGAGCTTGATCGCGGCGTCGCGCCCCGCGCCGAGGAACCGCTTGACCGCGAACCGCGGCGAGACCAGGAGGTGCGATGTGTCGGCCGCCGACCAGAGGTCGACCCGCACGCTCGGCTCGATGAGCCACGACTCCGTCGGACGCCACCCGACCTGCGCGAAGGTACCCGCCATCGTCCCACGAGCCCCCTCGTCCCACAACGACGTCCCGCCACCGCCGAAGTGGTTCCGGGCCTCCAACCCGCTCACCTCGCCGCCGAACCGGACCGAGCCCGTAGCGAAGCCACGGACCAGGTCGACCCGGCCGAAGAGCTGCCGGAGCCGGCTCGAATAGCTCACCCCGTCGAAGTCGATCATCCCGAACTTCTCGGTGTAGCGGGAGCCCCCGAGCCGCGCCGTCGTGATCCACTCGCCCCACGGCTGGTCCCAGCGCACCCCGAGCACGTCGTTCCCCCAGATCCACTTGATCCGGATGGGCGCGTTGGAGTCGTCGTCGCTGCGCCGGGACTCGCGCCGCGACATGTCGAAGACGTCGTCGCCCGTATAGGCGACGATGCGGAGCCGGCCGCCGCGCGGGAGATCGAACGTCAGACCGCCCTGCAGGTCGATCAGGTGGTACGGCAGGCCGACGTCGTCCGGGAGGATCCGATCGAAGTACGACCGCCGCGCCGAGACGAACCACCCGCCCCGGTGCGACGCGAAGGGGAGCCCGCCGTGCAGGCTGAGCCGCGAGGCCAGGAGCGAGACACCCGCCGCGCCCCCGAACTCCGAGCCGATGAATTCCTTCGTCTCGACGTTCAGGACCGACGAGACCCTACCACCATACTCCGCGCCGAAACCACCGGCCAGGAGCTCGGCGCCGCCCAGGACATCCGCGTTGAAGACGCTGAAGAGCCCGCCGAGATGGAAGGGGTTGAAGACGGGGAACCCGTCGAGGAGGATCAGGTTCTGGTCGGCGGCACCGCCGCGGACGTTGAACGCGCTCGAGAAGTCGGAGGTCGTGACGACGCCGGGGAGGACCACGATCGCGCGCAGCACGTCCGGCTCCGCGAGCCCGGGGAGCCGCTTCAGCTCCTGCGACGTGACTACCCGCGCCGTCGTCCCCGCCTCGGCCTCGAACCGCGACCGCTCACGCGCCGCGGTCCGCTCCCCCTCGATCACCAACGAATCGATCGCGACGGCCGCCACCACCAACGTCACATCCAACCGCCGCACCTCCCCCGGTGAGAGCCGGACCTCGGTCGCGTAGGTGGCGAAACCGATCCGCTGGACCTGGAGATGGTAGGCGCCCGCGGCGACGTCGTCTAGACGATAACTCCCGATGTCGGCCGTCACCGCCGAGCGGCGCACCAGCCCCGCGCCGACGGGGATCAACTCGATCAGCGCCCCCGCTACCGGCTCGCCCGCCGCATCGGTGACTCGCCCGTGCAGTACCGCCCCCTGCCGACCCACCGCCTCGGCCGGGAGGGATAGCAGTAGCGACAACATGAGAAACGAGAGCGCCCGCCATGAAATCGCCACGCGAGAGCTCCGCCCGAAACCGCGTATCAATTTACTAACCCAATACCGTGGTCGATCGGCCGGGGATCGAACTCGGCCACCCGGAAGCAGTAGCGTCGTAGTTGGATACGACGACTTTACGCAATTGCTCGCCGCAAGATACGCCTAGCGGACGGGTACCCGCAACGGATGGATTGTGACGCTGCAGGCGGGGAATGGATTATACCAAATGTGGTAGATCGGACATCGCCCCGGCGCTCCACTAAGTAGGTCATCTCCGCAGCCACTCCAGCTTCGCCCGCCGCCCACCTATCAACACCCCCTGACCGCCATTTGGGGCGACGGGCATGACATTACTCACCCGGACCGTCTTCTACGGCTCCACCGGCCCCTCCCCCGCCCCGGTGCGCCGCAACGCAGCGGCGATCTCATCCAGCTCCTCCCGGCTGAGCTCCAGACTCGCCGCCGCGATCCACCCATCGATCTGCTCGGGCGAGCGTGCCCCCACGATCGCCCCCGTGATCCCCGGCCAGGTCAGCGTCCAGGCCACCGCTACCGCCGCGATGGTGGCGCCGTGCGCCTCGGCTATCGGGCGGAGCGCGTCACGGAGCGCCAGGTTCTGCTCTATCGCCGGCGACTGGAAGCGCCGCGCACGCCGCCGCCAATCGTCCTCCGG
>Ga0180215_1002530_pt1 | contig 18252 bp, 15 predicted proteins | sample eDN3rd37CBELigBY_FD_128871 | JGI IMG/M metagenome (GOLD analysis project Ga0180215, IMG submission 128871) | Enriched backyard soil microbial communities from Emeryville, California, USA - eDNA 3rd pass 37_C BE-Lig BY (version 2) (version 2) | ecosystem: Environmental > Terrestrial > Soil >... | reverse complement strand
CTCAAGAGGTTCTGTGATACCTGTTAAGAATGATGTTAGTGCCGCAGAAACCATAAGTCCGCCAACAAATTTCTTTTTCTCTGGTCGAGCTTCCTGATAAATCGCTAAAGCTGCAGCAGGTAAACCAAACATCATAAACGGGAATTTACCTGTCATAAATGTACCCGCTGTTAAGTTCTGTACATTGTCTGAAATTTGCGCCATAAAGATACGCTGATCACCACGAACAACATCTCCAGCCGCTGTCACATATTGACCGAACTCGTACCAAAATGGTGAGTAGAAAATATGATGTAATCCAAAAGGAATTAACGAACGTTCGATTACCCCAAAGATAAACGCGGATAACGTTAAGTTTGCATGAACCATGTTTTGTGAGAATGCATTTAAACCATCTTGAATTGGAGGCCAAATTACAAGCATCAATAATCCTAGAACGATTGCAGATGCAGCCGTAACGATTGGAACAAATCGTTTTCCAGCAAAGAAGCCTAAGTAAGATGGAAGTTCAATTTCAAAGAATTTATTATACATAGCCGCAGCCATAATACCAACGATAATTCCCCCGAAAACTCCTGTTTGTAGGGTAGGAACTCCAAGTACACTCGCATAGTTTAAACCGTTTACATCTTCTGCAGTAATACCTAACACTGTACCCATTGTCACATTCATAATTAAGTAGCCAATAATCGCTGCAAGTCCGGCAGTTCCTTCTCCTCCAGCAAGTCCAACAGCAACACCAACAGCAAACAACAACGGTAAGTTACCAAAAACAATGTCTCCCGCTTTCTGCATGACAGCGGCAACCATTTGAATGGTACTATTATCTAGAAATGGCGCAATATCTAATAAAGTAGGGTTAAGTAGTGCAGCACCCAACGCAAGTAAAATACCCGCAGCCGGCAATAACGCAACTGGAAGCATTAAGGCTTTACCAACTTTTTGTAGAACACCAAAGGCTTTTTTCAACATATAGAAACCTCCAATTTTATTTTTTATAAGCTCATAAAAACGCTATCAGAAGAGTGAAAATAAAAAAGGCATGAGTAAAAGAAAAAATCGAAAGATGATTTGGAATTAGGTATACCTTTCCCCAAAATCATCAATTCAATTATCTTCTTTTACTCATGCCTGATCGAGTCAGTAACACGTATAAGAATGATAGCGTTATTAAATTTTCTTTTTTTGCAATCTTTGCAGATGCATTGTCAGATAAACTGCTTCTGCATCATAAACAGGTTGTTGAAGATACTTCTGCATAACCTTTATGAGCTTCCATGAAAGATTATAGCATATAGGATATTCCGCTTTCAAGAAGGAATTTATATTTCCTTGTTCTTCCACTGTTTCACCAGCATTAATTCTTTCAATCGCAAACCTTAAGTGCCGGACAAGTCGTAAGTAATCAATACTTTCCTTGTCTATTTTTATATCTAGTTGGTCCTCTATTAGTTCAACTAAAGATGTAATTAACTGAGAATGGCGATTTACATCAGAAAGCTCTTTATTCATAATAGCACTATGAATATGCAAGGCAATGAAACCGATTTCATCTTCCGGCAGATACACCCCTATTTTTTCCTCAATTAACGTGACTACTTCCCTTGCAGTGCTGTACTCCATTGGGTACAACGCTTTTGTTTCAAGTAAAAACGGGTTTTTCATTTCCAGACCATTAGATAGTCGTTTTATCGCAAACATTAAATGGTCCGTTAATCCAACATGGATATGCTCATTTAATTCTGCCCCGGTACTTTTTTTGATATGGTGTATCGCAGTAATGATCGTATCCAAAAGGTCTGTTTCAATAAAAGGCAATAGCTTAAGATAATTTTCTTGTTCTTTTTCATTTTTCAAAACAAAGGTCTTCTCAGCGTGGGATTGATCAATACTTTCTCCCTTTTTGCGATTGAACCCAATTCCTTTTCCGATTATCACTACTTCGCCATATGATGAATGCTCTCCAATTAATACATTATTATTTAATACCTTCTGTACAATAAGATCAGCCATAGTTTCTCCTCAGTTTATAATGACTTTCACAATTCATATCTTATAGAAATATACGGTTTTAAGTCAAATAATTTTTATTGGCTTTTTATCGAACTTTTTATTTTCAACAGGTTACTTATATAAAAAAAGCTGACTAAATCAATAGTCAGCTTTTTTAGCACTTACCATTATTTAAAAATAAAGTATAAAATAAATATGATAAAGAATAAATACATAATTGGATTGATTTCTTTTGCACGTCCTGACACGATCATCGTAATTGGATAGAAAATAAATCCAACTGCAATACCGGTAGCAATACTGTAAGAAAGAGGCATGATGATCATTGTTAAAAAGGCAGGTACGGCAACTTCAAATTTTGTCCAATCAATTTTTCCAAGTGACGAAACCATTAACACTCCTACGATAATGAGCGCTGGGGCAGTTACCGCCGAAGTAACAACCTGTAGTAACGGGAAAAAGAAAAGTGATAACAAGAAACACGCTGCTGTTATGAGCGAAGCAAAGCCTGTTCTCGCACCCGCGGCAACCCCTGCAGAAGATTCAACATAAGAAGTAGCCGTTGATGTTCCAAGAATAGAACCTGTTACAGATGCAATAGAGTCAGCTAATAAAGCCTGTCCTGCACGTGGCAGCTTGTTATTCTTTACAAATCCCGCCTGGTTCGCAACAGCAACCAATGTACCGGCATTATCAAAGAAATCAACAAATAAAAATGTTAAAACAATTCCAAGCATAGCCGTTGTATAGAAAGACGGATCACTAAATGATGAAAATACCGCACCGAATGTAGGTTCAAGACTAGGTACCTTATCAACCACTTTAGTTGGTGTATCTATTAATCCAAAAACCATACCTACAATAATAGAAATAATCATGCCATAAAAAACGCCGCCTCTTACCCCTCTAACCATAAGGATAACAGTCACTAAAATCCCAAATATAGAAAGCAGTGTATTAGGCTCTGATAGATCTCCAATACCAACAAGTGTTGCATCATTATTGACAATAATTCCTGATGTTTGCAAACCAATAAAAGTAATAAATAAACCAATACCAGCACCAACAGCATGCTTTAGTTCAATCGGTATAGCGTTAATTAGCTTTTCACGAAGTCCTGTTAAGGTTAAAATTAAAAAGAACATACTGGAAATAAAAACCGCTCCGAGTGCATGCTGCCAAGGAGTACCACTTCCAAGTACAACTGTATATGCAAAGAATGCATTTAATCCCAAACCAGGTGCAAGCGCAAGCGGATATCTTCCAAGCAGTCCCATAATGATACTGCCAATCGCTGCTGATAAAGCAGTTGCCACAAAGACAGCTCCATAGTCCATACGCAGCGCATCAGGCAAATCAGGAATATCAGCTAGAGTCAGCGTGATGGGGTTTACTACTAGAATATAAGCCATTGCTAAAAAGGTGGTTAATCCGCCTATAATTTCGCGGCGATAATTTGTTCCAAGCTCATCAAACTGAAAATACTTCTTCATGATATTCCTCCTATATATAGTCCCTACAAAAGCGATCCTGGCAAATAATCATGCTATCACACTATTCATTCTAACCAAACAGATGTCAGTTGACACGAATTTCGCCAAAACCAAATAGCACTTCAATAACAATCGAAGTGCTTGACTACAAATAATGACAATAAAAGGAGAATATACAATTTATTATCAACTCGTAGTCAAGCTATTTACGGTAGCTTGGTAGAAACTTTTGGGCCATATCCCCAAGATTATACGATGTATTTACATAATTGCCTTACCGAAAATATTATATCAGCATAAAATAAACCCGTCAATAAATAAAACGAACATTTTTATATCTACATTTCCCAACGTTCGTGTTTATTCACATTATATATATTCACTAAGCTCAACCGATATTCATCTATGTTAATATAACAACCGGAAATTCTCTACACGCTTGGTAATTTTATTTTTATCGAGACACTCTAAAATGATCATGGAATATTTGCGGCTGGATCCTGTCATATCCCGAAATTCTGCTAGTGTCATCTTACCATTCTGTTTTATAAAGTTGATTACTTTCTGAACAGCCTCTTCATAGTAATCTTTAAACATGACGGTTTCTGAATCAAGACGAACAATCGTTTTACCTGTAAGGGAATCAATTAATTCCTTGCGTTCTTTGTTATCTCCTATGAGTTCCAATTCACTTGGAGGAGTAAAACCAGCTTTTTTCAATTTTTGCTCGATATCTTCTTTATCCTTTAGCTGATATTTGTTATACGTTACCGTAAACTCACTTAAAGAGATGGTCTCATGATTCTTTATCACTTTTTCATCGGCTAACAATTGTAACAGTTTATCAAAGTCTTTGCTCTTTACATTCGAAGCAACCCGAGATCGCAGCTCTTCTTTTGTTATTCCTGTTCTCAGTCTGAATGATTTATGGTAACGATCTAGAATAGCTGTTATATCCTTTTTTAACTTTTCATATTTCAACGAGGACATATACAACTGGTGAACTTTGATCAGCTGGTTTTTCTTGACCATTTCACCCATGTACTCTATTACTTCTGTTTGAGGCATACCCAAATAACTGGCCGTTTCTTCCATTGAGGTCAGCAAATCTTCTTTTCTATTCATGAAATCGGCAATTAATTCACTTGTTGAGCCTTTTTCACGGGTCTTTAGCGTTTCGATGGTATGCTCGTTAAAACGACGATGTTTTGTTGGCAGTGTATCTAATATTACCCCGCCGCCGATTACATGCATTGGTGAATAGGAACGCAGGATATATTTATCACCTTTTTTTGCTGCAATCTCTTCTTCAAGACGCAGTTGTAAGAAGGCCTCCTCACCCGGCTCTAGCCTTTCAACACCGATTGGAACAGCACGACAAAGAACCTCTCTCGTTCCTATATAAAGACGCAGCCTATCCCAAAGATTAATAGGGTTCTCGGCATGTGGTAATAACGCTGCTTTCACATCGATCATCCACGTTTTTTGGACTGATCCAGAGCTTGCTAAAGTGTCCCCTCTTGAGAGATCATTCACATGCACGTTTGCTAAATTTAACGCTACCCGCATTCCTGCTGAAGCCTCATTAACATTTTTCTCATGAACCTGAATATTTCTTATTTTGGTCCGAAGCTCCTTTGGAAAGATGATTAATTCGTCATTAACATGTAATGTCCCTTCTATCAGCGTTCCAGTAACAATTGTGCCAAAGCCTTTTACTGAAAAAACACGGTCAATATGCATCCGCGGTGATACAAGTGAGTTGGAGCGTTCAATCTTTTGGCTTTCCTCATCGATTTTTGAGATTAGCTCATTGATTCCCGTACCTGATAGCGAATCTACTTTATAGATTGGCGCCTCTTCAAGGAGTGTTCCTTCTAATTGCTCTTGAATATCTTCAACTACTAATTCTACTAATTCCTCATCAACTGTATTTACTTTGGTCAGCACGATAATATACTTCTTGATACCCAGCATTTGCAAAATATCAATATGTTCCTTCGTTTGCGGCATAACGCCCTCTCCAGCATCAATAACAAGGAGTATTAAATGAATTCCAGAAAGACCCGCCATCATGTTTTTAATAAACTTCTCATGCCCTGGTACATCAACAATTCCGGCCCGTTTGCCACTTGGCAGATCCATATAAGCAAAGCCTAAATTAATAGAAAGCCCACGTGTTTTTTCCTCTACCGTTGTATCTGTTTCGATTCCAGTCATAGCCTTAATTAAGGTTGTCTTCCCATGGTCGACGTGTCCTGCTGTTCCAATTACAATATGGTCCATTTTCACTGCTCCTTCCAGTCTTACTTTTTACTCCAGCACCAATTACCTTTTTATGGAATTTTCAGTTTGAACCAAACGATTCCCCATTCATTCATGATTAACTATACGTACATTTGCTTTATATCATAAAATTGCACTGAATAAAGTGAGATATGTCTCACAAGAATGCAATCTATTATCCTCTTATCCTATATCAATACAGAAAGAACAAGGAAGACAGCATGGCCACCTTCCCTGTTCATCTTATGAAATTTTAGTTAAATATAAGTCTGCAATTATGCACCTTTTTGATATTCAACGGAATCAGAAGAAACAGCCGGTTTAAAGCTGGATCTTAGCATTGAAACTGAAGTGTATAATACAACCGCGATAATTAACCATGTTAATATAGTTAAATCTAGGCTTGTAACAAATGTAACGGCAATCGCTACACCTAATATACCCCCGATTGTCAAACCAATAGCGCCTTTTTTGGAATAACGGCTGAATTTAACAAATTCATAGCTTGCTACAGGCATCAAGGCCGAGCAAGAAGTCATCATAATCGGAAAAGCCACAAGAGGATTTAAACCAAGCATATACACTAAGGCCATACATGGTGCATATAGACCAATTCCTGCTGTCATTAGGGCACCCAGGATAAAGTTCCCTACAACTGCAATTATAAGCGGTATACCGCTAAGTCCCATCGCTTCGTTGCCTTGACCTAGCATATCAAGTAAAGATAATTGTTTAGCAGCCATTAGGATTGCTGTAGCAGCAAGCGCAATTCCCATAAGTCTTTGGATTTTTTTCTCAGGGAATTTTGATACCGTCCTTGCACCTACCCACGAACCGACCATAGCTGCTACAACCATGGAAACAAGGGTTAACGCTTCAACCTTAACAACAGTAGTAAATATAATAGCTTCAACAATTACTGGAATTGTATGACCAACATTTAATGTTCCGGGCAGTAATTCATCATTCTTTAAAAATTTTGTTATTTTAAAACCAAGTGTTGTCGTAGCAAATGACCCAATTCCAAGGGTATCAAGGAAATCTGTCACAAGACCAACAATAAATGCCGACAAGGTTTTTTCCGGGCCAAGGTTAGCTTTGTGTTTGATTAAATCTTTCAGTAAAAAGAAGGAAAACCAAACTCCCAAACCAACGAGCAGTGTTATAATCGCTGCAACCACTTAAACCAATCCTCTCTTTTTTCGAGTACCTAATAAAAAACTTAAGAGCTACTGTGCTTATTTCAAAGTAAATCCATATTTAAGCGGGTCTTCAGGGTCAATTAAGAAAGTATTATATCCAGTAATATAGGCAGAGCCGGTTACTTCTGGGACAATAGCAGCTTGTCCGCCAATTGTTGTTTCTTCCACTACGCGTCCCTTAAATAAAGTGCCAAGGATGCTTTCATATACAAATGGTTCATCAATAGCCAACTCTCCCTTAGCATAAAGAGTCGCCAGCTTAGCACTTGTGCCTGTTCCGCAAGGGGATCTGTCCACTTGCCCTTGTCCAAACACAACAACATTCTTATAGGTCGCTTCAGGATGTGTTGGATCATCGAAAATTTCGATTAAATCGGCTGTTTTAATGTGGGCTAACGTTGGATGTTGAATTTCAATACTGTCATTTACTCTTTGTAAAATCTTCATACCAAGATCAGATAGCTTTGAAGCATTTTCTGGCATTACCTTTAGTCCTAACTCTTTTGCAGAAATAATGACGAAGAAGCTGCCGCCAAAGGAGATATCAAAGGTTACCTCTCTATCTAATTCAGGAATCCATAGTTTTTGGTCCCTCTTATATAAGAATGAAGGAACATTTTTAAAGGAAACCTCTTTTACTTTATTACCGCCTTTTATGTAAGCGGTTGCACGAACAAGTCCCGCCGCAGTGTCAAGAACTACTTGTGCTGTTCTTTGATCAGCATACGTCTCTACCATGCCTGTTTCAATTGCCGCTGTAACTGCTGCAATCGTATTATGTCCACACATATTTAAATAACCGCCGCCATCCATGAAAATGATACCGAAATCCGCTTCTGGATGAACCGGTGGAGTTAAGAATGCACCAAACATGTCATTGTGACCGCGTGGTTCATGCATGATTGCTGTACGTAAATGATCTTGATAATCAATCAAATATTGTCTTTTATCAGCCATTGTTGCACCTGGGATATTAGGAAGTCCTCCGGTAACAATACGAGCAGCTTCACCTGCTGTATGCGAATCAATTGCTGTAACCATTCTTGTCATGGTGGTTCTTTTTTCTTGGGATTCTGTACTTAATTGCTCATTTTTATCAATAACTGGAATTAATTCTGAAATTGTCATGGTCTATACCTCCGATTTTCGAAAGCTCTACACAGTCGGGTCTTATAATTGTTTGTCCCGTCTGATCTTTAACTTTAACAATGCAAGTGCTTTTCGTGCATCCATTTCATCGACGTTGTTTTCACCGACAACCTCTGTCTCTATGCCTTCCTCTGATTTATTAAAATCTACCACTAAATCAGTGAATTCATTTGTAACAACAAATTTCGCCTGGGTGCCAATAAACTTTAATCCGACAATACTAATGCCGCGTTTACCTATTTCTTCCATTGTATTAGCGAAATCCACATCACTATTTCCCCAACCATCTGCTGAGATAATAGCACCATCTACACGCATTGCTTCTAACCATGCAGCTGTTCGCTTTCCAACCAGATGTTTGTTATAATTGTCCTGTGGTGTTCCGACAATAACGATACCCGCCAGGTCAACGTCTTGATCGGAACTCACTATCCGAGTCAATGGATCTCGAAAATGATGTAATGTCGTTTCTTTTGTAGAAGGTCCAATTCCCATTAAACATCACCAGCCTTTAGCGATTGTTCACTTCATCACATTTTACATGAAAAATTTTTTATGTCAGGGATCGCAGTGCACCATCGCGATATTCGTTAGGGGTAAGGACGACAGGCATATTTCCTATGTCAATGATTGAAACTCCGCCTTCTATCCCGCTTGGTTCTTTCATGTACAAAAGATTATCATACATCGCACCTTGTCCAGCCACTTGCTTAACGATCGCAATTCTTGTTTTATCTTTTTTCACCTGATCATGATACACATGTTTCTCATCTGCATCTTTTCCATTTTTCATTTTTAAAATATCTCGAATTGGATGGATGATAGAATCACAAATCTGAAACATCGAAAATGCCAGACTTCTTGTAAAAGAGAGACCTGGTTTTAGAGTAATATCGATATGAATAATATAGTCATCTTCATTTGGTGTTCCAGCTCTGCCAAGCTTTAGCTTCTCCTTCAAAATGCCTTCAGATGAACCAAACTCGTGCATTTGATTCCCTTCTTCATCTCCACCGGTCAGCATGACATAAACACCTGTTAATGTATGGGTAATTCCTTCACCTAGTTCACCTAGTACTTTAGTGGATATCGGCATGATATCCATAATCGTATTAATTTCAATATCATGTTTTTTTGGTTCAATAATGGATACTGAAAGATTTGACACATTATCAAACTTATCAGCCAGTTCATCATACATACCTGGAATTGTTAACGTTCCATTACTTAAGTTAACCTTTGAACCAAATTCCACATTCATAACATGGAAACATCGAATCGTTAAACTTCTGAGAACCTCTTCCATATCTATCACCCTATATGTTCAAATTCTAGTACTCACAAATAGATATAGCTATTTGTGAGTACTAGTTGTTGTGTAAACATATTGCGATTAAATATGAGCGATATACTCGTAAGGTAACGATACAATTGTTCCCGCTGTTTGGATGATTTCAAGCTGTGCTAGTGTATCTTTTAAAATGCCTGTTTGCATTTCAATGTTATTCGGCTCACCAGCATTAGCTCCCATTGGAATTAACGGTGCTACAGCACGAGGTGTACCATTTTGGCGCACTACCGGCGGTAATGCTGCAATAAGAATAGTTGGAATACCAGCTGCTTCAATAGCTCTCTGCACGATCACGGCAGTTCTGTGACACGTACCTCAGCCAGCTGTAAGAAGAACGGCATCTACTTCTTCTGCTAATAATTTTGCGGCAATTTCAGGACCTGTTTTTTCAGTAAATACTTCCTGATTTCCACCGCCGCCCATAAAGCCATAATGCATTGGGGCAACTTCCTTAAATATCCCTTCTGCTTGTAGCTCACGTAAGCGGTCAATCGGGAACATACAATTGATATCTTTGTTAACATCAGCGTTATCATAACCGCCATGAGATACCATTAATTGATCTGCTGGAGCATCTCCAGGAATTTCTCTAAATGTTGTATCCCCTGCTAGATTAAAACGCTTATCTGATTTTAAATGAACGCCTGCTGCTGTTGCTAAAGCAATGCGCATTTCCTTTAATGGTTTTGTTACTGGTGTAAATACTGGTTTAGGCGTAACTGGAACGTAAATCTCTGATTGTAAACCTTTCACTACGGTAACCATTTTCTCGACCCCTTTCTTATACTGTTTGTCTATTCGCTTCGATTTCTTTTCTGCGTCGTATTGATTCATTTATAGCATAGACGTACTTTTCATCTGGAGTCTCATCAAGAACCTCCGGATAACTCATCATAAAGCCAACCTCTTGACCTAATTGAATATTGTATTGTGAAATAAGCATTCTGCGTGGAATTTTCAATTGTCCAAGACGTCCTTTTAAATCAATCGTTACGCTTGCATCTGTTACTTCTACGATGATTCCTTCATACATTCTCTCAGTAGAGATATATTTTAATTCTGCTAATCTATCCATAAATTCACCCTCAGTTTAGTACTGGCTCCTGATCAGGCTCATAAATTTCCATACGCTTTTTGCTCTTAGGCAGTACTTGCTCGTTGTCGACTAGCTCAATCTTTCTGCCAGTTGCTGTTTCAATGGCCTCAACGTTATTTAATTTAACATTTGGATTCCATTTTCTTTCAGCTGGCTTTACTTTCTCTCCGCCAAGAACGGTTTTTAACATAGCAAGGGCGCGAATCGCATCTTCTTCACAAAGTGTGTTATTTGCGAGAATTTCATTTTCAATACCTTGCATAGATTTATTGTTATCAACCATGTTGTTCATATATTTATTACCAACAACAAGTGCTCCTTGGACAGCAGAATAAGTCATGCCGACCACTTCAATACCGCGTTTACCAATCTCTTCGATATGGGAAGCAAAATCAATATGGTTATTTCCGAAACCTTCAGTGGTTACGATTGCTCCATCAATATCCATTGCTTCAATCATCATGCCAAGACGCTTAGAAACATAGAACTTCTCAGAGTTAGCTTGTGGTGATCCAACAAATACTACACCCACTAAATCAATTTCTTCGTCTGCCATAGCTGCTTCAACTAATGGTTCTCTGAAATAATGGCGTGAACATTCTTTAGATGCAGGTCCAATACATGTTAATGCGTGGATTCCACCATCAAGAACTTCTGTTGGTGCTAACATAACTGGTAGATTTCCTAAATCTACGTTTGGTTTTGCACCTAAGGTACCTACTGGCTCAACTGGCATGATTAAGTTATCATGCATTGCACCTTGTCCCATGATTTCCTTCACAATTAAAACCTTCTTATTACCAGGGCGGCGGTACTGAACAATTTCTTCAGTAAATACGGCTAAGGAATCGTCTGCTTCCTTAAGTGCTTTGCGGATTTCCTCTGTAATCAAATCTGCTGCTTTATGGGCTGCTAGAGGACCACTGCGCTCCATGTTTGTACCTGCTTTAATTGTTACTTGAGCTTTAATGAATATTTCACCTTTATCAGGAGCACCTGGACGTCCCCACATAATGTTCTTATTAAGTTCACCTTCAGATGATCCAAACTCACCAATTTGTACTCCGTTTGCATCTGTACCTGTTAAGACCATAATGGCACCATCAATTACGCGAGTAATTCCATGGCCAAGTTCGCCTTCTTCTTTCGTTGCAATTGGTTGAACATCCATGATCGTTTCGCTGTACATGTCATACATATCAGGTGTAATAATTTCCAATTTCATGTCTTCTACTAGCTCTTCTAATTTAACGGAATCTTGACAGATTTCATCTGCATGGCGCAGTACTAATGTCGTGCCGTCAATTTTAGTAGTTTCTCCAAAAACTACTTTATTAATTGGGAAGTATTTCTTTTGAAGACTGCGGATTCTCTTTGCTTCCTCAGCTTTCTCTTCTATTACTTTCTCTGTAGCACTGCTGACAGAGCTAACAGCTTGTCCAACATGTTCTGTCGGAACAATACTGCTGATACCTTCTACTGTTAAAGGAATTTCAAGACTGATTCCTTTTCCTTCTGCAATCGTTAATTTAATTGTTTTAGCTTGGCTTGTTACCGGTGTTGTTACAACTGGCGCCGCTTCTACTTCTTGTACTGCTGCTTCTGCTTTTACTTCAGCAGTCTCTTCTTGTTCTACTGCTTTCACACCCTCTAATGCATCTGGTGTTAATGGGATAAGAGCATCTAATGTTTTTGTAAGTTTTGCTCCAATTGCTTGCTCAATTGTGATATAATTATCTGGCATCTTTAGTAACCCGCTATCTTCAAGATCTGGAAAAAGGGCTGGATCTTCTAGATTATCGGGTTTAATAATGGTTCCTGCTTCTGTTCTACAGCATAACACTGCAGGGTCTTTGGCATGGTCTTTAGCTGTTTCTACAGTAATTGACATAAATAAGCCTCCTAATAAATTTTTTGCTTCATGTTAATAAAGGGTAGGAAACGAATGCAAATTATTTAACGGTGGCTAATTTTCTGTATAGCTTATGACCTGCCGCACGTAATACGTGATCTGTACTGTGATAAACCGGAACTCCTAACCTAGGAGCTACACCCATGACGGTGTTAGTTCAATCCTGGCACGTTCCTGTAAGTACAACTTCTGCCCCTGCTTTTTTCATGCTTAGGACCTTTTCAGCTTGTCCCGGACATACTCCCGGCAAACTACATCTATACCTTCCGTTAACCTCTACCATTCGTTTACATCTTTCAGCTGCTACTACTTCTGCACCCATTCCGGTTGCAATTTCAGTTAATCTCTCTTCACTGCCACCGCATTCACACATAAGAATCCCTACTTTTCGGGTCTCCTGTGGGAAAGGCATTGCTACGAGAATACCACCTGAAGTTTTTGTAAGCGGTGTATCTTCTTCTCCGTGTCTGCCAGTAAATGGACCTCCTATAACGATTTCTCCATATGGATGAATATATCCGCCACATTGTTCGATATAGTATTTAACCGGCATACCAATTGGCTGGTTCAAAAAGACTGTTGTTCCATTCTGAACTCGACCAGACACTGTTAAATCCTTTTCAATAAATGGTTTACGCAATTCAATTGCTTCAACGGCATGTTTAATTGTTTCAATGTTAGAGACAATCGCATTTGCTGCAATCGGCAATTGTCCTGGCTCTAGCGTGTAACCTAACAATTCCCTTATAATGACACGTTCATCACCAGATGGATACATATCAGGCAAATATTTCAGTTCTACATCCGGCTCATCTTTACATGCTTTACCTAGAGCAATCATCGCCTTTTGATATTTTGTCTTAATCGCGATATAAGCCTTTTTTGCTTTTGTGATTTCCATTAAATATTTTAAACCGCGAACGATAAGCTCTGGCTGTTCTTCCATCAGTTTAACGTTATGGCTTAATAATGGTTCACACTCTGCTGCATTCGCAATGATGTAGCCATTTTCAACCATTGTGTTATATTTCACATGCATAGGGAAACCAGCCCCGCCTGCACCGACAATCCCTGCTTCTTTAATGGCCTCTAAATAATTATCTGTTTCTGGAATTGGAACAAAGTCCTTTGGCTGATCCGGTGCCATCTCAATAACAATTTCACTGTCAGTAATCTCTAGTACTGCTCCAGATACACTTGCATGAATATTTGCACCTAAGCCTTGAGGAACCGCAATCTTTTGTCCTCTTTTTACGATTTCACCTGCATTAACAATTGGCTGACACGGTGCGCCAACATGCTGTCTTAAAAGTATATGAATGATTGTCATTTTTTTCACCTCCTCATTTCTGCTCCATCATATCATCACGAATTGGAAAAAAATATAGTCATTTCTATGATTTTGATAGTTTTCATCAATCATTCAAATATTAGTAATTTTTTTGTCACCATAAAATTGGAAAACGTTTATAAATAAAGAGTTTAAGAGGGTTGTTTATAAAGGATTATACATTCTTTATAACGAATGTGATATTGTGCACAAACTTTCACATTTTAGTCAACCATAGGTAAAACCAATGCGTTTCTCGGTATATTATATAAACCTTTGATAAAAATTGCAGCACCTCAATTCCGCTTACTTGATTTACTTTTCTAAAATAACAATCAAATTGACCCTATCCTTTTTCTTATGCTACTATCTCTTTGGGAGTGGATAGGTTCTGGTGTTCCTTCTAGTCTTCAAAACTAGCATGAGGAGTTAATAGCTTCTTAGGTGGGTTCGATTCCCACACATTCCCGCCATAATCTTTTAAATAAGTTTAGCGAAACTGCTACTTAACGAAATGCCCTTCATTCCTTTAAATGAATGGGCATTTTTTATATGATTTTTTGATCATTACTATTTGGAAGAAAGAACATGGAAGACGGCAATGCCGTCTCCGTTCCGTCCTATTCATAAAAGCTTGCCACTAAACTTCTATTGAATTGATAATGGGCTAAATTAATATGTTAGATTATGCACCTTTGTGATACTCCTGTGGTGACGGTGCTTCAGGAGTAGTAGAAGAAGCTGGTTTAGTACTTTGTAAATACATTGATACTGCAGTATAAAGTACGACTGCGATGATCAACCATGTTAAGATGGTTAGATCTAAGCTGGTAACTAATGTTACAGCTGCAATAACTCCAAGTGTGCCTCCAATCGTTAAACCAAGCGCACCCTTTTTGGAATAACGACTGAACTTAACGAATTCAAAGCTTGCTACAGGCATTAGTGCTGCACATGATGTCATCATAATTGGAAATGCAGCAAGCGGATTTAAGCCTAGCATATAAACCAACGCCATGCATGGTGCGTATAAGCCAATACCTGCCGTCATAAGCGCACCAAGGATAAAGTTACCTACGATACCAATGACAAGAGGTATACCTGTAAGTCCCATTGCTTCATTGCCTTGACCAAGCATATCAAGTAATGATAATTGTTTTAATGCCATAATGATTGCTGTAACTGCAAGGGCAATTCCCATAATTCTTTGAATTTTCCGTTCGGAAAGCTTTGATACCCATTTAGCACCTAACCATGAACCTACCATTGCTGAAATAACCATTGATACAAGTGTTAATGCTTCTACATTAACAACCGTAATAAAGATAACTGCTTCGATAATAACTGGGATTGTGTGACCGACGTTTAATGTTCCAGGCAGCAATTCATCATTTTTTAGGAATTTTGTTACTTTAAAGCCTAATGTGGTTGTAGCATATGAACCAATTCCAAGAGTATCAAGAAAATCTGTAATGACACCGACAGGATATGCAATCCATGCCTTCTCTGGTCCCAGGTTCGACTTGTGCTTAATGATGTCTCGGATAAAGAAGAATGAATACCAAAGTCCTAGACCAATGAGCAGTGTTAAAATTGCCGTAACCATTTCCTACCATTCCTTTCATATTTTAGATTGCCTTACTACCTGGTTCATTGATACGTAATTACTACTCTAGTTAAACAAATAATGTACCAAGGATGCTTTTATATACAAATGGTTCGTCAATTCCAAGCTCCCCGCTTCCAAATGACGATAGTCATTTTTCACCTCCTTAATCAGCTACATCATATCACCAGATTTATTAAAAAAATACAGAGTTTTCCAATAGATTTACGTATTTCACCAATGATTCAAAAATTTGCAATTATTTCGTCACCATTAATTTGGAAAAAGCTGATAAATCAGGGGTTTTAGAGGTTATTTATTTATACCACTATTGTTCATTATAAGGAATGTGATATTGTGCACAAACTATCACAATTTAGCCAAGCATAGTTATTATTTTCTATTTCTGTTGGAATTATATTTGTTTTTATATGATTGAGTTAACACTTTATAACGCACAAATGAATGGTGATTTGGGTTGGAGGGTAATGTCTTTTGCTTGAACTGGAAGATTCCTGTTCTTTGCCATTTTCTAAAGAACAGAAATCTCCGCTCAAATCAAGTTTTTCTTACTTGGCCCTAATATGCTCTTGCCCAGTGAACAATCTTTGTTGCTTCTTTTCCACAATGCGGGCAGACCTTTGATTCAACTGGCTCTTTATTGTTTTCAAAAGACATGCATCTTGCCGTTGCCGTTGTATCTTCTTTGACTTTTTCTTCACACGCACCATCTTCACACCATGGTGTAACAGCAAATCCGCCTTGTTTAATCCGCTGATTAAACACTTCTCTATCTTCTGTGTACTCTGTTTTTGCATCTGCACGCTTCTTAGCACTTTCAAATAGGTTGCGTTGAATTTCTTCCAGCAGCTCAGCAATTTTCACATCTAGATTTTCAAGCGATAAGGAAATTTTCTCGCCAGTATCACGGCGAACAGCGATTACTTGATTTTGACTGATATCTCTTGGTCCAACTTCGATTCGAATCGGAATACCCTTCATCTCAGACTCATTAAATTTCCAGCCTGGCTGTTTATCACTGTCATCTAATTTCACCCGGAAGTCCGCCTCTTTCAGCTGATCCTGGAGCTGGTAAGCGAAATCCAGCACACCTGGCTTATTCTGAGCGATTGGTACGATGATTAGTTGAGTAGGTGCTACTCTTGGCGGTAGTACAAGCCCCCTGTCATCGCTATGAACCATGATGAGGCCGCCGATTGTGCGGGTTGTCATCCCCCAGGAAGTTTGGTAGACGTACTGCAGTTCACCATTTCTATCAGTAAACTTAATATCAAATGCTTTTGCAAAATTATTTCCTAAGTTATGTGATGTGGCAATTTGCAATGCTTTTCCGTCATACATTAACGTCTCAAGTGTGTAGGTATTTGCCGCACCTGCAAATCGTTCATTTGCTGTTTTGACACCCCGTACAACAGGAATAGCAAGTAATTCCTCACAAGCCTCAGCGTATATTTCCAGCATGCGCAATGTTTCGGCTTCTGCATCCTCAATCGTTTCATGGCATGTATGCCCTTCCTGCCATAAGAACTCGGTTGTGCGAAGGAACGGGCGGGTTGTTTTTTCCCAACGGACAACATTGACCCATTGATTATACAGCTTTGGCAAATCACGATAGGATTGAATGATATTTTTATAATGTTCAGCAAATAAAACCTCTGATGTTGGACGAATCGCCAGCTTTTCAGCTAATTGATTTTGGCCGCCCTGTGTTACCCAGGCAACTTCCGGTGCAAAGCCTTCGACATGCTCCGCTTCTCTCATGAGTAAACTTTCTGGGATAAGCAGCGGCATACACACGTTCTCATGGCCTGTTTCTTTAAAACGTGTATCTAAAAAGCGTTGAATATTTTCCCACAGTGCATAACCTGTTGGACGGATAATCATACATCCTTTAACGCTTGAGTAATCAGCTAATTCAGCTTTTCTTACAACATCTGTATACCACTGGGCAAAATCAACTTCACGCTTTGTAATATCTTTTACAAAATCCTGACTCACTTTCTTCACCTCAATATTAGAATTTAATATACAAAAAAAGCATTACTTATAACAGGGACCATTACTGGCGGTACCACCCTGTTTTAAAGCAATGCTTTACACTTATCATGATAATGGTTTTTAACCATGCGCTATAACACGCAGAACTCGAAGGCAGGTTCAAGGGATCATTCACGTGAAAATCTTTCAGCAGCCGATTTTCTCTCTATTATGTAAAATGATTGAGCCTTTACTATTCCTCTTCAACGTCCTTATTAATATTTGAAAATAGTATATCAGCCTAATTTCATTACTGTCAACGAGCAAAAATGTGAACAAATTTTTTTATTGATTAAACTATAAATGTGTTTTTATCTATATCATAATATCTATTATTATCCCTATATAAGACAAGGCAGAAAAATAATCATTAATCATAAAAAAGCATCACCATTCCTCCAATCAAGAGAAATCCGTGATGCCTTTTATAATTCTATTTATTTAGATTTACCAACGAGCCGTTAGCATTTTACGTTTTGTATAAAACTCAACTCCGTCAGAGCCGTTTGCGTGTAAATCTCCATAGAAAGAATTTTTCCAGCCTGAGAACGGGAAGAAGGCCATTGGTGCTGGTACCCCAACGTTTACACCAAGCATTCCAGCCTGGATATTTTCTCTAAAGTTACGTACATTACTGCCATCTTGTGTGAATAGGCATGCCCCATTACCAAATTCTGATTGGCTTGCTAATTCAATTGCTTCGTCCAGACTATCAACGCGAACGACGGATAGAACTGGTGCGAAAATTTCTTCTTT
>Ga0180215_1002528_pt1 | contig 18273 bp, 13 predicted proteins | sample eDN3rd37CBELigBY_FD_128871 | JGI IMG/M metagenome (GOLD analysis project Ga0180215, IMG submission 128871) | Enriched backyard soil microbial communities from Emeryville, California, USA - eDNA 3rd pass 37_C BE-Lig BY (version 2) (version 2) | ecosystem: Environmental > Terrestrial > Soil >... | reverse complement strand
CGGTCGTCGTCCTTGTAGGCGCTCATGATGCGCCGGGTCTGCGGCCAGGGCAGCCTGCCCGAAACCAGATCGTGAACGACTTCCTTGCTGTACGTGGTCATGGGCCGTTACTCCGCAGGTAGGGTGAACTTGGGATCGAGCTTCCAGAAGTCGCGGAAGTCGGAGGCAAAGCGCGGCGACAACTTCATCGCGCTGGCATACATCCTGCGCACTTCGGGCGCGAAGTCGGCCGCCTCAACGCGCTTGCGCTCCGAGGCGATCCACTCCTCCACGGGAACCGCCTTGCGAAGCCGCGTCTTGCGCATCTCCGCGCGGCGGGTGCGCGTGGCCTCCAGGTCGGCAACCGGCATGCCGTCGTCATCTTCGCTCAGGATAATGCCGAACACGCTTTCCGCCGCTTCCTGCGTCAGAAAACCGTTCTCGACATCCCATGCCGTCTTGACCGGGTCGCGCTCCAGCACGTCGCCATAGCCGCCGCCGCCATTATAGGAATGGGTGAAGATGTCGCCGGCCTTGTGCGGCGCGGTGATGTAGGGCCCTTCCAGCGTGACATGCTCGCCCTCGAAACGGCGCTCCAGATCGGAAACATGCGGGTCGGTTCCCGGCGCATGCGCTAGCGGCTCGCGCTTCTCGGCAAGCTCGTTGATGTTGGAACCGCGCACCGCACGGTGCTTCTGGCATGTCGGCGCGGGATAGCCGCCGCACATGCCGCCATTGTCGAACACGCGCGACGAATGTTCCGACGTAACCAATCTGAGATGGTCGGTCTTGTTGACCACCCAGGTGGAGATGAAGGAGCAGCCGCCGCGATATTTGCCGGCACCGCCCGAATTGGGAACGATGGAGCGACCGATATAGACCATCGGCATGGTCTGTTCCCAGATCTCGATATTGCCCATATCGGATTCGGGGTTCCAGCCGACATAGGCCGTATCGAGCCCGTCCTTGATGGCGAGCGCACCGGAACCGGCGGCAGCGCATTCGAAATGCGCCATGCCGAACTGGGTGCCGTATTGGCTCATGCCCCCCATCTCGATCATCGGGCTGTTGACCTGCCCGACGAACACTTCCTCGACATAGCCGCGCGCCAGGAAGCCACGCGACAGCAGCCGCTGAAACACGCCATAGGCCGGCAGAAGCAGCGCCCAGGACGTGGCGGTTGCGACCATCTCATTGTCGGGGTTGGTCCAGGTGCCGTGCGGGAGTTTCAATTCGGTCGCCATCCAGGCGCCGTCATTGACCAGCCCCTCGAAGTTCATGTGCTGGGTCAGTGTCACGAACATGCCGCCGTCCATACCGGCCGGCGTGCAGTTCATGGAGTGATAGCCCCAGGGCTGCGTGCCGTCGAAATCCAGCGTGATCTTGCCGTCCGTCGAGACCTCCATTTCCACCGGAATGTTGTAGAGCCAGTTCGGATCGCCGAGCGGCTGGAAGCCTGGCTTGCCCTCGGTGACATGGCCATAGAAGGTGTGGCCGCGATATTTGCCCGGCACGGTGAGCTGGCGGGTGCGCGCAAGCTGGCCGCGTCGCCCTTCCTCGATGAACTCCTTGGAGACCTTCATCCAGTAGTCGAGGCCGATCTCGTCGATCAGCGCCTTGACGCTTTCGCGCATGTCGATGCAGGAGGCGACCTTGGCCTTTTCGTCCAGCACCCAGTAGATGGGCATGCGCAGGTTGCGCTCGCAGCGTATGACATAATCGCGCCGGAGCTCGTCGTTCTCGCCGACCTTCTCGGCGCAGACGAACAGGCCCTCGGTGAAACGCTCCTGCGCCAGGCAGACGTCGCCGCCGGGCGTGATGCCGCCGGCCTCAAGCTCATGGCAGACCGCGCCCGCCCAACCGACCAGCGTGCCCTCGTAGAAGATCGGCACGACATCCATCACGTCCGGCACCTGCACTGTGCCGATGAAGGCGTCGTTGTTGGCGAAGATGTCGCCCTCCCGGATACCGGGATTGTCTTCATAGCCGTTGCGGATCATCCACTTGATGAACCGGCTCATGGTGTGAACATGAACCATGATGCCGTTGGACAGCGCGATGGCGTCGCCTTCGGGGGTGTAGATGGCGACCACCATCTCGCCCACCTCGCGCACGCCGGGCGAGGCGGAGATGCGGCGGGCCATTTCGCGCGCCGACACGCAGAAGGCACGCAGCTTGGTGTGCAGCGTCTCGAATTTCAGCGGGTCCTGGCTGCGCAGCGAAAGCTCAGTGATGCCGTCATAGCAGCCGGTGGTTTCCATCAGTTGCTCGGATTCGAGCAATCTTTCGCGCAGGCGTGCCGGTGAAGCTGATCTGTTCAGCATGGCCCTCTCCTCAGGCGTGGTTGTAGTGCAGCAGCGTCCATTCATCGACGAAGACACGGTCTTCGGGATGGACGACGAGCGTGGTTGCGGGATGTTCGATGATAGCCGGTCCGGCCACTTCATGGCCGGGCTGCAGCAGATCCATCTCGTAGAGATTGGCCTTGTGCCAGCGCCCGCCGATATAAGCCTCGCGTACGCCCTTGTGCGCCGACGCCGGATCGGACTTGCCGAGCGGCCGCCTGGCCAAAGTCGGCTTGACCTTGTCGGCAGTGGCGATGAGACCCAGTTCGGTGATCGAGAAACCGGCTTCGCCGTAACGCGAGACGCGATGATTGACCTTGGCATAGACCGCCTCGAACTCGGTCAGCACCTTGCGCATGTCGTCCGCATTGCTGATGGCAGACAGCGGCGCCATCACCTCCACGTCCTCGAGCTGGCCGGTGTAGCGCATCATCAGGAACGGCGTGGTGGTGATCTTCTCCCGCGCATGGCCGTCGGCGATCATCTCGTCCACCGCGGCCCTGGTGAGATCGTCCCACACCGCCGTCACGCGCGCGCCGAAGGCTTCCAGCGCCGCGTCATCGGCCTTGGCCGGTATGTCGATCTGCGTCGAGACCGAATGGCGGCGCATATAGTCGGCCGTCGTACAGCCGAAGGCCGAGAAGGCGGCCGCGAACTGGAAGGTGATGATGTCCTTGAAGCCGATCCCGCGCGCGCAGCCGGCAAGGTGCAGCGGTCCCGAGCCGCCGTAGGACAAAAGCGTGAATTCGGATGGGTGGATGCCCTGCCCCGAAATCACCCGGCGCAGCGCGTTGTTGGCATCCGCTTCCAGCATGTCGATCATGCCTTCGGCAGCTTCCTCCACACTAACGCCGAGCAAGTCGGCGCATTTCTCCTTGAACGCCTTGCGCGCCTTCTCGACCTGCAGGATGACCTTGCCGCCGAGGAAATAATGCGGGTTGAGGCGACCGAGGATGGCGTCGCAATCGGCAATGGTCGGCTCCGTGCCGCCCTTGGCGAAACAGATCGGACCGGGGTCGGAGCCCGCACTTTCAGGCCCGAGCGAAACCTTCTTCGTCAGCGGATCGACCTTCAGGATCATTCCCGCGCCCGCACCGATCGTATCGAGATGCAGCGTCGGTACGTTGAGCTTGAAACGGTCCATCAGCGGCTCGTTCTCGATGCGGGTCTGGCCGCGCGTGATGACGCCCATGTCGAAAGAGGTGCCGCCCATGTCCGAGCAGATGAGCGAGTCGTTGCCGATCAGCTTGCCCACATAGGCCGCGCCCAGAATGCCGCCGATCGGGCCGGAGATCATCGTTTCGTGCAGGCGCGGATGGTTGATCGAGGTCAGACCGCCGAAAGAGAGCAGCGTCTGCACGCCGTATTTGAAGCCGTATTTCCTGGAGACGTCCTCGATGCCCTTGAGCTGCTTGCGACCGCGCGAGGTGGCGTAGGCCTCGATCAGCACCGAGTTCAGCCGCGACTGTTCGCGAATGACGGGGCGTACTTCATGGGAGGTGTAGACGGTGATGTCGGCGCCTGCCTTTGCGACCTCCTCGCGGCAGATCTCGGCGATGCGCTTTTCGTGTATCGGATTGACGTGGGAGAAGATCGTCATGATGCAGATGGCATCGACCTTGTCCGCGATCAGCTTCCTGGCCGCAGCCCCGACCTCATGCTCATACAGCGGAATAATGACATCGCCGAAATGGTCGACGCGCTCGGTGACGCCATGCGTGCGGCGGCGCGGCACCAGCGGGTCGGGATGGTGATGGGTGATGGCGTGGAGCCGGTCAGCATAGGAATAGTCGGCCCAGGCCTGTAGCCCGCGCCCCATCAGGATCATGTCCTCCATGCCCTTGCTGGTGATGAGCCCGAGCTTTCGCCCGGTGCGCGACAGCAACGTGTTGAGCATTCCGGTGCCTGAATAGAGCACCACGTTGACACCGGAAAACAGCGTCTCCAGCGAGATGCCCCAGGCATCGGCCGCGTCCTCCGCAGAGGTCAGGAAACCTTCGGCCTCATTGAGGGGAGTTGTTGCCGACTTGCCAATCTTGAAGTTGCCGTCATGGTCCACAAGGATCGTGTCGGTCATAGTTCCGCCGGCGTCGATGCCGATAACGATGGGCTGGTTCACTGTCATCTCCCGAAAAGCTGGCCAGTATGGGAGGAGCCTAGCGCCGCGCGGCCGCGCCCGGCCATATGCCTAAAGGCACCCCCTCGCCTTACCCTTCAGGGTCGCCTCCACGCGGCGCGGGGGGTTGCCTTGGCCCCCCATCCTGTCGAGACTGCGCGCCATTCGCGCTGGAATGTCTGGAAAAAGGATGCAGGGATGTGGGGAAAGCTGGCCGGGGCAATCGGGGCGGTGGGCACGGAGCGGCATATCGATTGCCTGATCGACCTGATCGGCGCCGACACCGCCCACGACCTGGTGACGGTCGCGCGCTATTCGGCCACCCGCAAACCCGAATTCGTCAAGCACCGGGGCTTTTCCGACGAGATGGTGCAGCACTATCTCGACAGCTACTACGTTTTCGACCCCTTCTACGCTTCATGGCGCGGCGAGCGGCGGCTCGGCATCATGCCGCTGAAGCGGCTGGCCGGCGACGAGGTCAAGCGCGGCCAGTATATTGCCGGCTTCCTGGCGCAATCGCAGATCTGCGACGAGGTCGGCATCATGCTGGCCGATGGCGGCGACTGGTGCCTGGGCATCTTTCTGGATCGCACAAGCCGGCCCTTCAGGGACAGGGAGATCGCGCTGCTTGAGGAAAGGCTGCCGGTCTTTTCCGCCCTGCACGCGCTCGACATCAAAGCGCGGGGCCCGGATTTCCTGCGCACTTCGGCACCGAGCGGTCCCGCCGCCTCGCCACGTACGCCCTGCATCCCCGGCGGTCTGTGGCCGGCGCTGACCCAGCGCGAGCGAGAACTGGTGCAGCTCGTGCTCGCCGGCCACCCTACTGCGGCCATCGCCAAGCGGCTCGGCATTACCGTGGGCACGGCCAAGAACCATCGGCGGCGCATCTACGACAAGCTCGACATCACCACCGAGCGTGAACTGTTCCTGCAATTCTTCGAGTTCACATCGCACGATTGAAGCCCGCCCCTCATGCCACCTTCCGATAAGGCTGTTCTCCGCATGGCTTGATTCCATGCTATATGGCCGCCATGAATTCGTTGCCAGATACATTTCCCGTCTATAATCCGCCGCTGGAGCCCTATGTCTCGATCCTCCATCGCGACGCGGATCTTCTCGTGCTCGATAAGCCGAGCGGTCTTCTTTCGGTGCCCGCGCGCCACCCTGCGCTGGCAGACAGCCTGGCGACGCGCGTTCAGGAAAAATTTCCGCAAGCCCTGATCATTCATCGACTGGACAAGGACACGTCCGGCCTAGTGCTGATGTCACTCAATCGCAAGGCCCATGCCGCGGTTGCGGCGCAGTTCGAGGCGCGCACTACGAAGAAATCCTATGTGGCCGTGGTCTGGGGGCGGGTCCAGGATGAAGGAGGACTGATCGACCTGCCTTTGGCCATCGACCCGGACAACAAACCCCGGCATCGCGTCGACCATGACAACGGCAAGCCCGCGCAGACGCGCTGGCGCGTTCTCGGATACGGCGAGAACACCACGCGCCTGCGTCTTTTCCCGTTGACGGGACGCACGCATCAGTTGCGGGTGCACATGAAGGCGTTGGGTCACGTGATCCTGGGCGACGAGTTCTATGCCGACGGCGCGGCTCTGGCGGCCGCAGACCGCCTGCTTCTCCATGCCGAAGAGCTGAGCTTTCGTCATCCCCGTGGCGAGGACGTTACTTTCAACGCCCCCGTGCCCTTCTGAGAGCGACGATGGCGCAAAACATCGACACAACATCCCTGATCGTCGATTTTGTCGGCGGCGCGGTCGGCCACCGTTTTCGCTCCGGCGAGGGGCGTGGACAGGCGCTGGCGAAAGCCGCAGGGTTTTCGCGCGGCGTCACGCCGGAAATCGTGGACGCGACCGCGGGCCTCGGCCGCGATGCGTTTCTCCTGGCGTCGCTCGGTGCGCGTGTCACCCTCATCGAGCGCTCCATGACGATGCATAACCTCCTTGCCGAAGGGCTCGATCGCGCCCGGAAGCAGGGCGGGCGGTATGCCGAAACGGTTGCACGGATGACGCTGATCCATGGTGACTCATGCGCCCTGCTGCCGCAATTGAACCCGCAGGTGGTGTTGGTCGATCCGATGCATCCGCCGAGCGGCAATACGGCCCTTGTGAAAAAGGAGATGCGGCTGATCCGCGAAATCGTCGGCACGGATCCCGACGCCTCGCAATTGATGCAGGTCGCCCTGGAGACTGCGCGCAACCGCGTGGTGCTTAAATGGCCCATGCGTGCGGAACCGATGCCAGAACTCCCCAAGCCGTCCCATCAGATCCTGGGAAAGAGCATTCGTTACGACGTCTTCGTGAAAGCCAGGATCGGCAAAACAAGCTGATCGATTCAGGAGGACACGGCACTGCCGTGCGCAATCGCCTCGCCAGCCCTCCCACCCGGCTTGGCCTGGAGGAGGACCGAAGGATTTCGACAAGGTCTCGCTCACGAGGTGCCCCGCTTGCGCCGGATGCGCCGCAATGGTGCGCTCCGGTCGGCGACGCCCGGTTACCGGTTCGGTCGAAGCTCTCCGGAACCGCGTCGAGCTGATTCTTTTAGGCCAGGATGCAAAGTTCATATTGACAATTGTCGACAATCGGCAATTGTACATCACAGGAAGATGCTAATGAAACTTGAAAAGCTCAGTCTCGTGGATCGTGCCGTTCAGCAGCTGCGCCGGATGATCATTGGTGCCGTATTGCACCCAAATCAGCGCCTCACCGAACAGGAACTATGCGCCAACATGGAAGTCGGCCGCGGCACGGTCCGCGCTGCCCTTGCCGCGTTGACTGCAGAGAACCTGGTCGTGCGCAGGCCTTATGCCGGCTGGGCCGTGCAGGCGGTGGACGACAATGTCCTGAGGGAAACCTATGAAGTCCGTGGCGCCCTTGAGGAACTCTCCGCGCGTCTTCTTGCCAGACATCTGGATGAGCCTGCGAAGGCGCAGTTGCTTTCCTCTTATGAGCACCTCATCGCATCAGAGGCCGACGGAACGGCGGAAGAACGCCTTCGCGCCGATCTGGCCTTCCACGCCGGCATCGTCCGGACAAGCGGCAACGATCTTCTGATCCGGCAGTATGAGAGCATCTCCGGGCGAACAGAATGGCTTTATCGCTGGTCCGAGAAGAACTGGCCGCGGCGGATAAACCTTATCGACTGGCACAAGCCAATCTTCGAAGCGATCCTCGCGGGGAACGAAGAAGCCGCAGCGCTCGCGGTTCGGTCCCATACCTACCGGAGCCTGCATGACGACATGCGGGATCTCCAGAACAAGTCAGTCCAACAAGATCAGGAATAGGAAGTCATAGCATGCCCATCTATCAGCCTGCACTTACCAGACGCAATTTCCTGGCTACCGGCGCCGCCGCTGGGCTGCTTCTGCCATTGGGCATGGCTCGGGCCAGTACGCCCCGGAAGGGCTCGGAGTTTCGTCTGGCAATGGCTGGCGGCAGCTCTGACAATTCGCTCGATCCGCGAGCTTTCACTCAACAGGTGCAGCGGGTTGTCGGCGTGGCGGTTTGCAACCAGCTCGTCGAAATCCTTCCGGACGGGAGCCTGATCCCTGAGCTTGCCGAAAGCTGGGATAGCTCCGATGCAATCACCTGGGTTCTCAAGATCCGCGAGGGAATTTCATTTCACAACGGCAAATCGCTCGACGCGGAGGACGTGGTCTATTCGATCAACCTCCACCGCGGCACGGACACGACCTCGGGAGCGGCTTCCCTTTTCAACGCCATCGTCGAGATCGCGGCCACCGGAGCGCATGAAGTCACCCTGAGGCTGGAAAGCCCCAATGCGGAATTCATGCGGACCTTCTCAGATTATCACGCAATGATCGTGCCAGCCGATTTCAAGGACTGGGAAAACCTGACGGGCACCGGCGGCTACATTCTGGAAGAGTTCCAGCCGGGTATCCGGGCGACGCTGAACCGCAATCCGAACTATTGGAAAACGGATCGCGCCCATGTCGACCGGGTTGTCCTGACAGTCGTCAATGACGCCGCCGCCCGGCTCTCCGGCCTTCAGAGCGGAACCGCGGATGTGATCAATCAAGTCGATCGGAAGGTCGCAGGCCTCCTCGAGCGTAACAGTTCGGTCGAACTCGTCCGCTCACCAGGGGCGGTGCACTGGACGTTCATATGCGCGTTCAACGCCGAGCCGACCAGCAACAACCATATTCGCCAAGCATTGAAATATGGCTGTGACCGGCAGGCGATGCTCGACGTGGTCATGAAAGGGCTCGGCTCGCTGGGCAATGATCATCCGATCTCGCCAGACAATCCGTATTACAACAGCGCTCTGGAACAGCGGAGCTTCGATCCTGACCGCGCCAGGTTTCATCTCAAGGAAGCCGGGCTCGAGTCGCTGTCGATCGAGCTTTACACATCGGAGGCAGCACTGCCCGAAGCGGTCAGTCTTTCCGAGGTCTATCAGAGCAAGGCCGGTGCCGCGGGAATTAACCTGAACGTGATCCGGCGTCCCCCGGATGGCTACTGGACTGATACATGGATGAAGAAGCCGCTGGCGGTATCCAGTTGGCTGAATCGTCCGATCGACCAGACGTTATCGCTGATATACGCCACGGACTCGGCCTGGAACGAGAGCTACTGGTCCAATTCGCGCTTCGACACGCTCCTGGCCGAGGGCAAGGCCACGCTGGACTTCGACAAGCGCAAGGAAATCTATGGCGAGTTGCAGGCCATCCTCCATGATGAAGGCCCAAGCGTGATTCCGGTCTTCGCTGATTTTCTCGATGCGAAGTCGGCCCGCGTCAAAGGCTTCGAGCCCAGCGGTGTTGCCGACCTGTCCGGTGATCGCATCATCGAGCGTGTCTGGATCGAGGAATAGAGCTACCCGTCGATAACGCAGCTTGGCCAACATCCTCCTTCAACAGAGAAGTCACATGTCATTGTCAACGGTCTGGACCGAGGTCGACCTGGAAGCCCCGGGTCGGCAGGTTGGGTTCATTCGGGTCGAGCATTCGGTGCATCGTTCCGCCTACGGGACGATCGCGCTGCCCTTCGCGGTTTTCGCCAACGGCAGCGGCCCGACTATTCTTCTCATGGCGGGCTCGCATGGGGACGAATACGAGGGGCAGCTTGCCCTGACCCGGCTGATCCGCACCCTCGACGTCAGCCGCATCCGGGGCCGAATTCTGGTGTTGCCGGCTGCCAACCAGCCTGCGGTAAAGGCAGGCCGGCGTACCTCGCCGCTCGATAACGGCAATCTGAATCGGTCCTTCGGCGACCGCTTTGCGGATACACCGACGGGTCAGATCGCAGCCTTCATCACCGAAGAACTGCTTGCCCGCTGTGACGTCTTCCTGGACCTGCATTCCGGAGGAAGTTCTCTGGACCACATCCCCTGTTCCTATGCAGACCTCGGAACGGACAGGTCGATGGCGCAAAGGACTTTCGCCGCCCTTGAGGCGATGAACGCCCCGCTGTCCTGGGCGCAGGCTGGCTGTCCGGAAGGACCGGTTGCCGGACGGGCTGCGGTTCGCAAACGCGTGATGCACCTCTCGGGAGAATTCGGGGGCGGCGGGAGGCTCGACCATGGTGCGCTCGACGTGGCTGAGCGCTGTATCTACCGCCTGCTTGATCATCTGGGAATTTTGGAAATGGAAGAGAAATGGCGCGCCGACATCCGCACGCGCTTCGTTTTCAACAGTCAGGAACATTTCATCTATGCGCCGCAGGAAGGCGTATTCGAACCGCTCGTCCGCCTGGGCGAGACCGTGGAAGCGGGACAACTCGCGGGCTACCTGCATCGCCCGGAATTGCCGATGGATCCTCCGGTAGAGATTCGCTTCAAGGCCGAAGGAACCGTTGCAGTCATTCGTTCGATGGGCCGTAGCGAGCAGGGCGATTGTCTGCTCCAGTTGCTGGGCGAGACGAGGCGCGAAGAGATTCTCGAAATGATGGAATCGATGCCTTGATGGACTTCCGTTCCGACAATACCTGCCCCCCTGCCCCGGAGGTGCTCGCCCGGCTTCAAAACTCTCTTGCCGTCGGAGAATCCGCCTACGCCGAGGACGAAGTGACCGCTGCGACCAAGGCCCGGCTCAGCAGGATCTTCGAGCGCGAGGTGGATTATTTTCCCGTCTTCACCGGCACGGCGGCCAATGCCCTGGCCATTGCGCAACTTGCGGGCAGCTTCGGTGAAGTGGTTTGCAGCGAAAGCTCACATATATTCGCCGATGAATGCGGCGCCGTGGAGTTTCATGCCCAGGCGCGGCTTCGTCCCATTTCTGGCAATATGGGCAAGCTGGTGCCGGAGAGCCTCCCACCTCTGACCGACAGCGGGGATGTGCATCGCGGCAGGCCGACCGTGCTCTCGCTGAGCCAGAGCACGGAGACCGGGCTGGCCTACCGTCCCGAGGAAATCGTCTCCCTCACGCAAAAGGCCCGAGCCGCCGGGGTAAGGGTACATATGGATGGCACCCGCTTCGCCAACGCCCTCGCTTTCACCGGCGCCACACCGGCTGAGCTGTCCTGGCAGGCGGGGGTAGACGTGCTGTGTCTCGGGGCGACCAAGGGCGGTGCGATCGGGGCCGAGGCGGTCATCTTCTTTTCCCCTGAAGACGCAAGGGAATTCCGCAGGATGATGAAGCGCTCGGGCCATCTCGGCGCACGCATGTGGTTCCTTTCAGCCCAGATCTCCGCCTGGCTGGAAGACGATTTCTGGCTACGCTCAGCACGTCATGGAAACACGATGGCCGCCCTTCTTGACAGGTTATTGCGGGCGAAAGGCATCCGGCCACTCTATCCCGTTGAAGCGAATATGGTTTTCGTCGAGATGAGCGCCGGCCAGAGCGTGAGGCTCAGCGAAATGGGCTTTCTCCACTATCTGGCCGAGCAGCCAGACGGACGTATTGCCGTCCGTGTGGTGACCTCGCATGCGACCCTGGAAACAGAGGTTGAAGCTCTTGCTGACGCCATCAGGAAATGTCTTGCGACTTCGGCGAGACGTCCGGCCTGAAGCGACCTGCGATCGTGTTTCACAAGCGGTATTGCTGAGCAGTTTCGATCTGATCGCGAACGCGCTGGCCGACGCGGGCGCAGTACTGGTCTCGCGCGCCCATGCGTCCGCGCCGTGGTTTCCCGGTGCGAGCGATGCCTCGTTGGTCCGATCTCCTCAGAACCTGACGTTGAGGTCGACCTTGAAGCCGTTGTCGCTGGTCCGGCTGGCGAGCTGGCCGCGATAGGACAGGCCGAGCGTCGCCGACGGCGCGACGGCGATGTCGAGCCCGGCCTCGATGACGGCGGCATTGCGGGCGATCGGCGTGCCGGCGATGGTGAACGCGTTGCCACCGGCAAAGGCCAACCCCGCCTCTGGCGTGACAGCGCCGAAGGCATGACGCCAGCCCAGCATGGCGCGCGCCGTTGCCGGCACGGCGCCGAGCGCGACATCGGCCTGCGCCCGGATGCCGAGCGTGGTGAAGGTCGCGTCCGTCGTCTGGCTGGCGGCGTGCAGCGCCGCCGCGCCGCCGTCTTCACTGAAGGCTGCGGTGCGCAGATTGACATAGGCAAGGCTGGCGAACGGTTCGAACGACACCGCCTGCGTGTCGATGCGATAGAATTGCTGTTGCAGTTTTGACAATGTTGCAACTGCTTTCGCACGTGCCGTTTCCCGGCGTTTGCGATCAACCTCTTCCCGGAACGCCGCAAGGGGCGGACGTTTCGGCGTCTGCCCAGATTGAACCCTGGCCCAGTAGCCTCGCGGCGGTTTGGGAACCTGAAGACGGGCGCACAGCTTGGCGATTGCGACATCCGAAACGCCAAGTTCCCTCGCCACCTCCTGTGTCGGCTTCTCCCAAACCAGCGCAAACAGTTCCTCGCGCGAGAGCTCTTTTGACGGCATTTTGGCTCCTTTCTGGTCAATGGTCAGCGGGTATGCGTCGTCTTGTTATCGACAGCAACACCCCTTCGTGAGCGGTTTTCGACATTGGTGATTGATTTTCAATCTTTGAACTGTAAAGTCCTTTCGACAGGTGCGCGATCACATGATCGCCTTTCGACAGTCATGAGAGAAAGCCGACATGGAACTCGACATCGGGAATCCTGCCCATTTTCAGAACGAACCCGTCCCAGACGGCACGCGGCTCGCGGGGTGGGCCGCTCTCATCCACGCGCTCGACGTGAAGGCACCCTTGAGAAACCCCGCCTGCATTTCCGAACGGCACGTGCGCGGCAATCGCCGGCAGGAGGGCATCTGGGAGGTCTATGACAAGCGGTATCAACCAGACGACACCCTGGATGGGCATCTCGGCTTTGCTCTGCGCCATGAGCCGATCGATCTTCTGGTTCTCAAACGCATCCTCGATGCGTTGCCGGAACAGGACCTCATAGACTTCATCAAGCGCACACCGACCGGCGCAGTGACGCGGCGCGTGTGGTTCTTTTATGAAACCCTGAGCGGCAAGCGCCTCGATATCGACGACGCCCCCACAGTCACCGCCGTCGACGCACTCGATCCCGAAGCCTATTTCACCGGTCCCGCATCGCTTTCCCTGCGCCATCGTGTGCGCAACAATCTGCTTGGCACGGGCGCATTCTGTCCGATCATCAGGCGTACCGAAAAGCTGGAAGCATTTCTGGCCCTCGACCTTTCGCATAAGGCGCAGGAAACGATAGGGCGAACGGGCGCCCATATCGTTTCCCGGGCTGCAAGCTTTCTGCTGCTCGCCGACAGCCGCGCGAGCTTCGAGATCGAAGGGGAACGCGCGCCGGCCAATCGACTCGAGCGCTGGGGACGCGCCGTTCTGGAGGCCGGAAAGCGTCCGCTAAACCAGACCGAGATCTACCGCCTGCACCGAATCCTGATCGGCGACGACCGTTTCACCGAGATCGGATATCGCAGCGAGGGCGTGTTTCTGGGCGAGCGCGATCATAACCATGATCCGCTGCCCGAGTTCATCGGTGCCCGTCCTCAGGATGTTCCCGACATCATGACCGGCCTCAATGAATGCAATAACAGGCTGCGGACCTCAGACGTCGATCCGATCCTGCAGGCTGCGGCAATCGCGTTCGGGTTTGTCTACGTGCACCCGCTGGCCGACGGCAATGGACGTCTGCACCGCTGTCTCATCCACCACGTACTCGCCGAGCGCAAATACACCCCTCCAGGCATGGTGTTTCCTGTTTCCGCCGTCATGCTGGATCGGATCGACGACTATGCCACGACCCTGAAGCGGCACTCCGGTCCCCTGATGGGGTTCATCGACTGGCGGGCCCTGCCCAACCACAATGTCGAAGTCACCAACGACACCTCAGACCTCTATCGCTATTTCGACTGCACCGAAGAGGCCGAGTTCCTCTATAGCTGCGTGCAGCGAACCGTCGAGATCGATTTGCCGCGCGAGATCGACTACCTAAAATGCCGCGATCAGGCTCTGACGGCCGTCATGAACCTAGTCGAAATGCCCGACCGCATGGCGCAGGACCTCATCATGCACATCCGCCAGAACGGCGGATCGCTCAGCAAACGTCGTCGAAACAGGGAATTTGAGAAGCTGCGCGACGATGAGGTTCAGCAGATTGAGGCAATTGTCGCGGATGCCTTCGAAGATTTTGACAACAGGTACAGCACAGAACCCTAAGCTTCAGCCATCGGGTTGTTCGGGATCGCACTTCGGTTCGAGCAGATAGAGATCGACCACGACGTGGTATGGCGGACGGGTGCCTCAGCGAAAGATACAGGCACGCGTCAGCGCGGACTTCGAATCCCTCTCGGTGCGCCGCACCGGGTGAAGATGAGAACTATATCTACGCTATAGCCCTCTAAATGTGGCGCCAGGAAGTTGGCGATAACTTTCTGAAAATACAGCGTGTCTTCAGTCTGCACTCTCTGCGACTTCATTTCAGAAGGCTCAAGCCAGAAGCTCCGCCAAAATGAGCAGGCCGTTGATAATCGAGCGGCTCAGACCTCAGGTCAGCTTCTTTCGACGGCATGGCGGGTACTAAGCGTCCGTCAGATTTCTTTTTTCAATGGACTGCCCGGATAGTGCATCGCTTCCTTGAGCACGGCGTGCGCCTCCAGAACGAGGGTAACGTCACGGTCCCACTGCCCCTCCGGCCCGCCGGTGAACTTCTCACCGTGAATGTAGCTGTTGCGTACTCTGCAGACGCCGTTGATCATGAGCTGGGCTACATTGGCGAGCGGAGTGGGATTCGGCGGAGCCCATGTCATGTCGTTCAGTAGCCGCCTCGGCGGCTGCCCGATCAGTGTCTTGGCGATGTCGGAAGCGACGACGTGTTCGAAGAACTTGGGTCCGAGGCTCTGTGCGAACAAATCCCAGTCTGCCTCCGCTATTTCCTTGTCCTGTCGCCGGAAGCCGGATCGCTTGATTGCATATTCTATTTGACGGAAATCTTTGACGAAAGCGTCGGCCGCTCGATACGGATTTTCCATGCCCTGTTCCCTTCTCGTCGACAGTTTCTGAGTTATCTTGCGTTAAATTAAACCGATAGTAGTGGTAATCAGACGGTCAAACTTACGAATCCGAAGACATGATGATCGCATGAATCCTGAAGTTCTCGCGCGGCTACTCTTCGAGACCGCTCCACATCCGGAGGGAGTGTACGCGGAACCGCCGATTCTCATCGAAGAGGGCAAGTGGACTCCGCTTCCGGAAGATGCGCCATTCATAGGACCGCCTAACGACCGGGCCGCCCAGATAATCGAGGACATTGCAAAGAAGCTGAAGGATTCGAATTGGCGGCCGGAACGGCGGCCAGTGTTCCAGCCGGACCGCGAGCCATGGAGTTTTGGCGTCATTCTGCAGCGTGCGCCAATTCGTAAGATTCATCGCGGCTATCTGGAGCCGTTCCGGCGTTTGGCAGTCGTCGAGGACGTGCCTGAGATAGTGGTGCTATTCCTAACAAGACTCCCGGGCGGCAAGGATTATCTCGATAGGGACAATCACGGCGTGGGCTGGCACTACCACTATCTGCCAGACCGCTACACTCGCTCTGACGTCATACTGTCATGGGATACCCGCTGGGTGCCGCCGGATCAGCGCGCGATACGCCCGATCTTTCAGGAGAAGCATGGCGAGGGCCGATACAACTTCCAAGCAAAGCCGTGGTTATCTGAACTTCCGCCACGCCGCCAACGCACTCGGCGTGGCACAATCCAGCGTCAGCGCCCGAGTGAAGGCGTTGGAAGAAGACCTAGGCATCCTCCTGTTCGAGCGCCATGCTCGCGGCGTCCGGTTGACCGAGGCCGGACGCCATTTTGTCGAGCGGATTGCGGCCGGCGTCGATCAACTGGACCATGCGGTGAAGACTGCCGGCATGGCAGCGGTGGGCGAAAGTGGTCGGTTGCGTATCGGCGTCCACGCCCTGATTCAGCGCAGTTTCCTCGCCGAGTTGATCGGGCGGTATCGGGACGACCACCCCGGCATCGAGGTGGAAATCCGCGAAGGCACGGCCCGAGAAACGGTGATGCAGCTTCGTGCCGGCCTGCTGGACATTGTATTCGTGGCAGGCACTCCCGAACTACCCGACTGTCATTCCCGTCGCATATGGACCGAACCGCTCTTGGCGGTGCTACCGGAGCGGCACCCGCTCGCCGGGCGGTCGGCCGTCACATGGGCCGATCTGGCCGACGAGACGTTCCTTGTCCGCTATGGTGGCACTGGCCCGCAGATTCATAGCCACATCGTACTGCGCCACGCCAGTCGCTTGCCCCCGCCTTCGATCCTGCGCTTCGACGTAGAGCGTGGTACCCTGTTGTCATTGGTCGGACAGGGCTTCGGCATCACAATCGTTGGCGCGGCGACGGCGTTGCTACCAACGTCTGACATCGTCTTTCTGCCGTTCGCCGACGAGCCGGAGCCGATCACGTTTTCGGCGATCTGGTCGCCGTCCAACCGCAGCGCCGCGTTTCGCAATCTGCTGACCCTCGCCAACGACATGGGCCGAATCGTTCGCTCTGAATCTCGCTAAAATTCGTTCGGCTAGCCAGCATAAGCTCCAGCATCGGCCCCGACGCAACCCGTCCTATTTGCCGCCTGTAGTATCCGGCAGCCCTCCCGCATTCTCTTTCCTGTTGCCCGTCCCGATTTTGCCTACTCTCTGATCGGCTCCGTCTCTTTTGCCGAATGGAGCCTGCATTGCGCGGAGGCCGAATCCTTTGGGGTCAGATCGCCGTAGTCTTCACCATCGTTCTGGTGATGACGTGGGTGGCGACGCAATGGGTAGCCTACCGCCTCGGTTTTCAGCCCCAGCTTGGAGCACCATGGTTCGAGCTGGCGGGCCTGCCGGTCTATTACCCGCTGGCCTTCTTCTGGTGGTGGTTTTCCTTCGACGCCTATGCGCCCGCGATCTTCGTCGAGGGCGGCATCATCGCGGTATCGGGCGGCTTCCTCGCCATCGCCGCCGCCATCCTCATGTCGATCATCCGGGCGCGGGAAGCGCGCAACGTCGCCACCTACGGATCGGCGCGATGGGCCGAGGACAAGGAAATCCGCACGGCCGGCTTGCTCGGTCCCGATGGCGTCGTGCTCGGCCGATACGAACGGGACTATCTGCGCCATGACGGTCCCGAGCATGTCCTATGCTTCGCCCCGACGCGCAGCGGCAAAGGTGTCGGGCTGGTGGTGCCGACGCTGCTGACATGGCCGGCATCCGCTATTGTCCATGACATAAAAGGGGAAAACTGGACGCTGACAGCCGGCTTCCGGGCCAAGCACGGCCGCGTCCTGCTGTTCGATCCGACCAATGCCGGATCGTCCGCCTACAATCCGCTGCTGGAGGTCCGGCAAGGGGAATGGGAGGTCAGGGACGTGCAGAATATCGCGGATATTCTGGTCGATCCCGAAGGCAGCCTCGACAAGCGCAACCATTGGGAGAAGACCAGCCATAGCCTGCTGGTCGGCGCTATCCTGCACGTTCTCTATGCGGAGAAGGACAAGACGCTGGCGGGGGTCGCCAACTTCCTGTCCGATCCGCGCCGCCCGGTCGAGGCGACCTTGCGCGCCATGATGGACACGCCGCATCTCGGCGAGGCCGGCGTTCATCCCGTCATCGCGTCGTCGGCCCGCGAGCTGCTGAACAAGAGCGAGAACGAGCGCAGCGGCGTGCTGTCCACAGCCATGTCGTTCTTGGGCCTTTACCGCGATCCCGTGGTGGCGCGGGTGACGGCACGATGCGACTGGCGCATTGCCGATCTGGTCGGCAGCCGCCAGCCCGTCACGCTCTATCTGGTCGTGCCGCCGTCCGACATAAACCGCACCAAGCCGCTCATCCGCCTCATCCTCAATCAGATCGGCAGGCGGTTGACCGAGGAATTGCATACCTTCGGCAAGCGCCATCGCCTGCTGTTGATGCTGGACGAGTTTCCGGCGCTCGGCCGGCTCGATTTCTTTGAATCGGCGCTCGCCTTCATGGCGGGCTACGGCATCAAAGGCTTCCTGATCGCGCAGAGCCTCAATCAGATCGAGCGCGCCTATGGGCCGAACAACGCCATCCTCGACAACTGCCATGTGCGCGTCAGCTTTGCCACCAACGACGAAAGGACCGCCAAGCGGGTGAGCGACGCGCTCGGCACCGCGACCGAGCTGCGCGATTCCACCAATTATGCCGGGCACAGATTGGCCCCGTGGCTCGGGCATCTCATGGTGTCGCGGCAGGAGACGGCCCGGCCGCTGCTCACACCGGGCGAGATCATGCAGCTTCCGCCCACCGATGAAATCGTGATGGTCGCGGGCACGCCGCCGATCCGCGCGACCAAGGCCCGCTATTTCGAGGATGCACGGTTTCAGGAACGCATCCTGACCCCGCCCGATCTGGTCGCCGCTCCGCTGGCGCCCAGCCCATCCGCCGATGATTGGTCCGG
>Ga0180215_1002527_pt1 | contig 18276 bp, 15 predicted proteins | sample eDN3rd37CBELigBY_FD_128871 | JGI IMG/M metagenome (GOLD analysis project Ga0180215, IMG submission 128871) | Enriched backyard soil microbial communities from Emeryville, California, USA - eDNA 3rd pass 37_C BE-Lig BY (version 2) (version 2) | ecosystem: Environmental > Terrestrial > Soil >... | reverse complement strand
CGTTGTCGCCGACCACCGCGAAGCGCAACCGATCTGGCTCCACGACGGGCGGCGCCTGCGTGAGCGCGAGGTCGGGGGCGCGCCCTGGGAGGAGGTCCTCCGGTCCGGTGGCGAAGCGCCACAGCGCGCGGACGCCGAGCACGACCGCGAGCCCGCACGCCACGACGAGCACGATGCCGACCATCTCCCGACGGCCGAGGCGGATCCTGTCCGACACGCATCACTGTGCACCGTGCGCTCCAGGTTCAGGTTCACCCGGACCGGGTGAGGTTGCCGCCGGTGAGGTGACGGATCGTCGTGGTGGGCGCGCTCCCGCTGGCGCTCGCACGATCGGAGGTGCCCATGGCCCTGCTGGCCGACAGTGCACGTGCCGCGTTCTCCCCGACGCCATCGCGCTCGCGAGCGGTGAGGGCATCGGTGGCCGCATCGCCTCCCGATATGGTCACCGCCCGAGGCCTGATGGTCGGGCAAGACGGCCCGCTCCCGGCCGAGCTGGGCCTGGACCGCCACCGCCTGCGGGCCGCCGGCTTCGAGGGCCGGCCCGGCGAGGTCCTGGTCGTGCCCGCACCCACCGGGCCGGTCGTCGCGGTCGTCGGCCTCGGCGACCTCGCCGACGTCGATGCGGCGGGCCTGCGCGATGCCGCCGGGGCGTTCGCCCGCGCCACGGCCTCGCACAGCCGGTTGACCCTCGACGTGCCCGAGGTCGCCGCCCTGGCGCCCGACCTCGCGGGGCAGGCGCTGATCGAGGGCGTGGTGCTCGCCCGCTACCGGTACGAGCCCCTGAAGCGCACGGCGGAGGCCACTGACCTCGCCGAGGTCGTGCTGGTCGCCGCGCCGGAGCGGCTCGAGCCGCTCGAGCGGGGCGCGCAGCGGGGCCTGGTCCTCGCGGCGGCCACCGAGCTGGCCCGGGACCTGGCCAACACCCCGCACAGCCACCTCAACGCGTCCACCCTGGCCACCATCGCCGAGCAGCTCGCCGGCGAGAAGGGCCTGGACGTCGAGGTCTTCGACGAGGCGGCGCTGGAGGAGCTGGGGTGCGGAGGCCTGCTCGGCGTGAACGCCGGCAGCGTGGAGCCCGCCCGGATGGTGAAGCTCACGTACACGCCACCGGGGCCGGCGGAGGACGGCGCGGCACCGCACCTCACGTTCGTGGGCAAGGGCCTCATGTACGACTCGGGCGGCCTGTCGCTGAAGCCGGGCGACGAGGTCCACGCCCAGATGAAGAACGACATGTCGGGCGCCGCCGCGGTCCTGGCGGCGATGGTGGCCCTCCCCGACCTGGCGTGCCCGACGGCGGCCACGGGCTACCTGATGTGCACCGACAACATGCCGTCGGGCACCGCGATGGCGTTGGGCGACGTCATCACCATCAGGGGCGGGACCACCGTGGAGGTCGTCAACACCGACGCCGAGGGGCGGCTGGTCATGGCCGACGCGCTGGTCCTGGCGACGGAGGAGCCCACCGACGCCATCGTCGACATCGCCACCCTCACCGGCGCCTGCATGCGGGCCCTGGGCACGAGCGTGGCCGGCGTGCTCGGCACCTCCCAGCCGCTGGTCGACCAGGTGGTGGCTGCGGCGGCCGCCAGCGACGAGCCGGTGTGGCAGCTGCCCCTGGAGCGGCGCTACCGCCCCGAGCTCGACTCCGGCGTGGCGGACCTCAAGAACCTGGGTGGCGCGAACGCGGGCGCCATCACGGCTGCGCTGTTCCTGGCCGAGTTCGTCGGCGACACGCCGTGGGCCCACCTCGACATCGCCGGCACGGCGCAGCAGGCCACGGACGCGTCCTGGCGGACCAAGGGGTGCAGCGGCTTCGGCGCGCGCCTCCTGGTGGAGCTGGCGATGGGGTTCACCGCCCCGCCGGTCCGGGCGGAGGCATGACCGACACCGCCAAGCCCGACCCCGGCGCCGGCGCGGGCGCCGAGGGCCGTCCGGAGGACGGTGCGCCCCCGAAGAAGCGCGGCTTCGTCCAGCGGATGCTCGACGGCATCGAGAAGGTGGGGAACCGGGTGCCGCACCCGGCGATCATCTTCCTGCTGCTGTGCGTGCTCGTCATCGTGCTGTCGCACGTGCTGTACCTGTTCGACGTCAGGGTCACCTACGAGGTCGTCGAGCCGCCTGGTGTGGAGGTCGAGGAGGACTACTTCGGCGGCTCCGTCCAGCCGGGCATCGGCGTGCCGCCTCCGGACTACGACCTGGACGACCTCGAGGTGCGCGAGCGGACGACCGAGATCGAGAGCCTGCTGAACGCCGACGGCGTCCGGTTCCTGTTCTCGTCGTTCGTCGCGAACTTCGACGCGTTCAGCGTCGTGGCCGTGGTGTTCGTCGCGATGATCGGCGTCGGCGTGGCCGAGGAGGCCGGCCTGATGGCTGCGCTCATCCGCAAGCTGGTGCAGGTGTCGCCTCCCCAGACCCTGGCGTTCATCATCGTCTTCGTCGGCGGGCTCTCGAGCGTGGCCACCGATGCCGGCTACCTCATCCTCATCCCGCTCGGCGCAGCCGCCTTCCTGAGCGTCGGACGGCATCCGCTTGCCGGCCTCGTGGCCGCCTACGCCGGCGTCAGCGCGGGGTTCGCGGTCAACACGCTGATCACGCCGCTGGACGGCCTGCTGACCGAGGTGACCAACGAGGCGATCCAGCTGGCCGACCCCGACCTCTCCATCGACCTCACCGCCAACCTGTGGTTCAACATCGCCTCGACCTTCTTCGTGGCGCTCGTCATCACCTTCGTCGTCCAGCGGATCACCGAGCCCAGCCTCGGCCGGTACGACGCGGGCGACGTCGAGCACGAGGACGACGTGGTGCCGGAGGGCGAGCCGAGGGGCCTGCGCTTCGCCCTCTACGGCCTGCTGGCCGCACTGGTCGGGATCGTGCTGCTGACCGCACCGCCGGATGCACCGCTGCGCAACCCGGAGACCGGCGACATCTTCAACAACTCGCCGCTGATGGACAGCCTCATCTTCCTCATCTCAGTGCTGTTCCTGGTGGCCGGCATCTGCTTCGGGATCGGCGCCCGGACGATCACCAGCAGCGTCGACGTCATCAACGCCATCGTGAAGACCTTCGCCAGCCTCGCCGGCCTGGTGTTCCTGCTGCTGCTGATCAGCCAGTTCATCGCCTACTTCAACTTCAGCAACATGCCGACCATCGCGGCGGTGAAGATGGCCGACGCCCTGGAGAGCGCCGACATCGGAGCGCTGTGGCTGCTCCTGGGCTTCATCCTGGTGATCGTCGTGCTCGACCTGATCATGCCGGGCTCGCTACCGAAGTGGGCGATCTTCGCCCCCATCTTCGTGCCGCTGTTCCTCCGGCTCGACGTCGCTCCCCAAACCGTGCTGGCGGCCTACCGCCTGGGCGACTCGCCGGCGAACGTGATCACGCCCCTGATGGTGTACCTGCCCTTCATCGTGCTGGTGGCCCAGCGCTACAAGAAGGACGCCGGTCTGGGCACGATCATCTCCCTGATGCTCCCGTACACGATCATCGTGCTGGTCGTCTGGACCGTCTTCTTCGTGGCCTGGTTCCTGCTCGGCATCCCCCTCGGGCCGGGCTACCCGGTGGAGGTCAACTGAGGGTGGTCGGCGGCGTGGCAGGAGGAACAGCCTGGTGAGCGCCCACTACTACGAGATCAGGGTGCGGGGCCGCCTCAGCCAGCACGTGGTCGCCGAGTTCGAGGACCTCGAGCTCGTCGCCACCGTGGAGCCGTCCCAGACGGTGCTGCGCGGGCCCCTCGAGGACCAGGCCGCCCTGCACGGCGTCCTCCGCCGCATCGAGGCCTTCGGGTTGGAGCTCGTCGAGGTGCGGCGGGCTCCGCACCGGTGAGCGGTGCGGTCGGCGCCCGTCGACGCCTCACAGGAGCTCGAGCTGCCTGGCCCGGATGACAGCGTCACGTCGCCGTTCGACGCCGAGCTTGCGGTACAGGCCCTTCAGGTGCGTCTTCACCGTGTTCACCGAGACGTGCATGGCGCGCGCGATCTCCGGGTTCGACATGAGGGTCGGCAGGAACCGCAGGACGACGTGCTCCTGCTCGGTGAGCGACCCGGCGGACGCGCCATCGCCTCCGGGACGGGCGTTGTCGAGCAGGGCCAGCGCGTCCTGCTGGTGGGGCCCGTCGGTGCGGGCGAGCCGCTCGAGCAGGGGCACGACCGTCGGGCCGCCATCGCGCACCGGACCCCACACGCGGTCGGTGCCGGCGCGGTGCAGCGCCGTGCGGAGGTGGACCGACGCCTCGTCGGGCCGTCCTCGGGTCGCGGTCGAGGCGGCGGCGAGGACGGACGCCTCGACGAGCGTGCGGGGATGGCCGTCCGTGCCTGACGTGAGCCACGGCTCGACGGCGTCGAAGGCGGCGCCCGGCGCGTCAGCCGTCAACCGGTCGCGAGCAGCCCGCACCGCGGCCTCGGCTGGGCCGCCGACGAGCACGCGCTTGCCGCCGGCATCCACCGCCTCCAGGGCGCCGAGCGCGACGAGCGCCGCAGCGGCCGCCGGATGCCGGGCCGTGGGGCCGTCGAGGCTCACCGTCCGGCCGCCCATCAGGACGGCGCGGACCGCCTTGTGGATCATCCGCACCGGGTGGGAGCAGCTCGTCGCATCGGCGGCGCGCACGGCGGTGAGCCCCCTGGCGTGGTCGCCGCGCTGCGCGCCCACCAGCGCGGTCGCCAGGAGCGCTGCGGTCGCGGTCGACGTCCGGACCGCGGCGCCGCGGCCCACGACGCCACGTTCGGCCATCACCTCGGCCACGCGCAGCCGGCCTTCCAGCGCGTGCACCAGCGCCAGGAGCCCGATGGCGACGTCCGACGTCCAGTCGCCCGCGGCGGCGTCGAGCAGCACCTCGAGGTCCTGTTGCACGCCCGTCAGATCCCCGTCATCGAGGCGGAGCTCGGCGCCGTAGAGGCGGGCCACGCGCCGGAGCGCGGGATCGGCGCGGTCCGCGTCCCCTGCGAGGCGCTGTGCCGCGGCCCGGGCCTCGGGATCCGCGCCGAAGGCGCGACCGTGCAGCAGCTGCAGCACGAGCGCGGCCGTCGCCGGCTCGGGTGCCGCGCCGTCCGGCGCGGGCGCGAGGTGGATGAACGCGTCCCGGTCGAGCCGGTCGCAGGCGGCGGCCGCAGCCACCCGCGCCATGCGGGGCACGGCGCGCACCGGCGCGGGGGGCACGCCGTCGACGAGGGCCGCGGCATCCGCCCGTCCGGCGCGGACATCGTGCAGCCAGCGCGCTTCCACGATGCTCCCGAGCAGCTCCCAGTCGCCCGCGCGGCGGGCGTGCGCATCGGCCTCGGCCAAGAGGTCGCGCGCCGCGTACCACCGGGCGGCCCGGGCGTGGAGCTCGGCGTGGCGGGCGGGCTCCTCGTGGCGCAGGATGGCGCGCAGCAGGGCCGCGAACAGCGCGTGGTACCGGTAGACGGGCGCGGTGTCGAGCCGCGTCAGGAAGAGGCCACGCCGCTCCAGGCGCGCCAGCTCGGCCCCGGCGTCGTCGCGGTCCGAGAGCAGCTGGGCGAGCTCCGGGGTGAGGCGGTCGACGACGCTGGTCTGCAGGAGGAAGTTCCGCACCTCCGGCGGCTGGCGGGCGAGCACCTCGCCGACGAGGTAGTCGGCGACGGTGAACCCGGCGGCGTCGAGGTCGTGCGCGAAGCCGCGGGGGTCGGCGCCGTCTTCGAGGGCGGAGGCCAGCAGCGCCAGGCCGGCCGCCCAGCCCTCGGTCAGCCGGTGGATCCCGTCGACGTCGCGCGCGCCGAGGCGCAGCCCGTGAGCCGCGAGGAGCTGCGCGGCCTCGTCGCGGCTGAAGGCGAGGTCGCCGCCGCGGACCTCCGCCAGGCGCCCGCTGGCGCGCAGCCGCCCGATCCGGAGCGGCGGGTCCGCCCGCGTGGCGAGGACGATGCGGAGCCGGGGTGGCGCGTGCTCCGCCAGGTGGGCCAGCGCGCCCAGCGCCTCACCGGCGGTCAGCTCGTGGACGTCGTCCAGCACGATGGTGCAGCGCAGGCCTCGGGAGGCCACCGCGCACAGCGCGGCGTCGAGGAGGTCGAGGCCCCGCAGGCCGGACGCGGACAGGTCGCTGCCTGCATCGGCGAGGTCGACGAGCGCGGTCGTCACGACCTTCGCGAACCGCCCCTCCTCGTTGTCGCGTGGCTCGACTGTCATCCACGCGCACGGGTCAACGGCCTCCGCGGCCCACGCGGCGAGCAAGGTCGACTTCCCCGTACCGGGAGGGGCTGACACCAGCGTGAGCGTGCGGTGGTCGCCGGCTGCGAGCCGCACCTCCAGGCGGGGACGGCGGACCAGCCGCTCGGCCGGCCGCGGCGCGAGGCGGTTCGGCGTGGGCACAGGCGTCACAAGTCCCATCGCGCCCCCCAGCGGCCGACGGTGGACGTGGTGTCACGTCGACCTCACCCTAGTGAGGGAGGCCGGGGGTGTGCTCCCTGCCGAGACACCCGCCCGAACCCATCCGCAACCGCGTTGCGCAGAAGCCACATGGAATCTGCGGACGCTTCGCCGAGGAAACGACGCGCAGAAGCCACATGGAATCTGCGCAACTGGGCGCGTGATGTGGATGGCGATGGGTGGGTGGGAGGCGCCTCTGGGCAGGTGCGCCGACGACGACGGCGCGTCGCTACGCCTTGATGTAGATCCCCTCGAGGTTGGGCATGCGGATGCCGATCTCGTCGATGAGCCAGGTGACGCCGCCAACGCGGTCGCCGTTGTGGGCGAGCGCTTCGCTGTGGAAGACGATCGGCAGGATCGGCAGCTCCTGCGCCACCAGGGTGCTGAGCCGCTGCCATGCCTCGGTCGCCTCGGCACTGCCGGGCGCTGCGGCCACGACCTCCGCGACGACGTCCTGGATCTCTGGGTTGGAGTAGTCGCAGACGTTGGCGAAGGCCCCCGGCAGGAGACGGACCGTGTAGCCGTCGATGCCGGCCCGTGACTGCGCCACGGGGTACATCGGGGCCTTGGTCTCGAGGTAGAAGTCGAGGATCGAGCTGGGGCTCGTGATGAGCTCCACCTCGACGCCGACCTCCGACCACTGTGCCTGCAGGATCTCCCCGGCGACGGAGGAGGTCCCCTCCGAGACGATCATGGACGTCGAGAAGCCATCCGGGTACCCGGCCTCCGCCAGCAGCTCGCGCGCTCGCTCGGGGTTGTGCGCGTACACGCCTTCGAGCTCCGCGTTGTAGGCAGGGTCCTTGGAGCGCTTGAGGCCCCAGGCCGGCTCCGCTTCGTCGCCGTAGAGGCGGGCCGCGAGCCGCTCGCGGTCGATAGCGAAGGCGAGCGCCTGGCGGACCCGCACGTCGCTGAGGGGCGGGTCCTTCTTGCAGATGTCGACCTGGAAGATGCCGTCCTGGGGCCGCATCTCGACGACGAAGGGATCGCCGAGCTCCTCGGCTGTGCTGTGGGAGAGCGACAGACCCGGCAGGTCGATGGCGCCACTCCGGAGCGCAGTCACCACGGGCGGCCCTGGGGAGACGTGGATGTACTCGAGCCCGGCGAGGAGGACCTCGTCTGCGTTCCAGTAATCCGGGTTCTTCTCGAGGACCATCTTCACGTCGGGCTGCAGGGATTCCAGGACGAAGGGATCGGCTCCGACAGGCTTGGCGTTCATGTCCTGACCGGCCCGGATCGCCGACGGGGAGAGCAGGGCTGTCTCCGGTCCGGCGAAGAGGTCGTAGAACGCCCCCGCAGTGGGCGTGCCGAGGTGGACCGTGGCGGCGAGGGGTCCCGTGACCTCGACCTCCGTCAGTGCGCCGATCACCTCGGCGCGCAGACCGCGCGTGTTCCCCGCCGCGGCCATGCGCTCGAGGTTGAACTTCAAGGCCTCCGCGTCCACCGGGGTGCCGTCGCTGAAGGTCATCCCCTCCCGCAGCTTCACCTCTATGGTCCTCGAGTCGACCACCTCGACCGACGTGGCCATGCTGGGCTCGTACGAACCGTCCTCGGTCTTCACGAGGAGGTTCCCGTAGATCGCGTACAGGATGCGATGGATGCCCGCTGGGGCCATGGTGGGGTCGAGGAACAGCGTCGCCGACGACAGTGCCTGCCCGACCCGCAGGACGCCGTCAGGGTCCACCGCGCCGTCCGCTGCGGTCGTCGCTGCCTGCTCGGTCGGCGTGGCGGCGGCCGCCGTACCTGCTGCGGCGCTCGTACCATCGTCGTCATCGCCGCACGCAGCCGCGGTCAGCGCGATCAGGATGAGCCCCGCGAGCACCTTCCTCGGTGTGCTTCCGGCACGCACGGCATCCCCTTTCGTGGTGCGAGCGTCTCCCTTGTCAGGCGATGCCGTAGAGCGCCATGGCACTTTCGGACGCGATGGCACGCTGCGCGTCGGGGGGCAAGGGGGCGAGAGCCTCGGCGAGCTCCTCGGTCACCCCGGGGAACTTGGCATCGGGGTGCGGGTAGTCCGACGCCCAGATGATGCGGTCGGGACCGCACAGCGGGGACTGGGCCGTGACGGCGAGGAGGGTCTCGTCGGGGTCGAAGCTGATCCAGCACTGCCGGCGGAAGTACTCCGAGGGGAGCATCTTCAGCCATGGCACGTCCCATGGGAACTTGTGGGTGTGGTGGTCGAGGCGCTCGAGCCACGGGACGAGCCAGCCACCGTTGGCCTCGAGGAAGATGAACTTGGCGCCAGGGAACCGCTCGCACACGCCGCCCGCGGTGAGGAAGCACAGGGCGCTCATCACGTCGACCGGGTTGGAGATGGCCTGCGTGAAGTAGATGTTGTTCATGGCCGGAACGCCGGTGTCGTCGCTCGTGCCGCGCGTGAGCTCCCCCGGTGCCGTCCGCAGGTTGGCGAGGCGCAAGCCCTGGCACGCCCCTGGGAGGTCAGGTGCGAGGAAGGGGTGGAGCGCGATGGGCAGCCCCGTCTCCTGAGCGGCCTCCCAGATGGGGTCGTAGACAGGGTCGTTGAACGGATACCAGCTGACCGAGGGGTTCGGTCGCATGAACGCCGACACGATCCCGGGCAGGCTCGCGGCTCGGCGCAGTTCGGCCGCGACCGCGGCCACCCCTTCCTCGTCGTGCATCGGCGGGAGCGCGGCCGAGGCGAACAGGCGGCCCTCCCCTTCTTGCACGTGATCAGAGGCCCAGTTGTTGTAGGCCTGGCATTGCGCGATCCCGAAGCGCAGGTCGGGGTTGCTCTGGATGCCGAGCAGCATGGTGGGGTACAGCACCGACAGGTCGATGCCGTCCTCGTCCATGTCGTGGAGTCGCGCTTTGGCGTTCCAGGCAGCTGGGCGAACCTCGGTGTAGCGCAGCTCACCGCGATGCGCTCGACCTCGGACGTCGTCGCTCATCCCGGCCGTCCCGGCACTGGCGAGGGTGTTGGCGAGGGTCCGGTGCCCGTCGAACACCAGCCATTCGTTGCCGTCGCTGTCGGTCTCGATGTGCCAGATCCGGTCGCGGTACTCCGCCGGCGCGTAGTCGACCATCGCGGTGGGGTGCTCGAGGATGTGGCCGTCGGAGTCGATGAAGCGAAGGTCGGTCGGCGTCGTCATATGCGGCTGCACTCCTCTTGCTGGCAGCGGGTGTCCCTGAGGTGTGGCTCCGACGCACCGCCGACAAGGCACAGGCGACGACGGCCGAACCGCCGTGGCCAACCGGTCGATCGACCGGCCATGCGAACCCCCACACGCATCACGGCACCGCTCGGTCTCAACCAAACAGTCGTTTAGTTGGCGACTATCGCACGGCCCCTGGGCACGGTCAAGCGACTGCCACCGGTGCGCGGGTGCCGCCGCGATCGCTCAGTAGCATCCCCCAGTCGGCGGTCGACAAGGGCGTTCGGATGGCACAGCTCACACCGGAAGAGATCTGCGAGGCTGCCGTCGCGTTGCTCGACATCGGGCCGGAGGCGCTGTCGATGCGGTCGCTGGCCGATCGCCTCGGCGTGACGGCGGCGGCCCTCTACTACTGGTTCCCCTCCAAGGCGGACCTGCTCGACGCCGTGGCCGTGCATCTCTCGCACCAGATCGCGGCGAGCCAGGAGGCGGGCGCGACGTGGCAGGAGGAGATGAAGGCCTTCGCCCTGGGCCTCGTCGATGTCGCCGCTGACCATCCGGGCGCCTTCGCATGGATGATGCGCCACTACGCGACCCATCCTGTGCTGGCGCCGGTCGACGAGGCGCTGCTGGACATCCTCCTCGGGGCCGGCTTCAGTCCCACCGATGCACTGCTGGCGAAGGGCGCGGTCGTGCGCTTCGTGATCGGACACCTCGGCCTGGCGGGGCAGGCCGCCTCCGTCGATCCTTCCGGGTTGAGCGCTCAGGAGCACCCGCGCTTGTACGAGGTCGCGGTGCCGAGACGCCGCGTGCGCGAGACCGAGCTCCTCGAGCACGGCCTGGAGTGCCTGCTGCAGGGGATCGCCCTGGCGTCGTCGCCAACGGTCCGGAACGGCACCCGCCGACGGGGAGGCGGCGCCCGGCGGGCCCGGCACAACCCGTCGTAGGGCGTCAGGTCCTTCCGCTGCGCGGCACCTCACGGAACGGCACGTCCCGATCCTGGGTGCGCTCCCGTGGCATGCCGAGCACCCGCTCGCTGATCACGTTGCGCGCCATCTCGGTGGTCCCACCGGCGATGGAGGAGACCTGCCGCATGAGGAAGTCCGTCCCGATCTCCGCCATGGCGCCGTCACCATCCGCCCACGCGCCGCCGGCCGCATCGGCGAGCTCGAACGAGATGGTGGTGGCGCGCGCTGCGGTGATGCCCGCGAAGAGGCGTCCGATGGCCGCTGCTTGGTCCGAAAGCGTCCCGACGGCCATCGCGGCGGCGAGCCGTGTGGGCAGCTCTCGGGCGGCGAGCTCCAGCATGCGAGCTTCTCCCAGGAGGTCACGAGCGACCGGGTCGTCGAGGCGCTCCGCCGCTCGGGCCACGGCGTGGCCAGGGAAGGCCCGCCCGCTTGAGCGACCCGCTGGCGCGGTGACGTACGGCGAGCTGTAGCCCAGCCGCTCGTGGTACATCCACCGGATGCCGACGGTCCAGCCCGCGTCGACGTCACCGACGCGGTAGGAGTCCGGGATGCGCACGTCGGTCAGGAACTCCTGGCAGAACTCGCGCGAACCGCTCAGGAGCTCGATCCGGTGGACCTCGATCCCCGGCGAGCGGATGGGGACCATGAAGACCGTCAGGCCGCGGTGCTTGGGCACGTCCCAGTTCGTGCGCGCCAGGCAGAGGGCCCAGTCGGACCACCACGCGCCGGTGGTCCAGATCTTCGAGCCGTTGAGGACCCACTCCTCCCCGTCGCGCGCGGCCGTGGTGACGGCGCCGGCGACGTCGGAGCCTCCGCCCGGCTCCGACAGGAACTGCATCCAGATCTCCTCGCCCCGCAGGATGGCGGGGAGGTGCGCCTTCTTCTGGTCCTCCGAGCCGAAGTCGAGGATGACGGCGCCGCACTGGCAGATCGACGGTGCCTGCAGGTGCGAGGGGTACTCGAAGCCCCTGAGCTCCTCGTTCAGCACCGCCTGGTGCGCGGGGGTGAGGCCCTGGCCTCCGTACTCGCGTGGGAAGCAGATCCCCGCCAGGCCTGCGTCGTAGAAGGCCCGCTGGAGCTCACGGTCTCGTGCGACCCCGGCAAGCTCCTCCTCGTCGCTCCTGCCGCCGCGCAGCCCGCTCCGCACCCCGGGAGGCTCCGGAGCGAGGGTCGACCGTATGAACTGGCGCGCCCGGGCGCGGAAGCTCTCGAGGTCCTCGACCACCTCGTCGTCCATGGGGCCTCCTCGTGTGACGTCCCTTCAGGCGGCGGGCTCACGCGCCAGCACGAGCGCCGCCAGGCGTTGACGGTGCGCTGCCGGGGTGCCGAGGCAGGTCCGGTTGACCACCTGTCGGCGCAGGAGGAGGTGCAGGTCGTGGTCGAACGTGAGACCGATCCCCCCATGCATCTGCACGCAGTCCTGCCCGAGCTCGGCCCCGAACTGGCCGATGAACGCCTTGGCCGCGCTGGTGAGCTCAGCCGCGTCGGCGGAGGCGGCGTCGACCGCCGCCGCGTCGCTGAGCGCGTGGCTGGCCTCGAGCCACGTCTTCATGTCGGCGAAGCGGTGCTTGAGCTCCTGGTACGAGGCGAGCGGCCGCCCGAAGGTGTACCGGTCGAAGGCCCAGGCCAGCGTGATGTCGAAGGCGCGCTGGAGGGCACCGACGGCCTCGGCGTTGAGGATCACGAGCGCCAGCTGGACCTGCCGCCCGACCTGGCCGTCGGCTCCGCCGAGCTCACCGAGCACGCAGTCGGCGGGCAGCCGCACGTCGTCGAAGCGCACCGCAGCGAACCGCCGCGTCACGTCGACGCTCCGCATCGGCTCGATCGTGACGCCCGGCGCGTCGGAGGGGACGAGGACCTGTGACAACCCATCGCCGGTCCGCCCGGTGACCAGCAGGTGGCTGGCGGTGCCCGCGGCCTCGACCGGGCGCTTCTGACCCCGCACGACGACGCCCGATCCCGCCGCGGCGATCGTCGTGCTGAACGCTCCTGCCCGGCCGCCTGCTGTCGCCTCCTCCAGGCACCACGCCACCACCGCCTCGCCCGAGAGGAGCTCCTGGAGGAGGTCGGGCTCGTGGCGGGCCGCGGCCAGCGCGGCCGCCACGACGTTGGTCGGCAGCAGCGGCCCGGGTGCCGCGTGGGCGCCGAACTCGTGCGCCAAGAGGCTGAGATCCACGACCGGCTGCCCGCTGACGCTGCCGCCGCCCTCGTCCTCGGGGACCAGGAGCGATGTCCAGCCGAGTGCGGCCCCCTCGCGCCAGTACGCCGGGTCGAACCCGAGCGGATCGGCGCGGAGCCGGCGAACCTGGCTGGTCGGCGCTCGCGCCGCGAGGAACCGTGCTGTCGTCTCGCGGAAGAAGTCCTGCTCGGCGGTCGGCTCCACCAGCATCCGTCGCTCCCCGGAACCCCCGTGCGTGCGGGCGCAGGCCGCACTGAACGATCGTTAGAATACCAGGACGACGGCTCGCTGTCCCGCGCCTCGTCGGCCCGGCGCCGGCGCGGTCATCGGAGCTACATTGCCGGCGTTGGGGGAGGACGTGGGCACAGGACCCGACGGGGGACCGGCGGTGATGGCCATGGGTGTCGAGCTGCTGATCAGCACCAGCATCCTCGTCGACGATCTCGCGTCCTCGGCGGCCACGCTGTGCCGCACCATCGGGCTGCCCGAACCGCGCCCGCACTGGTAGACGCAGGCGCCGGGGGTGCGGGCTCTCTTCTGCCGGGTGCATCCGGTGTACGCGGTCGCGCCGACATCGCTCGAGCTCGTCACCGCGGGCCCGGCTGCGGAGCCCGTTCCCGAGCGCCTGAAGGGGTTCCCTGTGGCTGAGGTGGCCGCTCTGCAAGGGAACCGGAAGATCAAGCTCCACTCGACCCCCATCGCGATGCCCTCCGAGATGGTGAGCGAGCTGGGGGAGCGGCTGTGGGACGCCAGTGAGCCCCACGGCTACCTCGGCGCGCCGCCCGCGCTGCGAGTCGTGCTCGGGCCGATCGGTCCGTTCGCCGGCCGGGGGTACCGCGATGGCCTCTTCATCGAGGCCATTCCGTTGACGACGCTGACGGTGCCGCCGGAGACGTTCTACCTGCCGGCGGACGTCCCACCCGACGCCGGCCCCGGCACCATGGTGCGCATCGTCGCGCGCGAGTACCTCGTCGATGACCTGGACGCGACCTTGGCCACGCTCGCGCACGACCTGCGGTGGCGTCCGGCGGCCGTCGTCGACGAGCCCGGGTGCCGGCGAGCGGTCATGACGTTCAGATCGCCTCGGAGTGCGACGCTCGAGCTCGTGCAACCCACCGCGCCGGGTCGCGTGGCTGACGCCTACGAGCAGCTCGGCGCGGGGCCGTGGACGATCCGCATCGCCGTGGTCGACGTCCCGGCCAAGGCGGCCGACCTCGACGCACGAGGGACGCCGTTCACCCTGGAGGACGGGAGGCTCCGACCGGACCCCGCGACGACGCTGCACGTGCCGATCGAGTTCGTTGCGGCCTGAGCACCATGGCGGCGAGGGGCTTCCCGACGGACTTAACGTCCGTTAGGGTAACGCGATGGAGGACGGTGCAGTGGGGGATCGCGTCGCCGTCGTGACGGGTGCCGGTACCGGCATCGGTCGCGCGATCGCAGTCAAGTTCGGGGGGTTCGGGTGGCGCGTCGGGATCGGTGGGCGCCGAACGCCGCTCATCGAGGAGAGCGCCACGCTCGTCGAACAGGCCGGCGGGAAGTGCGCGCCGCACCGGCTCGATGTGACGGATCCGGATTCGGTGGAGGAGTTCTTCACCGCGGTGGAGGCGGAGCTCGGTCCGGTCGACATCGTGATCAACAACGCCGCCACCGGCCGGTACGGGCCACTCGACGACTTCGCGCCCGAGGAGATCGCCGCGGAGATCGCCACCAAGTTCACCGGCGCGCTCTACATGGCCCGACGCGGCATCCAGGGCATGCGCCGTACGGGGAGCGGCGGTGACATCCTCTTCATGACCTCCACCTCGGCGATCCAGCCATGGCCGTTCCACCTCCCGTATGCGGCCGCATCGGCCGGTGTGGAGCATGCGGCGCGCATCCTGCGACTGGAGCTCGAGGGCACGGGCATCCGGGTGCACGTGTTGCGGTGCGGGCCGACCGGCGGCACCGACTTCGGCACGCGCGAGCAGCAGAGCGGGCGGATGGCGACGATGACCGAGTACTGGTTCCGCCGCGGCCTGCTCCGCCACACCAGCGTCATGACCCCCGACGTCGTGGCCGACGCGGTCGCCACTGCTGTGACCTTGCCCCCGTCGCACCAGTACGAGTTCATGGCGGTGGAGCCCGTCGCACCGGTTGGCGAGCTGCCGGTGACGTTCGACGACTACGTGCGGTCCCACCTGCAGTCGGCGCCATCCTGACCGGGTCCGACCGCCATGGACCACGATGTGCCCGTCGTCCTGAGGGCGTGGATCGACAAGCTCGAGATCCGCGAGCTCATCGAACGGTCCATGCGCTACATCGACGATCGCGCGGGCGATCGCCTCGCCGAGCTGTTCGACGACGATGGCGTGCTGCAGTTGGCCGGCACGGTGTTCGCGGGCCGGGAGGCGATCCGCGCCATGTACCCGACCCCGCTCGTCCCATGGACAGCACCGGGCCAGCTCCTGAAGCAGCCGGCCAGCGCCCACCGCGGCGCCAACCCGGTCATCGACGTCGACGGCGACCTCGCGACGGCCGAGACCGACATGCTCGTGCTGGAGCGAGACGAGGCTGGGAAGGCCAAGATCGTCCTCGTGGCCCGCTACCGGGACCGGCTGCGCCGGCGGGACGGTCGGTGGGTGATCACCAACCGCACCGGCGTGTCGATCGCGCGGCCAGGCGAAGCGGGCACCGACGCCGAGTGGTCCCGTGCGCTGGAGCGGATGCCGGCCGAGAAGCGGGCGGCCTTCCGCATGGACTAGGTCAGCTCCTGGTCCGGCTTCGCCATGACCCGTTCGTGCGCCAGTGCAGCGTGAGGGAGCACGAGGCCGCCTGGCCGAGCGCCTTCCATGCCTTGAAGTGGCCGCCGGCGAAGAAGCGCTGCTCGGTGGTGAGGAGCAAGGGAGGCGGTTCGAGGCTCGGTCCGACGCGGAACCAGGGCAGCCACGCGGGGACGGGGGGATCCGTCCAGCGCTCCGGCGGCAGGTACCGGCCGAAGAACGTGGTGACGAGGTCCGCAGCGAGCTGGGGCAGCAACCGGCACCCGTGCTCGCCGACGCAGCCCGACCGCCCGGCCGGCAGGTAGTCCCAGTGCCCGGCCTCGCTCAGCTCCACGACGTGCGACCGCGCCGGCAGCCGCGTCTCCCAATCCCCCACCGGCACGAGGAGCACCTCCTCCTCGACGCTCGTGCCCCACATGAGCAGCTTCGGCATGGCGACGGACACGAGGTCCGAGGGGTAGATCCCGCTGAGCGACGCGTGGGCCGCGACCGGCACCGCTCCCTCGACGACGGCGCGCCCGGTGAGGCCGCCACCGAAGGAGTGCCCGGCCAGCCCCGTCGCTGGCTCCGGCAGGAGGACGTCGCGGTGCTCCCAGGCGGTGCGCGCCCACCGGATGATCCCGGTGATGCGCGCCAGGTCCTCGTCGCTCTCGGGAGGCCGGGTACCGGCGGCGGTCTGCGGGAGGTGCGGCACGACCACCACGTAGCCGCAACGAGCCAGCGTGGCGGGGAGCTCGAACCACGTCAGGTGGTGGTCGGTCTCGTTGGGCGCATCGCAGTGCCCATGGGCGAACACGATGAGCGGGTAGCGACCACATCCCCGAAGGATCGGAGCAGTCGACGGTGAACCATCCGTGCTCGGGAAGAAGACGCGGCACGTCACCGGGAGCGTTGACCCGGCGGGGAGGTCCGTGGTGGCGGTGACCGGATGGAGCACCGGCGGGCGGGGGAGAGCGATGTCCAGGTCTCGGTAGCCGTAGAAGACAGGGGCGAATACCGACGGTTGCCATCCGAGATCGCATGCCGCCCTGCGCACCGCCGATCGCAGCAGGTCGTCGCGGGCGGACCGAAGCCGCGCCCCGACGCGGTGTCGGTTGAGCGGGAAGCTGCCCGTGCTCGGTGCCATCGCGCCTCCTCGAGGACCACGACCCTGTCGCGAACCGGCGTCCTATGCTCCGCGCCGCCGGTGACTCGTTGGCAACCCCGGCCCCTGCGGACATGGGGTTCGCCCGATCGACAACGCGGTTTGCGCCGCACTAGGGTGCCGCTCGAGTCGAGGGGACGAGAGGTCGCGCATGATCGTCACGTGCACGAGGAGGGCTCATGGCTGAAGGTTCGTGGCTCCGTGACCGGGTCGCCATCGTGGGCATCGGCCACACCGCCTTCGGGCGCCGCGGCGAGTTCGCCGACCGCGGCCCCATGGCGCTGGTGATGGAGGCGGTGCACAAGGCCTGTGACGACGCGGGCATCTCGCCCAAGGACATCCAGGGCTACACCTCCTACTCCAACGACGGGACGGAGGCGGGCGCACTGGCGGCCGCCTTCGGCGCCGAGCGCCTGCGGTTCACGGCGATGGGGTGGGGCGGTGGCGGCGGCGCCATGGGTGGCGCCTACCTCTACGCGGCCATGGCCATCGCGACCGGGCAGGCCGACATCGTGGCCGTCACGCGCGGGATCGTGCAGGCCCCCGACAACCGGTTCGGCGCGGGGTTCGCCCGCACGGAGGCGGCCCGCAACGCCGCGGGTGCTCCTCCGTCGTACGGCATCCAGTCGCCGGGGCAGGCCTTCGCGCTGGCGGCTCGGCGTCACATGCACCGCTACGGCACCACCGAGGACCACTTCGGCCACGTGGCCGTCAACCAGCGTGAGATGGCGGCCAACAACCCCTACGCCCGCTTCCGGTCCCCGATCACGATGGAGGACCACCACAACAGCCGCATGCTGGCCGACCCGCTGCGGCTGCTGGACTACTGCATGGAGAGCGACTCCGGCACGTGCGTGATCCTGACGTCCGCGGACCGGGCCAAGGACCTGAAGTCGCGGCCGGTGTACGTCTCCGGCCTCGCCATGGGCGCGCCCTACCGGTGGGGTGGCGGCCACTTCGAGGGGATCCTGGGCTCGGGCAACCAGATGTCGGACGACGACTTCGCCTCGTCCGGGCACCGCACCATCGCCGAGGACCTGTACCGCAACGCGGGCATGGAGGCGGCCGACGTCGACGTGGCCGAGCTGTACGACCACTTCACCTGCATGGTGCTCATGGAGCTGGAGGACTACGGCCTCTGCCCGAAGGGCGAGTCCGGTCCCTTCGTCGCCGAGGGCCACACCCGCCTGGGTGGCACCATCCCGGTGAACACCCACGGGGGCAACCTCTCCGAGGTGTACGCCCACGGCATGACCCACGTCATCGAGGCCGTCCGCCAGCTGCGCGGTGAGGCCTTCAACCAGGTGGCCGACGCCGAGGTGGCCCTCGTGGTCGCCGGCCCGTCCCCCGCGCCGAGCAGCTCGATGCTGCTCAGGAGGTAGGTCCGCGATGGCACTGTCGTCTGTTCCCGACCGGCCCGATCAGCTGGACCGCTCGCTGCTGCCCTTCCCGGGCTGGAACGCCTTCACCGAGGGCCACTGGCTGGCCGCCGGTCAGGGCCGGCTGGCCGTGCAGCGCTGCAGCCGCTGCGGCGCGCACCGCTGGCCGCCGAACCCGGCGTGCTACCACTGCACCTCGATGGAGTGGGACTGGGCCGACCTGCCGGGCACCGGGACGGTGTACAGCTACACCTGGGTCGACGAGCCGCCGCAGGGCGTGATGGCGGTGCTCGGCACCTACAACATCACGATCGTCGAGCTCGACGGCGTCGAGGGCGAGCCCGTTCGGATGATGGGGCGGG
>Ga0180215_1002526_pt1 | contig 18283 bp, 14 predicted proteins | sample eDN3rd37CBELigBY_FD_128871 | JGI IMG/M metagenome (GOLD analysis project Ga0180215, IMG submission 128871) | Enriched backyard soil microbial communities from Emeryville, California, USA - eDNA 3rd pass 37_C BE-Lig BY (version 2) (version 2) | ecosystem: Environmental > Terrestrial > Soil >... | reverse complement strand
TAGGACCGGCGCGGCAGCCGCCATCGTCCGCTGACCGCGTCGCGAAACAGCGCCGAGACCGGGATGTCGTGTGCGCGGCCGAGCGGCCACAGGGCGAAAGCGAGCGCCGTCAGCAGGCCGAACATGGCAGCGAGCGCGAGCTGCGTCCATTGCAGCGCCGGCTCGACCGGCAGCGGCAACACGGTGCCAAATCCCCAGGCAATGACGAACGGCAGCGCGGCGCCGACCACAAGTCCCGCAGCGGTGCCGATGGCGGCAATCGCCATCACCTGGACCAGATAGATCGCAAACACGCGGCCGCCGGTCGCGCCGAGCGATTTCATCGTGGCGATGGTGTCCCGGCGGCGTTCGAGGTGGCTGCGCACGGCATTCGCGACGCCCACGCCGCCGACCAGAAGCGCGGTCAGGCCGACCAGCGTGAGGAACTGGGTGAAGCGCTCGATGTTGCGTTCGAGTGCCGGCGAGGCATTGTCGCGCGAACGGATTTCCCAGCCGGCATCGGGAAACGTGCTCTCCGCATCGGCGATCAGCGCCTTCACCGCGGTGTCGCTCGCATCATTGCCGGGCAATGCCACGCGGTAGTGCCACCGCACCAGGCTTCCGGGCTGAATCAGGCCGGTGGCGCGCAGTGCATCGATGCTGACAAGAAGCCGCGGACCGAAGCCGATGCCGCCGGCCAGCTTGTCAGGCTCACTGCGCAGCACGCTGCGGATTTCAATCGGCGCGCTACCGACATGGATCCGGTCGCCAACCTTCAGGTCGAGCCGTGTCAACAGCGCGATGTCGACCGCGGCGCCGAACACGCCGTCGCGCGCGGCGAGCGCATCGGGCAACGGCATGGCCGGCTCGAGCAGCGCCGTGCCGTAGAGCGGATAAGCACCATCGACCGCCTTGACCTCGACCAGCGCCTGGCGATTGTCCGCGGTGCGCGCCATGGCCCGCAAGGTTGCGGCGTCGGAGACGCCGCCGTAGCGCGCAAGCATCGCCCGCTGCTCCGGGTCCGCCTCGCGATGGAACAGCGCGAAGGACACGTCGCCGCCAAGAATGGTGCGGCCTTCGCGCGCAAGGCCACCGGCCAGACTTTCGGAAAACGAGCCGACGCCGGCAATCGCCATCACGCCAAGCCCGATGCAGAAGATCAGCACGTAGAATCCGCGAAGGCCGCCGCGTAATTCGCGCGCCGCGAAGCGCAGCGGCACCGACCAGCCCCTCGCTAGCAATGGCGTCCCGGCCACAGTCATGCGCTGGCTGCTTCGCGCACGGATTGCGGCATGTCATCGCTCTCGATGCGGCCCGACCGCAGACGCACCACGCGTTTGCAGCGCCGGGCGAGCGAGGGGTCGTGCGTGACCAGGATCAGCGTCGTGCCGCGTTCGACATGGCCCTTGAACAGCAGTTCGACCACCTGCGATCCGGTCTTCTCGTCGAGATTGCCGGTCGGCTCGTCGGCGACGATGATCGCCGGGTTCGGCGCGAGCGCCCGCGCCAGCGCAACGCGCTGCTGTTCGCCGCCCGACAGTTGCGTGGGGTAATGCGACAGCCGCTCCGCCAGTCCGACACCCGCGAGTTCCTGCGCCGCCCGCTCATGGGCATCTGCGACGCCGGCAAGTTCCAGCGGCACCGCGACATTTTCGAGCGCGGTCATGGTCGGAATCAGGTGGAATGATTGAAACACGATGCCGACATTGCGGCCGCGGAAACGCGCCAGCGCATCTTCGTCAAGCCTGCGCAGATCTTCGCCGGCCACCACGATCGAGCCGGCATCGGCGCGTTCAAGGCCGGCCAGCACCATCAGCAATGTCGATTTGCCCGAGCCGGACGGGCCGACAAGTCCGACCGCTTCGCCGCGTGCGACCGTGAGATCGATGTCCTTGAGGATATGCACGCGGGCGGCGCCGCTGCCGAGCGAAAGATTGACACCGGACAGGACGACCGCGGCTCCGGCGGGAGATGGCTGTTGCTGCATTGAAATCTTTGCTTGGCGGGACGATATGGCGAATTGCGGGCCCGTTTCGGTCATATGGTGGTATGCAGGGGTTAGTCCATAGCCTGACAGTCGTCGCGCTGGCGCTGATCGGCTTTGCCGCGTCGCCGGCCGACCCGGTTTTTGCCCAGCATGCCGGGCCGCTGAAGATCGTTGCCTTCGGCGATTCGCTCACCGCCGGCTATGGTTTGCCGGCGCAGGACACCTTCCCTGCCAAGCTGCAGGCGGCGCTGCAGGCGAGGGGTCACAAAGTCGAAATCGAGAATGCCGGCGTGTCGGGCGATACCGCCTCGGGCGGATTGTCGCGGCTCGACTGGTCGATCCCGGACGGCACCGACGCCGTGATCGTCGAACTCGGGGCCAACGATATGCTGCGCGGCGTTGATCCGAAGGTGACGCGGCAGGCGCTTGACGAGATTCTCGCGCGGCTGAAGGCGCGCAACATCGCCGTGCTGTTGTGCGGGATGCGCGCGGCGCCCAATCTCGGCGCGGATTATGGGCGCGACTTCGAGGCGATCTTCGCCGATCTCGCGAAAGAATACGACGTCCTGTTCTATCCGTTCTTTCTCGATGGCGTTGCAACGCAGGCGAAGTTCGCGTTGCGCGACGGCATGCATCCGAATGCCGCGGGCGTGGACGCGATCGTGAATGGCATTCTGCCGAAAGCAGAGGAACTGATCGCGCGCGTGAAGCAGCGCGCGCGCTGAGGCGCTTGCACGCATGCGCCGAATCCGGTCTTGTTGCGGTTGTGCCGCCTCAAGTGTTGTTACACGATTGTCACGTCTGACGTGACGGAATTGGGAGGTTCTCGATGCCGCGCATTTTCACCGCGATCGAGATTCCCGCGGATGTCGCGCAGACGCTGACCTTTCTGCGCGGCGGCCTACCGGGCGCACGCTGGATCGATCCTGAAAATTATCACATCACGCTGCGGTTCATCGGCGACGTCGATGCGCAAGTCGCGCGTGAGGTCGCCTCGATGCTGGACATGGTGAACCGTGCGCCGTTCGAGTTGCGGCTGGACGGTCTCGACTCGTTCGGCGGCCGCAAGCCGCGCGCGGTGTTCGCGGGCGTCGCGCCCTCGCAGGCGCTGATGGATCTGCAGGCCGAGCATGAGCGCCTGATGCAGCGTGTCGGGCTCGACGCCGAAGGCCGCAAGTTCACGCCGCATGTCACGCTCGCGCGCTTGCGCGAATCGACGAGCCGGCAGGTTGCCGATTATCTGAGCATCCGCGGATCGTTCCGGTCGCCGCCGTTCCGGGTCGAACGCTTTGTGCTGTATTCGGCGCGCTCCTCGGTCGGCGGTGGCCCCTATGTAGTCGAGGCCGCCTATCCGTTCGCGGCGATCCCGGCGAAGCGGGCAATGTAGCCGCGAGCATTTTCCGTTCATTCCCGCGCAAGCGGGAATCCAGCCCTTCTTTCTCTGGGTCCCCGCTTCCGCGGGGACGAGCGGAGCAGAGGTTGGTCTTACCCGAACCGCGCCATCTGGTTGCGCACGGTCTGCGGGGTGCCGGTCATGCCGACGAATTCCAGCGGCCCAAGCCGATGCGTCGTCGCCACCTCGCGCGCGCGGTCGATCATCGCTTCCGCGAGATCGTCGGACTGATAGCCGCTCTCGGCGATCAGCGTCGCCGCGGCGCGCCGCCCGGTGCGGTCGGGCACGATCTCGATGCTGGCCCGCAGGCGCCCCTCATTGTATGCCCCGATCACGATCGCCTGCGCCGACAGCAGACGAAGACAATGCGCGTCCACCGCATGATCGTCGCTGCCGGCCGAGAAGAACAGGCAGCGGTCGAGATAGTCGAGGCGCAGCAGATGCGCGTGATGGTCCTCGATGCTGCAGGTGGGCAGCACCCTGATGTCGTAGCCGTTGTTGCTCATGGCCGGTCCCCATTCCGTCGCCCGAGCTTGCGCCCGAAAGGGTACCGGCCGGTTAACGACAGGTTGCCTTCAACGGTCGGGTTTGAGCATCCAGGATGGCGGTTGCGAAACCCTCGGGCGGTGAACAGGTGTATGCTGCTATGCAGCATTTTTATGACCAACGGGTCTGCAATGCCCCGGCGCGCCTTGCGGTCCACGCGGTCGGGCGGCTATGCCTCCGCACCGCTCCCGCCCGTTCCGATCTCGCATGATCTCATCCATTAGCGACCGCTACGCCGCCCTGATCGCGGAGGGCGCGATTTCGCCGGACGGCGCCCAGGCGGCCGCGGTCGAAAAGCTTGCAACCCTCGAACAGCGGCTGGCCGAGCACAAGCGCGCTTCGAAATCGTCGTCGCTCGGCTGGCTGTTCGGCAGCCGTGAGAAACGCGCGCCGCTGAGAGGTCTTTACATCCACGGCAAGGTCGGACGCGGCAAGACCATGCTGATGGATCTGTTCTTCGAAGCCAGCCGGGTGGCGAAGAAGCGCCGGGTGCACTTTCACGAATTCATGGCGGAGGTGCATGAGCGCATCTACGATTTCCGGCAGAAGGCGAAGGCGGGAGAAATTCCGGACGAGGATGCGATCGTTCTCACCGCCGATGCGATCGCGGACGAGGCCGAGCTGCTCTGCTTTGACGAGTTCCACGTCACCGACATCGCCGATGCGATGATCCTCGGCCGGCTGTTCACGCAATTCTTCAATCGCGGCGTCGTCGTGGTGGCGACCTCGAATGTGGCGCCGGACGAGCTCTACAAGGACGGTCTCAATCGCAGCCAGTTCCTGCCGTTCATCACGCTGCTGCTCGATCGGGTCGATGTCGTGCGGCTCGATGCGCGCACCGATTTCCGCTTGGAAAAGCTGGTCAAGGGACGGGTCTGGTATGTGCCCGCCGATGCGCAGGCCGAGCGCGCGGTCGACGAAGCCTGGTCGCGGATCACGCTCGGGCAGCAAGGCGCGTCGCAGGACTTCATCGTCAAGGGGCGCAAGCTGCATGTGCCGCGCGCAGCCCTCGGCGTGGCGCGCTTTGCGTTCGCCGATCTGTGCACCATGCCGCGCGGCGCTGCGGATTTTCTGCGGCTTGCGCACGAATATCACACGCTCATCATCGACCGGATTCCGGTAATGCGCTTCGCCCAGCGCAACGAGGCCAAACGCTTCATCATCCTGATCGACACGCTGTACGACAATGCGGTGAAGCTGATCGCATCGGCCGAGGCGCAGCCGCACGAGCTTTACATCGCCGACGAAGGCCTCGAACTGTTCGAATTCCAGCGCACCGTATCGCGCCTGATTGAAATGGGTTCGCAGAGCTATCTCGCGCTTCCGCACGGACCGCGCCGCGATCCCGATGCGGTAAAGGGCGGGCAGATTGTGGACACGTGATACCGATTGTCGCGACGCTGCCGCCTTCTTCTCATTGCTGTTGTGCAGGGCTCTCGCATCTGGCTGCGCAGCAGCCTTTACCTCCCCCTGAAAGGGGAGGTCGACGCGCTTCGCAGGCAAGGTTACGCAGCACATAGAGTTGGCTGCGCGCTCGTCGGGTGTGCAAGCTTCGACCCTCCCATCCCCTTTTCAGGGGGAGGGAGCGCCTCGTTGGCGCGGTGGTCATATGCGTTTGACCCGGCAGCAAGCGGGAAGAGGGAAAGACCTCCGCGTGTTCCACCCGGAAAGCCCGTCGCTTTCGCAATATCTGCCCTTCGCCCGAGCGATATTTCTTGTGCGTCGCAGCGCCGATTTGTGACGGATTTCCGCGCCTTCGCGCCGGTCGGTCCTTGGCAAAGCCAAATGTCCTGGAATAATGTATATCAGCAGCGAGACAGAACCATGCGTCGTTCGCAATCGCAATCTTGTCGCCGGTGGCGGGACGCGTTAACCCACGCCCGGCCGCGGTCCAGCGGCCTTCCCACGAGCATCATGCCGAAGATTGCATTGCGGTCTTCGGGCGACATGATGCGCAAGCCGTCCTGACAAGAAGGTTCATCTCCCCATGGCGCGTCCCAAAATTGCATTGATCGGCTCCGGCCAGATCGGCGGTACGCTCGCCCATCTCATCGGATTGCGTGAGCTTGGCGATGTCGTAATGTTCGATATCGCGGAGGGCATTCCGCAGGGCAAATCGCTCGACATTGCGCAGTCCTCCCCCGTCGATGGTTTCGACGCCAGAATGACGGGCACGAACTCCTACGACGCGATCGAGGGCGCCTCCGTGTGCATCGTGACCGCCGGCGTGCCGCGCAAGCCGGGCATGAGCCGCGACGATCTGCTCAGCATCAATCTGAAGGTCATGGAGCAGGTCGGGACGGGTATCCGGAAATACGCGCCGAATGCCTTCGTGATTTGCATCACCAATCCGCTCGATGCCATGGTCTGGGCGCTGCAGAAATTCTCCGGCCTGCCGAAGAACATGGTGGTCGGCATGGCGGGCGTGCTCGACTCCGCGCGCTTCCGCTATTTCCTCGCGGACGAATTCGATGTGTCGGTCGAGGACGTCACCGCCTTCGTGCTCGGCGGGCACGGCGACACCATGGTGCCGCTCACGCGCTATTCCACCGTCGCCGGCATTCCGCTGCCGGACCTTGTGAAGATGGGCTGGACCACCGACAAGCGGCTTGAGGAGATTGTCACCCGCACCCGCAACGGCGGCGCCGAGATCGTCAATCTCCTGAAGACCGGATCGGCCTTCTATGCGCCAGCGGCGTCGGCGATCGCGATGGCGGAAAGCTATCTCAAGGACAAGAAGCGCGTCTTGCCCTGCGCCGCCTGGCTGAATGGCGAATATGGCGTGAAGGACATGTATGTCGGCGTGCCGGTGGTGATCGGCGGCAAGGGTGTCGAACGCGTGGTCGAAATCGATCTGTCGTCGTCCGAGCGGGACATGTTCGACCGATCGGCGGGCGCCGTGACGCAGCTGGTCGAAGCCTGCAAGAACATCGCGCCGGACCTGAAGAAGTAAGTCTCGTGTCCCGGACGCGGTGCAGCGTGAAGCGGTGCACCGCTGATCCGGGGCCCATAACGAAGGAAACAGGTCCCGGTTCTGCAGCGCATCGCTACGCGCTGCGCTGCGCCCGGGACGCGAGGGCCGGAAAGGGCGCCAATGAATATCCACGAATATCAGGCCAAGGCGGTCCTGCGCGAATACGGCGTGCCGGTGCCGAAGGGCATCCCCGCCTTCTCCGTCGACGAGGCGATGAAGGCCGCGGCGCAATTGCCCGGACCGGTCTGGGTGGTGAAGGCACAGATTCATGCCGGCGGCCGCGGCAAGGCCGGTGGCGTGAAGGTCGTCAAGTCGCTTGACGAGGTGAAGACCGAGGCGACCCGCATTCTGGGCTCGACGCTGGTCACGCATCAGACCGGGCCGAAGGGCAAGCAGGTCAACCGCCTCTATATCGAGGACGGCTCGGCCATCGCCAAGGAATTCTATCTCTCGATGCTGGTCGACCGCGTGTCCTCGCGCGTCGCCATCGTCGCCTCGACCGAAGGCGGCATGAATATCGAGGAGGTCGCGCACGACACGCCGGAGAAGATCCTCACCATCGCGGTCGACCCGGCCACCGGCATCATGCCGCATCACGTGCGCAATGTGTCGAAGGCGCTGAACCTCGACGCCGATCTGCAGAAGCAGATGGGATCGCTGCTGCCGAAGCTCTACAAGGCCTTCGTCGAAAAGGACATGAGCCTGCTCGAGATCAATCCCCTCGTGATCACCAAGGACAACAAGCTGCTCTGCCTCGACGCCAAGATCGGCTTCGACGGCAACGCGCTGTATCGCCATCCGGATATCGCGGAGCTGCGCGACGAGACCGAGGAGGACGAGAAGGAAATCGAGGCCTCCAAATACGATCTCAATTACATCGCGCTGGACGGCTCGATCGGCTGCATGGTCAACGGCGCGGGTCTTGCGATGGCCACCATGGACATCATCAAGCTCTATGGCGCCGAGCCCGCGAACTTCCTCGATGTCGGCGGCGGCGCGAGCAAGGAGAAGGTGTCGGCTGCGTTCAAGATCATCACCTCCGATCCGAAGGTCGAGGGCATCCTGATCAACATCTTCGGCGGCATCATGAAATGCGACGTGATCGCGGAAGGCGTCGTCGCCGCGGTGAAGGAGGTCGGGCTGAAGGTGCCGCTGGTGGTGCGGCTCGAGGGCACCAATGTCGATCTCGGCAAGAAGATCATCAAGGAGAGCGGCCTCAACGTGCTGCCGGCCGACGACCTTGACGACGCCGCGCAGAAGATCGTCGCCGCCGTGAAGAAGGTTGCCGCGTAATGTCCATCCTCATCGACAAGAACACCAAGGTCATCTGCCAGGGCTTCACCGGCAAGAACGGCACCTTCCATTCCGAACAGGCGATCGCCTACGGCACGAAAATGGTCGGCGGCACCTCGCCGGGCAAAGGCGGCACCACCCATCTCAACCTCCCTGTCTTCGACACCGTGCGCGAGGCGCGCGAGAAGACCGGCGCCGACGCGAGCGTGATCTACGTTCCGCCGGCCGGCGCGGCCGACGCGATCTGCGAGGCGATCGACGCGGAGATTCCGCTGATCGTCTGCATCACCGAAGGCATCCCGGTCGCGGACATGGTCAAGGTGAAGCGCTCGCTGTGCGGATCGAAGTCGCGGCTGATCGGACCGAACTGCCCCGGCGTGATGACCGCAGGCGAGTGCAAGATCGGCATCATGCCGGGCAACATCTTCAAGCCGGGCAAGGTCGGCATCGTGTCGCGCTCCGGTACGCTGACCTACGAGGCGGTGTTCCAGACCTCGCGCGAGGGCCTCGGCCAGACCACGGCGGTCGGCATCGGCGGCGATCCGGTGAAGGGCACCGAGTTCATCGAGGTGCTGGAGATGTTCCTCGGCGATCCGAAAACCGAGTCGATCATCATGATCGGCGAGATCGGCGGTTCGGCGGAGGAAGACGCGGCGCAATTCCTCAAGGACGAGGCGCGCAAGGGCCGCAGCAAGCCGATGGTCGGCTTCATCGCCGGCCGCACCGCGCCTCCTGGGCGACGCATGGGTCATGCCGGTGCGATCATTTCCGGCGGCAAGGGCGATGCGGAGTCGAAGATCGCGGCGATGGAAGCGGCCGGGATCAAGGTGTCGCCGTCTCCCGCGCGCGTCGGCAAGACGCTGGTCGAGGTGCTGAAGGGCTGATCACTCTGCTCGCAATCTCGATTGCTGTTTCACAGCAAGCTGCTGTTCAACTCAAAACCTGACAGCCCTGCAGCACGGATTGTTGTCAGGTGGGGTTTTTGAGTGACGGGGTTTTGCTCGTCACTCGTTATGATCGCGGTCATCACATTTCTGCAGGGGGTTGAGATGACCGGATTTCTAACGCGTTCTTTGGCGATTGCATGTCTGAGCAGCGTCGCGATTGTCGGCGCGGCTCACGCGCAAACTTCCGACGACGCGATCCGTCGTCTTGAAGCAAAAATCGATGCGCTGGCGCAGGAAAACGCTGCGCTCCGCTCGCGCCTGAACAAGGTCGAGGCGGCCGCTCCGCGGACGGCCGCGGCAAAGCAGGCGCGGGGCTATGTCGGCCCGGTCGGAAAGCCGTCGAGCGATCCGACGCCGCAGCAGGTCGCCGCCGCACGCCAGGCCTATGCCGCCGACATGGCGGTGAAATATGCACCGCCGCCGCCGATGGCTCCGTCCTATAACTGGACCGGTTTCTATATCGGCGGCCACGTCGGCTATGGCTGGGGAGAAACCGGCGCGACGCCGACCGGCATCGTCGGACTGATCGTCAATCCGTTCACCGTCGACACCGACAGCTGGCTCGCCGGCGCGACCTTCGGATACAACTATCAGTTCGGGCGTATCGTGCTCGGCTACGAAGGCGAGTGGTCGTGGTCCGATATCAGCGGCAGTTCGAACGCGAACTTCCTGTTCGGGCTGGTGCCGGGTGTGAACCTCACCGGCACCCATCAGAATAACTGGATCTTCACCTCCGCGACCCGGCTCGGAGTCGCGTATGACACCCTGCTGATCTACGGCAAGGCCGGCGTTGCCTGGGCCAACAACGATTATTCGGTCGCGGCCTCGGTCCCGGCGGTTGGGTTCAACTATGCGTCGACCATTTCCGAAACCGAGATCGGCTGGCTGGTCGGCGCCGGCATCGAATGGGCATTTGCCGGCAACTGGACCATGAAGATCGAGGGCGCCTATATGGACTTCGGTCAGAAGAACCGCAGCTTTGCGGGCATTCCGATTGGCGGCGTGGTCGCGCTACCGGTCAATGCAGATATCGAAAGCAACATCTCGACGGTCAAATTCGGCGTGAATTACCGCTTCGGCGATTTCGGCAAGGGTCCGGTGGTCGCCAGCTACTGACGATCGTCGAAGGCTTGTTTGACCAGGCTCCCGGCAACCGCCGGGGGCCTGATTTTTTGCATGTGGGCGCGCTTGCGGGCGGCGTCCTCCCGCCAAAGTAGCGAATCGTAATTCATTCTTATGTCATCTTATCGTGGCCCTACTCCGCGCTTATCTGTAAGAGGACCGCGCCGGCGGTTTTCTCGACCGAATCGACCCAACCAGGCTGCCTAACGGCGGCCGGAGCACTTTCACGACGCCTAGGACGGCCAAAAGCATGTCTCGCCAGGACGCGAACGCAACCTTCGCCCTCACCTCCTTCCTCTACGGCGGCAATGCCGCCTATATCGAAGACCTCTATGCCCGCTACGAGGCCGATCCGGCATCGGTCGATGCGCAATGGCAGTCGTTCTTCCAGAGCCTGAAGGACGATCCTGCGGCCGTCGCAAAGAACGCGAGGGGCGCCTCGTGGAAGCAGCCCGGCTGGCCGCCGCTTTCAGATGGCGAACTGGTGGCCGCACTCGACGGCAACTGGGCGGCGGCGGAAAAGGCCGTTTCCGAGAAGATCAAGGGCAAGGCGCAGAAGGCCGGTGTCGAGCTCACCTCGGCCGACGTCCTGCAGGCAACGCGCGACTCGCTGCACGCGCTGATGCTGATCCGCGCCTACCGCATCCGTGGCCATTTCCACGCCAAACTTGATCCACTCGAGCTGGAGCCGGAAAAGAACGAGGAGGAGCTCGATCCGCGCTCCTACGGCTTCACCGAAGCCGACATGGATCGCAAGATTTTCCTCGACAATGTGCTCGGTCTCGAATTCGCCACCATGCGCGAGATCGTCGAGATCCTGCGCCGCACCTATTGCCAGACGCTCGGCGTCGAATTCATGCACATTTCCGATCCGCAGCAGAAGGCGTGGATTCAGGAGCGCATCGAAGGCAAGGACAAGGAAATTACCTTCACCCGCGAGGGCAAGCGCGCGATCCTCAACAAGCTGGTGGAAGCCGAAGGCTTCGAGAAATTCCTCGACGTCAAATATACCGGCACCAAGCGGTTCGGCCTCGATGGCGGCGAGTCGCTGATCCCCGCGCTCGAACAGATCATCAAGCGCGGCGGCCAGCTCGGCGTGCAGGAGATCGTGTTCGGCATGGCTCATCGCGGGCGGCTGAACGTTCTCACCCAGGTGATGGGCAAGCCGCATCGCGTTCTTTTCCACGAATTCAAGGGCGGGTCGGCGACGCCGGACGAGGTCGAAGGCTCCGGCGACGTGAAGTATCACCTCGGCGCCTCGAGCGATCGCGAGTTCGACGGCAACAAGGTGCATCTGTCGCTGACGCCGAACCCTTCCCATCTCGAGATCGTCAATCCGGTTGTGCTCGGCAAGGTGCGCGCGAAGCAGGACCAGCTTGGCGCCACCCCCGACAATCGCACCATGGCGATGCCGCTGCTCATCCACGGCGACGCGGCCTTCGCTGGCCAGGGCGTCGTTGCGGAATGCTTCGGGCTGTCCGAACTGAAGGGCTATCGCACCGGCGGCTCTTTGCATTTCATCGTCAACAACCAGATCGGCTTCACCACCTATCCGCGCTATTCCCGATCGTCGCCCTATCCGTCCGACGTGGCGAAGATGATCGAGGCGCTGATCTTCCATGTGAACGGCGACGATCCGGAGGCGGTGGTGTTCGCCGCGAAGGTCGCTGTCGAGTACCGGCAGAAATTCGCCAAGCCGGTGGTGATCGACATGTTCTGCTATCGCAGATTCGGTCACAACGAGGGCGACGAGCCGGCTTTCACCCAGCCGCTGATGTATCAGAAGATCCGGTCGCACCCGTCGACGCTCGACATCTACGCCAGGAAGCTCATCGGCGAGGGCGTCGTGACCGAGGGCGAAGTCGACAAGATGCGTGCCGACTGGCGTCACCGCCTGGAGGCTGAATTCGAGGCCAGCCAGAGCTACAAGCCGAACAAGGCCGACTGGCTGGACGGCCGCTGGTCGATCATCAAGGCCGGCACCGAGATCGACGAACCGCGCCGTGGCGTGACTGGCGTCGATATTCCGCTCCTGAAAGAGATCGGCGAGAAGATCACCAGGGTGCCCGAGGGCTTCCAGGTCCATCGCACCATCAATCGCTTCCTCGATAACCGGCGCAAGGCGATCGAGAGCGGGCAGGGCATCGACTGGGCGACTGCCGAAGCGCTGGCCTTCTGCACGCTGCTGCTCGAAGGCCATCCGGTGCGGCTCTCGGGTCAGGATTCCGAGCGCGGCACGTTCTCGCAGCGACATTCGGTTCTGTTCGAACAGCGCACCGAGGCGCGTTACACGCCGTTCAATCATCTGAGCGACGATCAGGCCGCGCGCTATGAAGTGCTGAACTCGATGCTCTCGGAAGAGGCGGTGCTCGGCTATGAATACGGCTATTCGACCGCCGAGCCGAATGCGCTGGTGCTGTGGGAAGCGCAGTTCGGTGATTTCGCCAATGGCGCGCAGGTGGTGTTCGACCAGTTTATTTCCTCTGCCGAACGCAAGTGGCTGCGCATGTCCGGTCTCGTCTGCCTGCTGCCGCACGGTTACGAGGGCCAGGGGCCGGAGCATTCCTCGGCGCGGCTCGAACGCTTCCTGCAGATGTGCGCTGAAGACAACATGCAGGTGGCGAATTGCACGACGCCCGCGAACTACTTCCACATCCTGCGGCGGCAATTGAAGCGGGAAATCCGCAAGCCGCTGATCCTGATGACGCCGAAGTCGCTGCTGCGCCACAAGCGTGCGGTCTCGCGGCTCGACGAACTCGGCCCCGACACCAGCTTCCATCGTCTCCTCTGGGACGATGCGCAGGTGCTGAAGGACGAGAAGATCAAGCTCGTCCCCGACGACCAGATGCGCCGCGTGGTCCTGTGCTCCGGCAAGGTCTATCACGACCTGTATGACGAGCGCGAGAAGCGCGGCATCGATGACATCTACTTGCTGCGCGTCGAACAGCTCTATCCGTTCCCGACAAAGGCGCTGGTGCAGGAGCTGTCGCGCTTCAAGCAGGCGGAGATCGTCTGGTGTCAGGAAGAGCCTCGCAATATGGGCGCCTGGTTCTTTGTCGACACATTCATCGAATGGGTGCTGAACCAGATTCAGGCCAAGCACCGTCGTCCGCGCTATGCCGGCCGCCCGGCCGCCGCCGCGACCGCGACCGGGCTGATTTCGAAACACAATGCACAGCTCAAGCAGTTCCTCGAGGAGGCGCTGGGCTAACCAAGCTTGTCGTCGCCCGCGAAGGCGGGGACCCAGCCATCGCCGGCCGCAACCGATGGCAAGCGTCGGCTACTGGATCGCCCGCTTGCGCGGGCGATGACATCGGAAATTGAACTGAACGGAAGCGATCATGACCGAAATCCGCGTTCCCACTCTAGGCGAATCCGTCTCCGAAGCGACCATCGGCAAGTGGTTCAAGAAACCGGGCGATGCCGTTGCGGTCGACGAACCGCTGGTCGAACTCGAAACCGACAAGGTGACGATCGAAGTGCCGGCGCCGGCCGCCGGTGTGCTTGAAGCGATTGCCGCCAAGGACGGCGAGACCGTCGCGGTCGGCGCTTTGCTCGGCCAGATCAAGGCTGGCGCCGGCGCCGCCACGACCACGGGCGCTCCCGACAAGAAGCAGGCAACCACGGCGCCGATCAAGGCTGACGTCGAGGAGATCAAACAGCGTCCGCAGGACAAGCAGGAAACGCACACGCCCAGGCCGGCTGCGGACAAGCCCGCGGGCGACATGCCGCTTGCCCCGTCGGTTCGCAAGCTGGCGGCCGAATCCGGCGTCGATCCGGCGTCCGTCGCCGGCTCCGGCAAGGATGGCCGCGTCACCAAGGGCGACATGATGGCCGCGATCGAGCGCGCCGCGTCCGCGCCTGTGCCCTCGCCCTCCCCCGCTGCCGTGCAGGTCCGCGCGCCATCGCCCGCTGACGATGCCGCGCGCGAGGAGCGCGTGAAGATGACGCGGCTGCGCGCCACCATCGCGCGCCGGCTGAAGGATGCGCAGAACACCGCCGCCATGCTGACGACCTTCAACGAGGTCGACATGAAGGCGGTGATGGAGCTGCGCAACCACTACAAGGAGGCGTTCGAGAAGAAGAATGGCGTGAAGCTCGGCTTCATGGGCTTTTTCGTGCGCGCCTGCGTGCAGGCACTCAAGGACATCCCCGCGGTCAATGCCGAGATTGACGGCGGCGACATCATCTACAAGAACTACTATCACATCGGCGTTGCGGTCGGCACCGAGCGCGGCCTTGTGGTGCCGGTGATCCGCGACTGCGATCAGAAGTCGCTCGCGCAGATCGAAAAGGAAATCGCCGACGCCGGACGTCGCGCACGTGACGGGCAGCTCAAGATCGAGGAGATGCAGGGCGGTACCTTCACCATCTCGAACGGTGGGGTCTATGGCTCGCTGATGTCGACGCCGATTTTGAACGCGCCGCAATCGGGCATCCTCGGCATGCACAAGATCCAGGAGCGGCCGGTGGCGATCGCGGGCAAGGTCGAGATCCGTCCGATGATGTATCTCGCCCTGTCCTACGACCATCGCCTGGTGGACGGCCGCGAGGCCGTGACCTTCCTCGTGCGCGTGAAAGAGGTGCTGGAAGATCCGGCGCGGCTGATTCTCGATCTGTGATCTTGAAGTGAGGGGGGCTCGCAAAACCACCCGCCATTGACGCTATCGGATGACGCTATGACAAAGCTGAAGGGTCTCGGTCTGTATGCACTTGCGATTATCGCGGTGCTGTTCGGCAATCCTGTCCATGCCGCGCTGCCGCCGTTCGACGGCAGGACGGTCAGCGATGCGGACCGTGCGTATCTCGCCTCGATCGGCGGCCTTTACCGCAACACCGGCGTCGATGCGGGCGGCGAGCGTTACAGCGGCATCGCGGCGGTCGTGCCGCGCAGCGAGGACGTGCGGCTGATCTGGTGGATCGACGAGGAGACCCTGTCCGGCGTCGGCGAACGCGATCGCGATGTCCTGGTGGTGCGCTGGGGCGAGAAATATCCGGTTGTCTATTCCTCGCGGGCGGAAGGCGTGCTGTCCGGCGAGTGGGATGACGGCGCGGCGACCGACACGCTCGAATTGTTTGCGCCGCTTGAGCCGGAGCCTGCGCCGGCCCCGGATGGGCGCTATCGGCTCACCGGACAGAAGCCCGACGGCACCGCCTATTCCGGAACCGTTTCGATCTCCCGCAAGGGCGACGATTATCTGCTGGTCTGGCAGGCCGGCACGGAACGCTATCGCGGCGCGGGCAAGCGCCACGACAACCTACTTCAGGTCAGGCGCGGCGACGGGATACCCGTGATCTACGCCCTCAATGCGGACGGCACGCTGCGCGGCCTGTGGGGCAAGGGGGCCGGCGAGGAAACGCTCACGCCGATTCACTAGCGCGGCTTTTCGGCTGAACAGGAAGACCATTCATCATGTCCTACGATCTCATTGTTATCGGCACCGGTCCCGGCGGCTATGTCTGCGCGATCCGCGCCGCGCAGCTCGGCATGAAGGTGGCCGTGGTCGAGAAACGCGCCACCCCCGGCGGCACCTGCCTGAATGTCGGCTGCATTCCCTCGAAGGCGCTGCTGCACGCCACCGAATTGTTCGAGGAGGCGGGGCATTCCTTCGCCAAGATGGGCATCGGCGTGTCGAAGCCCAAGCTCGATCTGAAAGCCATGATGGCGTTCAAGGACGAGGGCGTGTCCGGCAACGTCAAGGGCGTCGAGTTCCTGTTCAGGAAGAACAAGGTCGAGTCCTTCACCGGCGCTGGCCGTATCGTCGCCGCCGGCAAGGTCGAGGTGACCGGTGCGGACGGCAAGACGCAGCTGCTGGAGACCAAGAATATCGTCATCGCCACCGGCTCCGATGTGGCGAAGCTGAAGGGCATCGACATCGACGAGAAGCGCATCGTGTCCTCCACCGGGGCGCTGTCGCTCGACAAGGTGCCCGAAAAGCTGGTCGTGATCGGCGCCGGCGTGATCGGCCTCGAACTCGGCTCGGTCTGGCGCCGGCTCGGCTCGGCGGTGACGGTGGTGGAATTCCTTGATCGCGTGCTGCCGGGAATGGACTCGGAGGTCTGCAAGCAGACGCAGCGGCTATTCGAGAAGCAGGGCATGACCTTCAAGCTTGGCTCGAAGGTCACGGCCGTGGATGCGTCCGGCAAGAAGCTGAAGGTCAAGGTCGAACCGGCGAAAGGCGGCGAGGCGGAGACCATCGACGCCGACGTCGTGCTGGTCTCGATCGGCCGCGTTCCCTACACCGAAGGCCTCGGGCTGAACGAGGCCGGAATCGCGCTGGATGATCGCGGCCGCGTCGCCGTGGACGATCATTTCCAGACCAATGTGAAGGGCGTCTATGCCATCGGCGACGTGATCCGCGGCGCGATGCTCGCGCACAAGGCGGAGGATGAAGGCGTCGCCGTGGCCGAAATCATTGCAGGACAGGCCGGCCATGTGAACTACGATGCGATCCCGAACGTGATCTACACCTATCCGGAAATCGCATCGGTCGGAAAAACCGAAGATGAGTTGAAGGCCGAAGGCGTCGCCTGCGCTGTCGGCAAGTTTCCGTTCACCGCCAACGCGCGCGCCAAGGTCAACAACACCACCGAGGGCTTTGTGAAGATCGTCGCCGACGCCAAGACCGACCGTGTGCTGGGCGTGCACATCGTCGGTCCGCATGCCGGCACCATGATCGCCGAAGCCACGATCGCGATGGAGTTTGGCGCGTCATCCGAAGACATCGCGCGGACCTGCCACGCGCATCCCACCCTGAACGAGGCGGTGAAGGAAGCCGCCCTCGCCGTCGACAAGCGCGCCATTCATATGTGATCGCCTGCGGACGACGAGCGATGCTCCGTCTCTATCATGCCTGGGCGTCCACCTGCTCTCAGAAGGTCCGTCTCGCGCTGGCCGAAAAGGAGCTGGCCTATGACGGCGTGGTGCTGATCCTGCGCCGCTTCGAGCAGCTCGCGCCGGAATTCCTCGCCATCAGCCCGGCCGGTGTGGTGCCGGTCCTGGTGCATGACGGCTTTGTCGTGCGCGAATCGACCATCATCAACGATTATCTCGATGACGCTTTCCCGGAGCGGCCGCTGCGGCCGGCGCATGCGCGGGGCCGGGCCAATGTCGCGGCATGGAATCGTCTTGTCGACGATGTCATCACGCTTGCGATCAAGAAGCCGAGCTTTCAGAAGAATCTGCGGCCCTTCCTGCAGACATTGCCGCAGTCCGAGATCGACGATGCCGTGCGCCGCATGCCGAATCCGGAAACCGCGCGCCGCTGGCGTGACGCCGCCCGCAACGGCATTCCGGACGCCGAACTTGCCGCTGCCCATTCCGACCTTCGCCGCATGCTCGATCGCATGCAGGAAACGCTCGGGCAGCAGATATGGCTGGCCGGAGACGACTATTCACTCGCGGACATCAATATCGCGCCTTTCGTCCATCGATTAGCGAGCTTTCCCGAATACGATCTTGCGCGCGATTGGCCTGCGGTCGCGGACTGGTATGCGCGATTGCGCCAGCGCCCGGCATTTGCGCAAGCCGGCTTTGTGGAACAGGTCGCGACCCGCGATCAATGACTGCCTGTGGGGGACACGAGAAAATGTCGATCCATCGAATCGTAAGCGCCGCCGTCGCGCTGCTGGCCCTGTTCGCCGCGCCCCATGCCTTTGGACAACCGGCGGGCGGCGCTGCGCCGCAACGGGTCGAGATCATGGTCGGCTACGGCGCCGGGACCGGCGTCGACAGCATTGCGCGCTATTACGCCGACCGGCTGCAGAAGAAGACCGGTGTGCCGCATGTCGTGGTCAACAAGGTGGGCGTCTATGGCAATCTCGCGGCACAGGACGTCGTACGCGCCACGCCGGACGGTTCGACCATCCTGATCACCCCCAACACCGTGCTGAGCGTGAACATGCATCTGCTCAACCGGATGCCGTTCGATCCGCTGAAAGATCTCACGCCGGTCACCACGCTGTCGCGCTGGGGCATGGTGCTGCTGGTCAATCCGCAGAAGCATGACGTGAAGTCTGTCGGCGAACTGGTCGATCTTCTG
>Ga0180215_1002525_pt1 | contig 18286 bp, 17 predicted proteins | sample eDN3rd37CBELigBY_FD_128871 | JGI IMG/M metagenome (GOLD analysis project Ga0180215, IMG submission 128871) | Enriched backyard soil microbial communities from Emeryville, California, USA - eDNA 3rd pass 37_C BE-Lig BY (version 2) (version 2) | ecosystem: Environmental > Terrestrial > Soil >... | reverse complement strand
TAAAAGAGACGAAAAGGGTTTACTCGCGAATTTATGGGAATTCCCAAATATTGAAATCCATTTACCGTTTAAAACGGAAAAAGAGCAACTAAAGGAAGTATTGAAATCAGAATACGGAGCCGAGATTGATTTGGGAGAAATGGTGGGGACAATAGATCATGTTTTTTCCCACTTAACATGGACTATACATGTATATGAAGGCAGAATTAACCTTTTAAAAGAAGAAAAGCCCGATTTAAAAATGGTTACAGCTGAGCAGATAGAAAGTTATCCATTTCCTGTCTCCCATCAAAAAATGATCAAGCAGTTCTATAAATAAATATACGGTGTCAGGCACCACGAAAGGACATTTGCATGGCATTTGTCTTTTTGTGGTGCCTGACACCCATTAATCAAAGGTCACACTTGTTCCATGTGTGTAATCAGCTTCATTTCGTTTAAAGCTGTTCCGATTATGCATTTCTTCAATGATTTCCCGGTAGATGGATTGCCCTTCTACATTTAGATAAGGCAAGATTTGCTGAAACGATTGATGGAAAAAGGCAAGCTCACTGTCTTGCCAATCTGACTTTGACATCATGGAAAGCTCGGTCATATCCCTGCCAACATACATACCATTTCTTCCTTTCAATAATTAATTTGAACCTACCCCTATTGTCCTTAACCTCATTGCCATCTATACATGAAAAAGTTAAAATAATAGGAAAAGTAGAGGCCTCCTGTTCATTGGCGCATGACTTGATTTGATAGCGCCTGAGCTGGAACATCAGTTCTATAACTGAAATAAATACATAGGTCTTTTATTAAGAAGGGAAAAAGAGATGACACAAAAAGTAGCGCTTGTAACCGGCAGTAGTCGAGGAATTGGAAAAGCAACAGCCATAAGGCTTGCAAAGGAAGGCTATGATCTTGTAATTAATTATGCCCGCAGTAAAAAGGGCGCCCTTGAAACGGCTGCAGAAATTGAGGCTTTAGGGAGAAAAGCATTGATAGTAAAAGCAAACGTTGGGGATGTAGAAAAAATAAAACTGCTTTTTGAAACGATTAAAAATGAATATGGACGGCTTGATGTTTTCGTCAATAATGCAGCTTCAGGCGTACAGCGGCCTTTAATGGAGCTTGAAGAATCACACTGGGATTGGACGATGAACATAAACAGTAAAGCATTATTATTTTGTGCACAAGAGGCTGCCAAGCTCATGGATCAGGGTGGAAAGATTGTCAGTATCAGCTCGCTAGGCTCCATACGTTATTTAAAGAACTACACAGTGGTAGGAGTCTCAAAAGCTGCCCTAGAAGCACTGACACGTTATTTGGCTGTTGAGCTTGCTGACAGAAATATTATTGTGAACGCTGTTTCCGGCGGAGCTGTTGACACTGAAGCTCTAAAATCTTTTCCAAATCGTGAAGAGCTTCTTAATGAAGCGAAGGAAAAAACGCCTGCAGGCAGAATGGTTGAAATTGATGATATGGTTAATACCATTATGTTTTTATTGTCTGAACAATCGAGTATGATCCGTGGTCAAACCATTATCGTGGATGGTGGTATTTCGCTCTTAGTTTAAGTTTCTTTTCGCATTGATAAAAATTATAAAATTTTTACGGATAGTTTCCTCCATGCTTGGTTAAATTAATGAGCGTGGAGGTGATTTCAATGGCAAACAGACCAAATCAAACTCAATCTGGAACTAACATCCAGCAAGTGAGACAACAAAATGCACAGTCTGCTTCTGGACAAGGCCAATTCGGCACTGAATTTGCAAGTGAAACAGATGTTCAAGAAGTAAGACAACGCAATGCTCAATCTGAAGCAAATAAAGCTCAAAACTCCGGCCAATTTGGCGGACAAAACAGCTAATACTTATCTTAAAGTGAAAAGACACTCTTGAATCGGAAAGAGTGTCTTTTCATGTTCAAATAATTGCTAGAAGTCATATACCCATTTGCTGGATATTACGTATATAATAAATGTATAGTATTTTCATTTGTTAAAATTTATTTCTTTTCATTTTATTATGGGATGCTTTTTTTTCGACAAAAATTCTTTACATTCAGCACAACTAGTCAAAGGAATGAAGAAAAAGAGAACGAATACATAAGGAAGAAGAAAAGACCCACAGAATCTTTCGTTCTAGTGGAAATTAAATAGGCGGGTGGTAAGTGTGAAAGAATTCAACCGTTTAGTAACAGAGCAGATGAAAACAATGGACCGGCTATTATATTTACAGAGTGAGCTGGAACGATGTCAAGAAATTGAGGAGCAATTAAAGGAAATACAGCAGGGAACAAAGCTTGAATGTGTTCAAGGTGAAATCAAAAAGATGAATGAAGAACTTAAGGAAATTCAACGAATCTTTGAACAGCAAACAGAGGAAGTTATTCGTTCCTATCAGGAAATAAATGTAACTGCAGGGTAGATAGAGCGGAAAATGATAATTAAAATAGTACAGGAATTAAAAAAATAAACAGTCATTGATGAAAATCAATGGCTGTTTTGTTTTAAATTCTTTTGGAAACCGTTATAATAGTAGAAAATAGGAATTGTTCTTTGTTGCCTGTATATTTAATTAAATAGTATAACTGACAGTCTTTTTTTAACAAAGTTATATACGTAAAAAACAATTGAAAGGTTACAAAGTGTCCGGTAACGAAAGTAGGGGAAATAATGGGCGTACCCATCGAAGGTGAACCAGTACAAATTCATAGCTTTAAGCATAATGGGCACATCCATCGCATATGGGACGAAACGACTGTGTTAAAGGGTTCGCAAAACATGGTAATTGGCGGAAACGATCGTACGATTGTAACGGAGTCTGATGGAAGAACCTGGGTAACAAGAGAACCCGCTATTACATATTTTCATTCACAGCATTGGTTTAATATCATTGGAATGTTACGGGAAGACGGAATTTACTACTATTGTAATTTAAGTTCTCCTTTTATCTATGATGGAGAGGCTATAAAGTATATCGATTACGATTTAGACATTAAAGTATTCCCTGATATGACCTTTCATTTACTTGATGAAGATGAGTATGAGCGGCATCGAAAAGAAATGAATTACCCAGATGTAATCGATCAAATTTTAAAAGCCAATGTTGATACATTAATCCAGTGGATTCGTCAGCGAAAAGGACCATTTGCTGCAGATTTTATTGATACATGGTATGAGCGATATTTAACGTACAGAAGATAATACAAGCTGCAAAACCACCTGTTGATTTGATTCAGCAGGTTTTTATGTGAAAGTCTTTGCTAACTATGTTGATGGAAAGCTACTGGATACATTTGCAGCAGATATGTAATACCGTATTTGAAACATCACAACAGAGAACATATAAGGTGGGGGGAAACTTGGGCAGTATACGACGTTATCTACATTTTGTAAAACCTTACAGCCTCCAAATAATCTGGACGATCATCATTGGAATCGTCAAATTCGCCATTCCATTAATGATACCGTTACTTATTAAGTATGTCTTGGACGAAATTGTCGCCAACGATGCGATGTCAAAGTCGGACAAAATTGATCATTTATTAATCATTATGGCTGTTATGATTGTTATATTTGTCTTTTTACGTCCGCCGATTGAGTATTATCGGCAATATTTTGCTCAATGGACATCAAGTAAAATCCTCTATGATATCCGTGACCGTCTTTTTACTCATATTCAAAAGCTCAGCTTTAAATATTACTCTAATACAAGAACAGGCGAAGTCATTTCAAGAGTCATTAATGACGTAGAGCAAACGAAAACCTTTGTCGTGACAGGTCTGATGAATTTATGGCTCGATTTAGCTACCATTGTTATTGCAATTGCAATTATGTTTACGATGGATGTTACTTTAACGCTTGTATCGATTATCCTGTTCCCTTTTTATGCTTTTTCTGTTAAATACTTCTTTGGGAATTTGCGTGCCTTAACAAGAAAGCGCTCGCAGGCGCTTGCAGAGGTTCAAAGCTATTTACATGAGCGCGTACAAGGGATGCCTGTTATCAAAAGCTTTGCCATCGAGGACTTTGAACAAAAAAAGTTTGATGAGCAGAACAGTAACTTTTTAGATAAGGCAATTGATCATACACGTTGGAATGCCAAAGCTTTTGCGGTTGTTAATACGATTACTGATATTGCTCCGCTGCTTGTTATTGGTGTGTCAGGCTACCAGGTAATCAATGGTGACTTAACGGTTGGTTCAATGGTGGCATTCATTGCTTATATTGACAGGCTGTATAACCCATTACGCCGTCTTGTTAATTCCTCAACTACACTGACGCAGTCATTTGCCTCAATGGATCGAGTTTTTGAATTAATGGATGAAAAATATGATATCGAAGACCTGCCGGATTCAATTGAATGTAAAGATGTAAAGGGACATATTGTATTCGATCATGTTGACTTTTCCTATAATGACAATCAACTAGAAGATGCTGTTCTAAAGGATATCACCTTAGATGTACAAAAGGGTGAAACCATTGCTTTTGTTGGGATGAGCGGCGGAGGGAAGTCGTCCTTAGTTAGTTTGATTCCCCGGTTTTATGATGTAACGAGCGGGAGGATTCTTTTGGATGACAAGGATATTCGTTCATTTAAAGTACGGTCTCTAAGGGATAAAATAGGGATGGTGCACCAGGATAATATTCTTTTTAGTGAATCAGTTAAAGAAAATATTCTGTTGGGTAATCCGCTTGCAACGGATGAAGCTGTGATCGAAGCAGCCAAAGCAGCAAATGCTCATGAATTTATTATGAATCTACCTGAAGGCTATGATACGAAGGTAGGAGAACGTGGTGTTAAATTATCCGGCGGGCAAAAACAGAGGGTTGCCATTGCACGCGTATTTTTGAAAAATCCACCTATTCTAGTGCTGGATGAAGCGACCTCTGCGCTAGACCTGGAAAGTGAGCATCAGATTCAAGAAACACTTGATAAATTAGCTAAGGACCGGACGACATTTGTTGTCGCACATCGTCTTTCAACGATCACACATGCGGATCGGATTGTCTTAATCGAGCATGGGAAAATTGTTGAAATTGGCAGCCATGAAGAACTAATGGCATTGCAGGGTCATTATTATAAGCTCTTTCAGGTTCAGCAGCTTGAGCAATAAGCTTGAGATTAGAAAATGGAATAGAATAAAAAACAAGCAGCTGGTTCTATATCAGCTGCTTGTTTTTTCGTTCGTTATAGTTGATCTTCCGTTAAAGTAAGGGCATTTTCTTCTTTATGATAAGATTGATAGCTTGTGATTAAGACATCTAAATGTTCAATATACTCATCATAATCAACGATTGCTGAAATGACCTGCATAAGATGGTAGTTCGTATCTTCCCAATCCTTCGTTGCCTGCATTTGGTAGGTTAAGAAGATATTAAATAGCTCCTTCCGATTTAAGCGAACATCCCCTTCATCAAAGAATACATTTGGCCGTACCTTGCTGATGAATTTTAGCATAGCATGCTCGTGATGGTGAATCAGGCAATCGAGCTGCTGCTGCATAATATTCTGTAAATCATCCGGTAAGCTTGATATTTCATTTTCAAAGCGATGGAGTCTTTTCAATGTATCTAAAGCTCGTTTAAGAGTATTAATCATTTGACGGTAGATAACCAGCTTTCTTGTTTTTAGCAGATTATTTTTCTTGAAATTTCGTTCTTCCTTATACATCAGATAAAGCTGTTCAATTTTGAGTGTGGATTCTTTTAGCTTTTCAATGTCATTTTTGAGTAATTTATGTTCAGAAGCACCTCTAATATTGAGTCGAATCCATTTGGTTATTTCTGTAGTCGAATTAGATAGTTGGAGATAGAGCTTTGTTTCATATTTAGGTGGCAGGAATATAAGGTTTACCAAAAATGCGGACAAAACACCAAGCATTATCGTTAAGAAGCGGATTAAGGCAAATTGAATAAATGTATCTCCAGGTGTTTCCATAATTGCTACAAGGGTTACTAACGATAGACCGATGGCATTCTCTAGCTTAAGCTTTAATGTAATGATAATGACGATGACAGCCGCTAGCCCAATGATGAATACATGGTTGCCAAAGAGTAAGACGAAAATAACGGCCATTAAGGCACCAATGGTATTACCTTGAATCTGTTCAAGGATGGATAAATAAGAACGATAAATGGTTGGTTGTACAGCAAAGATAGCTGCAATACCGGCAAAAACCGGTGATGGAAGACCAATTAATTGAGCGCAAAGTAAAGATAAAATAATTGCGATTCCCGTTTTTAATATGCGGGCGCCTAACTTCATATGTTACGATTTCCTTTCTGATGGTGATGATAAATATACTTATTTATTAAACCATGCTGTTGCTTACGAAACAATCATTAAATGTAAAGTAATTAGGGTTGCTTATGCCTCCATTATATGGGAAAAACATGTTACTTGCCTTGCATCCCATATTAATTGATTTAAATAACAAGTCAAGTAAAAAACCGTTCGTCATGAAACGAACGGTTTTTTATCTTTAATTACTCTGTGGAAACGGATGGATCTGCTTGTTCCTTGACTGGGACGATTTGCAGAAAATGATTTTCTGGGTCTTCAAGCAGCTGTTTTAATAAATCTGCTTCTTCCATTTGCCCCTGATTGGCAAGCATTTCTGAATATTGACCGAGCAGCTCTTCAATATCGCTAATTCCTGTTTCGGAAAGAGGGGCTATTGAAACCTTTGCACCCTTCGCAATTCTTCGTGAAATGGCTTCCTTGGTTAAGCCCATTTCCGGCTGGTGTCGTACGTATACAACACCACCAGTCATTCCTGCGCAAATCCATGGTCCTGGATCACCAAGTACAAGTCCTCTGCCGTTAGTCATATATTCAAAGGCAAATCCTTTGATGTTTGCATTTACTCCAATATTCCCCGTTTCCTTCTCCTTTATCGGCTGTTTCAATTGCCCGCCAATAATCATATCGGCGCCTGAAAGGCGGATACCCGCTCTAGCATCGGCATCTCCTTGTGCCACAAGGAGCCCTTTTTGTGCACCATACCCAAACCCTTTTCCGACCGAACCGTTATAATACTTGCCATCTTTCCCTTTTGATTTAAAGATAAGAATTTTTCCTCCAAAGGATGCTTTACCAATTCCGTCCTGTGCGCCTCCATTTACTTCGATGTGGATCCCTGAACTGTTGTAGGCTCCAAGCCCGTTACCTGGAATGGAACCATGTGAATATTTTAATTGAATGGACGGCAGTTTTTTATAAGAACCATCCAATCTGTCACGAACACGGTGACAGGAAACACGGCTTCCTAATACACGCTGTTCTGAAGTAACACTTTGGAATTCGCGAGATTGCTGTAAATCATCATCCGTTCCATCTAAATACTCAGCCCCAACGGCAATTTGCAGCTGGCTTTCAATTGCTGCGTTGGCTGCAACTGCTTCCTGTGGATGAATCTGACTAATCTCAAGCGGCTTCAATAAATAGGTAAGGTCCAGCTTATCCTTTCCAGCCGATTGTTCTAATAAGTCAGAGCGTCCTACTGCATCCTGCAAGTTTCTTATCCCAATGGAAGCTGCTAATTCTTTTAATTCATTTCCAAAAGCAGTGAATAAATTCGTAATGCTATGCACAGCAAGTTCAAATTGGCGTGGAACGAATCGTCTTAATCCGTGTTCCTTTGCCTGTGCCTCTGAATCAATTTGCGTAGCAATACCGACATGGCATGTGTCTAAATGACAACCGCGGCAGGTTGTGCAACCGATTGCTACCATTGACAAGGTTCCAAAGCCGATTCGATTGGCGCCTAGCAGCATTACTTTTAAAACATCTGCTGCGCTCTTGATGCCGCCATCTCCCCAAATTTCAACTTGATCACGCAACCCAGCTTCTAAGAGGGCGTTATGTGCAGCCTTTACACCGATTTCAACTGGAAGACCAACATGCTGCAGGGCATGTATTCTAGCTGCACCTGTTCCTCCGTCAAATCCACTTAATGTGATAATATCAGCACCGGCTTTAGCAATTCCGACTGCGATGGTACCGATGTTTGGAACAACAGGCACTTTTACCGCTACCCTTGCTTGATCGTTGGCTGTTTTTAATTCGGCAATCATCTGTGCCAAATCTTCAATGGAGTATATATCATGGTTGTTAGAAGGCGAAATTAAATCTGAGCCAATTGTCGCGTTTCTTGCTTCTGCGATTTTCTCCGTGACCTTTGAACCTGGTAGGTGACCGCCTTCACCAGGCTTCGCACCTTGACCAATTTTGATTTCAAGCAGGTTGGAGGAGTTGAGCAGCTCTGCATTCACACCAAATCTTCCAGAGGCTACCTGCTGCCCGCGAGTATTTGGATATTTTCCCAGCATATCTTTAATTTCTCCGCCTTCACCATTCATGCTTACCATATTTAAGCGATTAGCTCCCTCAGCGTAGGCTCTAAAGGCAATTTCATTTTGTGAGCCAAATGACATGGATGAAATAACGAATGGCAGATTATGATGTCCAACTGAAATATCTACCTCCTGCGCAGCAAGTGGTGTAGCTGATGTCTTAAAACTAGTTAAATGACGGATGGTAACTGGATTTAGCTTTTCCTGCTCTGAGATTTTTTCGCGGTAACCGGTATAATCACCTGTCGCAGCGATATCTCCGATCGCCTTCCAAATCCGAGGGAAAAGGTGGAATGTCTTGCCGATTCTAGCCTTTTCATTATGAAAATCAGCAGCTCTTTCAATAGCATCATCCTTTAATGCCTTGAAGTCATAGGCTAATTCCTTTGAGCCAAAGAAATTCACGATATTGAGACAGTCAGCCATCTCTTCATGAAGTCCAAGGCTTGAAAATAATCTTCCGTACCCGCGAAGTTCATGAATGCCTATGGTTGAAATGACTTTTTCAAGACCCTTTGTTAGAGCGGAATATAGATTCATCACCGGCCTAACCTTTTCCTCGATAACCGTCATAAACATAAAATATGGATTAATTAAATCAGCACCTAAACCAAAAACTGTAATAATATCATGTAAGGATCGGATTGATGCTGAGCGTAGTACAAGGGAACAGTCCCTGCGAACCTCTTCCATTACAAGAGCTTGATCAATGGCTGATGTAACTAGATGTGGATCAAGCCAATAATGTCCGTTCTGATGTGCTAGGGCATCATCTAGTATAATAAGTGTTTTTCCTCGTTTCACTGCCGTAACGGCTTCTTTGCATAATCGCTGCAGCGCCGAATCAATGGACTCTTCTTTTTGAAATACAGCAGGGAGTGTTACAGCTAGGTCTCTTTCTTGAAAATAACGAATGACCTGATCATAGCTAGGCTGGTGCAATTCAGATGATACTTCAGCACCTGTTTTACCTTCTATGATAATAGGAGTTTGTAATTCTAGTACATGTTGTACTTCCTTACGTTTAAATAGAGAAGGCCGTTTGCCGATGATGACACGGGTAGAAAAGTGCTCTGTTTCCCGGTCTCTATCGATTGCAGGATTTGTAACAACGGCAACACTTTCCTTTAAAAAATCAGCGATATTTTTTCGTTCCGGATTTAGTGCGGCAAGGGGAGCGTCATGTCCGAGTGAACGAATAGGTTCAGCACCCTTTTCTGCCATTTGTTCAATAAGCTGAATATGGTCCTTTTCCCAGCCAAATGCTTTATATTGGCCATTATGAATCTTATTTGAATAATGGAAAAGCTGGAGTGATTGTTTTATAGTTGGCGTTTCTAGACGTTTCCGTGCTCCATCTAGTTGAAGTCTCGTTGCAAAGCGATTATATACTTCCTGTTGGAATTGATTCTGTTCAAATAATTGCAGTTTCTCATTATGCCACTTACATCCGACCTTTTCCCCTGGAGCTAGCGGTTTTGGATCTGCAACATATTCTGTAGACGGGATGATACCTGGTTCTGATGAAAAAAGGTAAGAGCTTTCTATCTCAAGCATCCACAGCGGTCGAAGTCCGAGGGCATCTACGCTAAAAACAGCTTCATCACCAAATCGTGATACAATCCCTGCAGGACCCTGTGCAAAATGTCCCCAGGCTTCACGAATATAACTATATAAATCCTGAAGGTGAGAAGGATAGGCTTTAATTTCATTCATGATAGGAGGAAATAATAAATCAAGTGCCTCAAATAATGAATATCCGTCACGGCAAATAAATGTCTCGATCGTACGACTTAAATCCTGTGAATCACTGCCATCCTTGACAAGCGGGACGCCGATCATTCTAGCTTCATCCCTTAATTTGGCAATCGTATTGATTTCTCCATTGTGCCCAAGAATACTAAACGGCTGAACACGAAATGTGCTTGAAAGTGTATTAGTAGAGTATCGGTTGTGGCCAAGTGTAATCGTTGATGCTACAAGAGGATTTGCAAGATCAGAATAATACTTAGGCAGAATATCACCGGCACCCATTACTTTATAAACAGCGTGATGCTGACTTAATGAAGCAACATGTACATGGTCATCTTTTTCAAATTCTATGATTAAATCAAAGAGTTTTTTTGTTAACTGTTGTCCACTAAAAATGGAGGTACAGGCAAATTGAAGGAAAATGGGATTTTCTTGAATGGCAATGGGTCCAAGCGCTGCGGAGTCTGTAACGGCATCAGAATGATATAATAATGTGAATTGAGAGTCTGTAAGTTTCTTAATGAGGGATGATTTCTTTGCTTCAGCATGTTTTGTTCTTGTTATAAAAATATGTCCAACAACGAATTGTTCTTTTTCAGCTTCGTTAGGATTTACTCCAGCTTTTTGAAGCTTTTCCCGCCATAGCCTTCGAGGAATGTCGATATGAATACCAACTCCATCGCCTTCCCCATTAATAAAGCCTGCACGGTGATTCATGGTCACAAGTGCATCAATACAGCGAAATATATTTTCTCTCGTAGGGGTCTTTGTTTTTTCCAGGCAGGCCACAATACCGCATGCATCATGCTCCTGCCTGTGTAACTTCTGAAAAGTGTGAGGGCTGTATGTTTGTTTCATCATAATTCGGCTTAAATGAATGATTATCCTTAAGCCTTTTCACCTCCTGAGTATTCATTATGATCATCAATCAGATGAGGTCCAGGCTGTCAATTCGTGTGAAATAGAAACTCTTATGAGTGGAAAGAGAGCTGACAAAGCTAATTGTCCATGGCAAACAGAAGGCATCTACCCAAGACCAGTAATTTTATAGTACCACAACGTTTTTCAGAAATCAATTAATTATGAGAATATTTGAATAATTTACAAGACGAGATAAACTGAATAAGGGCAAAGAAACGGCAGTGTATAGGCATATAATAGGGTGGCAGGAAAAAATAGTCGGAGGCTATAAATGCCTCCGTTATGCATAAATAATGTATAAATTATTATCTTTTAGCTAGTTCAGAAAAGGCATTTTCTACGGCAAATAGTGTAGCATCAATATCCTCCTCAGTATGTGCGATGGTTAAAAACCATGCCTCATATTTTGAAGGAGCTAGATGAATGCCTTGCTTTAGCATTAATTTGAAAAACTTAGCAAACATTTCACTATCGGCATTCTGTGCCTGCTCGTAATTTTCAACTTTTTCATCAGTAAAGTAAACAGTTAAGGCGCCTTTTAAGCGGTTTATTGTAATGGTGATATCATGTTTTTTTGCAGCCTCTACAATTCCCTTTTCAAGCTTGGCTCCTAACTGGTCTAAATAGTCGTATATTCCATCTTGTTTTAACACTTCAAGACAGGCGATACCCGCTAAAATAGAAGCTGGGTTACCGGCCATTGTACCGGCTTGATAGGCAGGTCCCAATGGAGCGACATGCTCCATAATATCCTGTCTGCCACCATAAGCTCCAATTGGAAGTCCGCCTCCGATGATTTTCCCCATTGCTGTTAAATCAGGAGTTACTCCAAGCAGGTCCTGTGCTCCGCCGTATGTAAAGCGAAAAGCTGTAATGACTTCATCGTAAATGACAAGAGCGCCTGCAGCATGTGTCAGCTCGTTTATTTGCTCTAGGAAGCCAGGATTTGGTTCAACAATGCCAAAGTTTCCGACAATTGGTTCAACTAGGACAGCGGCAATTTCATCTCCCCATTTTTCTAAAGCCTGTCTAAACGGTTCAATTTCATTGAATGGTACGGTAATGACCTCTTGCGCAATACTTTTAGGTACCCCGGCTGAATCAGGTGTGCCAAGTGTGGATGGGCCGGAGCCTGCTGCAACAAGGACGAGATCCGAGTGACCGTGATAGCAACCAGCAAATTTTATTATTTTGTCTCTTCCCGTATAGGCACGTGCAACACGAATGGTTGTCATCACAGCTTCTGTACCTGAATTAACGAAACGTACTTTTTCTAATCCAGGCATGGCATCCTTGAGCATTTTAGCAAAGGTGACTTCATGTGGTGTGGGCGTTCCAAATAATACACCGGTTTCGGCAGCCTTTTTAATAGCTTCTGTTATATGTGGATGGGCGTGTCCAGTGATAATGGGTCCATAAGCGGCTAAGTAATCTATATACTGGTTTCCGTCAACATCATAGAAATAAGCACCTTGTCCTCTTTCCATGACTACGGGAGCACCGCCTCCGACTGCCTTGTAAGAACGGGATGGACTGTTTACACCACCCACAATATGTTCGAGAGCTTCAGTATGTAATCGTTCAGAATTAGTAAAATGCATTACATTATACCTCCTATTTAGTCTGCTTCTACATTTTAACACTATTGGTATTTATATTCTTTTATCTAATTATTTTGACACTTTTAATTTCAAAGTTTGAGCAGCGCTATAGGTTGTTTACCTGAGGACACCTGCATATAAATAGAAACAAGTTATCATTCGAAGCTGGCTGGAAAAGAGGATAAGCATGATCTATATCATTACACTTGCCTTCACGATTTATTGTATCGTGATGAGTTTACGTACTATATTTATACCAAACACCATTAAAGGAAAAGTTGTTTCTGTTGAAAACTTTGTTTATTTAACCTTTGTTTATATTACAATTTTGATTGGTTTTGGTTTGGTTTATATTGTACTTGAAACAAAAGGATATCAAATTATGATTGAACAATATCCAATGCCAACTGAGAACTTTGTGGAACGGTTTGGAACCTATTTATATTTTAGTGCCGTAACGCTATTTTCAGTTGGGTATGGGGATATTGCTCCAATTGGGATTGGGCGTTTCATAGCAATGGTGGAAGCACTAATTGGGTACACGATTCCGGCAGCCTTTGTGGCAAAAGCGGTGTATGACCGTGAACGAAAATAAGATACTAGTTGTCTTAGCAGCAGGAATGAGATAATCTGTAAATAGAACATAAATACGTATGTATTGGTGTGAAAGAAGATGTACTTAATTTGTACAGATAGGAGGAATGTTTCAATGTCAACACTGACAGGGCAGGTAGCACCAGATATTGCCTTACCAGCAAGCAGCGGACAAACCATTCAGTTGTCTGATTTCCGTGGAAAGAATGTTGTACTATATTTCTATCCGAAAGATATGACACCGGGCTGTACAACGGAAGCATGCGATTTTCGCGATCGCCATGAGGATTTCTCGAAAGTAAATACAGTGATTCTTGGTGTTAGTCCAGATCCTATATCAAAGCATGAAAAGTTTATTGAGAAGCATGGTTTGCCATTCGTATTACTATCAGACGAGGAGCAGGAATTAGCAAAGGCGTTTGATGTTTGGAAGCTAAAGAAAAACTTTGGCAAGGAATATATGGGAATCGAGCGCAGTACTTTTATTATTGACGCAGAAGGCAAAGTAGTAAAGGAATGGCGTAAAGTCAAAGTGAAAGATCATACGAGTGAAGTATTTCAATACATTCAAGAAAATTTAGCATAGTATCATAGCAAAAACAAAAAGAGCCCTGTTACATTGATGTAAAAGGGCCTTTTTATCAATCACAACCTAATAGATTTCTTTTTTGCAATTTTCATAAATTTTGTAGTCTTTATCCTTTTTTAATCGTCTATATTATAGTAGTGCATAAAATCATTAATTTTATATGGTGATCAAATGAGTGAAAGAAATATTTACCTGCTTCTAACGGACACGGGTACATGGTTTTCAAGAATGATTAAATTATACACGAAGGCTCCCTACAACCATGCTTCCATTTCACTTGATGAAAATCTTAAGGAGTTATACAGCTTTGGCAGGAAGGTGTATTTTAATCCGCTTTCCGGTGGTTTTATTAAGGAGGGAGTTGACCGCGGTGTCTTCTTATATAAAAAAAATACAAAATGCATCGTATATAAGATGGTTGTCAGTGAATTCCAGTATAATGAAATATTAAAGAGAATTGCCCAGTTTAAATATTTTGAAGATCAGTACCGCTATAATTTGCTGGGTGTGATGGGGATAGCGATGAATAAACGAATTAAAAGAAAGAATGCCTTCACCTGTTCCCAGTTTGTAGCATCCGTATTAGATGCAAGTAATATTTATGTCTTTGATAAGTATATCGAGCTGATTACACCTGAAGATATTACAAAAATCCCTCAGCTCCAGTTGATTTATGAAGGAAAACTATGTGATTATCATCAGCATAAAATAGCTGTATTTGATTCAGCTATTTTCGATTGGAACCAGTATAAAGCAGACTATTGAATTGTAATTGAACTTATATTTTTTTCTTAAAAGCCTATTTTTATTAGAAAAGGCAATTGTCCATTCATTTATTTATGTATTGAATATCTTTATATTAGGGCATACCTCCTCAGATAGTTTTAGCAGGTTGAAGAAAATCAGCCTGCTTTTTTTTATTTTTTTCAATAATAAATAAAATAATATGGGAGAGGAGATAGAGATGCGTATTGTTTCGTCAATTTATCCTAATCAAGAGCTGCAAAAGGAATTGCAGATTGAATTTCCAACCGCAAAATTCGAATTTTATCATGGCATGAAAGAGGCGGAAAAGTCCTTTTATGAATCTGAAATCTTTATTACGTATGGTGAAGATCTAACTGAAAAACATATACAGCAGAATAATCGGTTAAAATGGATCGTGCTAATGACTGCCGGTTTTGATAAATTACCGTTAAAGGCTGTCGAAGAAAAGGGGATTATGGTAACAACTGCTCGCGGGATTCATAGCATTCCCATGGCAGAGTATACCATCGGGATCATGCTTCAATATGTGAAGCAAACTAGAATCATAATGGAAAATGAAAACAAACAGATATGGGACCGAAGCCTTCAACTGGATGAACTGAGTGATAAGACCGTTTTAATTCTCGGAGTAGGAACTATTGGTGGAGAAATTGCAAGGCTGGCTAAAGCCTTTAGAATGAATACAATTGGAATAAACCGAAGCGGAAGAGCAGTTGGAAATATTGATAAATTATATCAAATCGATCAGTTCTCGCATGCATTGCCGCAAGCAGACTTTATTGTTTCCGTTTTACCGAGTACACCAGAAACAAGGCATTTTATAAAGAGGGAACATTTCATCTCCATGAAAAAATCAGCTGTTTTTATAAATATTGGGCGTGGAGATATTGTTGATGAAAGGATATTAATCGATGCTTTGAATCAGCAACTAATTGACCATGCTTATTTAGATGTGTTTGAACAGGAGCCTTTAGAGGTAAATCACCCATTGTGGTCCATGAAAAACGTGACTATTTCCCCGCACTTGTCAAGTTTAACTAGGAGATATTTACCGAGAGCCTTTGAAATATTTAAACTTAACCTTTATACGTATTTAACTAAAAAGGGCGAATTCATTAATTTCATTGATTTGCAAAAAGGTTACTGACAACTATTCAGCAAAGCGGTAATATATATAAGGTTTTGTACTTTGATTTGTTACTTTGAATAATAAATCATAATTCATAAATCGTTGGTGAAAATGTAAGTAAACTACGTTAATAGGGTAGTTATATTGACAAAAGTACTAAAAATTTGTACACTAATTATAACAATTATAAATTAATAATATTTTTTCAGTAAAGAAAGAGGTGTATGACGGTGGAACATAATCATTTGAAGGAAGCGCTGGAAACCTTAAAGGAAACGCGAGTTCGTATTACACCACAACGTCATGCGATACTCGAATATTTAATAAACTCAATGTCACACCCAACAGCAGATGATATTTACAAGGCCTTAGAAGGAAAATTCCCTAATATGAGTGTAGCGACAGTTTATAATAATCTGAGAGTATTTCGTGAGGTTGGCCTCGTGAAGGAATTGACCTACGGTGATTCATCTAGTCGTTTCGATTTTGTAACAACTCAGCATTATCATGTGATTTGTGAAAGCTGTGGGAAAATTGTTGATTTTCATTATCCTGGATTGGATGAAGTGGAGCAGTTGGCAAGCTCTGTAACTGGTTTTAAAATAAGTCATCATCGTATGGAAATCTATGGATCATGTCCAGATTGTACGATGAAAGAAGTTCATTAATGCTATTGTATCCTTATAATTTAAATAAGAGGGTGTCCTTTATATAAGGATACCCTCTTTTCTGTGATGCACATGTTCATCAACTTTGTTTTTTGCGATTGAATTTTTCGTCAAACTCTCTTCCTTCTAAGGCTGGATCAAGTGTTAAGGGCTCCTTACAATACATACACATGTCAACTCTGCCAAGGATTTTTGTGTGCTTTCCACAGTTAGGACAGACTACTTGAACCGTTTTGGTCGAAAGCATTCCGATCCAAAAGTAAACTACTGTACTTGCAATTATAGATAATAAACCAAGTAACATACATATGGTCATTAGAATAGGGGAGTTTCTGAAAAAAATACCAATATACATAACGACAAACCCGATAAAAATTAAACTGAGAGCAAAAGTACGTATTTTATTAATTTTACTAGAATATTTTTTCGCCATACAAATTCCCTCCCTAAAATAAAACTATATAGTATATTTTCTAAAAAATGAATCATTTTGTTTTAAAAGTAATCAAGTATTTTTCAAATACATTGTAAATTATTGCATATTAAGTAGAATTAATAAGGTTTATGATTTATTTTGACGAAAGCATGAAGGAAATTAGCCTTTTTCGTCGAAAATATAAGGGCTATGGGCTAGTTAGAAACGGCTAGTTAGAAACGTAGGTTAAACGCATAACACTTGGAATGTATAGGGGGATTCAAGGTGGAAGACATTCTTCGTCCAATTTATCAGGAACGTGCAAGTCAAGAAAATACCTTAGGTGTACTAATTATTGAAAAACGTGAAAAATCCATTCCCTTCACAGATACCTTTGATGCTATATTGCTTATTGTAGTAGAGGATGCAGAGCAACCGGTATTTATCAAACATTACTCATATCAAAATAAAAAAGCAGCCATGCATATTGTGACGCAAGCACAGTTAAATGAATGGCTTCAAATCGGTTCGAATCGCAAAATAGTAGAATGGATTTATTCGGGCAAAGTACTTTATGATCGAAATGAATTCCTTCATAATCTCAGAATTGAACTGAATGAATTTCCTTTTAATGGACGGAAGTTAAAAATGGGGCTAGAATTTGCTAAGCTTATTCGCCGCTATATGGACGGAAAATCCTTCTTCAAAAATAATCAGTACTTAGATGCATATAACCATATTGTTCACTCTTTACATCATCTTGGGAGACTGGCTTTGATAGAAAATGGGTTTCATCCGGAGATTACGGTATGGAAACAAGTCAAGCAAATTGAGCCGGAGATCTTTCAATTGTATAATGAATTAGTTACAAGTGATGAGGAGTTAGGCAAACGACTCGAGCTATTATTTTTAGCAAGTGATTTTCTTATTCACTCACGGACGGAAATGGGAATTAGTCATTTAATTGAAATATTGAAGACGAAGGAAGATTGGTCAATTAATGAGATTGCCTTACACCCTGAACTTAAGCTATATTCTGTTGATATAGAGGTACTCTTTGAGTATTTGGTGGAAAAACACTTTATTGAAGTTGTCACAGTAGAGACAAAGGGACAAGGGATATTTCATAGAAATTATAGGGTTGCGGAAAAATTATTAACTAAAAAGTAATATTCTATTGACCTTTTTAGAATTGATTGATATATTAATAACCGTCGCTGTGAAATGCATGATACTTTTTTTCGCAGCTGACGGAAAAGTGTTGACATATTAAATGTCATATGTTAAATTAATTAAGTCGCTTCTGGAGCGGCCTTTACCAATTGCTCTTTGAAAACTAAACAAACAAAAACGTCAACGTTTTAATTTTTAGTCTTTTTTGAAAAAAAGACATTAAATTATGAGCAAGTCAAACAATCTTATTGGAGAGTTTGATCCTGGCTCAGGACGAACGCTGGCGGCGTGCCTAATACATGCAAGTCGAGCGAATCTTTGGGAGC
>Ga0180215_1002523_pt1 | contig 18318 bp, 25 predicted proteins | sample eDN3rd37CBELigBY_FD_128871 | JGI IMG/M metagenome (GOLD analysis project Ga0180215, IMG submission 128871) | Enriched backyard soil microbial communities from Emeryville, California, USA - eDNA 3rd pass 37_C BE-Lig BY (version 2) (version 2) | ecosystem: Environmental > Terrestrial > Soil >... | reverse complement strand
TGGACGACGTCCAGCAGCCTGGGGCGCAGGCGCACCATGCAAGGTATGGCGGGTGAAACACGCGCAAAGTCAGTTCGTGCAGACGTCGCCAAGCATCACCACAGAAGCGTCGGCATCGCCACCATACCGAACAATGTTCTGGTGGTTGAGCTCGCGCAGGACGGAAATTTCGCGGATGGCGGTGCTGGGCACGCCCTCGTCCTCGTTCTCGAGGCGGATTTGCTTAAGGGCGACGACGGTGCCGGTGGCGCGATCCTTGGCGCGGTAGACGACGCCGTAGGTACCCTCGCCAATCTTCTCGAGCTTCTGGTAAGCCTCAGTGCCGTCGTTGTACTGGTCGACGAGGGCCGCCATGGTTGCGGTGCGTGCGTGGGGTGTCCTGGCGCGCTCGTGCGCACGCCGACGTCGCTGGCGAGAGAGAAAAACGCTGGTTGGTGCGTTTTGCGCGCGAAAGCGGCGGGCGGCTACTGCAACAATTTTCGAAGGAACCAGCGCCACGACGACGAGAACAACGAGGACAACAAAGCGGAAGCGGAGAGCAGCAGGGGAAGGTCGGGATAGGCCAGCGGCGTTAGTAAGAGCGGCAGCATCGCTGCGGGCGCATCGAAGGCGACGGTGGCACCGCACCTTTTCAACCCAACGGATTTGCGTGCGTTCTGCCACCAGTCAGCCCCATTCCACCCAATTCCACCGATTCCGCCGCTTGCCCAGCCAAATGCCATACCACCGTTGCGCATTGTTCACCCTATTCTGCCATAATTCTGCCATTGGGCCACCCACGGCGACCCTGTCGGGACGTATCTGCCGCGATTCTGCCGCCGAAAATTCCACCCCGGTCCACCCCGGCCTCCTACTGCGCTCCATACATTCTTCTGCTGGTGTCCGCCCTGTTCTGCCGTTCCACCCAAGTCCACCCTGTTCTGCCGTTTGCTACTAAGTGGGGAGTGATCGAAATCCCCACCATAGAGCGCACACTGGACATGTGGGGAGCCTTCGCAACTTCGCGCGGGCTCGACAGCGATTGGCCGAAATTTTCAAATTGGTCCGCAGTTTGTAACGGTTTTTCGACCCGGCCCGGCGCCGACCCGACCCCGATTTGGGGGGAACATGTGCGTCTGGGGGGACATTTAAATGGCGCCATAACTGGAGACAAGGAACAAGAGGAAGAGGAAGAGGGAGAGGAGGAAGGAGGAACCTTGGGCGAAGTGGAGCGATAGGAGGAGGAAGGCGAGAAAGTAAAGCGGACGAAGGCGAGGAAGACAAGAAGGCTATGGCGAAGAAAGAGGACGCCGTGGAGCAGTAGGACGAAGACTAGAGACGCGCCTGAGCGCCAGCGCCGCGTTCAAAACCAAAGTTGTACAGATCTGGCCATGGCGTGGGTCGCGAGCATGCTACGAAGGCCGCCACGGCCTGTTGCGGCGTTGTGGGCTGGACCCACGCTGCTGCGCCAGGTGAGCACGGCGATGCCACCACCAACACGGACGACGACGTGGGAAGATCGAACTGTCGCGCTCCGTCGGCAAGCCGTCCTCAGCCTATACCGGCGGTTCCTGCGGCGCTCCCAGCACCTGTTCGACCCCATCGTGCGCGAGTACGTGGAAAGCGAGGTCAAGCGCCGGTTCCGCCGCTACCGCGACGCGCCCTTCCCGTACAAGGCCAACGAGCGCTTCAAGGCCGGACGCAAGGTACGCTGGCGGCGGTGCCGACTGCACCCCTTCTTACCACCGACAATTAACCCACCCAAACGCCGCCATGAACGCGCCCTACTCGGTGCAGCTCTACCGCCAGTTGGGCTGCGCCATGCACGGCGACCGGAAGATGGCCTCCAAGCTTCTAGACCTGGCATACGGCCGCCGTGGGCAGCGGCGGCACGCGCTCCTGCGCGAGTTTGAAGACGCAGTAGGGCACCGCGCGGCCAGCGCGCTGCTGGCCGAGTTCACTCCGCAGGACGGTGTGAAACGGACGCGGCCCGTCCTGTACCCGCCGGTGCCGCCGGCCTTCCTGCGGCAGGCCGAGCTAGTGGCGAGCGGGCGCAGCGGCCACTCGCGCTCGTGGCGCCGCCTGTACCGCGAGTTGCTCGGCCGCATCCCCGTCCTCCGACGCGTACTCCCGGACGGAAAGCACGCGCCGGCCAAGACGGTCACGCTGGCGGCGCCGCCGACCGCGCTGCGCCGCCTGCCCCTGATCCAGCCGGCCGACCTGGAGGGCCTGCCGTCGACGCCAGCCGCGCCGCGGTCGGGCGGCGCTGGTCAGCGCGGCAGCAGCGCCAAGTGATCGATATACGTTAGAAACAATTGTACAGGGAGCGCATGTACAGATGTGTTGCGCCTGCGCGCCACTAGTGCCTGTTGTACAGCATGAACAGGTTGACGTCTACAGCTCTTCCGCGCTGGCCGACGCGGCGTTCTTGCCCTCGCGCGTGTCGACAATGATGGTAACGGGGCCCTCGTTCACCAGGTGCACATTCATCATAGCACCAAACACACCGTCTGTCGATGCCGTCAAAGGCGCATGAAGCACACTGCTCAGCCAAGGCCCCGATCAAGGACGGCCGCTGGCCATCAGCGCACCTTGGATCTTGTCGGGTTGGTACTGGGCACGCAGCTTGCTCAGCCACTCCTCGTACTGCCGCCGCGCCTCCTCGGTCTTTTGCGCGTACCGGTAGTCGGGCTTGGTGCCTGCGCCCCGCGCCGGGCGAGCGCGCAAGCAGCACAGGGAGGCATTAGCATCCGAGCGTGGCCGATGCATCGCAACAATATCCAACTTGCGCACCTTTGCTCGTTACTGCGTGCAACGTGAACTGGCTCACTGCGGAGAGCATGGGGCAAACGAACTGGTTCTCGCCACTTAGCGCCAAGCTATGACCGTACCCGTGGTCTCTTCATTAGCGTACCGGAAAGAATGCCCAAGCCCTGCTCTGCCACGCTGCAGGCCCATGGCTTGCCGTCCGCCGACGAGAACAGGCGCATGTTGAGCAGCTTGCGTACACTGCATTCGGCTGGAAGAACCCGTCGGCCCGTCGACGTCAGCCCGGCACGAAATCTACTTGCTGCGTGCTGGTCGCATGATCGTACGCATAGTCGATGTCGTCGCTGGTGTCGTCGCGGTGGAGGCCCACCAGGACGCAAAGCCCGCGGCCGATCTCGCCCACGGCCTTGCCGTCGACTGCACCGGCCGATTCCGTCGTCCTACGTCTCCTGCGCGTCAGCCCCACACTGCACGGCGATCTTGCACAGCTGTCTGGCGCCGCACCTTCGACGCGGGCCGTGAGGACCCGCTGGATCACGAGCCGCATGGCCGGGCGGTGTTTCTTAGGGCGGCTCTTTTCGAGCAGCCTCCCACTGTCGGTCCACGTCCCCGATTTTGGCGCGAAAGTGACGTCATCGCTTGTGTGCCGCCACGTGGTTGGCGAGTGGGGCCGCACGAAGATGGTGACCGTGGACCGCATCGTGCAGGGCAGCGCCGTCGTCGACCTCGTCGTCCGGGTCGACAGCGTCCAGGCCGCCCGGCAGCGCCGCAAGCGCGCCACCAAGGCAGCGGGGCCGCCGGCCTATGAGGCCCGCGTGTTCGACCCGACCGGACGCGTCCTGCTCATCTTTCGTGAGAGTAGGGCATCGCAGGACGGCCCAAAGCCTTTGGACGACACGCGACTTAACGAGTCGCCCCACGCCTACCCCGCGTGCACCGGGCACCCAGACTATGTCCACATTGTCAAGCCGGGCCGGACGCTAAAGATCTCGGGCAAGGCGGTCACAGTCGGCGGCAAGCTCCAGATCCACGGTCCGCGGAGTCAGCCATGCAGGTTGGCCTGGTAGGCCGATGTTAACCGGTTCACTCCGTCTGCTGCGTTGCTGGCGGGCGCCACGCAGTTGGCATGACCTGGGGCGTCATCGAGCGGCTGGAGACGGACGAAATCGCGAGCACTGTGGTCCCGTACAACTCTCTGTCAGAAATTGTACGCTCACGCGTGACCTGAAATACCCTCGCGAAGAAACCTCTTGCTAAGCCTTTTATGTAGCCCGTGCGCGGCCTAGCCCCACAGTCGCGAAAATTCGGCGTGGTGATGGCCCGCGTGGCCCCGCGACCGCTTGGGGGTAAGCGCGTCGAGGTGCTCCTACAGTACGACTACGACGCCTACCAGTGGATCTTTCCGGCCGCGGCCGCCGAAGCGGGCGACTCGGACAAGGATGCCGGTAACGCACGCATTGCCTTGCTGCACATATATTGTGTAGAGCTGCAGCACCCACGTCCAACTGTTCGTCTCTGGCCTGTGTGTGTGGCCGTCCCAGCGGTGCGCGCCATCCTGGATCGGACGTCGTTGGACGAGTACGACTTTGCGATGCTGAGCGCATTTGGCTCCACGACGTTTGTGCAAACGCCCAATCCCGCCGCAGTGCTGAGCACCACACTCTTCTTTGGCGTCATGACCCGCGCCGCTGACGATGCCGCCGCGCCCGCCGAGGCCGCCCCGGCGGGTACGGACGTGGGCGCGGCGGTCGATGCTGCTCCCGCAGACGCCGGTGCGGCAGCCCCCGCCGAGCCGGAGGCCGGCAACGAGGACGATGACGGGGACGACGACGACCTGGAAGAGGATGACGCGGACGCAGACGCTGCGCCGCCGACGGCGCCGCCGGCCGATGCCGCCGCGCCGCCAGACTCGTTCGACGACCAGTGGTTCCCGCTGGAGCGCGCCGCCGAGCTGCTGAGCGACCCGGACCAGCTCGGGGTCCTTCAGCAAGCCGTCGGCGTCTTCCAGCTGGCCGCCAAGGTGGACCACACGCCGCTCAGTAGCCCCGACGTGCACTGGCCCGCGGTGATCACGGCCGCCACGGCCGCAGCAGCAGCAGCAGCAGCAGCAGCAGCAGCAGCGGCTACCAATGCGCCCACAGTGATAGTGCGCCCCGGCGACGATGTGCGCCTGCCCGTCACGGTGCTGTCGGGCTTCCTGGGCGGTACACCCAAGCAGGAGGATTGTAGCGTAGTGAAGCCTCCACTCATGAACGCTTGATTGCAGTTGTGTACGTGGGGGTGCTGCTATAGCTGGCAAGACGACGCTGCTGACGCGGATTCTGAAAAACACAGACAATATGCGCGTGGCTGTCATTGTCAACGACATGAACGAGCTCAACATCGACGCCCTGCAGCTGCAGGACGCCGTCACCGTTAAGCACATGGACGAGCGGCTGGTGGAGATGTCCAACGGCTGCATCTGCTGCACGCTGCGCGGGGACCTGCTCGTGTCACTCGAGCGGCTGGCCCTCTCGAAAAAGTACGACTACGTAGTCATCGAGTCATCCGGTACGGCTCCATAGCACGGTCTAGCGGCGCAACAGCAACGAACTCAACCTTCGGTGCTAGACAACAAGGCCGGTTCGATGCAGGCATTTCGGCACCGATGCCCATTGCCGAGACCTTCACGTTTGAAGACGCGCGCGGCAAGCGGCTGGATGAATACTGTCGACTGGATACACTTGTCACTGTCGTGGACGCGGTAGGCGGCTGGCACATCAACCACTGCGCGAGCATTTGCATTGCTGACATGCGTAGTACCTTATCTTCGATGCTGTTGGGGATAGTTCAACTTCATGAACGAGCTGCAGTCGGTGGACAAGCTTACGGTGCGCAAGTGGCAGACCGACGCGTCGGACACGCGCACCGTCGTGAACCTGCTGATGGAGCAGATAGAATTTGCCAACGGTACCGTCGGCGGTCAGGGACGGACTTGCGTAGGTGACGGGTGCTGACACTGCTACCCGCTGCATCCCCGCTACGTTTGCGCGGCGCAGTGATCCTGGTAAACAAGACAGAGCTGATCAGCGCCGACCAGCTCGGCCAAGTGACGGCGGTGCTGCGCAAACTGAATGGCGACGCGGCGATCGCGCCAACGTCCTTCTGCAACGTGCCATTGACGACGATTCTCAACACTCGCCTGTTCAACGTGGACAAGGCCAAGGAAGCCGCGGGCTGGCTCAAGGAGCTACGGTGTGCAGCAGATTGTGGTAGGACGGCGTATCGTACGCAGCTAACGGCTTCGGTACCATCATAGCGCCTGGGGCGTGACCTTTGACAGCCATGACCACGAGCACAAGCACGGCGATAACTGCGACTGCTGCACCGAAGACCACGAGTACGGCTCGAGCATGGCCACCTACGGTATCAACAGCTTTGTCTTCCGGGCGCGCCGACCGTTCCACCCGGAGCGACTGCACAAGCTGGTCTACCAGTCGGATCGGTGCGTGACTCGACGTACGGCAAGACGGGACGCGTGAGACAAGGTCACAGCTCACTGAAGGACTGCACCAAATAGACCCCTGGTTCGCAGGCTGTGCTCGGTGATCCGGTCCAAGGGCTTTTTCTGGCTGGCTACTCGCATGGATGCGAACGGACAGTGGGCCCAAGCTGGTCGACTGTTTAGCTTTTCTGTTGGCGGCCGCTGGTGGGCTGCCGGTACGCATATGAGAGATCGGCGGGGACTTTGCTGTCAGTGGTCTGACGGGCCGCTCTTCCGTCGCTCTCGTTTGCGAGCGCAGCCGACCGCGCCGAGTGGCCCAAGGAAGATTGGTTCCGGGAAATGATGGCGACGACATGGGAGGAGCCGTACGGCGACCGTCAGCAGGAGGTCGTTGTCATCGGCGTCCATATGGACCGCGCGGCGGTACGTCTTGCCGCCACCGTTGCCGAAGCCTGTCAGGCAACAATGAGTTACACAATGCCGATGATCTGCATGGCGCTGTGCCGCGTACTGCAGGTAGAAGCAGCGCTCTGGGATGCCCTGCTGACGGACGACGAGATGATTGGCGGGCCCGCGGCGTGGGCGCAGTACGCCGACCCGATCGGCGCCGACTGGGTACTGCCCGCTGAGCCGACGCGGTCGAGCGGGCCGCCACGCTCGCACCACCGGGCGCCGGTGCAGGCCGCCACCGGATCCGCCTCTTTGCTCGCTCTCGCCGATCAGCGCAAGGCGTAGCGGCGAATGTACAGCTTGCAACATTTAACAGTATATTATACGGCCGGCGTCTTCCGCAGCTTGGCGTTCATGATGCCAGCAAGTAGCCTGACCGGGTTCACGTTATCGCCACTCTCGGGACTGCGACTTGGATGCCAGCCTACGCCTGGCCGGGATGCAGACCGGTTGTGCCTCTCGTACCGTATATTGACGAAAGAAAGACATCCCTTGATATGCACCGACTGATAACAGTCCGATACGCAAGTATCAACATACAGATGTGAGGATGGTGCATGTACAGACTGCTGCAAGTGCACTCTGCGCATGCGCAGTTGGAGAGTGCGCCAAAGTACACATTGTGGTGGCCTAAGCCCTAACACTGTCAGAACCCTGTCAGAAGCCGTTACGTTGGCGCGAAAAACGCCGGCGACGATGCGGCGGCGCGTCAGCGGCGGCGGCGGCGGCGGCGGCGGCGGCTACAGCGGCGGCCACGAGGCCGGCCCGGCCGCTGCCGCCTCGGCTGGTGCTACTGCTGCAGTTGCAGGAAGAGTAGGAGCGCCAGCACGCAGCCCCCCGCCGGATACGGAATCGGAGATCAGTGTGGGCGACCGCGAGTTCTCTCTCGAGTGGTCGCCGGTGGACCCGATAGAGGACCCGCTGCAGGACGTCTACGACATCCACAACCGGACAGGGCTCAGCGTCCTGTCGCTGGACGCTGCCAGCACCGCCACGCCGCGGGGCGCCGCCGGCGTAGACGAGGCCACCGCACTCACGGCGGCATCTGCCGCGGCTGCGGCCGCCATTGCCAACGCGTCGCTCGCCAAAGTTGCGCGCGATCGGCCGCGGCCGGGCGTGTCCCCTGCTGCCGCGCGGACACCGGGTGTGGGTGCAGCACAGCAACCGCTCACAGCTGGCCGGCGGCCGCAGCGCATGGCGATCAACACCCCGGACGAAGAGGGCCACCTTCCACCCACGCCAGCGGTGCCAGTACTCGTGGACGCGCCCAGCGTGGGTCGCCTAGCGGCCGGGCCTGGCGGCGTGCCGGCCATGGCGTCGCTGCTGAACGTGTCGATCTCGGCGGCGTCGCAAGCCAGTACCGTCAGCGCACAGGGCGCGCCCGCCGTGGCCAGCCGGCCGTCGCCTGGCTGGACGCTGGATCGGCCGCGCGGCGCTGGGCGGCCGGCGGGAGGCGCCACGGTAACCGCATCGCCCGGGCTGCCACAGCTGCCGGAGGACGTTTCGCTGCTGTTGTCCCCACCGGCAGCACTGAGAGTCACGAATGCCGCGGCGCCCGCGGCCGGCGATGGCGACACGCTCAGTTACCGCCAAGTCGAGGCACATCCGCGCTTCGACCTGATCGCGGAGCGGTCGCCGTTCGTTGTGCAGCGGGCGCAGGCGACCGCGACGAACGGGCCCGCCGCCGTGGCGCCCAAGCTGACCGACATCTTCTCGCCGCAGACGCAGGAACGCATGTGGTACTCACCGATGCGCTCCTTCCTCTCGCCGCTGCGGGCCAACATGCGCGCGCGCCCGCTGGACGCGCCGCTGGACCTGCGCGCCGGCCTGGACCTGGGCGAGCAGCTGGACGCGCAGTCGGACCTCTCACAGGCGTTGTCGCGTCTCTCCGAGATCTCACCGCCAAATAACCTGTCTGTGGTCCTAAATACCACCCACGGCACGAACGGGCTCGACGACGCGCCGAGCATCGCCGCGCTCAGCGAGGCCGGCACGGATGTGCACGCGCCGGGCGTACATGACGCGCCCAGCATTGCGGCGATAAGCGACGCCGGCACCGATGCGGAGAGCGACATGCCGCGGGCGGTGAGTCCCGCTGCGGCGGCCGCAGCCTCTGGCGCAGGCGCGTTCGCGACGCCCACTGCGCCTACGACGCCCACGGTGGACGCGCTCGAAGTATTCACACGCACCGCGACGCTCACGCAGCGCCAAATGGAGACGTCGCTGGACCGCCAGAGCCACACCTCGCGCGCCAGCTCAACTAGCCGCCCGCGCGGGCCGGCACTGACGGCGCGCGACCTGCGCACGGACCAGCGGCACCGGACCGGCGCTCGACCGGCTGCCGAGGTGACGCCGGCGCCGTCAGTCGCGGGCTCGGACGCCAACGTGCTGGACGGCCTCGCGCTCGAGTACCACGACGACGCGTCGATCGCGGCCGTGGCGGCGGCTTTCAGCGCCAAGCGGCCGCAGCAACACGCCGCGCTGTCCGCCGTGCCGTCCCCCGCACCATCGGCAGGCGCATCCAAGGGACCCGCCTCAGGCGACGCGGCGGCCCGCAGCGGACGCGGCAGCGCGGCCCCCGTCGAAGGCGCCGCGCTGCCGATGCCTGCGCAGACACTTACCTGGTCGTGGGCGGCGGCGGCCCCCAACCTGGCGCAGACGGCGGGACCCATCGAGCTGCCAACCCTGCCCTCACCGTCGGCGTCGCCCGCTCCCGCACGCACGCGGCGCCCCCTGCAGCACGACACAGGCTCGCCGATCACCGAGAATGGCAGCGTGGTTGACGGCGCTGGCGGTAACGACTGCCACAACGACGACGTGGTTGAAGCGGGCCGCCCGACGGTGCTGGACGAAATAATGCAACACGGAGCCAGCGCGCCCGGCGAGGATATGACACCCGACGCTGAGACCGGCTCTGGCTATGGTGCGCATCGAGCAGGATGCATGTTGCCAGGGTTGGAGCGCAGTGGCTAACCCTGCTTGTTTCACAATATCGTCACCTATATCAAGGATAGGCACGGTGCACATTCGTTCGGATGCGGAACCAGCAGCCGCCGACGGCGACGCTGCGGCTGCCGCTGCTGAGCCCCCACCATGGCAGCGCGGCCCACTGGTGGACCTGTTTTCGCCGACGCGGCTGGACCGCCTGCGTCAACTGTTTGAGGAAGGGTCGGCGGCCGGCCGGCCCAAGGCCGCCGTGGCCGCCGAGCCACTGGCGCCGCCTGCGCCGGTGTCGGACGAGGCCCTACAGCGCGCCGTGCTCGCCCAGTCGAGCCGCGAGCAGTTGGCCCTGAGCGGCGCGGGCAACGTCGCCGCGGCCGCCGCCGCAGTGTTGGGCGAGGACGTGCTCGCGCAGCGACTGGCAACCGACCAAGCGCCCTCACCGCTATTGGATACGCTGGATCGGTCAACGGTGGACCGACCGGATTGGCAGGCGCTGCTCGAGGCCACCGCCGCGACCGCCTCGACAGCGGACACGAGCTTCCGCGACCTGCCGGTGGCGCGCGCCGTCCTGGCCCTGTCGTCGCAGCAGGGCGTCCGCCCGACGCCCGAGCTGCTGCAGCCGTTCCGCGAGCTTGGCTACGACACCGTGTCGGGCAAGCTCAACTCGCTCTCGCGGATCCTCCATGTCGTTCAGCAGTCCGCTGCCGATGTCGCCTTGGCGGCCGACGAATCGACGCCGCCGGGATCTACCGAGCCCGAGGCCCCCGCGTCAGCGCTGGCCAGCGACGGTGGGGCATCCGGCGAGCGAGCGCTGGCTGTGGGCGAGCAGTCCGTCTGGGGAATGTTTTCTGAAGTCTCAAGCGTGGTAGGTGACCTGTCCACGGCCGACCTGAGCCCGCACGATGACACGCTCGAGCCCCAGTACCCGCGGCCCGCGGAAACACCAGCAGTGCTGCCCTTGCGTGAGTCTGCCCCTGTACCGGCTGGCGCCACCGTGGAGCCCCCGACCGAGTCGTCAAAGACCGTCGTCGAACCGCCGCCGGCAGCGGTGCGGGACCAGGCGCCGCTGGACGAAACCTCCACGCAGTCGGTGCGGCGCTCGCCCGAAACACAGTACGCATTCTATCCACTGTGCGCGTCACAAATACCATGCCTGGCTCACCTGGAACAACCCTATAGCGTTGTCTTCATTTCCTCCTAGGCCCCTGGAGCTGCAGCTGGCGGCACCGGCGGCCGCCGCTAAGGTACCCTCCGCTGTGTCGAGCGAAGGCACCAGCCCTACGACGAATGTGGCGTCCACGCCGCTGTCGCGCGTAGGATCAGCGGGCCTGGACCGCAGCAACGCCAGCAGCCGGATGAAGAATATCCGGCCGTCCGACATGTCGCGCTACCGCATCGAGGCCACCAACATGTACTACGACGAGGTGGCCAAGATTTGGCGCAGCACAACGGGCACGACCGAGTCGGAGGACCCCTTTGCGGAGATCCCGGACCTGCGCGACAGCACGGGCAGCCGCATAACGGCGCCCCTGGCGCCGTCCGAGCCGCGTACGAGCACCGGCACCTTCGATGAGGCGCCGGCGCCCGTGCCCGCCCAAACGATCGCACCCGTCGAGCGCGACGCGGCCGAGACGAGCACCCAGCAGGAGGAACCTCCGGCGCCACCACTCCAGGAACCGGCTGTTCCAGCTACTGCGGCCGAGGCCCAATTGCCGGTAGAGATTGTTGGGCTGCCCAACGAGCCGCTGCCGCGTCCCGAGGTGGCGCCCAATGCAAGCACCGCACCCGTGGAGACCCCGGCCGAGGTCGCACCGGCGACGCCCGCAGTGGTCCCGGCAGATGTCCTGGGCCAGAACGGCGACGCGCTTGCCGCCGTTGTGTACGTGGCCAAGGTCGGGAAGATATCGACGTGGGAACACGCGCTCACAATCGTATGCTGGAGAATGCAATGCCGCCGGTGTTCGCCACAGCCGCCCGAACCAGCTGGACGTGCTGGCCGATTTACCAGAGGCCCTGCACGCACTGACCTTCGATGCGACGGAGGCCAGCGGGTGCGCCTGCGCTGATATGTTATGGGCGCGCACCACACTTACATTGCTGACCGGTAGCCATAGACATGCATGACACCGTGGCCGTTGTGCGCAGGTCGTCGGCGACGGACTCGGTATCGCGCCTGTTCGCCTCAGGTATGTATTGCCACCATCACAGCTCACAGGGCGGGCGAAAAACGTCGAAATTGACGAGGCGACCTTTGGTCGCATTTGATCTCGTGTAGTCTCGCGCATGGCCATTATGCGGAATCGTTTCCGGGCGCTGGAGCGGCTTGCCGTCATGGGCGCACCGCTGGAGGACGTCTGGAACGTGGGCCTGTTCGCGTCGTTGGATGAGCTCGAGCTGCGCCGCAATGGCCTCGCGTCTGTGCAAGTCTCGTCGCCGCTGTATGACCGCGTCTGTGAGCTGCGTACCATTGAGGGAAGCGACCTAATGCTGCGTTTTGGGCCTGTTCCATGGAGTTTGCACCAGCCGGCATGTGTCGACGCTCGCCGTCTGCGAGAATCCCCTCACGAGCATTGCCGCCATCCCCCTGGGCTTCCCAGCGCTAACCCGCCTGACTCTGGGTACGCACGGTGTGAGCACACGTTGGGACCACGCATTTCTGCAGTCAGCTTAGCCGGGCCAACGCGGATGGGCATTTGTTGCACCCAGACCACACAACGTTGGCCGCGTTGGAACTCCCGCGCCAGCTGCCGCACCTGCGAGAGCTCTCGCTGGCACACTGTGCCGAGTTAGTTGAGCTGGACTTGGCGACGTGCCCATCGCTGCGTCGGCTGTGTCTGGACGGGTGCACGCAGCTTGCCACCGTGCACACGCAGGGGCCCCTCGTAACCCTGGAGCAAGTGGATATGCGTCATTGTGGCCCTCGGTATGACGAAGATAAGGCCGGAGGGCTCTGGGGAGAGCTGCGGCTCACACGCCAAGGCCGACCGACTCGCGTTGCGAGAAACCAAATAGCGCACCGCTCCCCTGGCTAGCTTCGGCCGAGCGGCTCAGCGTGCTTCGCTTGGATGGTTCGCACAGATTTCCTCGCGCGTGAGAATCGCCATGTTTGATACGCTTACGAAATCCACGCGCACCATCGTCATCGCGGCCACTGCAGGGACGGTGCTGCCAACGCTCGAGCGGGTGCCAGCGCTGGCGTACTTAACCATGCTCTCGGTCGTGGGGTGCCGCCTCACGACGCTCGGCCACGCCGGTGCGGAGCGGTGGCCGCGCCTGGAGCACCTGGACCTGAGCCACAACGAGCTCGCCTCGCTAGTTGGCCTGGGCACGCCCTCGGCGCTTGGCCGGTTACGTCGCCTTATTGTTAGCCACAATCGCCTCAACGATGCCACGGGCGTGCTGCGCGCGCTATGGCAGGGCGGTGTGGCCGTCGCCGAGCTCGACCTGCGCGACAACCTGATCACGCAGGGCCTCTACACGGACGACCCCAACTACGCGCTGCAGCGGCAGCGGGCGGCCTACCGCATCGCCGTCGTACGGGCGGTGGCCCAGGCATGGCGCCAGCGCAACACCGCGCATCGGCACGACGACGGCGGCTTAGCGCGCCTGGACGGCGTTGCGCTCTCGGCGGAAGAGCAAGCCGCCGCGCGCCGCGCGTCGTCCAGTGTCGTGGCAACGGCGACCAGCACGGCCACCGCGCCCACACCCCCCACAGAGCCCACCATGGAGGAGCCGAGAACGGTCGAGCCGTCGACAGCGCACGTCGCGGCCTCAACGTCCTTCCTAGGTGCGTCCACTCAATAAGAATACGATGGAAGACTGGCATTTGTGCGCTGATCTCTGCATTTAAAACCGGACAAGCTGATTGACTTGGCATGAGCAGAGCCGATGCGCCCAACGGCGGCCGAATCGTTCCCAGCGGCAGCGTTGGACAAGGACGAGCGGTGGCGGCTGGCTGGCTCCGAGCTCGACACTACCGTCGGCACGCTCTCAGACTCATCTCTACCCACTGGCCCGACGATCCGCGGCATCGCGCCCAAGTCAACGTCGGACCGGACGGCGCAGCCTTCCACGGTGCGCGCGACTGCCGCAAGCTCGGAGCGGGCGCAACCCAAAACGACGCAAGCATCGCTGGCGAGCCCGCCCAAGATGGCCACCGCCGCTAGGGCGGCCGCGCCTACGCACGTACCCGACCGCTCCGAGCTGTTGGTGCGGGTGGCCACTGCCGCAGACGATGGACTCGGCCGGCCGGATGACGCTCTGCTGGTACGCCGCGGCCTCAAATGTTTAATGAGTTCTGCGTTTCTCATGCGCTTTGGTCCATTTGGTGCCACTGTGCGTCGGACCTCAGGATTTACCGCCGACAGATTACGAATACGAGCTGGTCAGCCGATTGATCGCGGCCTACTCATTGGCGCACCGGTAGGCGACGGACGGGTGAGCGCCGCACACAGTTTGCCACGCACGCTGATGTGTGTTAAAACGCGCTGCATTGGTGCATCTTGGCCCCAGCCGGTTCACCTGCATCCGCGTGCTCAAGGCGCTTCTGCCGGACCGTCGGCCAGACTTGCATGCAGTCCTCACGGAGATGCTGCGCGCAGCCGCCCCGGGCGCAACCTCCCATGAAGGAACCGCCCGCATTGTGCTGCACACGGCCCACCCCAAGGCATGCGCCCGCGACCAATACCTTGTTTCACGATATGCATCCCTGCTCGCTGACCGTAGCGCCTGCCTCTCACTGCGGATATGGGAGCTCTGCAGGTCCTGAAGGCAGTGGCGGAGCGGGGCGAGCTGCTGCCGTCAGACCACGCGCGCATGCTGCTGCTGACCGAGCTCGCGGCGTCGGAAGCCACGCGCGCGAAGCACGTGACGCACACCGGCCCGGGCGCGGTGCTTATTTCCGCCGTGTGGATCCCGCGCTGCTACCACTTCAAGCGCTCGTTTGGCACCTTCACCGACCGCCACGGCACATACATCCAGCGCATGGAGCGCGGCGGCTACGACGGTGCTGTCTTTGCCAACGTGCGGCTCGGCGGATCCGGTACGTGTGATTAAGATTGACGGTGGCAGGGCTGGAACAGCACGGCATGCTAACGCTATCGTGCATAGGTGGTCTTTGTTTGGAGGTGGTCTGCATTAGGTGAGGCGGCCACTAAGCCATTCGACATCCTTGTGACGCTGCCGAGTGCGATGGTCGTCCCACTGTACTGGGTGCAGTACACCATGAGCGGGTAGCTTGGAACCTCAATTTAATAACTGTACAGCATTGTAAAGTATTCGCGCCCATGGTTCGCGTGACCGAAGAGAATTGTGTACAACGTGCTGGGGTTACATTCGGGGCACGGTCCCGATATGAACAGGGACGAACCGCTCACGGCCGTCCGCCAGACGTGACGCTCATCGCCGATAGCGGACCAACGCAGATCGCTGTTACTTGGCAAAGTAGTGCACGACGGCCTCGTAGCCGAGGAACATAATGGCCGCGTTCGGCACGACACGCATCAAGTGGGCGCCGAGGCCGCCGTAGAGGGCACCAAAACCCTCCTCACGTACGATCCGAACCGCCGCCTGCCGCAGGCCGGTATACTTGAGCTGGCCGTCCGGGCCGACCGGCTCGCGCAGGCGCGTTCGCAGGACCTGGCGCACCATCCACACGTTCGGTCGAAAGGTAGTAACCGTTAGCAGGTACGTTTACGATCCCTCGACCGCAGCAGGGCGGAAGCAGACCTCGTGGGGGTACGTGATCGCGGACGCCACAAGCTTGGACGATGCGGCCATGCCAAACAGGTCCATCCACGCTGAACACGGACAGTCAACCAGAGTAAGCTGTGCGACGTTAGCTGCTATGGTCTACCAACAGCCTACCCATACGTCGACAATTTGGTACCTCGCCAGTCGGTGAAGCTGCGGGACGTTGTCGTTTGCGCTGGCGATGCCCGCATCGCTTTGAGCTTCTCGTACAGCATGAACTGGATGGCTGTCTCGACACCGCCCAGGTACGATGCACTTAGGCCGCGGTAGAGCGCGAAGAAGCCCTCCTTGCGCACCACCTCGGACAAGCAATGCAGGCTGTTCCGGTAGCTGTGGGTGGGTACGGCAAAGGAGAATGGCCAACAGGGCCCAAAGGTATCTTAGTCACCCGCAACACTCGCCTTTTGCAAATATTGTTGGCAACGTACACAGGGAAGCCCTGGCCCGAAGCGCCGCTGTTTTGCAGCTGCATGCGCGTCTTGATCATCCATAGCGGCGCCGTGGTGGTCGCCACCGAGAAGGTGGCCACGCCCGCCGACAGCACGTGGGTCTGCCACGTCTCTTTCCCCTCCCGAAATTGGATGAACCAGTCCTTGACTGGCGGCCACAGGAACAACGCCACACCAATGAGCGCGCCGCGGCCGCTGTTCTCAGCACTAGTCATTGCCGTAGTTGCGCAATTAAGTCTTCTACGTACAGCTGCTGTAGGAGGAAAAGTAGATGGCGCGCGATGGAATGATGCCCACCAGGTTTGGGCCCAGCCCGCGCCAGAGGGCAAAGAGGCCTTCCTGCCTGTAGATACTTGCAATAATGGACGGCACTGCGGTGAACTGCCGCACAAGCGCCGAACCCGCGGACGCCGGGCGCGCGCGCAGCAGCACTGCCTCGCCATTGCTGCCAACGGCCACGGGCGCCGCGGCGCCCGGCCGTAGTGCGGCCTGCTGCAGCTCCAGATGGTACTGCGACGACTGCAGTCGCGTCTTGACCACCTCCAGCGGACAGGTGACTAGCGCGCCGGCCATGCCGCCAAAGCCGCCAGCGGCAAAGTGCACCCAGCCACTCGCCTTCTTCTTGGCGGCCGCGGTCCCCGCCGCCTGCGGCGCTGCCGACGCGGCGGTCTTGTCCCCTTCGGCCATGATCAGATCCTGCGGGCAGGTACAATACAGAGCGCAGAGTGGGCGTTGAGTCGCTCTGCAAAAACTCCACGTTCGCACTTCCTTGGCTTCAGGGGAGGAGGCTCAGAACAGCGTCGGTTGCACTAAAAGACCCCTTGGTACGACTAGGCAGGACCGAGTCCATACGATAGGGCGACCCAGAGTATGTTGCTCAACAAGCCGAAGTACAAGTACACGCTTGCAGGCCGCCAGAGTCGCTCTAGCATCTGCGCAATAAAATCCGGCCCTGAACGATCAATAAGCAGGGTTCCGTCCGCCCGGCGCTCCTGGCGTGGCTCAAGCCGGCTTCACTCGGAACGTCTCCGGCCCCCGGGGTAACTGCGAGGTAAAATGACGACTACTAGAGCACGGCCAACATGCGCTGCCCTCGTCCGAATCTGGCCAGAGAATGTGTTCCTCCCAGGCATGTTACTGAGTTTCCCCCAACTTGTCTTTCTGTTCGAGTTATACATGTTCGGGCTTACGACGCTGCCTCCGGCCTCAAGCTCTCCAACGTGGGCCACGTGCAACCTGCGGCTACGGTCAAAAGGCGGGCCCGGCTGGGGCCGGCCTTCTGCACCGTCAACGGCGTCTGCACCTTCCCCACACGTCGGCCCGCTCCTGTTGGTCCCAAGGACAACCTTCTCGTATACCCGCCGTGCTCGTCACGTCGTCGTCCTCGCGGCGCGTCCGACGTCGTCCAGCATCCCCGGGTGCGTCCACAGTGCGAGACACGGGTGCGCCCAAATCGTTTCGGCTCTACGACGTATGCATTAGTACGCCTGCCTCCCCTGGTCCTGCTCTTCCTTTCAAACCTCTTCGCCCACAGTCGCGCTTCACATTCGCTTCTCACGTCGCCGCCCTGACCGGCGCCACCCAGCCGTTCGGCGGGGACGCGTGCACTCGCTCACAATTCAACCGTTTCGCTCGTAAATACCGATTGGACGGCTCAGTCTCTTAACACACTCAGCCCACCTACACCCCCAACACACGCACACGCGCACACATGCACGCGCCCAGAGGTCTCGCGCCTCGCTGTGTGCGTCCTTACCAGGCAGCCAGGCGTCCGAAGGCGTCTGTGGTTCGCGCGGCCGCTTGTCGCGCGTGCCCGGCGAAATCACGTTTTCGCGCCAAAACTTCTGACAGTGTGTCTGACAGGAGGCGCCACATGGCCCATGTGATGACGTCATCCTTGGAAGCGTCGCAGAGTGCTGAGGTACGCGACCCGTTGGAAAGCGCCGTGTCGCTTCTCCGCTAGAGCGGAAGGTGAACAAGGCCGGAGGTCCCTGTGGGAGAGAACCGTGGGAAGCTGTCGTGTGCGTTGAGTGCGATGGATGCGTGGGATCGCTACATCTTTTGTCGTCTGGACCGCCAATAACATCGACCAACTTTGTCTACTCCCTAGTCGGCGTGGCTGGTCGCAGCAGCTAGAGTCTCGCGTTCGCTGGACTACATACACAAGGATCAAGTTCAAGGACGTAAACAGGCGCTTTTGCCGCCGCCACCACCATGGCTGTCCGTACGTTGGGCGCCGCCCATCGCTGCTTAGACGTCCTGGCCTCGGGCCGCCGCTGACTCAGCGTGGACGCGCGCCAAGCCGGCAGCGACGTTTGCCCGTGCCCAGGTGCCCAGTTTGAGAACAACAACGAGATCGGCGTCTTTGCACGCCTGACCAACAGCTACTGCCTCGTGGCTATTGGTGGCTCGGAGAACTTTTACAGGTACCGCTCCGCGCCCTGTTGCGCAAGCGATCTGAGCCCCAACTCAGCCATTGCCCCGTCTTGTCCG
>Ga0180215_1002521_pt1 | contig 18328 bp, 19 predicted proteins | sample eDN3rd37CBELigBY_FD_128871 | JGI IMG/M metagenome (GOLD analysis project Ga0180215, IMG submission 128871) | Enriched backyard soil microbial communities from Emeryville, California, USA - eDNA 3rd pass 37_C BE-Lig BY (version 2) (version 2) | ecosystem: Environmental > Terrestrial > Soil >... | reverse complement strand
GATGCCTCACATCGGTGCCCCTGGAGGGATTCGAACCCCCAACCAACTCCTTAGGACGGAGGTGCTCTTCCGTTGAGCTACAGAGGCTGACGGGTCGAGTTTAGCGGAGAGCCGTGGGCTGAGACGCCAAGACGGATGTCAGTGGGGTGACCTTGCCTGAACACACGTTCACGAGTTGCGACCATTGGTACCTGGCTGGTCGCACGGCAACCCGAGTCATCGACTTCCGGGTGCCCCAGGGGAAGAACGGGCGGCACACGACTGTGCGTCGCAAGGTTCGATGGAGGCACGCCTCCGGAGAGGGGCTATCGCCCATGTTCGAAGCAAACAGCGACAAACCTGCCCGCGGCGACACCTACCACCTTGATGAATGCAATGTGTGTAAGGGCCACACTCGCAGCAAGGCGTACAGGTGGCTCGGCGAAAACCACTGGATCCCCGGGCTGCACGGTGCGAATTGGCTGGGTCAAGACCTGATCCGGGAACTCGGTCGACTGCAGGCCGATACCGAGTTGGTGTTCGATTACACGGGTGAAACCCCGAACGCACCCAGGCTCCTCGTTCATCGGCGGGCCGATGGCGTGATAACGGCGTCAAACGCTGACGGGCCTGGTTCCAGTACCGATCAACACCGCTGGGCGTGGAAGCCCGACGATGCTCGCAGCATCGAGGCGATTGCCCTGGAGCTGCTGTCTTACCTCAAGACCAGACGCGGTGCCGAGGCGGTCATTCTCATCCCGCCAGAGGCCTGAGGCTGCTACGCGGCGGCGGGCGCCAGGAACTCTTCCCACTGGGGTTGGGTGCGCTCGACGCCGCGCACCAGCCAACTGGTGCCGTGCGGCTGCTGCGGTCGGAACAGCAGCTTCCATCCCATCTCACCCGGCGTGCGGTTACCCTTCACGTTGTTGCAGTGCAGGCAGCACGCGACCAGGTTCTCCCAACTGTCCACCCCGCCACGGGAGCGCGGCAGAACATGGTCGATGGTGCTCGCCGTACCGCCGCAGTACGCACAGCGATTGTCATCACGCCGCAGCACACCCCGCCTGCTCACGGGCATCATGCGCGAATGCGGGATGCGCACGTAACGCGTCAACAGGATCACCGACGGTCTCTCGTACGCACCAGCCAGACCCCACACCGGATGTTCGGCGTCGTGCGCGAGCACGGTCGCCTTATGATTCATCACCAGCACGAGTGCTCGCTTGAACGACACGACAGCCAGGGGTTCAAACCCGGCGTTCAGCACCAGGGTGCGCATACAGTTCCCATCGATCCCGCCCTGGACGGCTTCCAGGGGCCCGATACTTCAGGTGACGCTCCGGCACCGTGACGCCGGTAGAACATGAAAAAAGGCACCGCCCGCAGGGCAGTGCCTCGTGTTCGTGCGCACAGAAGAGTGCGCCCCGACGACCGCTCGGGCGTATGAGAGAGTGCAGGATGCGCAGCTCGCGCCGGCGCACTGCGGCAGGGCGGCGGGCATCCAAGGCGTGGATGACGCTACCCGTTCCCATCTCGATCTCCCGTTCGATGCGGCGAAGAATCACAGGGCTCCAGATTAACGCACGACAGCAACCGGATGCCCGGCAGGCACGCCAGCGATCACGAACAGTTACCCGCCTGCCACGGCCTTCCAGACCGCTCCCCGCGCCGACTTCTGGCCTTCCAGACCGCTCCCCGCGGTGGAAAGTGACTCCGCGCACCGAAAACGACTGCCGCCACGAGTCACTTTCTACCGCGGGGAGCCTGAAGGGGAGGGATCCGGGGGGTGAGTAGACCGCGCGCGAGCGGCCTGACGCCGAGCGGCCTCGGCTACTTGATGCCGACGTAGATGTGCTGGGCGACTTCGCTCGGCAGCTCCAGGGCGTCGTCTGCACCCTCGACCTGCACTCGAACATAGCCTCCGGATGCGGTGAAGGCGGCCTTCGCACCGGGCACGACACCGGCACCCTCCAGCTGCTCGAGCAGTTCAGACTCGTACTGCACGGGCTCGCCGAGCCGACGAATGGTTCCCGTAATGGGGCCGACAGCCCCCAGCGTGTAGTTCACGATGTTGACCACGCCGTCACTGAACTTCGACGTCGTGCGGTCGCCCAGGTCATCCAGCCCGGGAATCGGGTTGCCGTACGGGGAGTGGGTCGGGTGCTCCAGCAGCGTCAGGATGCGCCGCTCCACCTGTTCGCTCATGACATGCTCCCAGCGGCATGCCTCCTCGTGCACGAGTGACCACTCGAGCCCGATCACGTCTGCGAGCAGTCGCTCAGCCAGCCGGTGCTTGCGCATGACCCCAACGGCCTTGGTGCGGCCGCTCGGGGTGAGGGAGAGGTGACGGTCGTCTTCGACCTTGACGAGGCCATCACGCTCCATGCGGCCGATGGTCTGGGATACGGTCGGACCCGAGTGCCCGAGGCGCTCACTGATGCGAGCACGCAACGGGATGATGTTCTCTTCTTCCAGCTCGTAGATGGTGCGAAGGTACATCTCTGTGGTGTCAATCAGGTCCGCCATAGTCACCTTTCAGGTTCCGTAACGTCATAGGCAAGCCTAACCTCTGGCACCCATTTAGAATTCCCTGTATGCCTCAGCCCACTATCCCCTCCCACCTCCTGCCTGCCGACGGACGTTTCGGTTGCGGCCCGTCCAAGGTGCGCCAGGAGCAACTCGACTACCTCTCGACCGAGGGGGCGAAGATCCTCGGAACCTCCCACCGCCAGGCCCCCGTGAAGAACCTGGTCGGTCGGGTTCAGGATGGCCTGGGCCAGCTATTCAACCTGCCTGACGGTTACGAGGTGGTGCTGGGCAACGGTGGTTCGACCGCCTTCTGGGACGCCGCGGCCTTCGGCCTGATCGAGAAGCGTGCCCAGAACCTGGTGTACGGCGAGTTCAGCAGCAAGTTCGCGAAGGCGGCGTCCGCGCCGTGGCTTGACGCGCCATCCGTCATCAAGGCCGACCCCGGATCGCGCAGCGAACCGGTCGTCACCGACGGCGTCGACGTGTACGCGTGGCCGCAGAACGAGACCTCCACGGGCGTGATGGCCCCGGTCACGCGGGTGTCGGCGGATGCGCTCACCGTCATCGACGCCACCAGTTCTGCGGGCGGCATCGACTTCGACGCGTCACAGGCAGACGTGTATTACTTCGCCCCGCAGAAGAACTTCGCCTCAGACGGCGGCATGTGGTTCGCCCTGTTCTCGCCGAAGGCGATCGAGCGGGTCGAGCGCATCGCATCGAGCGACAGGTACATCCCCGAGTTTCTCAGCCTGAAGAACGCGGTCGACAATTCGCGTCTCAACCAGACCCTCAACACCCCCGCCCTCAGCACGATGCTGCTGCTCGACAGCCAAGTTCGCTGGATCAACGAGAACGGGGGGCTGGCATGGGCGGATGCTCGCACGCGCGAGTCGTCGAGCGCCCTCTACCAGTGGGCGGAGTCTGTGAGCTACGCCACACCGTTCGTGGCCGACCCGCAGCACCGCTCCCAGGTTGTGGTGACCATCGACTTCGACGACAGCGTCGACGCGGCGGCGGTCGCGAAGGCCCTGCGCGCCAACGGCGTGGTCGACACCGAGCCGTACCGCAAGCTGGGGCGCAACCAGCTGCGGGTGGCGACGTTCACCGCTATCGACCCGGACGACATCCGCAAGCTCATCAGCTGCATCGAGTTCGTGGTGGACGCCCTCTGACGGCATAGGGTGAACGGCATGCGACGGTGGGTGAAGGCGGCCGATAGGCGCGCAGCTGAGCCGGTGACGACGGATTCGCGCGTGCCCGTTCTCGTTGGCCTCGGCCTGTGGCTGGTGGGGCTAGCCCTCGTGCTGATCGTCAGCCCGACGCTTGCGGCGGCCGACAGCCTTCGGCTGCTCATCACCACCACCGTCGGCGTCGGACTCGGCCTGATCGGATTGCTCTACCTGCGCCTCAGGCGCTGACGCGTCATCGGAATCGTCGCCTGACTCGTCGCCTGGCTCATCATCCGAGTCGTCGGTGTGGTCTTCGAGCGAGTCGATGTCGACGCCGTCGAGGTCGTCGGCGTGCAGCAGGTCGTCGTCGAGGTCATCGTCGTCGAAGTCGTCATCGTCGTCGTCATCGTGGTCTGCGCCGTCGAGCGCTGCGTCGTCCAGCTCGGAGGCCTCCGCCTCCGCCTGCTGTGCCTTGTACTCGGCCAGGCGGTCTGCCCACGGAACCCAGGCCGGAGACAGCAGGGCGTCATCGCCCGGGGTCAGCTCGGCCTCGAGCACGCTCGGGTCGCAGCCCTCCACGTGCGCGATGCTCACAGTCCAGCGCCACCCCGGGTACCCGGGCATGGTGTTGCTGAAATACACCGAGATGACGCCATCGCCCTCGTCGATCGAACCTGCAGGCTCACCGATGGTGCTCTCAGGCGTGATCTCGAGCAGGGCCGCCCTGGCCAGCTCGAAGTCAGCGTTCGTCGCCTCAGGCATCCAGTTCGTCCGCAACCCTGCGCAGCATGGCGGCGATCTTGCGCCCGTGACCCGCCTCCGGGTAGCGGCCGCGCTTCAGATTGCTGCCGATGCCGTCGAGCAGCTTCACCAGGTCTTCGACGATGATCGCCATGTCATCCGCGGGCTTGCGGCTCATGCGCGCAAGGCTCGGCGGAGCATCCAGGATGCGCGCCGACAGCGCCTGCGCACCCCGCTTGCCATCGGCGATCCCGAACTCGAGCCTCGTGCCCGCCCTCACAGAAGTGGTGCCGGCGGGCAGGGCAGAGGCGTGCAGAAAGACCTCCTGGCCGTCATCAGAAGTGATGAAGCCGAAGCCCTTCTCCTCGTCATAGAACTTGACCTTGCCGGTAGGCATGGCGGTACCTCTTTCTGGTGCTCGAGCGGTAACCCGTAAGCCTACGGGCATCCGGTTGCCCGTATTGTTGTGGGTGTGACTAATGGCGCTTCCGCTTCTGTTAATCGTAGCCAACGGATCATGGCTTACCTCATCGGCGTACTCGTCGTGCTGTCGCTGGCGTCGTTCATCGCCGTGATCGTGGGAACCGCCATGGGTGCCGGCGCCGACGACGGTTTCAGCACCGGACTGTGGCCCGCCGTGATCATGCTGCCGCTGTTCGCGCTGCCTGCAGCCATGCTGCTCACCATCGCGCTGCTGGTCATCAGTACGATCGCCCGCGGAAAGGGCCAGCATCCGAAGAAGTGACGGTTCCGGCCACGGCGCCGTGTCTGGCCAGTCGGTGGAGCACCGGTGAGTGACACCCTGGCCCTGGCGACACGCCTCAGTTCGATGACGGATGCCGAGCTCGTCGACACCCTGGGCAGGCGCGAGTTCTCAACCTCCGGGGTCGACGACTTCTTCGACCTGGCTGGGGCGCTGCTCTCTCACTCGAGCGCGCAGGCGGCGCTGAGCAGGCTCGACCGGGGTTCGCTTGCGGCGCTTGCCACAGTGGCCGATCTTCCAGACGTGACAGTCACCACGATCGCGCGTGCCCTCGGGGTGGAACCGGATGCCGTCACGGCCCGCCTGCGCGACCCCGTCTCCATGCTCCTTGCCGAGGTGCACGACGAACGGGTCACGGTGTACGCGTCTGTGCTTGAGCAGCTGCGGGCGTGGCCCGCGTTCGGGCTGCCGTCAGCTGCAGAACTCGTGGCTGCCGTGGAGCGCGAACCGCCAGCACCCGTTGCCGAGAGCGAACTGCACGCCATCGACCGGCTCGCCGCGGAGCGCGCGTTCACGGCGACGGCCACCGTCACCACCCTGCTGCTCGAATTGGAGCGCGAACCGGCGAGGGCGCTCGCGCGAGGGGGCGTGGCGCTTCCCGACAAGAAGCGGCTAGCCAACGCCCTCGCGACAGACCTCGACACGGCGGAACACTTTCTGCTCGTCGCGTCCCTCGCGGGCATGGTCGCCCGCGAGAACGGCACCTGGCTCACCACCGAGCAGGGCAGCTCGTGGCTGCTCGAGCCGACGCCCAAACGGTGGCGCACCCTCGCGGGCGGCTGGCTGCGAACCGTGCCGGAAGACATCCGTCGCGTGCTCAGCACCTTCACGACGTCGCGCTGGGGCGATGCGCTGAGCGCCCACTTGGCATGGCTGTACCCGGCGGGGGGCGAGGGGATGTCTGAGCACGTTCGCGAGCTCGCCCGCGGCTCAGAACTGCTCGGCATCACCGCCAACGAGGAGCCCAGCAGCATGGGCGCACTGCTCATCTCGGGGCAACCCCAGGGGGCCGAGAGCGCGCTCGCCCCGCTGCTGCCCGCAGAAGTGGAGCAGGTCTACCTTCAGCACGACCTGTCTGTGGTTGCCCCCGGACCACTCACCCCCGCCGTCGACGCACAGTTGAGGCTTATCGCCGATGCCGAAAGCCGCGCACTGGCCGCCAGCTACCGCATCTCGGTGTCGAGCATCAACCGCGCCCTCGCGTCGGGGAAGACGGCTGCCAGCATCCTGGACTTTCTCGAATCCGTGTCGCTGACGGGCATACCGCAGCCGCTCGACTACCTCATCAGCGAGAGCGCCGCGCGCTACGGACAGGTGCGGGTCGGCGAGCTGACCGGCGATGGCGCAGCCCCCGGCGACCCGGAGTACGCCGCCCGCAGCTACCTGCGCTCCGACCACGCCGACCTGCTGGGAACCATCGCCGTCGACCAGAGCCTTGCTGTGCTCGGACTGCACCGCACCGGCGACCACAGGCTGGTGAGCCGGCAACCACTCGAGACCGTGTTCTGGATGCTCAGCGACGCCCGCTACCCGGTCGCGGCAGAGAACGGGGCCGGCGAGATCGTCCTGGTGCGGCGCAAGCGGGACGCATCCGCGCCTAGGATCGCCGTCGCCACCCCGGTCGTCCAATTGGTTGAGCGCCTGCGCGCATCCGCAGCCGAGAGCGGGGGCGAACACGCCTGGCTGGTGAAACAGCTCGATGCCGCCATCCGCAGCAGGTCCGCGGTCACTGCGAGCATCGCAATGCCGGGCGGCGGTGTCACCGAGATGGTGCTCGAACCGGCGAGCATCTCGGGCGGAAGGCTTCGCGCCCGCGACCCCAACTCCGACACCGAGCGAACCCTGCCGCTGTCGAGCATCGTCGCGCTGGGCGACATGGCCTGACGGTAGAGACGACCGTCAGCACCAGCGCACGCAGCTAGACTGGAACGTTATGACTGACGGGCCGCTCATCGTACAAAGCGACCGCACCGTGCTGCTCGAGGTGGCGCATCCGGACGCCGCAGACGCCCGCCACGACCTCGCAGTGTTCGCCGAACTCGAGCGCGCACCCGAGCACATCCACACCTACCGCATCACGCGGCTCGGCCTGTGGAATGCACGCGCAGCGGGGCACACAGCAGACGACATGCTGGCGACCCTCGAGAAGTACAGCAAGTTCGCCATCCCGCAGTCTGTGGCCGTCGACATCTCCGAGACGGTTGCGCGGTACGGACGACTCGTCATCGAGCGCGACGACGAGGGCGTGCTGACGCTCACGGCGACGGATGCGGCGGTGCTGTCTGAGATCTCCCGCGCCAAGAAGGTGGCCGAGCTGCTCTTCGAGAAGCGCGGGCCAAACACCTTCGTGATGCAGCCATGGGCTCGGGGCCAGCTCAAGCAGGAACTGCTGAAGCTCGGCTGGCCTGCGGAAGACCTCGCCGGCTACACGGCAGGAACACCGCACGAGATCGCACTCGACAACTCCGATTGGGCGCTGCGGCCGTACCAAGAGCACGCCGTGAGCAACTTCGTGGAGCACGGCTCCGGAGTGGTGGTGCTGCCCTGCGGTGCGGGCAAGACGCTGGTGGGTGCCGGCGCGATGGCCACCACCAAGACCAACACGCTCATCCTCGTCACCAACACAGTGTCTGCCCGGCAGTGGCGCTCCGAGCTGCTTCGCCGCACCACGCTCACAGAAGACGAGATCGGCGAGTACTCGGGACAGGTCAAAGAGGTGAAACCGGTCACCATCGCGACCTACCAGATCCTCACCGCCAAGCGGAAGGGTCAGTACGCGCACCTCGAACTGCTCGACGCGCTCGACTGGGGCCTCGTCATCTACGACGAGGTGCACCTGCTGCCCGCACCCGTGTTCAAGCTGACGGCAGAGCTGCAGGCCCGCCGCAGGCTCGGCCTGACTGCAACCCTCGTGCGCGAGGACGGTCGGGAAGGCGACGTGTTCAGCCTCATCGGCCCGAAGCGCTTCGACGCCCCGTGGAAGGAGATCGAGGCGCAGGGCTTCATCTCCCCCGCATCCTGCTACGAGGTGCGCATCGACCTGCCGCAGCAACAGAGGCTCGAGTACGCAGCATCCGCCGATGACGAGCGGTACCGCTTGGCGGCGACAGCCCCGGCGAAACTAGAGGTCGTGCGCAGCCTGGTGCGCAAGCACGAGGGCGAACGCATCCTGGTGATCGGCCAGTACCTCGACCAGATCGACGAGCTGGCGGATGCGCTCGGCGCCCCCCAGCTGACCGGTTCCACCCCGGTGGAGGAGCGCGAGCGGCTGTACCAAGCGTTCCGCGACGGGAGCATCACGGTGCTCGTAGTGTCAAAGGTCGCCAATTTCTCGGTCGACCTGCCGGAGGCCACCGTCGCCATCCAGGTGTCTGGCTCGTTCGGCTCGCGGCAGGAGGAGGCCCAGCGCCTGGGCCGGCTGCTCCGCCCGAAAGAGTCCGGCCTGCCCGCCAACTTCTACACGCTCGTCGCCCGCGACACCGTCGACCAGGACTTCGCGCAGAACCGCCAGCGGTTCCTCGCCGAGCAGGGCTACAGCTACGAAATCCTCGACGCGCACGCCCTCGCGGCCGCGTAGCCAGGTTTCGGGTCGATAGCGGCCTGGTTTCGATACGGCCGCGGGCGGCCTACTCAACCCACAGATCAACGTGCCCTCTTGTGTATCGAAACCACCACCGGCGAACCTCAACCCGCGTTAGCGGCGCAGGTAGCGCAGCAGCAGCGTGCCGTCGGAGGCCGTCAACACGTGGGCGAGGGTCATGTCGGTGGGGTTGGCCGGATGCCCGTCCGTGATTCTGCGGGCCATTCCGCCCTCGAGGCGCGGGCTCAGCGTGAGGCACAGCTCGTCGAGGGTGCCCTCCTCGATCATGGTGCCGAGCAGGTGCGGCCCACCCTCGCTGTGCACCTGGGTGAGGCCCCTCTCGGCGAGGGCGTCGCGCATCCGTCTGGTGTCCACCCGAACGTCACCGCACTCGACGATGTCTGCAACAGCCGACAGTGCTTCACGCCGGTCAGCCGGAGACGCGGCCGTCGTCAGCACCATGGGCCGCACCGGGTTGCCCTCGAACACCTCCGCGTCGAGGTCGAGCCGCGACGACACCACGGCGAACACGGGCTGCGGCGATAGCCCGTGCTGCTCACGCCACGCGACGGCCCGGTCGTCGAGAGCCATGCCCCGATAGCCCTCCACGCGCACCGTGCCGGCCCCGACCACGATCACGTCTGCCGGCCAGCGCAGCAGGTCGAACACGCGCCGGTCGGCGGCAGAGCCGAGCCCGCCCGAGCGCCCATCATGCGTCGCCGCACCGTCGAGGCTCGACACGAAGTTGACCCTGAGTCGGCTGTGCCCACGGTCGCCCGTCGCGTACAGCTCCAGAAGCTGGTCGTCGCTCAGGGCATCCGCGCTGCCAGCCAGCGTGATGCGCGCACCGTCAGACGACATCCGACTCCCTGACATTGAAGTCCATCGTGTTGTGCTTGAGGTACGCAGGCTCGCGCAGGCCCAGGATCGCCTCGGTCATGCGCACAGCGGCAACAGTCTGCGGCACCTCGTGCACGCGCACGATGCGCGCCCCCTGAAGGATGCACGCGACAGCCGCCGCGAGCGAACCCTCCAGTCGCTTGCGCTTCGGCAGATCGAGGGTCTCGCCGATGAAGTCCTTGTTCGACAGGGCCACCATGGTGGGAAGGCCGATGCGGGTGACCTCGTGCAATCGACGGGTCAGCTCAAGCGTGTGGAGGGTGTTCTTGTTGAGGTCGTGGCCGGGGTCGATGATGATGCGCTCCTCAGGCACCCCCAGGCTCACGGCCAGCTCTATTCGCTCCCGCAGGAATGTCGCAACCTCGCTCGCGACATCCGCATAGTGTGGGCGTGGGTATTGCGTCCGCGGTGTCGCGAGCGAGTGCACGATGACCAGGCTCGCCCCGCTGTCTGCGACAACGCGAACCAGGTCGAGGTCGCTGAGCCCCGTGGTGTCGTTCACCACTGTGGCTCCGGCCTCGATGCTGCGTCTGGCCACCTCCGCGTGGAAGGTGTCCACCGAGATGATGACGTCGGATGCTTCGCGCAGCGCGGCGACAACGGGCACCACCCGGTCGGCCTCCTCCTCGACGGGCAGCGGGTCGCCCGGCGAGAACGGCACACCGCCGATGTCGACCCAGTCCGCACCGTCCTCCACGGCCTTCAACGAGGCTGAGAGGGCGTCCTCCAGCGCGAAGTTCGCACCACCGTCGTAGAACGAGTCCGGCGTGCGGTTCACGATCGCCATCACGGCCACCTGGCGTGAGAAGTCGATCGTGCGCGCGCCGATGGTGCGCACCGGCGAGGTGAGGGGCGGAAGGGTGAAACTCATGCGCTCCATCGTCTCATTCGCGTTGGTCTTCGAGTCGGTCACTCCTCGCGAGCCGTTTTCGGCGCTCAGACCGCGCCTCGGCGGGCTCGCCGCGCCGAAAACGGCTCGCGGGTGGGTCAGGTCAAACGTCGGCGAGTGGCACCGACGGGTCGGCCAGTCGGGAAACCTCCACGGGGCGCGCAGAACGGATGAGCTCCTGCACCTGGTCGTTCACGTCCCAGACGTTCACGTTCATGCCGGCGACCACCCGGCCGCCGTTCACCCAGAACGCGATGAACTCGCGAGCGGCCTTGTCTCCGCGAATCACGACCTGAGAGCCGGCGACCAGTGGCGGGTACCCGGAATACTCCATGCCGAGGTCGAACTGGTCGGTGTAGAAGTACGGGATCTCGTCGAACGCGACGGCCTGGTCGAGCATCGACTTCGCAGCGACCTTGCCGCTGGCGATGGCGGTCGCCCAGTGTTCGTTGCGCATCCGCTGTTCGACGACCGGGTGGTAGGCGTTCGCGACGTCCCCTGCAGCGAACACGTCGGCTGCACTGGTGCGCAACTGGGCATCAACCGCGATCCCGTTCTCGACGGTCATGCCCGCACTCTCGGCCAGCGCGACGTTCGGCACCGCGCCAACGCCCACCACCACAATGTCGGCAGGCAGAGTTTCGGAATCTGTGACCACACCTGTGACCCTGCCGCCGTCCTGAGTGAACGACACGAGGTCTGACGGCAGCTTGAACACCACGCCGTTCGACTCGTGCAGTTCCTGGAACACTGCTCCCAGCTCGTCGCCGAGCGGCCCCTGCAGCGGGATCGTCTCCCGCCCGATCAGGGTGACCTCGTTGCCGTAGCCGCGGGCAGCGGATGCGACCTCGAGCCCGATCCAGCCGGCACCGACCACGACGAGCCTGTGCCCACCTGCGGCGAGCTCCTTGTGCAGCCGCTCGCTGTCTTCGACCGTGCGCAGGTAGTGGATGCCGTCGGCATCCGCCCCCTCCACCCTCACGCGGCGGGGTGCAGCGCCCGTAGCCAGCAGCAGCTTGTCGTAGCGCTGGGTGCTGTCATCGGCGAGCGTGAGCTCGTGGGCCTGGGTGTCGATCGCGGTGACCTCGGCGCCAGACACCACGTCGACGTCGTGCTCGGCGTACCAGGCGGCCGGGTGCACGAAGATGCTGTCGCGCTCCGCCTTGCCGGTGAAGTACTCCTTCGAGAGCGGCGGGCGCAGGTACGGAAGGTGCGGCTCGGCGGCGAGGATGCGCACGTCGCCCGTGAACCCCTCATCGCGCAGCGTCTCGGCTGCCGTCGCACCGGCCAGGCCTCCGCCGACGATGATGATGGTCTCGTTGCTGCTCATGCGTTCTTTCCGTCCAATCCGAATTGTGCTCTGTGGGGTCCAGCATCCTGCAGTTCGCCGTGGAATGCCGTGGTGACCGTTGTGGCGCCCGCCGCCTGCGCGCCGCGCAGTGACATGCACAGGTGCTCTGCCTCGAGAACCACCCCGACGCCGCGCGGCTTCAGTTCGGTCTCGAACCAGTCGGCGATCTGCTGGGTGAGCCGCTCCTGCAACTGCAGGTCGCGACTGAAATATTCAAGCACTCGCGCGATCTTCGACAGTCCGAGCAGCCGCTCCCCCGGCAGGTAGCCGATGGTGGCGTAGCCGCGAAACGGGAGCAGGTGGTGCTCGCACAGCGAGTGGAACGGGATGCGCTTCACCAGCACCAGCTCGCGGTACCCCTCGGTGTTCGGGAACGTGGTGGCGGAGAACTCTTCTGGGCTGAGCAGCTCGAGCAGGGTGTCAACGACCCGGCGTGGTGTCTCGGCCAGGCCGGCGGATGCCGTGTCCCGGCCGAGCGCATCCAGCAGCTCCGCTACGGCCGCCCGTGCTCTCTTGGCGTCGACGCCCCCGTCGATGACGGTGAGTCGCCTGGCGTCATCGAGGGCGGAATCAGTCACGGCTGCGACCCCGGCCGAACGCCAGACCCGGAGCGTGCGTCACCGAGAGGCGCCAGAGTGCGAGCGCACCGACGAGCAGTCCGAAGTCGCGCAGTGCCACGTCATAGAAGCCGCCCAGCGAGATCAGGTTGATGATGATGCCGAGCAGCCAGACGGCCACGAGCAGGGCGCCCCAGCGGGGTGCGAGCAGCACCACGAGGCCTGCGACGATCTCGATCACGCCGACCGCGTACATGAACTGCTGGTCCGTGATGGCGAGCGCACCGGTCACGTCTGGCGTGAGGTAGATGGGCCAGTCGACCAGCAGGTTGAAGAACTTGTCGAGGCCGAACAGGATGGGCGCGACGATGAAGACGGTTCGCAGCAGTGCGAACGCCTGCCAAGAGGGGTCCCTCTTGAGGATGGATGTGCGGGGCTGTGCCGCGACGTCGCGGGTTGCCTGAGTCATGATGTACCTCTGCTGTCGTTGGAGAGTGTGGGTGGGATGCGGCTTCTAATGGCCGCTGATGTTGACTTTAGAACTCACAGGATTCTTTTGTCAAGAATCATTATTTTTAGAATAGGATGCGTACATGAACCAGAACCCGCAGGCCGCCAGGCTTGCAGCAGTCGCGTCGATCAACGACCCGCTGAGACGGGCGCTGTTCGACTTCATCTCCGCAGCCGGAAGGGCCGTCGGGCGCGACGAGGCCGCAGAAGCCGTGGGTCTCGCACGCGGAACGGCCGCGTTCCACCTCGATCGTCTCGTCGACGACGGTGTGCTCGCCGTCGAGTTCAAACGCCTCAGCGGCAAGACCGGACCAGGCTCAGGGCGCCCATCCAAGCTGTACCGGCGCGCCGCAGACGAACTGGCCGTCTCCATCCCCGAGCGCCACTACGAACTCGCGGGCACCGTGCTTGCCTCGTCGATCGAAGAGTCCTCCCGCACGGGAGAGCCGGCCAGAGACGCACTCGCGCGCGTCGCCACCGAGAAGGGCAGGCAGCTCGGCGAGCGCGCGGGCACGCTGCAGAAGGCACTCATAGAGGTCGGCTACGAACCGCACGACACCGGCGACGGCAACACCATCCTCACCAATTGCCCGTTCCACAGTCTCGCCACGACGCACACCGAGGTCGTCTGCCACGCCAACCTCAACCTGCTGCAGGGCGTTGCCGAGGGCGCGGGCGACACCGAGCATGAGGTCGTCTTCGACCCCTGCGACGGCCAGTGCTGTGTGCGAATCGCCACGAGAACGGATGCCACGGCATCCTGATCTTGCACAGCCAAGGCGTTCAGGCAACCTTCAGCAAACGTGCAGATACTGGGGCCATGAGTGGTGGACCCAGAGTATTGATCGTCGACGACGAGCCGAACATCCGCGACCTCCTCACGACCAGCCTGCGCTTCGCCGGCTTCGCCGTGAGAGCAGTCGGCAACGGAGCACAGGCCATCTCGGCCGTGCTCGAAGAAGAACCAGACCTCATCATCCTCGACGTGATGCTGCCAGACATGAACGGCTTCGGCGTCACCAAGCGCCTGCGGGCATCCGGATACACCGCGCCCATCCTCTTCCTGACAGCGAAAGACGACACGGAAGACAAGATCACCGGTCTCACGGTGGGCGGCGACGACTACGTGACCAAGCCGTTCAGCCTCGACGAGATCGTGGCGCGCATCAAAGCCATCCTGCGACGCACCATGCAAGAGGAAGAGGATGCGATCATCCGCGCCGGCGAGCTGACGATGGATCAGGACACGCACGAGGTCACCGTTGGCAACGAGCTCGTCGAACTGAGCCCGACCGAGTTCAAACTGCTGCGCTACCTCATGCTCAACCCCAACCGCGTGCTCAGCAAGGCACAGATCCTCGACCACGTGTGGGAGTACGACTTCAACGGTGACGCCGGAATCGTCGAATCCTATGTGTCGTACCTGCGCCGCAAGCTCGACCAGTACTCCGAGGAGCCCATCATCCAGACCAAGCGCGGGTTCGGGTACATGCTCAAGGCCAACAAGGGGTAGCCGGGCCATGACCGCGGCTGTTTGGCAACGTAGCCTTGAGTCCTGATGCAAGAACAGCCGACCGACTGGTGGAATGCCGTCTCCCTGCGCACCAAGATCACCGGGGTGACGGTATTCATCGTGACCATGGGGCTGCTCGTCGCCGGGGTCGGCACCATGACGGTGCTGCGCACCTACCTGCTCGACAAGCTTGACGACCAGCTGCGTGCCGCCGTCACGGTGCTCCCCACTCGGCTCGACCTCGATGGAGCCGGCTTCACTGGCAGCCTGAGCGGAACCCTCGCATCGCCGTACTACCGTGCAGCCATCGACTACCAGGGTCGGCTGATCCGCGACAACCTCACCGAAGCGCAGGCCGACAGGCGCCCGGTGCTCGACCAGCTCGACATCGGCTACGTGCTCACGCACGAGGGGCCGTTCACGGTGCAGAACGAGGCACGCACCTCCCAGATGCGCGTCGTCGCCTTCCCCATAGAAGTGGTCGACAGCCCGCTCATCGTGGTGCAGGTGATCGGGCTCAGCCTCAATGACACCAACGCGACCATCGCGAGATATACGGCGATCTTCCTCGGGTTCTCGCTGTCTGTCATCCTGCTCAGCGCTGCCCTCACGCGCGTGCTCGTGACATCCACGTTCCGGCCGCTGCGAGAAGTGGAGGCGACGGCCGCTGCGATCGCAGACGGCGACTTCAGCCAACGACTCCCCGGAGCAACGCCAAACACCGAGGTGGGCAGGCTCAACCGCTCGCTCAACGTCATGCTCGGTCGCATCGACCGGGCGTTTGCCGACCGCGCCAAGACCATCGAACAGATGCGACGCTTCGTCGGCGACGCGAGCCACGAGCTGCGCACACCCCTCGTCTCGGTCCGCGGCTACGCGGAGTTGTACCGGATGGGAGCGCTGCAGAAGGAGAGCGACGTCGCCCAGGCGATGGAACGCATCGAGAAGGAGGCCATCCGCATGGGCGAGCTGGTCGAAGACCTGCTCGAGCTCGCCAGGGCAGACGAGGCGAAACCGCTGCGGCTTGCGCCGGTCGACCTGCTGCCCATCGCCCAGGACGCCGCGCTCGACGCCATGGCATCCCACCAGGACCGCACCGTGACCGTCATCGTGGCGGAGCCTGAGCTGCCGGAGTCGCAGAACCTCGACGCCGAGCCGCAACCGACAACCAAGCCGCTGACGACCGCGACGGGCCCGATCGCGTTCGCGGGGGCGCAGCTGGCCAGGCTGCGGTCGCTCCGCTCGCGCCAGAAGCAGCAGGTTGAGCAGCCCGTCGAGCAGCGCGAACCGGTGAAGCTCGTGGTTCCCGCCGTCGTGCTGGGCGAAGAGAACAAGCTTCGCCAGGTCGTCACCAACCTGATGGGCAACGCCATGCGCTTCACACCGCCCGGCAGCCCCATCGAGCTCGCAGTGCGGGTCGACGTCGCACGGCGGGTCGCCATGCTCGACATCATCGACCACGGTGAGGGTGTGGCTCCCCAGATTCGCCAGAAGATCTTCCAGCGCTTTTGGCGCGCAGACACCTCGCGTGCCCGCGAGACGGGAGGCAGCGGGCTCGGGCTCGCCATTGTCTCCGCCATCGTCGCCCAGCACAAGGGCAGCGTGGATGTGCTCGACACCGAGGGCGGTGGCGCCACCTTCCGCATCACCCTTCCCCTCCTCCCCCAGAACTACGTGGCTCCTTCCCCCACACCCTGAGCATCCTGCTCTGGGTGTTGGATGTCATCCGCCTAGCCTTGGCGCCAGCCCGCGACCGCGCGCAGCACCCAGGAGGAGACGCCATGACCAGGTACCAGATAGACAGCGAAGCAGTGCTCACAGCGACAGGCTCGGTGCAGAGTTCGTCGCAACGCATACAGAGCGAGGTCGCCGCGCTGCACGCGCAGCTGGTGAACCTGCAGGGTTCGTGGACGGGTCAGGCCGCCAGCTCGTTCCAGGCCGTGCTGAGTGAGTGGAGGGCCACCCAGCAGCGCGTGGAAGAGAACCTGGCCTCCCTCAACCAGGCTCTCTCGCAGGCCGCCCAGCAATACGCCGAGATCGAGCAGCTCAACGCGCGCCGCTTCGCGCAATAGGCAGCGCTTCCGCCTAGCGCAGCAGCTCTCCCACACCGTCACCGGCAACGTGGTCGAACACGAGGTTCGTCTCGGTGTGCGAGATCGCCGGATGCTCCGCGAGGTGTTCGATCACGAAGTCGCGCAGGTCTGCGGCGTTTCTCGCGGCAACGTGCAGCAAGAAGTCGTCGACGCCGGCCATGTGGTACAGCGCGAGCACCCCGGGCCAGTGCGGGGCCTCTTCGAGAAACCGGTCGATGTGCTCCCGAACGATCGAGACCAGGCGCACCGAGATCAGCGCCTGCACCGTCACACCGAGTGCCGTCATGTCGATGTCTGCCCGGTACCCACGCAGGTAACCTGAGGCCGCGAGCCGCTTCAGCCGCAGCGACACCGTAGACTCTGCGACGCCCGCAGCAGCGGCGAGCGCGGCACCCGACACGCGCGCGTTGCCTGCCAGCGTGCGCAGCAGCACACGGTCGACACTGTCGAGCTTTGGAGGGGTCGAGCCCTCAGCGGGCCCAGACCGAGACAGGTTCTTCGATTCGGACACCCCAGAACCCTCCAGTTTCGTAGATTCTTCGGCTGTACTCTTCTGAATCCTATTCTCTTCGAGGCTCCTTGCGCAGCACGACAGATTCTGCTTCGGTCTGTGTATGTTGCCTTCTGATTCTCGTATGGAAACCCGTGCCGTCCACGCAGGAATGGGGGGCCTCACCGAAGCGGGGGTCCACGTTCCCCCGATCGACCTGTCAACGACGAACCCGCTGCCCGACGTGGAGCTCGGCGGCGAGTCCTACGAGCAGCTCGCCACGGGTGGCCCGCTGCTCGACGGCCAGTCCGCGGTGTACCAGCGACTGTGGAGCCCGGGCGTTGCCCGCTTCGAGGAGAGCCTCGCAGTGATGGAGGGGGCCGAGACATCCGTCGCCTACTCGACCGGCATGGCGGCGCTGTCTGCCGTGCTGCTTGCTGCGGCGTCATCCGGCAAGCGGCACGTGGTGGCACTTCGGCCCCTGTACGGCGGAACAGACCACGTGCTCGATGCAGGCCTGCTGGGCACCACCGTGACCTGGGCGGAGGTGGGCGGTGTCGCATCCGCCATTCAGGAGGACACCGGACTTGTGATCATCGAGTCCCCCGCGAACCCGACCCTCGAACTGGTCGACATCGCGGCTGTCGTACGTGAGGCGGGGGACGTTCCCGTCATGGTCGACAACACCTTCGCAACGCCAGTGCTTCAGCGGCCCATCGAGCACGGCGCGACGCTCGTGCTACACAGCGCCACCAAGTACCTCGGCGGCCACGGAGACGTGATGGGGGGCGTTGTCGCGACCACAGAGGAGTGGGCGACCAAGCTGCGTCACATCCGGGCGCTGACCGGAGGCCTGCTGCACCCGTTCGCCGCATACATGCTTCACCGCGGGATGCGCACCCTGCCCCTGCGTGTTCGCGCCCAGCAGGAGACCGCCGGCGAGCTCGCCGCCCGTCTGCAGGGCCACGCCGCCCTGTCTCGCGTCATGTACCCGGCGCTTCCCGGCGGTGACCCGAACGGCCTGATCGGCACCCAGGCCGACGGTGCCGGGTCGATCGTGTCGGTTGAGCTCGCGGGTGGGTACCACGCGGCGGCGAAGTTCATCGAGTCGCTGAGGCTGATCACTCACGCAGTGTCGCTCGGTGGGGTCGACTCGCTGGCGCAGCACCCCGCGTCGCTCACGCACCGGCCGGTGGCGGCGGAGGCGAAGCCGGGCGGGGGGATCGTGCGCATGTCGATCGGCCTCGAGCACGTCGACGACCTG